>Ga0068877_10000011_pt1 | contig 180265 bp, 166 predicted proteins | sample NOAtaG_FD_66437 | JGI IMG/M metagenome (GOLD analysis project Ga0068877, IMG submission 66437) | Freshwater lake microbial communities from Lake Erie, under a cyanobacterial bloom - NOAA_Erie_Diel6S_1000h metaG | ecosystem: Environmental > Aquatic > Freshwater > Lake | place: USA: Ohio, Lake...
CCACCGAGACCCCGCCGCTCAACGTCAGCGATGCCAGCACCGCTCCGTTCTCCAGCACTTCAACACCAACCGGCGACCCTCCAGGTATCGTCAGCGACATCGCATCCAGCGTCGCCCCCAGCAGGTCGGCCGCACCGTTGCCGTCGGTGTCCACATCGACAGTCTGGCGCCGCAGGCTGAACTCGGCAGCACCAACTACAACGATTGGCGCGGCATTGATCAGCAGGTCAGTGCGAGATACGCCACCGAAGGTGCCATTCCCGGTCCCCGTGAGGCTACCGCTAATTTTCAATTGCCCGTTCGGTCCTGATTCAATCGAAACCGTCCCAGTTCCCTGCAGGAAACCCGGGATCGAGAGTGTCGCGCTGTTAATCTGAATCTTCGGCGAAGGAATGGTCCCATCGAAAATGTCGCCATCCTGAATGGCCAGACTACCGCTGCCAGAGAGCGCGAACGCCGGGTTGCTTATGCTTGCGCTGGCATCAAGGACAAGGTTGATGGAGCCGGTGGGGGTCAAACTCGCGAGGCTCGTGAAACTCCGGGTCCGCAGGTCATCCAGCGTGATCGTGTTGGAAGGTGTGAAGCCGACCGACAGTCCGGCCGAAATGCTCGCGGTTTGCAATGTGACGCTCAGAGACCCGACACCGGCGTACTGAAGCGTCTGCGGCCCTGGCGTGCCGATCTTGGTCAGCGACACCGATGCGTTGAAGTTGTTGAGGGTGAGCTTCAATGCATCCGCCCCCTGCCCGCCCAGGCCAAACGAGATCAGTTGGCCAAAATCGAGCTTGATGGCGAAGTCGAGATCCAGCGCTGCCACCAGTTGCAGATCAAGAGGCGCCCCGCTCAATGGCCCGCCCGCAGCAGCCGGGTCAAGGCTGTAGGTGGAGGTATGCGACAGATTGAAATCGAACGCCATGGTCAACACCGCGGTCGAGCTGTCGTATGACAATTCGAGTTCGGGGTTGTCGAAGCTGCTGTTGCCGCCGGCGTCGACCAGGCCGATCTGATCCTCGAGGACTTCTTCGAGCTGTGCCAGGCGCGCACTCAGGCTCACACCCACCACTGGCGCAAGCGCGTCCGTGACGGCGCTGCTGAACCTGCCGAACGGGTCGTAACCCAGACCGTGCGTGCTGTCGGACAACAGGTCGCTGACGCTGAGCCCGATGAGCGGCAGATCCTTGTTCCAGAGTGCTTCAACGCGGCCGTGCACATCGGCGACGAACGCCTTGGCATCCACAAACGCCTCCGCCGCCGCCTCAACCGGGTCGAGCACACCGAGACGAATGACGTTGAGCGCCATTCCCTTTGTATCCAGCAACAGGCCAGTCGAGACCTGCAGGTCCGCCGACACCACATTCACGCCGGAGAGCAGGTCAAGGATGGTCTTCTGCGACAAGGCATCGTGGACGATGTCCGTGTGGGCGATCGCCCGGACCGCCGGAATTTCCACGAGCACCGCGGAGCCGTCCTGATTGAGCACACCGGCGAATCCGCCGGCTGCCGAATTGGCGGCAACCGTACCGTCGCCACCGGCGGGATTGTTCTTGATCTGGTACCAGGGTTCACCCGCAGCCGGTAGCCGGCCGATCACGTTGCTGAACGGCAGTATCTCGTTCTGCTGACCAAGCGCGGGCTGGAAGCCGGTTTGACGGATCGCCAAATCAGGGGTATCGACACCCGCACTGTATACAACGTAGGTCTTGGTATTTGCGCTGAGTGCCCTTGTCTTGGCAAATCCGGCCGGGTCTAGCGCGTTCAGGTCCAGCAGCAAGGTGTTACCGCCGGAGGCAGCATCCAGCGCCCTCAGCAGTTCGACGCCGTCATCGATTGCGTCCAGGAAGGGATAGGTTGCGAGCAGGTCGCCGAACGATTCAATGTACTGGCCAACAAAAGCGGTCTCTCCCGGGAGGTTGGCGCTAGTGATGGTGGTGCCATCGGGGTTCTTGAGGGTCGCGCCGGATTTGATTAATTTGTACGCAGAATTGACCGTCATGGCCAGCGCTCGCGTCGCGGTCTTGAGCGCGAAATCGTTGTTGAGCAGGCCAAAATTCGAGCCCACACCCTGATTAGGCACCCCGGTCTGGATCAGGGTATTGACCGGCAGCAGGTTCAGGCCAGGCTGGTTATAAGCGGCGCTTTGCAGGTAACTGCGGGCAATCAGGCCACCCGTGCTGTGGGTGATGACATCGACCGATGGGGCCGCCGTACCGGTCAATGCCAACCAGCCAGTGGCCGCCTTGTCCATCCAGTAGGCGAAGTAATCCAGGCCGGAATCAAAACTGTCGGTAGCCCAATCGCGTATCGACGCAGCCGTTACATCGGTCAGGAGCCCATCCTGGCTGCCATCGGAGGAAACGGCTACCGGGTCCCGCCAGTCCCAAAGGGATACATACAGTGTTCCGTTGACGCCAACCCGGTTGGTGCCATCAACGTAACCGGTGTTGACCAGCGTCTGGACAAAGTCGGAATAGGCGTTCGAAAGCGGCTCGAGCGCCAGTTTCGTCGGGTCAATCCCCCGGGTCAGGTACCACTCATCCAGGGTCGCCTTGGTCGTATCGACAAAGGCGCCGCCAAAACCGGGCACAAACAGCAGGGGTCGATCGATGAAGTTTTCGATGCTCGCAAAGGTCGGCGCGGCGGCGGCACCGCCCTGGTTGACCACCGCATCAAACCCGCCTTCCCCATCAAAATCCAGCCCGCCGGTGAAGCTGGCCGGGACCACGGCTTGATCGTTTCCGCCACCGCCGTTGATGGCCACGGACTGCACAAAAGCCGATCTCAGGATAAATTGATCGCTGGCCCCCCCACCTTGAATGTCCAGGACATTTCCGAACCGAATGACGACAGGTGTGCCGCCGGTAATGGTCAGGGTTCCGCCGTTGGGCGAATCAAAGTTCCAGATGGTGTCGGCACTGGGCCCGATCAGCCGGATGCGCCCGTTGCCCTTGATTTCGGAGATTCCCGCCAAGTCAGCGCTGTCATCGGCTGTCGATCCGGTTACGGCCAAATGTCCGTTCGTCCCGACAACAATCGTGATCGAGAGAGCGGTATCAGCGCTCAGATCGAGTATGCCGTTCGAAGTCGAGGCGCCGGCAATAACCGCATCGGCGGTTCGAATGTTTTGCGGCTCACCAATCGCGACCCGCTCGCCAGCGCCCAGTGTTGCGGACATGACCGGCAGGCCGCTGTCATGCCCCAAGCCCAAGATATGGCCCGCCTCATGCATGACGACTGTGAGCAGGTCCATGCGGCCATAAGCTGCCCCGCCAACCAATGCTGCACCGCGGTAATTGTCCGTGGTTTTGACGAACTCTGCGTCGTCTTCAGGCGTCGGGTCGATGAACCATCCGCGCCCGGCAGCAGAAACATCGAGGGTAATCACACCCTCCGCGGCAGCCCCCAGTTCGTTGGCCGGGAGATCCGCGATCCGGACCCTGATGCTGGACAGCCGGCTCAAGCCATCCTGGTTGATTCCGGTGGCCGACCAGCGCGCAATGACGGTCTGCAACAACCCCGAAACATCAGACTCTTTGAGCGTGTAAGTGGGCGGAGGGGCGCGCGCTGCGCTGTCGTAAGACAGGTCGGACGCCAGCAATTTTTGGGAAACAGAAACCCCTCCGACAACTTCCACAGTCGCATCGGAAGGGGTTAACTCACTGATTTTAAATTGTTCTTCCGTAGTGTAGCCGGAAGCGGACTCAGCTGCGGACGGTGGGCCAGTCGACGGAGGTGTTATCGAATACGCACTGTAAATCGTAGCCGCATCCTGTGTACTCAGGTCGAGCAAAGAGCCCGCAAATTCCGGCCCTTCTTGCAGATTCACATACAGATTCACGCTGCCCGTGAGGGCGCTACGCACCGCCTTCACCTCGGGGTTTTCCGTGTCCGAAACAGCATCCGCGGTACCCGAGTTCTCGTTTGAAATCGACTCCGAATCCAGGACGCGCAGCGCGCTGCCCTGCCAGCTGCCTGACCAGGCAACCGACACAGCGTGGTCGGATTCTTGCGATGCTGCAACGCCGCAATCAGCGCTAGTTGCGGCGCCATGTTGGTTCGTATCGACCGTTTCAACGATTACATTTGGCGCACCCGAATCCGCTGCCGAGGATGAGTCGAGCAGGGTTTGATAGGCCACAACAGCTACAACGGAATCGCCTGAAAGCAGAACGCGCGGCTCCAACGGCTCAAGGCGAAACCTGCCGTGAACCCGGGAACTGCCGTCGCTGGACGCTTTGTGCCCCGATTCAGGCTCGGGATTTGGCGACCGTGACCGGTTCTTGAACCAGTTGAACAAATCCGTTGTTCCGCAAAGGTCACCCCAAGTCTGATCCTGAACTTCCAGGATGACAGGCCTGCGGCCACCTGTTAAACAAATTACCGCTCACGTTTTCCAGCAATATGCCGATACTCCCGACATGCTGGAGTCCGAATTGAAGCGGTCACTAATCTTGCACGCGCGAAAGTTGTAGCACTCACTAACCCAAACGAGGCAGTCGCTAACATACTCGTTACAACAACTGCTTGCAACCTCCCACAGCATGCTCATTGAAGCATCGGAACATCACTAACTTTGTTAGGTAAGTTACTTAAATATCTGTTAAAACAATATTTTTTATGACCCCATGCGGGCGCGCAGGGATTCGTCCGCACAAGTTTTTTTAAATGCGCTGGCCAGAAAGAGTCGATTCACCCTTCGAGCGAGGGAATCCAGATGCCATCGAGCCAAAGCGGCCAATCTGATGGTGGGCGACTAAGTCCCTACCCGTTTTGTCCAAGACAAATCTGCGAAAACCTCTTATTGAATACGCACCTTTCCCCCTGATCCCTGAGTCGCCGACCGCCCAGCCCTAGCCAGCTTTACCCATGTTGCTCATGCGCATTTCCTGTTCAATTTCCAGGCAGGGGGTTCAAGGGAAGCGCCAAAACTTCTTTCCCAGCCTGACGTTGCCCCATAGAATCGGCGACAGCCAATAGGTGACATGCGCTTCGTACGTATCGCCTGTGGCACAGACCTGAGGGAGTGAAATGAAAAAGGGAGCAAAGTCAGCCGCTGCGGCGGCAGGTATGGTGTGGCCTGCCAAGGTCCATGCCTTGTTGAGACAGGAAAACATCCGCCAGGTCGCGGTCGTACCGGATGCGGGTCATTCTCAACTCATCCGACTCATCGAGGCCGACAAACGCATGCGCCTGGTCAGACTCACCACCGAACAGGAAGGCGTCGCCCTTCTTGCCGGCGCCTGGCTCGGCGGCGAACGCGGAGTTCTGCTCATGCAGTCTTCGGGCGTAGGCAACTGCATCAACATGCTGTCCCTGCCGCTGGCGGCGAGTTTTCCGCTGCTAATGCTGGTGACCATGCGCGGCGATCATGGCGAATTCAACGCCGCCCAGATACCGATGGGCAACAACACCCAGCGTGTCCTCGAGGCGATCGATGTCGTGGTCAGGCGAGTCGACCGCGATGCCGATGTGCCGGATGCCGTTTCCGGTGCGCTTCGCCTTACCTTCAATACCTTCCGCCCGGCGGCCGTCCTGATCGGCCAGCAGATCATGGGTGCCAAGGATTTCCGCAAGCTCAGTAAGGATGATGACCATGAGTAAGCTCCTCCGCCGCCGCGAGGTGGTCAAGCAACTGCTCGCCGACCGTGGCGATACCGTCGTCATCGCCGGACTGGGCGCGTCCGCATGGGATTTAACGGCCGCCGGCGACCATCCCAATAACTTCCCGATGTGGGGCGCCATGGGCGGGGCGGTGATGATCGGCCTGGGACTCGCGCTTGCCCAGCCAAAACGCCGGATCCTTGTGATTACCGGAGACGGGGAGATGCTCATGGGCTTGAGTTCGTTGGCCACCGTGGGGGCGCAGCAACCCAAGAATCTGGGCATTGTGGTGCTGGACAATGAGCGCTACGGAGAAACCGGCCAGCAATTGACTCACACCGGCATGGGGACGGACCTTGCCGCAGTTGCACGCGCCACGGGTATTGCGAAATCAAGCGTCATTCGCAGCAAACCTGAATTGACTAAATTGTGCACAGATTTGGTCGCCGTCAAGGCGCCCCAATTCGCACAAATCAAGGTGGATCCAGAAAAGCTCCCCATTGTTCTCCCGCCCCGGGAAGCCTCGTATCTGAAAAACCGCCTGCGCATCTCGCTGCTCGGCGAGGCGGCCCTACACGCCTGACCTGCGGGATCCAGCACGCGCCGCTCGCCCGCCCTCGTCGCGGGCGCGGCGGGTTGCAGCACGCGAACGGTTCACGCATGCCAGAAAGCGCACAACCCGCCATCGTCCTCGCTTAGTCCGGTAGTGGCGCTACCGCTATTATTCCTAGTGCATCAACTGCTTCGTTGTATACAATGAGTTCATTGGAAATGCGAACCAGTTGCGTTGCGACGTGAGTTTCAGCGCCGCCGGTCCGACCGGTGCGACGCGAGCGACGATCCGTGCGAGGCCGATGTTGGCCGCCCCCTTGAAGCGCCCTGCGCGTCGGCACGTTTCGTTCCTCAAGTTTTCCGCGCATCAGCCGGTAAGTCTTTATCGGGAACAGCCCTCCCGAGGCGCACTTACTACCGGCCCGAATCGCATGCCCACCTTGTTGTTGATCACTCGCCTAAGCACGGTTTGCCGTTCCTGCCGAGTTTCACTGCGCCACATGCGCGACATGACGTGCAGGGAGCGCGACTTCCTGGTCAGCGAGTTCTCCCAGATCGGCGGCTTGATGCCCCTTCTGATGAAACGCCGCAACCAAGGCACATGGACCGACGCGGACAGGGCTGAACTTGTCGAACACATGAAGCGTCTGCGCGCCCTGTCGCCCTATCTGGTACTCACTGCCGTGCCAGGCTCATTCCTGGCGCTGCCGTTGTTGGCGTGGTGGCTGGACCGTAGGCGCCAGCGGCGCAGGCCGGCCGAAGCCCGACCGCCGATCGCACCGGCGGTCGGGCAAGTCGATTCAGCGGACTGATCGCTCGAGCGGGATGACCGTCAGGGTCTGCCTTCCGGTCCAGGACTGCCCGGGCAGCACCCTCACCGGTAGCCGCGCCGCGGCGGCCTCGACGCACACCATGTAACGGTAGCCGTCCGGTGCCATGTCCGGCATTCGCGCGCACAGCGTAGCGCCGGGATTCCAGACAACCGTGTCCGCAAACCCATCCGACGCGATGGAAAGCGCCCCTTCCGGGGTTTTCAGCACGAGTTCGCGCGGCGCATCGTGGTAGACACGATCGACCTCGGCCTCGAACCTTATGGCGGCATTGCTCTCCCGGCGGACCGCGTCGGCGTCGGCCGCGTCGCGATACTCGCAGCCGCCCAGTCCGGACAAGGCGACGTGTTCGATGGCAGCGATCCGGAAGTAGCTGTGCAAGGCGCCGGTAAACGCGAAGGCCGCGTCGCCCGTGTTGCGCACCGAAAACTGCATCGTCAGGCCGAGGGCTGACAGGCTGATGGCAAACCTAGCCGCGAATGCATGGGGCCACAGCGAGCGTGTCTGTTGATCGCTCTCGAGCGAAAACACCAGATCGGCGTTCGTATCGGCCGCGTCGGTTGTCTGCCACTCGCGGATCCGGGCAAAACCGTGTTTTGGCAGGCTGCCCAGCCCGGAAAACTGCGGAAAACAGATCGGCACGCCGCCGCGAATGGGTGATGTCCCATCGACTACCGCGCGCTCGGACAGGAACAGGCGTTCCTTGCCGTCGGCAGGCACCCATGACAGGACCTGCGCGCCAAAACGGGAAACCGTGACGCTGGCGCCCTCGATACCGAGGCGCACGCAGTCGATTCCCTGCTGCCGTACAGGCGTGATCCTGGTCGCCGACTTGCCCATGCGCGCTGCCTCAATCCGCAGCGAAGCGCACGGCGATGCGCCCCAGTGCGCCGAAGTCCATGCGCACATGGTCACCGGGCTTGACCGCAAAGGGCTTGAAGCAGGTCCCAGTGGTCACCACCTGCGCGGCCGCGAGAGTCACGCCAATGGATGGCAGTTCGTTGGCGATCCAGGTCAGCGCCAGCAAGGGATCGCCCAGCACGTTGACGCCGCTGCCCGCATGTTGCCGTCCTTCGCCATCGGTCGCGGTCACTTGGTGGCTGACAAGATCGATGTTGCGCCAGCCATGCGGTGCGGCATCGCCGAGGAGAAAGTACTCGGCGCATGCGTTGTCGGCGATCAATTGTGCCTCCCCGGCATCCTCGAAAGGCATGAAGCGGGAGTTGGGCACCTCGATCGCGGGATGCAGGGAGGCTACCGCATCGAGCACCTCCAACCGCGTATAGGGTTCGCGGCGCGGCGGCAGGTCGTGTGCCATCCGGAAGGCAAACTCGCCTTCCACCACCAGCATCTGGTTGCCCTTGAGCGTAATCGCCGTACCGCCGGGGAAGATGCGCTCCGCCAGCAGGCGCCCGGCAAGCGGGCCGCTCACGTTGATGTGTTGTTGCCCTGCGGCACTGGTTGCCGCAATTTTCCAGCCGAAAAGCGGATGCACGCTGAACTCCTGCATGGCGGCCTGCACTGCGTAGGCATCGGCCCGGCTGACGGGTCGCAGGTCGTTGGGGAGCGCCTCGATGAAGCGCGCGTCGCGCGATGCGTCGGCGAGAAAGCGGGCGGCTTGTCGGTGATCTATTCGCATAGGCTGAATGTCGGCGTCGCGTCGGGCTCGGAACGCGTATTGTCGCGCAAGCGGGCGACTGCGCGGTGCGCGCGCCGCCCTGGCCCGGCAGCCCGGGTCTGCGGCGCCGATGACACGGGACGTCTTCCGCAACCGACCGGGTGCCCAGTAGCTATTGATCCAGGAAAGCGGCAAGTGCTCGCGAAAGCGCCATCACCTCGAGCTCGAGCCGCTTGAGTTCTGCCGTCGCTTCTTCCAGGCTGCCGTCGCGCGCCAGCTTTTCGAGACGGCGCGCAGACGTCACCGCCGGACGTGCCTTGAACAGCCCCAGCGTTCCGTTGAGCGCATGCACCGTTTTTGACACGCCGAGGCCGTCGCCTGCAGCCAGTTGCTCCCGGATCGCCGCCAGATCAAGTGGATACTGGTCGAGCGCGGCCTTGGCGATCATGCCGATCAGTTCCGGATTGGATTCCGACAAGGATTGCGCATAGTCGAACCCCGACCCTTGCGCAACGTCCGAGTTCGTCGCCGCACCGCCTGCGCCCGCCGGACTTGGTCCGCCCGGTTCTGCACCCGCTTGCGGCGGCGAGGCCGCTGCGGTTGCCGGCTCCGCAGGCATGGCTGGCGATGGCATCGCCGGCAGCCCTTCTTCCGCAGGGATTGCACCCGGCTTCGCGACATCACCACTGTCATCACGGTCGGGTGAAGAAAGGATGGTCAGGCGGGCGGTTAGATTGGACGGGTCATTGCGCGCATCCGCGCGCGCCACCCCGCCGGTATGCCGGACGATAAAGCTATACAGCGCATCGACCTCCACCGGCTTGGCGACGTAGTCATCCATTCCGGCGGCAATGCAGGCATCGCGGTCCGAATGCATGGCGCTGGCGGTCATCGCGAGGATGGGTACCCGTTTGCTGCCCAAGGACTTCTCGCGTTCGCGAATCAGCCGGGTGGCCTCGATGCCGCCCATCACGGGCATTTGCATGTCCATGAGGATCAGATCGAACGTGCCCTCGGCGATACGTTCCAGCGCCGCCGCCCCGTTCTCCGCCATGGTCACCGTATGCCCCCAGCGCTCGAGAAGTTCGCGTGCCAGCATCTGGTTGACCGGATGATCCTCCACCACCAGCACCGACAGATGCGGCCCCGATTCGCGGATTTCGTGACGCGTCAGCAGGCCGGCGCTCGATGGCGACAGCCCGTCGGCCCTCGACTCGAGGGCGCGATGCAGGGTCGCGAGCAGTTCCTGCTGTGGAACCGGCTTGGCGAAATAGCCGGCCAGACCAAGTTCCCGGCAACGCTTCGCATCCCCGCGCACCGCGTCCGAAGACACCATGATTACCGGCACGCGAGCGCTGTAGCCGTTGTCATGAAGGCGCGCCGCAAGTTCGAATCCGCCGGGCTCGGGCAGTCCGGCATCGATGATGACGATATCGAACGCGGTCGACTCGGTCGTCTTGGTCAGAACGCCTTCCGCGTCCTCGGCCTCCGTCACCCGCAAGCCCCATTCGACCAGTTTGCCGGACAACAGCCTGCGGTCCAGGGCGTTTGCGTCCGCAAGCAAGGCCCGGCGCCCTCCCAGACCGGCATCGGCCAGCGGCTTTTGGGGAGGCGCATCGTCCAGGCGCAGCGGCACCTCGAATGCAAACTCGCTGCCCCTGCCCGCCTTGCTCGTCACGGTAATCTGCCCATGCATCAACTGGACGAGCTGTTTGCTTATGGCAAGACCCAGACCCGTGCCGCCGTACCTGCGCGTGGTCGAACTCTCGGCCTGCGTGAAGGCTTCGAAAATGTTGGCCAGGCGCGATCCCGGCAGGCCGATGCCAGTATCACGGACCGCGATTCCCACCGCCGCCCTGCGCGAACCTTCATCCACGCTCGCCGATACCGTCACCTTGACTTGCCCGACCTCGGTGAACTTGATGGCGTTCCCGACGAGGTTGTTGAGCACCTGGCGTATGCGGCCGGGGTCGCCGATGACTCGCAACGGCACCTCCGCGCCGACTTCGCAAACCAGTTCGATTCCCTTGTTGCGCGCGGTAACGGCGAAGCTGCGCACCGCGTCGTTGACCATGCGCGGCAGATCGAAGGAAATCTCCTCGACCGTCAGCTTGCCGGCCTCCACCTTGGAAAAATCGAGTATGTCGTTGACGATGCCAAGCAGCGAAACAGCGGAGCTTCGCACCATGCCGAGGTAATCCCGCTGCTTGTCGTTCAACTCCGTCCCAAGCGTGAGATCGGTCATGCCGATGATTCCATTCATGGGCGTGCGGATTTCATGGCTCATGTTCGCCAGGAATTCGCTCTTCGCCCGGCTGGAATTCTCCGCGGCTTCCTTGCCCTGCCGCAATTCCGACACCTGCGATTGCGCTTGATTCTCCAGCTCGGTCAGGCGCGCCATCTCCTGTTCCCGCAGCCGGAGACTGCGCAGCATCAGGAGCAAGACCACGATCAGGAAGGCCATGCTGCTACCGGCAAACACGGCGATGGTGGTCACGGAGCGGCGCCATCCTGCGAGGAACAGGTCCTCCGGCGCCACGACCGCCACGATCAGCGGATAGTTCTCGACCGGCCGGGACACCGCCACAAGCGCGCCGTCCCGGTCGCCTCGCGCAAACGTCGCGCGCCCGGTCGAGCTCATGTCACGGCCGGGCCGCTGCCCCTGGGCGGCGTACAAGGCGGCACTTTGCTGGTCTTGCCTGCCCACCAGGCGATCGGCTGACGGATAGCGCGTCATCAGGATGAAATCGCGACGGTAAAGGCTGACCGAGGCCCCCTCCCCCAGACTCGCCGCAACCTGTTCGTGAAACTCCGAGAAAACGCTAGCGGATATGCCCACCATGACCACACCGAGCATGCCGCCATTCGGGCCGTCGATCCGTCGGCTCACGTAAAACATCCATTCGCCGTTGCCCGGGTTGCGAAGCGGAAGGCTGATGAAGGTGCCGAGCCGGGCGTCCTTCAAGTGCGCCCGAAAGAAGTCCCGGTCCGCCAGGTTGGTCGGTAGCGCATGGTCTGCTCCCGTGGAACTGAGCACATCTCCATTGGCGGCTACGACTGTCGCCGCGACGATCTGCGGCAACACCCGGATTTTCTCGCGCAGAATCCGGGACACCTCATCGCTGGCCTTGCGCTGCCGGAGCAGCGCCGGATTCCGAGTCCCGGCCGCCATGACATCCTTGGCGATGGTGTCGAGCGTCCGCTCGGCCGCAAGCAATGTCATGCCGGCATGTTCGGCAAACGCCAGGGTCAGGCCGGTGAGTCGGCGCTCGGCGCCGTCGAGCACCTGCTCCCGAAGGAGGGCCGCCGACCCTAGCGCGCCTGCAGCGATCATGAAAATCGCCAGGGTTCCAAAAAGTAAGGCGAGACAACTTGTCCGCGCCCTGATCCACCCATGCTTCATCGCTGTACGCCAGGGGGGCCGACGGCAGCATCACCTGCGCCCCTCGCGGCGGAAGTTACCAGGAGAAGCGCGATTATCGCGGCTAGGGACTCCAACAACCGCTGCGAACTGACCCCAAATTCCCGGCCAGCGCTACCGAATGGCCCGACAACCAGCCTGTCAGCCCGTGGCCGCGCCGCGTTCGATCAACGCGTAGGCGGAATGATTGTGGATGGACTCGAAGTTCTCCGCCTCGACCACGTAACTGAGCACCCTCGGGTCGCTGTTGAGCGCAGCGGCGACATCGCGGACCAGGTCTTCGACGAACTTCGGGTTGTCATAGGCGCGCTCGGTCACGAACTTTTCGTCCGGCCGCTTCAGCAGTCCGTAAAGCTCGCAGGAAGCCTGGCGCTCGGCCAGCTCGACCATTTCCTCGATCCAGACAAACGCCGCGGTCTGGGCGGTGATGATGACGTGCGAACGCTGGTTGTGGGCGCCGTATTCCGAAATCTGCTTCGAGCAAGGACACAGGCTGGTGACCGGCACCAGAACCTGCATGCGGAAGCAGGTCTTGCCTTCGCTGATTTCGCCGATGAAGGTCACCTCGTAGTCCATCAGGCTCTTCACTCCGGAGACCGGCGCGGCCTTGTTGATGAAATAGGGAAACTTCATCTCGATATGCCCTTCGCGGGCGCCGAGACGCTCCACCATCTCGCGCAGCATCACGTGGAACGATTCGACGGAGATCTCCTTCTCGTGCGCGTTGAGAATCTCGACGAAGCGCGACATGTGGGTACCCTTGAATTCCTGCGGCAGCCCGACCGTCATGTTGAACGTGGCGACGGTATGCTGCACGCCCGGCGCGCCTCCCCCGGACGGCCGCTCGGCGACCTTCACCGGGTGGCGTATCGACTTGATGCCTACCTTGTTGATGGCGATTCGGCGGGTGTCGGCCGATCCCTGGACATCGACCATGGTGGTCGGGGCACTCAATACGGCGCCGCTGGTATTCATGTGCAATCCTTTCGGCTTCGGCCGCAGAGGGGAGGTTTCATGGGTGGGAACGAGCTGCCCGGATCAAGACAACATACGATATGCGGGACTAACGGGCCTTTTCAAGCGCTTTTCTTGAGCGGCTGACCCCGCAGCACGGACATGCGGGCCGAAACAGCGACCCGAATGCCGTCGGCATCCAGTCCTTCGACCGACAGCAGCCTTCCCGGATCGCCGTGGTCGATGAAGCGGTCGGGCAAGCCCAGGTGCAGCATGGGTACGGTGATCCCCGACGCAGCAAGCGCCTCGGCACAGCCGGCGCCCGCGCCGCCGGCGATCACGTTTTCCTCGATTGTGACCAGCAGATCATGGGCTAGCGCTACCTCGTGCAGCAGGTCGGCGTCCACGGGCTTTACAAAGCGCATGTTGACCACGGTGGCGTCGAGCGCTTCGCCCGCGGCGAGCGCAGGATGCACCATCGAACCAAAGGCCAACAGCGCAACGCGGTCACTGGAGCGGCCCGCCCGCCGCCGAACCTCGCCGCGCCCCCACGGCAGCGCCTTCATATCCTTGCAGACGGCCACGCCGGGCCCCGCGCCACGCGGGTAACGAACCGCCACCGGATGGTCCTGGAGATAACCCGTGTAGAGCATTTGCCGGCATTCGTCCTCGTCCGCAGGCGCCAGCACCGAGACGTTCGGCAGGCAGCGCAGGAAAGAAAGGTCGTAGCTGCCCGCGTGAGTGGCGCCATCGGCACCCACCAGCCCGGCACGATCGATCGCCATGAGAACAGGCAGGTTCTGTAACGCCAGGTCATGAATCAACTGATCATAGCCACGCTGCAGGAACGTCGAGTAGATGGCCACCACCGGCTTGAGGCCCTCACAGGCCAACCCGCCCGCGAATGTGAGTGCATGTTGCTCGGCAATGCCGACGTCGTGGTAGCGGTCCGGGTAGCGGGCCGCGAAATCGACCAGGCCGGACCCTTCGCGCATGGCCGGCGTAATGCCGACCAGGCGGGTATCCGCCGCCGCCATGTCACATATCCACTCGCCGAACACCTGGGTGTAGGTGGGCTTGCCGCCGGCTTTGGCCACGATGCCCTCGGCCGGATCGAACTTGCCGGGCCCGTGATACAGGACCGGATCGGCTTCGGCCAGCTTGTAGCCTTGCCCCTTGCGGGTCACCACATGCAGGAATTGCGGCCCCTCGAGCTGCTTCATATTCTGCAGTGTCGGGATCAGCGAATCGAGGTCATGCCCGTCGATGGGGCCGATGTAGTTGAAACCGAATTCCTCGAACATGGTGCCGGGCACCACCATTCCCTTGGCGTGCTCTTCGAGGCGCTTGGCCAGTTCCCAAAGCGGCGGCGCAACGCCCAGCACCCGCTCCCCGGCGCGCCGCGCAGCCGCGTAGAAGCGCCCCGACATCAGTCGGGCCAGATACCTGTTGAGTGCCCCGACCGGCGGGGATATGGACATGTCGTTGTCGTTCAGGACGACGATCATGCGGGCGTCCTCGCAGACCCCGGCGTTGTTCAGCGCCTCGAAGGCCTGCCCGGCGGACATCGCGCCGTCGCCAATGATGGCCACCGCATGGCGGTCTTCGCCCTTTTGCCTGGCGGCCACCGCCATTCCCAGGGCAGCCGAGATCGAGGTTGACGAATGCGCGGTGCCGAACGTGTCGTACTCGCTCTCGACTCGCCGTGGGAAACCGGAAATGCCGTTCAACTGGCGCAGCGTGTTCATGCGGCCGCGCCTGCCGGTCAGAATCTTGTGGGGATAGGTCTGGTGGCCGACGTCCCACACCAGGCGATCATGCGGCGTGTTGAACACGTAATGCAGCGCGATGGTGAGCTCGACGGTTCCCAGGTTGGATGAGAGATGCCCGCCTGTCTTGGAAACGGATTCGAGCAGGAACGCCCGCAGTTCGGCCGCCAGCGTGCCGAGGTCGCGACGCGAGAGCTTGCGAAGGTCGGCCGGACTATTGATGGACTCGAGCAACTTGTACATGGAATATCAACCAACTGTCTGGTCTGGGCCGGTGATCATCGGTGGCCGCTGGCAAGGCCGATGGCCCGGGGAGAACGAACATACATCAAAAAGTGCGCCTTGCGATGAAGCGGGCAAGGTCGGCGAGTCTGCCGCCGCGGGTGCCAAAAGGCGCGAGGGAATCCAGTGACTCGGTCAGCAGGTCATCGGCCTTGCGCTGGGCTGCGGCCAGGCCGAGGATGGACACGTAGGTCGGTTTATCATCCTTTTCGTCCTTCCCGGCGGTCTTGCCGAGGGTTGTCGTGTCGGCGGTGGCGTCGAGGATGTCGTCGATCACCTGGAACAAGAGGCCCGCGCACTTGGCATAGCGATCGAGCCGCTCGCGCTCAGCTTGATCGAGCGGTTCACCGCACAGCGCACCCAGATTGACCGAAGCCCTGATCAGCGCGCCGGTCTTGTGGATATGCATCAGTTCCAGTTCGGGCTCGGTCAAGTCCCGCCCCACTGCATCAAGGTCGAGCTGCTGACCACCGCACATGCCGCGCGAGCCGGCAGCGCGGGCGAGCACATCCAGCATGCGCAACTGGGTGGCGGCGTCCGCCGCCACGGGGTTCGCGGCGAGGACATGGAATGCCTGCGCCTGAAGTGCATCGCCGGCCAGGAGGGCCGTTGCATAGTCGAACTCGACATGCACGGTCGGTTTGCCGCGCCGCAGGCTGTCGTTGTCCATGCAGGGCAGGTCGTCATGCACCAGCGAATACGCGTGGATCATCTCGAGCGCCGCAGCGGGAATCTCCAATGCCTCCGGCGTGGCCCCGGCGAACTCGCCGGCGCCGAAAACGAGCAAGGGCCGCACCCGCTTGCCGCCGCCGAGCGCCGCGTAGCGCATTGCATCGTGCAACTTGGCCGGCAACGCGTCGGCGGCCGGCAGCAGCCGCGCCAGGGTGGTCTCCATGCGTGACTGGACAGCCGCCATCCATTCCCGGAATGCCGGCGGCGCGATCACGCTCATTGCGCCCCCCCGTCGGACCCCAGTGGCTTGAGGACTCCCTCCTCGAGGATGCGCACCTGCTGCTCGGCGGCATAGAGGCGCTGTTGCGCTGCGCGCACGAGTTCTATCCCGCGCTTGTAGGCCGACAACGAATCCTCCAGCGCCAGCTCATCAGACTCCATGCGCAGAACAATGCACTCGAGTTCCTGGATCGCCGCTTCGAACGACAATGTCTCCGGAGTTTCGGTTTGGGGGATGGTCTTTGCCAATTCGGATGCGCAGGCCCGAACTTGCCTGGCTGCATTTTTCAATAAACTCCTATTTTAAGGTGTCTTTGCGGTTCGCGCCGGGGTAAAATACAAAGCGATGGAAAACACTTGCTCAGATCACGGGCATGATTCCACGACTACACCGTCTGAACAGTCCGTGCTGCTCTCATAGACTCGTCTGCTTCGCGCTTCGCTCTTTTTCGCCCAACGCATCAGCTAGAGAACCGCCAGCCATCCCAGCATGAGCATCGTTCGTGTCCGTTTCCTCTCCCCGCTTGCCCGCGACGGGCCGGCGCGCGCCTGACCCTCGCAAGATCAGGGGCTTGAGGCGCTGCATCCCTCAAGCCAGTCAAGGAAACCTGCACCAGGTCGGCACCCGCCGCCGGTACATTGTGGGATAGTCATCATGTCGGATATCGCTACCCTGGCCCGCTTGAGGCCGGCCGCGTCGCAGTTGCCTGTGCACGCGTATCACGACCAGGCCGTTTTCGCAGCCGAAATGCAATATCTGTTCGCCGGTGGTCCAGGCTATGTCGGCCATGAACTCATGGTCCCCAATGCCGGGGACTACCACGTCCTGCAATGGATGGGCAACGCCCGCGCACTGGTCAACAACGGCCGTGGCACCGAACTGCTGTCAAACGTGTGCCGGCATCGTCAGGCGATCATGCTCGAGGGACGCGGCAACCGGCCCAATATCGTGTGTCCGCTGCACCGCTGGACCTATGACCTCAATGGCACGCTGCTGGGCGCCCCGCATTTCGACGACAAGCCCTGCCTGAACCTCAAGCGGGCTCCACTCTCCAGCTGGAATGGCCTCCTGTTCGATGGCAAGCGAGACGTGGCCGCCGATCTCAGGAATCTCGGCGTACGGGCGGATCTCGATTTTTCCGGATACATGTTTGATCGGGTCGAGGTGAACGAATGCGCCTACAACTGGAAGACCTTCATCGAGGTCTATCTGGAGGACTACCATGTCGCCCCTTTCCATCCCGGATTGGGCGGGTTCGTCACCTGCGAGGACCTCGAGTGGCAGTATGGAGAGCGCTTTTCGGTCCAGACCGTCGGCGTCAACAACGCGCTCGCCAGGCCCGGCAGCGAAACCTACCGAAAATGGCATGAACAGGTGCTCAGGTTCCGCGGCGAGCGCTTCGACGACCGGGTACCCAAGTACGGCGCCATCTGGCTGACCCTGTACCCCAACATCATGGTCGAGTGGTACCCGCATGTGCTGGTCGTCTCGCACCTGATTCCGCGCGGGCCCCAGGCCACCACCAACGTGGTCGAGTTCTACTACCCTGAGGAAATCGTGCTTTTCGAGCGTGAATTCGTCGAGGCCGAGCAGGCGGCCTACATGGAGACAGCGCGCGAGGACGACGAGATCGCACTGCGCATGGATGCAGGGCGCCTCGCGCTCATGAGGCAGGGCATCAATGAAGTCGGGCCCTACCAGTCGCCTATGGAAGACGGCATGCAGCATTTCCACGAATTCCTGCGCCGTCAGTTGCCTCGCACTTATTGACATCCCTGCCGTTTTACCCGGACCCACAACAGCGGAAAGCGCAACCATGCACGACAAGACCGTTTCGACCACCGAGCTGGCGGCCCATCTGACGGATCCCGGCTGGATCATCCTCGACTGCCAGCACGACCTCATCAATCATGCGTTCGGGCGCGAGGCCTATGCCCGGGAGCACATTCCAGGTGCGCACTTCGTGTCGATGGAGGCCGACATGGCAGGCGTCAAGACCGGGCGCAACGGCCGGCATCCGCTGCCCACGCCGGAGGCGCTGGCGGCCACGTTCGGACGGCTGGGCATCACCGCCGGCCGCCAGGTCGTGGCTTATGACAGTTCACAGAACAACTACGCAGGACGCGTGTGGTGGACCCTGCGCTGGCTCGGCCACAGGACGGTCGCCGTTCTCGACGGCGGCCTCGGGAAATGGAAGGCGGAAGGTCGACCACTGACCGCTGATGTGCCGGCGCCGCAGCCCGCCGCCTTCTCGGGAAGCCCCGATGACAGCATGCATGTCAGTGCCGACGCCATCCTCGCGGCCATCGGCAAGCCGGGACTGAAGGTGGTGGATGCACGCGCCGCGGATCGCTACAGCGGCGCGGCCGAGACCATTGATCCTGTCGGCGGACATATTCCCGGCGCCCTGCTGCGCTTCTGGAAGGAGAACATCAATCCCGACGGCACATACAAAAGCGCCGATGTGCTGCGCGCCGAATTCCTCAAGTTGCTCGCCGGCACACCGCCCGCCGAGGTGGTGCACCAGTGCGGCTCGGGCGTGTCGGCCTGCAACAACATGGTTGCCATGGAACTGGCCGGACTGCCAGGCTCGAGACTATATGTGGGCTCCTGGAGCGAATGGTGCTCGGATCCGGCCCGTCCGATGGCCACCGGCAGCGCGCCCTGAGCATGAAGCGCGGTCCGGTGCCTGCGCCGATGCGGCTCGGGCCGATACGGCGCCGCTGATCACTGCCGGGGGCATCCCGGGACACGCCCGTCACTGCGCCCTTGGGCAGACAGGAATCGGTAACGCCGCTCAGTCGGCATATCCTGGCGCCTCGCGGTCGAGCACGCGCATCATCGCCTCGAAGTAGAGACGCTCGCGCTCGGTGCGCGAATGGCGGTCGTCCCGCGGCGGCGACTGCACTTCGGCGACCACATGGTCCGGCAGGATTTCCAGGGCTTGTCCGGTGCTCATGGCCAGCACCTGGGCGCGACACACGCGCTCGAGCTTGTAGAGCCGCCGGTAGGCCTGCGCCACGCTGTTGCCGACGACCAGCACGCCGTGGTTCTTCATGAACAGCACATGCTTGTCGCCGATCACCAGCGCCAGCCTTTCGCCCTCCGCCACGAAATCCGCGGTGCCCTGGTAGTGGTCGTCGTAAGCGACGTGGCCATGGAAAAAGGCGGCCGTCTGGCTCGCAGGCAGCACACGATTGTCCTTGAGCATGTTCAACGCGACCGCCCAGGTTTGATGGGTGTGCAGCACCACCCGCGCGCCCGTGATCCGGTGGATCGGCGCATGAATGCATTGCGCCGAGAGCTCAACCACGCCCTCGCCTTCGAGGGTTTCGCCCTGTTCGTTGAACACGATCATGTCGCTGGCCTTCGCCTCCGACCAGTGCAGCCCGAACGGCAACACTAGATAACGGTCCTCGTAGCCGGGCACGGTCATCGTGAAGTGATTGTCGATGCCCTCTTCAAGATCGTCGCGCACCGCAAGACGCAGCGCAGCGGCAAGATGCACCTTGGCTTGCCAGACGGCGTCGGTCACATCGGCGGCGCGGGCGGATTTAAGCGGATGAACGGACATTGCGGACCCCGGAAAGGTTATGGCGGAAAGCATTTCGAGTATAGCCGCCTCAGCGCAGGGCGCGCAGTTCGATATCCCCGTAGAAAGCCACCGCGGTCTCGCCGGTCTGATCGGTGTCGGTCATGACGGCGACCCCGGACACCGGCGGCGGCTCCTCCTTGAAGGCGCTCTTGTAGTCCTCGTAGACGTTGCGCTCGACCTCGACCCATTCGCCGACTCGCCGGGCCCCGGATTCGACGACGAACATCATGGCGCGGCTCGTATAGGCATTCCGCACCATGGTTCCGGCCGGTGCCCTGGCGTCCCAGACGTAGTTGATGCCCGCATGCGGCGGATACTCCCCGTACAAGGCCCGGGCCACCCCGTACTGCACCCGCATTCCGGTACCTGCGCGCTCCGGATCGTAGCGGAAGGTCACGTAGACCCGCGCCGGATAATCGTCGCCATCCTTGGTCGCGATATCGGCTCCCTTGATGAGGTTAGCGACCTTCCATCGCCAGCGCAGGATGGGGGTTTGCCTCAGGTCGACAGGGCGATCATCGAAGCGACGGATCAACCCGGAGGCCGCACGGCTGCTCTCCGCCTTGAGCACGGTAACGCCGGCATCGGTGACCAGGCTGTAGCGTGTGCGCGCTTCGGCATTGCGAAAGGTGAGCGGCGTCCACAGGGGCGGCAGCGCACCGCCGGCGGCGAAGCGGGAAAAGTTTCCGGCCTGGATGCTCTCCTGCGCGATCGCGGACCAGGCCACCAGCGCCAGCACACAAAGTGAGGCAAGGCGGGCGGCACGCTTCATCTTGCGCCTGCCGACAAAGGAAGACCCCCTGCCGGCAGCAAGCCCGCCAGGCGCGGATCGTCGCGCAGGCGCCCGAGATCCTGCGGCAGGTCGATATCCGGCAGCCGGCCCACCTCGGCAATTGAAGCGCCCCAGCGCAGCGCCCGCGCGCGCGTCTGGGCCATGACGCTCGCGCAGCCCCACGCCACCCCGGCGAACAATTCGGGAACCGGTCGGGCAAGTCCAACCGCGACGTAGCCGCCATCCTCGGCGGGGGTGAAAGCCGCATCGTGCGACGACAGCGACCGATGCAACTGCTCGATGAGCGGCGCAGTCAGCCAGGGGCAGTCGGTGCCCACGAGGACCGGCAAGTCACCCTCCTGCAGCGCACCGGACAAGGCGAGCCACATGCGAGCTCCCAGGTCGCCCTGTGGCTGCGCCCGCAGCCGCACGCTAAGCGACAGCCCGCATTCCCGAAAAACCGCATGGGCGGTGTCCGGCGCGCACCACAACTCCACAACGCCGCCCCCCGCAAGTTCGCGCCATTCGACAGCCGCTTGCAGGGTACGCAACATGAGATTGCGCTGCAGCTCCGCCGCCCCGGCGGCGCCCAATGCGGGGATCAGGCGCGTCTTGCACAGGCCGGCCACGGGCGCGCGGGCAAAAACCTGCAGGATCGGTCTCATTTCGCACCCGTGAAACGCTTGATCAACTTCGGCGCGTATTGCTGCCATGCCAGGCGCGACCGGCTGCCGGACGCGTCCAGGCGCATCTGCAAGGCGGCAAGCCGCCTGCGCGCATCGCGCGCGGCCTGCTGTTCCCTGGTCCTGGCGAGGTCATGCTGCGCCTCGCGCGCCTCCTTGAGTGCCTCCAGTTCGGGAGGAAGGCAGCCCGCATTTTTCAGGATGCGATTCGACATGCGCACTTCGGGCGGCACCAGCGGATCGTCATCGAGATCGAGCGGACGGCCGGCGCCGGGCAGGCGATCGAACTCCCCCGCGGCGGCGGCGCGGGCGATGCGCTCCTCGGCGATGCGATCGAATGCGGAACTCATGCGTAGGCGATCCAGCGACCGCAGAATATGACGCCGACCCAAATGATCAGGGACGAGACGGCAAGCAGGCGCGGCACGAGCGGGGCCGACTCGCCCCAGTGAGCGGGATCCCCCCAGTTTCCGGTGTGGAAGATCGCCGCGTTCGTGCCGGCCGCGCCGATCAGGCAGATCTTGAGCACGAAGATGCGATTGCCGACCAGGTCGTCCGCATGGGCGAGGAACAGCAGCAAGCCGGTCACCCCCGCCAAACAGAACGCGAGCAGGGCGAGCGGCACGGCATGGCGGATCAAGGGTTCCATCGGCAGCGCCCGGGAAAAACCCAGCAGGCGCAGGTCCACCACGGCCATCGCACCGAAGAGCGTTCCCAATGCAACAATATGCAGGCTTTCCACCAGCGGGTACGCCCAGGCGACCCCGCGCATCCACGCGCCGGGCGGCAGGGCCGCGAGAGCCTGGCCGACTCCCATGGCGGGTCAGCGCAGTTCGACCGTCTTGCCGTCGATAGTGATGCGCTCGGCGCGCAGCTCGTCCGCCTTGGTGCGGTTGGGGTAGCCCACCAGGCGCGCTTTCACGCCCGCCTTGATGGCCTCCGGCTTGAGTCCTCGAGCGTCCATGCGAAATGGCGGCGCAAGCACCGCCACCCAGGTCTTGTCTGCAGTCTTGAACCTGACGACCGTGTGCGGATTGTCGTAGGTGGATTCAAGCACGACGCCGTCGAGAGAGAGCACCTTTTCGGCGTCGTATTCGCTCCAGCCATGGTGCGCGCCGGCGCTCAGCGGAAGTGCGCCAAGCGCCACGAGCGTGCGCAGGAATTTCATGTCAATCCTCCGTCGATAAGGGTGCCAGTTGATCAAGTTCCCGGTTGCGCGTCGCCTTGTCGAGGGCGGCGAGGCGGCGAACCTCTGCATAAAACCTGCCCAGGTCGCCGTTGGCCGAGGCGAGGAGCGCCGCGAATTGCGGCACCCGCCGAGTGTAGGTGGCCATGGATGCGAGTTTGGCATTGTTCAGGTCGTTGAGAACAAACTCGTCATAGGCGCGCGACTGGGCTTCGCCCAGGTTCCAGGTCGCCTTCAGCGCGGCATAGTCGTCGGCGATCCTCGCGAGTATGCGCGCCTTGGCCGCGCGCTTGGCCGCGTCGTCCACCGGCGCCGCGTAGGCCGCCTCCAGCGCGCGCCGCGCCTGCAGGAACAGCCGCGTCAGCGCGCGCCGGCGCGCCATGTAGGCGGCATGGGCAGCCCGCTCCTCTGCACTCGCATGCGCCTTCATCCAGCGCCCGAGTGCCGCCTCCTCGACGGCGACGGCAAAGGATTCATTGAACGTGGAGTCATCGCCCGCGTAGGCCGCTTGGTGCGCCAGTTCGTGAAAGATCAGGCGCGCAATCTCCAGATCCGGGTAGCGGATGAAGGTGTTGAGAAGCGGATCGGCAAACCAGCCCAGGGTCGAATAGGCGGGCACGCCGCCCACGTAGACATCGAGCCCCTCGGCGCGCAGCAGCGCGGCTTCGGCATCCGCACCGGCCCGGTTGAAGTAGCCCCTGTAGACGACACAGCCGGCGATCGGGAAGCAATGCGTACGCAAGTCGAGCGAATCGGCGGGCGCGGCAAAGACATTCCACACCACATAGGGCCGCTGCAAGTCGGCATAGCGGCGATAGCTGCCGTTGTCAGGCAAACCCAGTTCGCGGATGGCGAACTCGCGCACCCGCTGGGCGTATTGCAGGCGGCGCCCCAGGTCGGCCGGCGTTTGCGGATCGGACAGCACCTCCGCGATGGGGCGCGCCAGCCGGGCGACCTCCATCTGTCCGGCGAAAGCCTGCCAGTAGAACGAGGCCGTCGAGCAACCCGACAACATCAGGGCGGCGACGGGCAGCAACAGCCGGGCCGGGCGCATCAACCGAAGCTTCCGCACTGGATGAACCGTACCATGCGCCGGCACACCTGATGCGACATCAACATGGCCGTATGACCGACCGGCAGCACGAGATGTTCCCGCTCCCCGGCCACATGGGTTTCTTCGACGCTGACCGTGCCGTCATGCGGCCTCTTGAGGTCCGGTGCCACCATGCGGCCCAATCCCAGATTCGAGTCGCCGGCGATGACCCCGAGGTCAACGCCTGCCGGCACCGCAGGCCGCCGGCCGCCCAGCCAATCGCGCAAGGCGTGCCCGGCCAGCACGCCGCCAAGCTTGCCGAGCAGCGGGTGCACGTTGCGTCCACCCACCAAGGCGCGGCCGGCGCGGCTGTCCTGGAACGGCGGTCCGGCCAGCACGACGCGGCCGAGTTGCTTGCCCTGCAGCGTCCAGCCGACGCTGTCGAGGGTCGCGACAATGGTCACCGCGCCCAGGCTATGCCCGGCGAAATGCACCTTCTTCTGCGGCAGGGTTTCGACGAAGCGGACCAGGGCGGCGCGATTGTTCGCCATGCGGCCGCGCACGCTCGGATAGGAAAACGCAGGGGCCGCGAAGCCGGCGCGTTCGAACTGGATGCGCCAGTAGCGCATGGCGAAGCCGGACAGCCACAATCCGTGCACGCACACCACCGCCTCTTCACGCACCACGGTCATGCAATCCGCGACCAAGCGAACATGACGACGACCACGCCAAAGGCGACCATCAGTGCCGGCATGATGAGCGCGGTGATCAGGTTGATTCGCTCGGCCTCTGCGGAATTGTCGGGATTGACCGCCACTTCGACCTTCTCGCCGATTTTCAGCCGCTGGTGATAGGGCATGCGCGAGACGAACCGGTGCGCCGTGCCGCCTGCATCGACGTATTCGATCTCCGGACAGCGCAATACCGAAACACGGACCAGCGCAATGACCTCACCCGTCACCCTGGGCCAGTGGTGGTACTTCTGCCATGACAGGCGCACGAAAGCCACGCCCATGGCCGCGAATATCAGTCCCGCCAGCAGCGGCCAGCTTGAAAACAGTGTCACCGCGCACCCTCCGGTCAGGCCCGCCGCGGCGCTCGTTCGATCTCGACCAGGCAGTCGTAGAACGTCGGGCCGCGGCCGAGGTCGGTAAGCGTCTGGTTGGTCACCGCATTGGCGTTACGTCCGCCCGGGGCATGCTTGTGCCACCAGACCGAAAGCGCCGTCACCACGCCAGGTCGGGATTTGCCGTTGACGCGGGCGCGCGCATTGAAGCTGCCGCGATCATTGAAGATGCGCACCATGTCTCCATCGGCGATGCCGCGGGGCGCCGCGTCGGCCTCGTGAATGTCTAGGAAGGGTTCCCCCTCCGCCGCGCGCAGGGAAGCGATGTTGGCGAAGGTGCTGTTCATGAAATTGCGCGCCGGCGGCGAAATCATCATCAATGGATAGCGCGCGGCGAGTGCCGGGTTGGTCGCCGGGGACTCGCGCGGCGCGATGTAATCGGGCACGGCGGGAAAGCCCATGCTGACGGCGCGCGCGCTGACGAATTCGCACTTGCCAGAAGGGGTGCGAAAATTGCCCTCGGCGAACGGCGCCCAGCGTTCGGGCACGTTCAGCCGCTGCCAGCCGACCTCCTTCATCCGCTCGACCGAAATGCCGGCGTTGTATGGATGGCGGGCATCGATCGCCTGCGCTGCGATGGTCTCATCGGACTCGGACAGGCAGTGCTCGGTGAAGCCCATGCGCCGCGCCAGTTCGCGGAAGACATCGCTGTCCGAGCGGGCTTCACCCACCGGCGCGATCGCCGCCTGGTTGACCAGCCAGTAGAGGTGCCCGTAGGACTTGTGAATGTCGAAGTGCTCCAACTGCGTCGTCGCCGGCAGCACGATGTCGGCATAGTCGCAGGTGTCCGTGAGGAACACGTCATGAACCACGGTGAACAGATCCTCGCGGGCGAGTCCGCGCAGGGCGCTGTTGGAATCCGGCACCACCGCGGCGGGATTGGAGGAATACACGAACAGCGCCTTGATCGGCGGCCCGTCAGCCAACGCCGCACGATCGCCGCCGAGCGCCTCACCCAGCTTGATCATGTTGACGGTCCGCGGATTGTTCCAGATCAGGTCGGGGCGCTCCAGCGCGCGCACATCCACCGGATAGGTGGCACCGCTGCCGAGCAGCACGCCGCCGGCCGGGTGGCGCCATGCCCCGACCAAGGCCGGCAGGCATGCGATGGTGCGGCAGCTCATCGCCCCGCCCGCGTGCCGCTGCAGGCCATAGTTGATGCGGATGGCCGCCGGCGCGAGCATGCCGTAGTCGCGTGCGACGGCTTCGATCTCCGCTTCGCTCAGGCCGGTGATCGCGGCGGCGCGCCCGGGCGTCCAGGCGGCAACATGGCTTGCAAGCTCTGAGAAACCCAGGGTATGGTCAGCGATGTAGGCGCGGTCGAGCAGGCCGTCGCGAATGAGCACATGCATCATTGCCAGCGCAAGCGCCGCGTCGGTCCCGGGGCGAATGGCCAGCCATTGGTGGCATTTTTCCGCGGACAGCGACCTGTAGGGGTCGATGGCGATCACCTTCGCGCCGCGCCGCTTCGCCTCGGTCACCCGCGTCCACAAATGGACGCTCGAGGTGATCGGATTGGTACCCCACAGGAGGATCAGCCTCGCCTCGTCGAAGCGCTCCATCTCGGGGCCCATGTTGCCGCCGATGGTGAGTCCGATGCCCTCCTTGCCGGCGTTGGCGCAAATGGTGCGATCGAGCAGGGAGGCGCCGAGCTTGTGAAAAAAGCGCCGGTCGATGGAGTTGGCCTGAACGATTCCCATGGTGCCGGCGTAGGAATACGGCAGGATGGTCTGGGGATCCTCCGCGGCCAGCGCCTTGAAGCGCGTGACGATCTCCGCGAACGCCGCGTCCCACGAAACGCGCTCGAACCTGGCGCCCGGCCCCTTGGGGCCAACGCGCTTGAGCGGATGCAGCACCCGGTCGGGTGCGTAGGTGCGGTCGAGGTACTTCGCCACCTTGTTGCACAACACACCGTGCGTGGTGGGATGGTCGGGGTCGCCGCGCACCTCGACGGCGCGGGCGCCGCGGATGCTGCCGTCGGGCATGGCGACCTCGCCCTCGACGGTGACCAGCATCGCGCAAGTGTCGGGGCAATCGTGGGGACAGGCGGCGCGCACGACGCGCCGCGAGCCAGTCGGTGCGCTCATGTGCTCCCCCTGCCCTGCGCCTGCAACTGCCTGACCTCCACGGCCAGCTCGTTCATGCGGCGTATGGTTTCCGCCTTGCGGGTGCCGACATCCTCGAGCCTCTTCGCCGCGGCGGCCAGTTCCGACTGGCGCTGCTCGGCCGGCGGCCCCTGATCGAAACGCAGCATCAGCCTGAGGCTGTTGACCTGGTTGACCAGAGCGATCTCCTCGATGCCCATACGCCCGAGGTCGCGTTGCAGAAGGCGGTACTCGGTCACCAGCCGGGCGATGCGCTCGCGCCGCTCGTCCGGCAGGCCCTCGGGCACGGGCGCCATCGGTGCGGCCGCTGGTTCGGCGGCTCGCCCCGCAGTGGCCGGCTGGCTGCGCGCCACGACCAGGGCAATGCCCTCCTCCAGTGCGGGAACGATGTCGACCACCCTGGCTTTCTCGCCCGCAAGCGGCCGGGGGAGCCCGGCGCGCAGGCCCGGTTCCGCGGCGCCCGCCCGCTCGAGCAGTTCCTGCAGATATTGCGACTTGATCGCGTAATTGACATTCTGCGGGATGTCGCCGGTCTCGCGCGCCATGGCGGCCGCATCGAGCTTGGACGCCACCACGCCGATCACGTTGCCTTCCATGTTGACCAGCGGGCCGCCCGAATTGCCGGTTTGTACCGGGGCGCTCATCTGGAACACCCGCGGGTCGTTGTTGGCGCCGGAAAAACTGTTGATGATGCCGTCGGTAACCTTGGGCTCGATGCCTTGCTGCCGGACGTTCGGAAAGCCCATGGTGACGATGGCGGCGCCGCGACGCATATCGGCCGATGCGCCCACCGGCAAGGGCTTGAAGCTGCCTTCGGCCTTGAGCAGGGCAAGATCGTTGACGCGGTCGGTCACAACCACCCGCGCCGGGAAGGTTTGCCCCTTTAGGTTGCGCAGGGCGATCGACTGGCTGCCGACGATCACATGGAAGCAGGTCACGAAGTAGCCGTCGGCGGTGACGAAAAAGCCGGTGCCCGTGGCCACCCTTTGCGGCGCGGCCGCTGGCGCCGACGGGCTCGCCCCGGGCGACTGCGCAAGCGCAGCCTGCCAGGCAGGCCCCCATCCGATCAGGCACGCCAGCGCCATACCCCGCAGGAGAGCGGCAGTGCGAGACTGTTTCATGCCATCGATTGTAATGGCAACCTGCAGGCCGTTCCCGCCCGATTCGCCGCAGCGCATCAATTCGGAGGACAATGCGCCCGGTGGCCTTGTTCGTGGCCACGCCCTGATCGGTCCTGCCCCAGTGAAACGCCTCTCCGCGCTGAAAAACCTGCTGCCGTTCTGCCGCCCCTATCGCGGCCGCTTCGCCCTGGCATTCGTGTTCCTGTGCGCGGCGGCGATGGCCACACTGGCGATTCCGTTCGCCTTCCGCAACCTCATCGACTACGGATTCGCCGCCCAGCGGTCGAGCGGCGACATCAACACCTACTTCCTGGCGCTGTTCGGCATCGCGCTCGTGCTGGCCATCTTCACGGCGGCGCGTTTTTACATGGTGAGTTGGCTGGGGGAACGGGTCACGGCCGACCTGCGCGCCGCAGTCTATGGCCGCATGCTGCTGCAGCCGCCCAGGTTCTTCGAGACCACCCAGACCGGCGAAGTGCTGTCCCGCCTGACGACCGACACCACGCTGGTGCAAACCGTGATCGGTACGAGCATCTCGATGGGCCTGCGCAACCTGTTCCTGTTCATCGGCGGCCTGGCCATGCTGGTGGTCACCAATCCGCAGGCCACCCTCGTCATTCTTGGCGTGATCGTCGCCACGGTCATTCCGGTGGCCATTTTCGGCCGGCGGGTGCGCAGGCTTTCGCGCGCATCCCAGGACCGGGTCGCCGATGCGAGCGCCCTGGCCGGTGAAGTCCTGGCCGCGATGCCGGTCGTACAGGCATTCACCAACGAAGCCTTCGAGCGCAAACGCTTCGACGCCTCGGTGGAACGGGCGTTTTCGACCGCGGTCATCCGCACGACCTCGCGCGCGCTGCTCACCGCGATCGTCATCATCATCGTCTTTGGCGGCGCGATCTATGGCCTGTGGATGGGCGCGCGCGCGGTATCCGCAGGCAGCATGAGCGCGGGCCAATTGGCGCAAGCCGTCATCTATGTAGCGATCGTTGCCGGCGCGGTAGGCGCACTGGCCGAGGTGGTGGGCGACATCATGCGGGCGGCGGGCGCCACGGAACGCCTGCTGGAACTCTATACCGCGACGCCCGAAATCGCGTCGCCGCCTGAACCCGTCCCGTTTCCGGCAACGCCCGGCGCAGTCGGGGCGCGCGTCGAGTTCGACAACGTGGTGTTCCACTACCCCTCGCGCCGGCTGGTGGCCGCGCTGGACCATGTGTCGTTCGTTGTCGAGCCAGGGCAAACCGTCGCCATCGTCGGGCCGTCCGGCGCGGGCAAAAGCACCCTTATGCAGTTGCTCCTGCGGTTTCAGGACCCCGACAGCGGCGCGGTCCGCATCGACGGCGTGGAACTGCGGCATGCCGACCTCGACAGGCTGCGCTCGCGGATCGCCATCGTCCCCCAGGACGTGGTGATCTTCGGCGCCAATGCCCTGGAAAACATCCGCTACGGCAACCCGCTGGCCACCGACGAGGCGGTACTGGCCGCCGCGAGGGCGGCCCATGCCCACGAGTTCATCGCCCGCCTGCCCGAGGGCTATCAGACCTTCCTGGGCGAGCGCGGCGTGCGTCTGTCGGGCGGCCAGCGCCAGCGCATCGCCATTGCACGCGCCATCCTGCGTGACGCGCCTCTCCTGCTGCTCGACGAGGCCACCAGCGCGCTGGACACCGAATCGGAACTGGCGGTGCAGCGGGCCATCGAATCGGCGGCTCGCAATCGCACCACGCTGGTCATCGCCCATCGCCTTTCCACCGTGAAAAACGCCGATCGCGTCATCGTTCTCGACACAGGGCGGGTGGTCGAAAGCGGCGAACCGGCCCGCCTACTCGCCGACGGCGGGCTGTATGCGCGTCTCGCCCAGTTGCAGATCAGCGATGGCGCGCCCGCGGAAAGCCCGCGCGAAACAATCCGGAGCATGACGGCATGAAACACCTCCTGCGCGGTTTACTTCTTGCCTGCGTGACGGTCGGCAGCGCCGATGCCGTGCTCGCCCAGCAAGTCGCCCCTGCGGACGCGAGGGAAATCCGCCAGGTGATCGAGCTGCAGCTCGACGCGTTCGCTTCGGACGATGCCGAGCGAGCGTTCGCTTATGCTTCTCCGGCGATCCGTCAACAGTTCGGCTCGCCGGAACGCTTCATCGAGATGGTGCGCCGCGGTTATCCGATGATTTACCGCCCGGCCAGCGTGGTATTCCTTCGAGCCGAGCCGGAAGAGGCTGAAGTCCGCCAGGAAGTCCAGATCCAGGACGCTACCGGGGCGCCCTGGATGGCCCGCTATCGGATGCAGCGCCAGACCGACCGCTCGTGGCGCATCAACGGTGTCGCCATCAGCCGTATTGGAAGCCGCGCCATATGAGCCCGCAGGCGATTGCTCTAGAATCCGCGCGGTGACTGTCGCAGGACCAACCAATTGACCAGCAAGCCCGATCCAAGCGGCGCGGCGGCACAATCCATCGCGCTGCTCGATGCAGAACTCGTGCGCCGCGCGCTCGATGGCGAGCGCACCGCTTTCGACCTGCTGGTGGTGCGGTACCAGCGGCGTATCGCCGCGCTGATTTCGCGCTACCGGCTCGATGCCGGCACCATTGAAGACCTGACGCAGGAAGCCTTCATCAAGGCCTATCGCGGGCTGGCCAGTTTTCGCGGCGATTCGACATTCTTCACCTGGCTGGCGCGCATCGCGCTGAATACGACCAAGACTTATCTCGCCGAGCGCAAGCGCCGCGTCGAGGCCGTCGGCCTGGAGGAGGATGCCGGCGAGCTCGATCCTCTGGCCAGCATCGAATCCGGGGACCTGACCGAAGGCACGGTGGCGTCGCGCCAGATGGGCGAGATCATCGCCCGTGCGCTCGATGAGATGTCGACCGATCTGCGCGATGCCCTCACCATGCGGGAGATCGACGGCATGTCCTACCAGGAAATCGCCGCCGCCCTCGACGTGCCCCTCAATACCGTACGGTCGCGGATTTTTCGCGCACGGGAGGCTGTGGCCATGAAACTTCGGCCGCTTCTGGAAGTCAGCAGGGCCAAACGTTGGTAAATGACCATGAAAACAGATCAACTATCCTCCCTGATTGATGGCGAAGTCGAAGCGCGCGATATCGACGAAGCATTGAAGCAGCTCGCGACCTCCGCGGATGCCCGTGAATCCGTGACCGTGTTCCAGGTCATCGGGGATGCGATGCGGGGTCGTGCCGTCGAAGACAATGGCTTCAGTCAGCGAATTTTCGCCGCTCTAGACCAGGTGCAGATCGAACGGTGACCGCGGCGTAATTGCCCGTGCAGGGAAGGTTTTGCTGTGCTGCGGAACTTTCTGCCGCGAACCGAGCCTATTCAGCGTGGACCGTATTCTGGTCGCCGTTTGAAAGAAAGCCATGAAGAAGCGCCTGCCGCGATTGGCAGATGACATCCTGCCCAAGCTCGAGGTTCCCGTTGTTCGACTTGTCGAGGCAGACCGGCCTGCCCTGCTCGACTACTATCGGCGGCTGTCTCTGGCGGATCGGCTCGCCCTGTTCGGGCTACCCCTGCCGGATGACAAGCTCTCTCTCTATGTGCACCGCCTCAATCTCGAAAGCGACGGGCATGTGGCCGCACGCGGCGCCGCTTCGGTCCTGATCGGCGTCGGGCACTGCGTGGTGTTCGACAATCAGGGTATCCTCAACCTACATGTCGCGCACGGCTATCGCCGGCGCGGCATCGGCACATCCATGGGTCGCGAGCTTGCCCGCTTCGGGGCTGGCCGCTCCCTGCGGTGGTTGCGAGCCTATTTCAGCAAGAACGATCCGATCGCCGCCAGCCTCGCGCGCAGGCTGGATTTCGACCTGAACTTCGGCCTCGACCGCTTCTACGCCGAGCGCGCCCTGCTCAAGCCAGAGTCCACCGCACCCAGGCCGATGGTTCCGCGTTCCGCGCCCACGCTCGTGTCGTCGGGGCATGCAAGGCAGAAATCGGCGCAGGCGGCGGCAGCCTGAGGCCACCCGCGGCATCCCTTCAGCGGCGGTGCATGCATCGCGGGTCTTAGCGACGGCCGCTGAAATCGCGCAACGCCGGTACTCGCCAGAAAGGCAGGACGGCGACCAGCAGGCAGGCAACGGAAAACACGAATCCCGGGCGATAACTGTCGGTCAGGTCGTGGATGACACCGCCCATCAGGGCCCCGAGCCCCGCGCCGAAAGCGTTGCACGCATAGATCACCCCATAGATGGTCGCGACCTGACTGCCCGCGAACAGCCGGGTGGTCATCGATGAGATGATCGGGCCGCGGGCTCCCTGACACAGGCCGAAAAAGGTCACGTACAGCACCAGCCACTCGGCACGCGGCTGCCACGAGACGATGAATAGAACGATGATGCCGGCGATACTGCCGGCATAGGTGGCCGAAACGGTGCGCCGCGGCCCGTAGCGGTCCGCAAGCGCCCCGGTGGTGACGATGCCGATCACGGAAAGCATGGACGCCGTGCCGAACACGGTCGCCGCGAGAATGGCCGAGAAGCCCAGTTCTACCAGATAGACCACGGTTTGCACCGTCACCGAGAACATGCCGACGGACGTGAAAAAGAATATCCACGCCAGGCTCCAGAAGTTGAGCGTCCGCGCTGCGTCGCGCAGGGTCCAGTCGCGTACCGCCCCCGGGCCGCGCTTGCGCTCGCCGCGGTATTCCGGATGGCCGGCGACGATGGCCTTCCACGGCAGGCACAGGATCACCGGCACGACGGCCAGCAGGACCAGGCCGAGAATCTGGTAGGTTTCGCGCCAGCCTAGGCGCGAGAGCAAAGACTGCGTGGCCGGCACGATCAGGAGCGCGCCCAGCCCCACGCCGGCGAAAGCGATCGAAATCGCGCTCGACAATCGTTCGCGGAACCAGCGTGACAGCAATCCAGACGACGGCACCATGCCGAGCGCCGCGACGGCGAAACCGGTGATCGCCCCGACGGTGAGGTAGAACTGCCAGAGGCTTTCCATTCTCGAAGCAAGCAGATAGGCCAGGGCCAGCCCGGCCATGCCAAGTCCGTAGACGACGCGCGGCCCGACACGATCGAACATCAGCCCTATCAGGGGTGCCGTCAAGCCATTGACCAGCAGATAGACAGAATACACGCTCGTCATTTGCGAACGGGACCAGTCCAGGTCGCGCTCCAGCGGCAGCAGGAACACCACGTAGGTGTCGGCAGTGCCGCGCCCGATCAGGTTCAAGAGCAGGCACAACGCGAGCACGCCGATGGCGGCGCGTGATGCTGCGCGGGAGACGGGGTCTGGAGATGCCAAAAGTATTTGCTGGAACCGGACTGCCCCGCGCTTCGGAAGCTCGCGCGGGCACAGGATGAGGCCGGCGGCCGATTCTACCCGCCGCGTCTGATGCGACAAGGCGCCCGCGCGCCCTCTACTTGCGTGCCCCTTGCTTGCGCGCCGCCGACATCTTAGGGCCTGCGCACCCGGCCCAGCCTGCTGCCGGCGGGCCGGCGCGACGCTTTACCCGCCCCAGACGTCCTGCGCGGTTTCGATCACCAGGCGCAATTTGTTGCGTTGCGCCTCCACGGCGATGTTGTTGCCGTGCACGGTGCTGGAGAAACCGCACTGCGGTGAAAGCGCCAACTGATCGAGCGGCGCATACTTCGCGGCCTCTTCGATGCGCCGTTTGAGGCCGTCCTTGGACTCCATCTGGTTGAACTTGGTCGTCACCAGCCCCAGGACGACGGTCTTTCCCTTGGGCAGGTACCGCAGGGGCCGAAAATCGCCGGAACGGTCGTCGTCATACTCGAGGAAATAGGCATCCAGATCCATTTCCGACAGCAGCGCCTCGGCCACCGGCTCGTAGTTCCCGGCAGCGGCATGGGTGCTCTTGAAGTTCCCGCGGCAAAGATGCATGGCGAGCGTCATGCCGGCAGGCTTGTGCGCGACCACTTTGTTGATGAAGGCGGCATAGCGGTGCGGCAACTCGTTGGGGTCGTCGCCGCGCTGCCGTGCCGCCTCCCGCATGCGCTCGTCGCACAGGTATGCGAGGTTGGTGTCGTCGAGCTGCACGTAAGTGCAGCCGGCCGCGGCAAGGGAATGCAATTCGTCGCCGTAGGCCTTGGCCACATCGTTATAGAAGGCGGGATCGAGCTCCGGATAATGCTGCTTGCTGATCCCTGCGCGGCCGCCGCGGAAGTGCAGCATCGTCGGCGAGGGAATGCAGACCTTCGGCGTATGGCCGGCGCTGACCTGCGACTTCAGGTACTCGAAATCGGCGCGCTGGATGTCCTTGACATGCCTGACGCGGTCGACCACGCGCATGACGGGCGGCGCCAGTTCCTCGGTGCCGTCGGGCCTGATGATGGTGACCGGGATATCGGTCGAGACGCCGCCCAGCTGCTCAAGGAAGTCGATGTGGAAATAGGTGCGGCGGAATTCGCCGTCGGTGATGCTTTTCAGGCCGACGCTTTCCTGGAAACGCACGATCTCGGTGATGGCGCGGTCTTCGATCTCGCGCAACTGGGCCGCGCTGATGGCGCCTTTGGCCTTTTGCTCGCGCGCCTCGAGCAGGTACTTGGGGCGCAGGAAGCTGCCGACGTGATCATAGCGGGCCGGCAGGGGGAAAGTCGTGCTGCTCATGCGTTTCTCCTTAAAGGGGCGTGGCGGCTTGGGCCCACGCGCACCCGGGATTATCGCAGCAGCCCGCGCGCCTCATGGGCCAGCAGCCATTGCTTGGCCGCCAAGCCGCCGGCGTACCCCGTCAACGCCCCGTCCGCGCCCACCACGCGATGGCACGGCAGCACGATGGCCAGCGGGTTTTGCGCGTTCGCCGCGCCGACGGCGCGCACCGCTGCCGGTCGACCGAGCCGAGCCGCCTGCTCGCCATAGGTCGCCGTCGCTCCGGCGGGTATGCTGCGCAACGCGAGCCACGCTGCGGCCTGGAAGGCGGTCCCACCGGTGCGCACCTCGAGGCCCTCGAACGCGTCCATGTCCCCGCCCAGGTAGGCGTGCATGCGGTTGGACGCGCCGCACGGATCGGCGCACCGAACCAGCCGGAACGCGCCGTAGCGCCGCTCGAGAAGGCGACGCATGCGCGCCTCGTGACCGGCGAAATCCGCCGCGCACAGCCTTTCGCCGTCGGAGACCACGCAGAGGCCGGCAAACGGGGCGCCGGCAGGCGCTTCGATCAGATCGAACAACAGTGTCTGCGGGGGGCGATTCATGCGCTCTCCACGGGGTTGAAGTTCCAGAGTGCCTGAGCGGCGTAGGCGCGCCACGGACGCCAGCGTTCGGCGTGGCGTTCCAGCGACCGCCCGGCATCTGCGATGCCGAGCGCGCGCGCGGCCCGCAACAGCCCCAGGTCGGCGGCGGGAAAGGCGTCCGGGTCGGCGAAGCCGCGCAGGGCGACGTACTGGGCGGTCCACGGCCCGATGCCCGGCAAGGCCACCATTTCGCGACAGAATTCTTCGAGGCCCCGGTAGCGCGCGACCCAATCGCCATCGCCGGCCACATGTCTTGCCATGCCGATGAGCGCGGCGGCGCGCGAGCGTATGATGCCCAGCGCAGCGAGATCCCCCACCTGCAGACAGGCGAGCGTCTGGGGCGGCGGGAACAGCAGTTGCAGGCCGGGCGCGTCGCCTTCGAACGGCATGCCGAAACGCGCGACCATGCGCGCCGCCAGCGTCGTGGCTGCGGGGACGCTGATCTGCTGACCGAGGATTGCGCGCAGCGCCAATTCGTAAGGATCCCAGGCCACCGGCACGCGCGGTGCCCCGCCGGCCAGTGCAGGCGCCAGCCTTTCGTCCTGCGCCAGGTGCGCGGTGATGGCTGCGAGCGGCGCGGCGGTGTCGAACATGCGCCTGGCCCGCGCGACCACCTGCGGCAGGAACGACGCATCGGCGAGCGTGCTCGCCAGGCAAAGCTGCCCGCCCTGCCTGAAAAGACCGAAGCTGCCCGCGACATCGCCCAGGCGAACGTTGCGCGCGTAGCGGCCGGCGCTGACGACCTCGACACCGGCAAAGGCACGGGCGCGATAAAACCCCATCATCGAGGCGAATTCCTCTGCGCCGAACGGCCGGAGGCGCAGCCTCACCGCGCCGCCGTTCGCCCCCGTGAGGTGCAGCGAAGCCGCGCTGGGGCGCCGCAGCGCGCCGGGCGCGCAGCCGTAGGCTTGCGAAAACGCCGCATTGAAGCGCCGCACGCTGGCAAACCCGGCGGCGAAGGCCACGCGCGTGAGCGGCATGGCGGTTTCCTCGACCAGTTGCCGGGCGAACAGCAGCCTGCGGGTTTGTGCCACGGCCAGCGGGGCCGCGCCCAGATGCGCCTCGAACAGCCGGCGCAAGTGCCGCGCCGTCAGGCCGATGCGCGCGGCGAGGCTGTCGAGCGGCGCCTCGTCGAGAGCGCCGGCGTCGATGGCGGCGAGCGCCCGCGCCACCAGGGCGGCGCCCGGCGTGGGCTCCGCCGCGGGGCGCGGCGCACGCTCCGGGCGGCAGCGCAGGCATGGACGAAAGCCCGCCGCGAAGGCGGAGGCCGCACTGGCGTGGAACTCGACATTGCAGCGCTTGGGTGTGCGCGCAGGGCATACCGGACGGCAAAAAATGCCGGTGGTGCGAACGGCGACAAAAAATCTGCCGTCGAATCGCGCGTCGCGCGTCTCATACGCGCGAAAGCAGGTCTCCGCGTCAAGGCCGGCGCCCGACGCGATAGCCACGGCCCGGTGCGAAGCGGCTCGATCTGTCATGACGCCAATGTACTCCGGGGCCGGGCCCCGCACTGGCCGTTTTCGGACATCGATCCGGCCACCCGCAGCCCATTCCCTCCACGCCCGGGGCCCGCACGGGCGACGCCCAGGCCCGGCTGGGCTGCGTTTAGTTGCGCCCTTTGTCGAGCGCGATATCGCCGTACCAGGACTGCGCCTGCGCGCCGGTGTTGTCAGTGTCGGTCATGATGCCGATGCCGGTGATCGGTCCAGGCTCCTCGCCGTAGGCACGACGAAAATCCTCCAGCAGGTCACGCCGGACCTGCTGCCAGGAGCCAAGGCGCGCGACGCCCGAGTCCGCGACGATCATGCGGATGCGTTCGGTAAAACGGCTGGTGATCACCGTCTCCGGCGGCGTATCCCTGGCCCAGATGTACATGAGGGTGGCGTACGGCAGTTCCTGACCTGTGGTCGCCTTGACCTTGGCGGCGAAGATGCGTTCGGAGAAATCCAGCTTGCTGCGATCGCCGTCGAAGCGGACCACCAGCCGCAGCGGCGCGTCCTCGGTGGCGCTGCGCGTGTTGTCCTGGTCGCGAATCAGTGCCTCGGTCTTCCAGCGCCAGGCAAGGTTGCGATACTGACGCGGATCGACCCGATCGAGCGGATGCAGGAGCGCCGAGGCGGAGTCATCGGCGCGCGCCATCACCACCGTCGCGCCATCCTTATGCACCAGGTCGTAGCTTGTCTCTTTCTTGAACTTGGCGAGCGTCCAGGTCTGCCAGCCGCCCGGCAGCGTGCCGCCCGGCTTGCCGATCGAGAACGGCGTCATGCCGCCCAGGGACAGGCGCTCGGGTTCCGGCGCATGGGCAGCGCACCCCGCCAACGCGGCGAGGCAGGCCATTAGACACAGTCGGGATGCAATCACCTGCGAGGTCGATCCGGTCGTTTTTCCACCTGCGGATCATAGCGCAGGGCTGTACCGTGCCGGTGGCAGGGATATCCCGAAGCCCGCTCCCCAAGCCCGCTCTATTGCGCAGCGCGCCGAATTCGTGTGCAATGCGCCGATGGCCTCAGACAAGAAGTACGACATCACCGTCACGGTGCGCACGCAGTTCCTGCCGGACCAGAGCGATGCCGAGCGCGGGCCATTCGTGTTCGCCTATTTCATCACCATACGCAACACCGGCGGCATCGCGGCGCAATTGATCAGCCGGCACTGGATCATCACCGACGCCGAGGGCCGCTCGCAGGAGGTCAAGGGGCTGGGCGTGGTGGGCCAGCAGCCGCTTCTCAAACCCGGCGAAGAGTATCAGTACCAGAGCGGCACTCCCCTCAACACCCCGGTGGGGACCATGCGGGGCGCCTACCAGATGGTCGCGGAGGACGGCACCCATTTCGACGCGATCGTGCCGGAATTCGTGCTTTCGATGCCGCGCACCCTGCACTGATCGCGCAGGCCCGGATTCCGGCCGAGGTGATGCGGCACACGCCGCGCCGAAGCGCGGTCTGCGACAATTCAGGTCTCGCCGCCGCCGGGTGGCTTCGCGGCATCGCCGCGGTCGGCATCCGGTTTTTTCCGGCGCGGCAGGGTCCACCAGACGATCAGCGCCGCAATCGCCAGGACCGCCAACATTTCCAGATAGATGATCCACATCCCGCCTTCAAACATGTTGCGCTCCGCGCGACAGCATGCCTCCATTCTAGCGGCCGTGGCGCTGCTCGCCGCATGCGCGCAGCTGGGATCCAGGCCGCCTGGTCCGGCTGCCCCTCCGGCTCTGCCGACGCCCCCCGCCACGGCCGGCATCGAGGCCTGCCCCGTGCCGCCCGCGCCCTGCGCCCCATGCGTCTGCGAAAAACCGCCGGAACCGGCGCCGAAGCCGGTCTGGCGCAGGGGCGACTGGTCGCAGTTGCCCGGCTGGCAGGCCGATGTGCACGACGATGCATGGAAGGCTTTTCTGGCCAGTTGCAGCGCCCTGAAACGCCAGACGGCCTGGCGGGCCGCATGCGAAACCGCCGAGCGCCAGCCCGCCGGCACCGCCCGCGCCTACTTTGAAGGCAACCTGACCCCATGGCGCCGCGTCGATCAGACCGGCGCGCCCCCGGCGGGCCTCTTGACCGGCTACTACGAGCCCTTGCTGACCGGCAGCCGTAGCCGCCGGGCGCCTTTCGTTCATGCGATCTATGGCGTGCCCGACGACCTGCTCACCATCGATCTGGGTGACGTGCGCCCGGACCTGAAGGGGCAGCGCCTGCGCGGTCGCATCGAAGGGCGCCGCGTGGTGCCCTATTTCACGCGCGCCGAACTCGAGGCCGGGCGCGGCGCCCTGGGCGGGCGAGAATTGCTGTTCGTCGACGATCCGGTGGACCTGTTCTTCCTGATGATCCAGGGATCCGGCCGGGTCCGGCTCGACAACGGACAGACCGTGCGCCTGAACTACGCAGACCAGAACGGCCACCCGTATCGGTCCATCGGCAGGCTGCTTGTCGAGCGGGGGGAGATGAAGCTCGAACAGGCTTCGATGCAGGGCATCAAGGGTTGGGCGCGCGCCAATCCGGGCAGGCTGGGAGAGTTGCTCAACGCCAACCCCAGCTATGTGTTTTTCCGCGAGACGGGCACCTCGACCGGCACCGGCACCGATCTTCCCGGTCCGCTTGGCGCCCAGGGCCTCCCGCTCACCGCCGGCCGCTCGCTTGCCGTCGACCCGTCGTTCATCCCGTTGGGAAGCCCGGTCTGGCTCGCCACGACATGGCCCAACGCCACCCGCCCGCTTGAGCGCCTGATGCTGGCGCAGGATACCGGCGGCGCGATCCGCGGGCCCAACCGGGGCGATTTCTTCTGGGGTTTCGGCGACGAGGCCGGGCGCGAGGCCGGGCGCATGCGCCAGGCCGGCGAAATCTGGCTGCTGTGGCCGACCGCGGCCGGCGAACCGCCTCCCTGAACGCGCGCGCTGCGCCGGTGCCGGTCAGGCCGCCTGGCGCTCGGCCTTGCGGCGCTCGTGTTCCTTGAGATGGCGCTTGCGCAGGCGGATGCTCTTGGGCGTGATCTCGACGAGTTCGTCGTCGGCGATGAACTCGACGGCCTTTTCGAGCGTGAGTTCCACCGGCGGCACCAGGCGCACCGCTTCATCGGTGCCGGAGGCGCGCACGTTGGTGAGCTGTTTGCCCTTGATCGGGTTGACCACCAGGTCGTTGTCGCGCGAGTGGATGCCGATGATCATGCCCTCGTAGAGCGCCTCGCCGGGCGAGACGAACATGCGGCCGCGGTCCTGCAGCTTCCACAGCGCATAGGCGACGGCCGCGCCGTCATCCTGGCTGATCAGGACGCCATTGCGCCGCTCGTCCATGTCGCCCTTGACGGGGCCGTAGTCATCGAAAATGTGGCTGGCAAGGCCGGTGCCGCGCGTCATCGTCAGGAACTCGCCCTGGAAGCCGATCAGGCCGCGCGCCGGTATCCGGTATTCGAGGCGAGTTCGCCCCTTGCCGTCGGCCTGCATGTCCTGCAGGTCGCCGCGGCGCCGGCCGAGTTCTTCCATCACCGCGCCTTGGTGCGTGTCCTCGACGTCGACCGTGAGCAGTTCATAGGGCTCCTGGCGGACGCCATCGATCTCCTTCATGACCACGCGCGGGCGGCCGACGGCCATTTCGTAGCCCTCGCGGCGCATGTTTTCCAGCAGGATCGTCAAGTGCAGTTCGCCGCGGCCGGACACCACGAAGGTGTCGGAGTCGGAGGTGAACTCGACCCGCAGCGCGACATTCGATTGCAGTTCGCGCTCCAGGCGCTCGCGAATCTGGCGGCTGGTGACGAACTTGCCCTCGCGCCCGGCCAGGGGCGAGGTGTTGACCATGAAATTCATGGTCAAGGTGGGCTCATCCACCTTGAGCAGCGGCAGGCCCGCCGGACTGGCGGGATCGCAGATCGTCACGCCGATGCCCACCCCCTCGACTCCGTTGATCAGGACGATGTCGCCCGCTTCGGCGCTGTCGACGATGGTCCGCTCCAGCCCCTTGAACACCTGTACCTGGTTGACCTTGGCATTGACCGGCGTCGCATCCGGGCCGTTCATCACCACCACCGGCTGGCCTGAGCGGATCCGGCCGGCCTTGATGCGCCCGATGCCGATGCGCCCGACAAAGCTGGAATAGTCGAGCGAGCAGATCTGCAGTTGCAGGGGCGCATCCGGATCGGCTTCCCGCACCGGCACATGCTTGAGCACCGCCTCGAACAGCGGGCGCATGTTCGATTCGGGCTTGTTGTAGTCCAGGGTGGCCCAGCCGTTGAGGGCGGAGGCGTAGACCACCGGAAAATCGAGTTGCTCCTCGGTGGCCCCCAGCTTGTCGAACAGGTCGAAGGTCTGGTTGACCACCCAGTCCGGACGGGCGCCCGGGCGGTCGATCTTGTTCACCACCACGATCGGCTTCAGGCCCAGCGCGAGCGCCTTGCGGGTGACGAAGCGGGTTTGCGGCATCGGCCCCTCGACCGCGTCGACCAGCAGCAGTACGCTGTCGACCATGGAGAGTACTCGCTCGACCTCGCCGCCGAAATCGGCGTGTCCCGGGGTATCGACGATGTTGATGTGGGTGCCTTCGTACTCGACCGCGCAGTTCTTGGCCAGGATGGTGATGCCACGCTCCTTTTCGAGGTCGTTGGAATCCATCACGCGCTCGGCGATGTGCTGGTGCGCGGCGAAGGTGCCGGCCTGTTGCAGGAGTTTGTCGACCAGGGTGGTCTTGCCGTGGTCAACGTGGGCGATGATGGCGATGTTGCGCAGATTGCGGGACATGGAAAACCTCGGTTGGCCCGCACATCGCTTCAAGGCGAACGCCGGTTGCGGGCGGGGACGCCCTGCCAAGCGCCGGCGACGGGGATGCTGCAGCGCGGAAACGACGCGTTGCAAAACCCGCGATCATACTCCGCGAAAAGCGCAAAAGCTATTGTTTTTTCAAGGATTCCTTGACGAAGCCCCCGCCGAGAAGCTCCTTGCAGCGCTGCAGCGACAGCGGGCGGCATACGCCCCCGCCGGCCCGCTAGCGCGAAGCGCCCGTGGCTGGCGGGGCGCCGGGGCGCTGGTCGTCGAATCCGCCCCCGAGCGCGCCGATCAGTGCGACCGTGGCGCTGAAACGGCGCGCCTGCACAGCCAGTTCGGCATTGCGGTTGTTCAGCGCGGCGGTTTGCGCGGTGACCACGTTGGCATAGCTGACGACCCCCGCGCGGTACTGTGCGAGCGCATGTTCAAGCGATTCGTTGGCGGCACGCACGGCCTCCGCTTGCACCTGCGCCTGTTCTTCGAGCAGCCGCAGCGCCGCCAGGTTGTCCTCGACATTCTGGAACGCGGTCAGCACGGTCTGGCGGTAGGTGGCCAGATTCTGCTCGTAGACGGCTTCGGCCTGCGCCACCTGGCTGCGCTTGAGTCCGCCGTCGAACAAAGTGAAGGCGACCGCAGGACCCACCGACCAGAAGCGATTGGCCACCGACAACAGGCCGCCCCAGGCATTCTGGCGATAGCCCACCGTCCCCGACAGCGTCAGCGCGGGGAACAATGCGGCGCGCGCAGCGCCTGCCTGCGCGCCCGCGGCGGCCACGCGCCGCTCCGCGGCGGCAATATCCGGGCGGCGTTCCAGCAACTCGGACGGCAAGGACTGCGGCACCGCAGGGATGCGCGCTGCCAGGGCCGATGGCGCGATCGCCAGCTCCGCAGGCGCGCGCCCGACCAGCACGGCGATGGCATGCTCGAACTGCGCGCGCGCGATACCCGCATCGATGGCCTGCGCCTGCGTGGCCTTGAGTTGCGCCTCGGCCTGGCTGACGTCCGATCGGGCGGCGACCCCCGCCCTGTAGCGATTGGTCGCCAGATCCAGGGCGCGCTGGTATTCGGCAACGGTGCGCTTGAGCAGGGCGATCTGCTCGTCGGCGACCCGCAGCGAGAGATAGCTCTGCACCAGTTGGGTCTGCAACGAGAGTTTCAGGGCTTCCATATCGGTGCGGCTGGCCAGAGCGGAAAGCGCATTGGCATCGATCGTGCGGGCTATCCTGCCCCACAGGTCGATTTCCCAGCCGCTGGCGGCGAGCGATACCGAATCAATCGTCGTCGGCGCGGGCTGGTTGATGCCGGCGATCGGGTTGCGGGCGCGCGTGCCGGCCGCGCCCAGGTTGAACGCCGGGAAGTAGGCTGCCTGCGCGGCGTCGATCAGGGCGCGTGCCTGGGCATACTTGGCGGCGCTGTTCTTCAGGCTCTGGTTGCCGACTTCGACCTGCGCCGCCAGCTCATCGAGCGCAGGGTCGGAAAACAGGCGCCACCAGGCGCCACGCGGAAGATGGTCCGCGGGCGTGGCGGCCTTCCACACCACGCCGCCCGGCCCGGCCTCCCTGTAGTGGGCCGGCACCGCGATTTCGGGGCGTTGCTGGGGTACCGGCGCGGTGCACCCGGCGAGCGCGAAGGCCAGCATGCATGCGGCCCGCGGCAGGCCTGCGCCGGAAACACGGCCGCGCGGGGAACTGCGGAACATCCGATGGGTCATGGCGCGCTCGATATGGAAAGCCCGCCGGCAGGTCCCGCGCGCCGCCGGCGCGGCCGGATGCGCAACCGGTCAAGGGCGAGATACACCACCGGGGTCGTGTAGAGCGTCAGCAACTGGCTCAGCATCAGGCCGCCGACGATGGAGATCCCGAGGGGACGGCGCAGTTCGGCGCCGTCGCCGCTGCCCAGCGCAAGCGGCAAGGCTCCGAACAGCGCCGCCAGCGTGGTCATCATGATCGGGCGCAGGCGCAGGCGGCAGGCGCGATAGATCGCCTCCCTCGCGCCGAGGCCCTGCTCGCGCTCCAGGGACAGCGCCACATCGATCATCATGATGGCGTTTTTCTTGACGATGCCGATCAACAGGATCACGCCGATCATCGCAATGATCGAGAACTCGGTTCCGGTGATCAGCAGGGCGGCTATCGCCCCAACGCCCGCCGACGGCAGGGTCGAGAGGATGGTGATCGGATGCACCAGGCTTTCGTAGAGTATGCCGAGCACGATGTAGATCGTGACCAGGGCGGCAAGTATGAGGAGCGGCTGCGACTGCAGCGAATCCTGGAAGGCCCGCGCGCTGCCCTGGAAGCTGCCGCGCACCGAATTGGGCGCGCCGATACTCGCCATCATGCGCTCGATGGCGGCCGCCGCGTCCCCCAGCGTGGTATTGCCCGCCAGATTGAAAGAGACGGTCGATGCGGCGAACTGTCCCTGGTGGTTCACGCCCAGCGACGTATTGGACGGGGCGAAGCGGGCGACGGCCGGCAGCGGCACCAGCGCGCCGCCGGTACCCGGTACGTAGATGTCGTTGAGGGACTCCGGGCTTTGCCAGTACTGCGGCGCAACCTCCAGAATCACGCGGTACTGGTTCAGCGCCTGGTAGATGATCGACACCTGGCGCTGGCCGAAGGCGTCGTTGAGCACCGCGTCCACCCCGGCGGGCGACAGGCCCAGGCGTGCCATGGCGTCGCGGTTGAAGTCGATCGAGGTCTGCAACCCCTTGTCCTGCAGGTCGGTGTTGACATCGGCCAGTTCCGGCAACGATGACAACCCGGCGCGCACGCGCGGCTCCCACTTGCGCAATTCCGCCAGGTCGTCCCCCTGCAGGGTGAACTGGTAGAGCGCGTTGCTGGTGCGCCCGCCTATGCGGATGTCCTGGACCGGCTGCAGGAACAGGGATGCGCCCGCCACCCTCGAGAGCTTGGGTCGCAGCCGCGCGATCACCTCCATCGATGACACGCCGCGCTCGTTCCGGGGCTTGAGGACGATGTACATGAAGCCGGAGTTGCGCTGCGCCCCACCGGTGAAGGCGGTCACGTTCTGCACGGCCGGGTCGGCGCGAACGATATCGACGAACGCGGCCAGTTTGGGCCGCATGGCCTGGAAGGAACTGCTCTGGTCCGCCTGGATGCCGCCGATCATCATGCCGGTATCCTGTTGCGGAAAAAATCCCTTCGGCACGATGTTGTAGAGATAAATGTTCAGGCCGATGGTGGCGGCCAGCACCAGCAGCGTGATCACGCCGTGGTCCAGCGCGATGTTGAGGCTCCAGCCATAGGCGCGGTCGAGCCCGTCCACCGCCGCCTTTGCCCAGCGCGACAGCCGGCCCGGCGCACGCACGGGCCCGCGGGGTCGTGGCGGCAGGCGCGCGCTCATCATGGGCGTGAGCGTGAGCGACACCACCAGCGAGACCAGGATCGCCGCCGACAGGGTGACCGCGAACTCGCGAAAAAGCCGGCCGACGATGCCGCCCATGGCGAGAATCGGCACGAATACCGCGATCAGCGACAGGCTCATCGACACGACGGTGAAACCGACCTCGCGCGCGCCCAGCAAGGCAGCCCGCAGCGGCGCCATGCCCGCCTCGATATGGCGCGAGATGTTCTCCAGCATCACGATCGCATCGTCGACCACGAAGCCGGTGGCCACCGTCAGCGCCATCAGCGAAAGGTTGTTCAGGCTGTAGCCGCACAGATACATCACCGCGAAAGTGCCCGCCAGCGAGACCGGCACGGCCACCGCGGGGATCAGGGTGGCATGGGCGTTGCGCAGGAACAGGAAAACCACCATCACCACCAGCGCGACCGAAATCGCCAGCGCCCGCTCGACCTCGCGCAACGAGGCCTTGATCGTGGTGGTGCGCTCCATGGCCACCGTCAGGTCGATGGTCTGCGGAATCATCTGTCCCAGCAGCGGCAGCGTGGCCTTGATGCGATCGACCGTATCCAGAATGTTGGCGCCCGGTTGGCGTGTGATGATCAGCATCACCGCCGGCCTGCCGTTGAGCGAGCCGTCGTTGCGTAGGTCCTGGACCGAATCGACCACCTCGGCGATGTCGCCCAGGCGCACGGCCGCGCCGTTCTTGTAGCTGACGATCAGCGGCGCATACTCGCTGGCCGACTTGGCCTGGTCATTGGCATCGATCTGCCACCGGCGCTCGGCATCTTCGACCGAGCCCTTGGGGCGGTTCGCATTGCTCGCGGCGATGGCGCCGCGCACCGACTCGAGACCCAGCCCGACCTTGTTCAAGCGCGGCAGGTCCACCTGCACCCGCACCGCGGGCAAGGCGCTTCCGGACACGTTGACCGCCCCGACACCGTCCACCTGCGCCAGCTTCTGGGCCAGGACGGTCGCCGCGGCGTCGTACATCTGGCCGCGCGTGAGCGTGTCGGAGGTCAGCGCGAGGATCATGATGGGCGCGTCGGCCGGGTTGACCTTGCGATAAGTCGGGTTCGACGGCAGGCTGGAGGGCAGGATCACGCGCGCCGCGTTGATGGCCGCCTGGACATCGCGCGCGGCCCCGTCGATATCGCGCGACAGGTCGAACTGCAGGGTCACGCGTGTGGAACCAAGCGAGGAAGATGACGTCATCTCGGTGACGCCGGCGATCTTGCCCAGCGCGCGCTCAAGCGGCGTGGCCACGGTCGCGGCCATGGTTTCGGGACTCGCGCCCGGCAGGCTGGCCTGCACCGAGATGGTCGGAAAATCCACCTTCGGCAGCGGTGAGACGGGCAGCAGCAGAAAGCCGATCAGACCGGCCAGCGCCAACCCCAGCGATAGCAGGGTTGTCGCGATCGGCCTGCGGATGAAGGGGCCGGACAGGTTCATGGCTTGCCGCTCGCCAGGGTTTCCGGCCGGTTATCGACGGCATGGTCGTCGCCGAGTTCGCTCGGACCGGCGGTCGGCCGGCCGAATCGCGCTGACAATGCGTCGAACCACAGGTAGATGACCGGCGTGGTGAACAGGGTCAGGACCTGGCTCACGATCAGGCCGCCCACCATGGTGATGCCCAGCGGCTGGCGCAGTTCCGATCCGACACCGGTGCCCAGCATCAGCGGCAAGGCCCCGAGCAGCGCGCACATGGTGGTCATCAGGATGGGCCGGAAGCGCAGCAGGCAGGCTTCGCGGATCGCCTCGCGCGCCGATCTGCCCTGGCGGCGTTGGGCGTCAAGAGCGAAGTCGATCATCATGATGGCGTTTTTCTTGACAATGCCGATCAGCAGGATGATGCCTATGATGGACACCAGGCCGAGTTCGCTGCCGGAGACCATCAGGGCCAGCAGGGCGCCGATACCCGCCGAAGGCAGGGTCGAGAGGATCGTCACCGGATGGATATAGCTCTCGTAGAGGACGCCCAATACGATGTACATGGTGACGATCGCTGCAATGATCAGCAGCACCTGGTTGGCAAGCGCCGCGCGGAAGGCCAGCGCGGCCCCCTGGAAGGCGGTGACGACGGTCGGCGGCAGTCCGATCTCGCGCTCTGCGGCCTCGATGGCCCTGACGGCATCTCCCAGCGCGACCCCGGGCGCCAGGTTGAACGAAATCGTGGACACCGGGAACTGGTCCAGGTGGTTGATGGCCAGCAATCCCTGGCGCTCCTCGATGCGCGCCACCGAGGATAGCGGCACCTGCACCCCGGACCCGGTCGCGGCGGCGCCCAACGCCGCCGAGGTGTTCGCGCCGGAAGGGGCCGCAGTGCCGGCGCCACCGGCGGTGGCGGGAACGTAAAGGCTTTCGATCGCGGCCAGCGCGTTGCGGGCGGCGCTGTCGGCTTCCAGCACCACCCGGTACTGGTTCGACTGGGTGAAGATGGTCGAGATCAGCCGCTGGCCGAAGGCGTTGTACAGCGCATTGTCGATGGCGGCCGTGGTCACCCCCAGCCGCGCCGCCGCGTCGCGGTCGATGCGCACGAAGGCGACCAGGCCCTGGTCCTGCAGGTCGCCGGCCACATCGGTCAACTGCGGCAGCCCCTGCAGCTTTTCCACCATGCGCGGCACCCACTGGCTCAAGTTGGCGATGTCCGGGTCCTGTAGGGTGAATTGGTATTGGGTCCGGCTGACCCGGTCGTCGATGGTCAGGTCCTGCGACGGCTGCAGGTAAAGCGCGATGCCCGGCACGGCGCGCGCGGCCTCCGACAGACGCGACATCACCAACCCGAGGGGATCGCGCTCGCCCTTGGCCTTGAGGTTGATCAGCATGCGGCCGCTGTTCAAGGTCGGATTGGTTCCGTCCACGCCGACCAGCGAGGAGACGCTCTCGACCGCCGGGTCGGCGAGCAGCACGTCGGCCAGCGCCCGCTGGCGCTCGCTGACCGCGGCGAACGAGGCGCTCTGCGGCGCCTCGGTGATGCCCTGCAGGATGCCGGTATCCTGCGGCGGAAAAAACCCCTTGGGCACCAGGGCGTAGAGCAAGACCGCCACGACCAGGGAGGCCAGTGCGACCATGAGCGTGACGGCCTGGCGCGCCAGCACCCGGTCGAGCGCCCAGCCATAGGCGCGGATCACGGCGGCGAACCAGCGATTGGCCGCCGCACCGATGCCCCGTTCGCGCTCCGCGGTCCTGTGCGCGAGCATGCGCGCGCACAGCATCGGCGTGAGCGTGAGCGAAACGACGGCGGAAATGAGGATCGCGACCGCCAGGGTGATGGCGAATTCGCGAAACAGCCGCCCCACCACATCGCGCATGAACAGCAGGGGAATGAGCACCGCGATGAGCGAAAAAGTGAGCGAGATGATGGTGAAACCGATCTCCTCCGAACCTTTTTTCGCCGCCTGCATCGGATCCATGCCGGCTTCGATGTGGCGCGAGATGTTCTCGATCATGACGATGGCATCGTCGACGACGAATCCGGTGGCGATGGTCAGCGCCATCAGGGTCAGGTTGTTGATCGAAAATCCGGCCAGGTACATCACGCCGAACGTGCCCACCAGCGACAGCGGCACTGCCAGGCTGGGAATGATGGTGGCCTGCACACTGCGCAGGAAAATGAATATCACCAGGACCACCAGCGCGATGGATACCAGCAACTCGATCTTGACATCCTCGACCGACGCGCGGATGGTGGTGGTGCGGTCGGTCAGGACATGGACCTGCACCGCCTTGGGCAGGGTCGCCTGCAGTTGCGGCAGAAGTTGCTTGATGCGGTCGACCACCTCGATCACATTGGCGCCGGGCTGGCGCTGGATGTTGAGGATCACCCCCGGCGAGACCTTGCCGCCGCTTGCCGCCCAGGCGCCGAGCCGGGTGTTCTCGGCATCGTCGACCACATCGGCTACGTCCGACATGCGCACCGGAGCGCCGTTGCGGAAGGCGATCACCAGCGATTTGAATTCATCCGCGGTCTTGAGCTGGTCATTGGCGTCGATGGTCGAGGCCCGTGCCGGTCCGTCGAAGCTGCCCTTGGCCTGGTTGGTGTTGCCGGCGGCCACGGCGGTTCGCAAGTCCTCCATCGAAAGCCCCATGGCAGCCAACTTCTTGGGGCTGGCTCGGATGCGCACCGCCGGGCGCTGGCCGCCGGAAATCGTCACCAGGCCCACGCCGCTGAGCTGGGATATCTTCTGGGCGATGCGGGTGTCGGCGAGGTCCTGAACCTTGGTGAGGGCCAGGGAATCCGAAGTCAGGGCCACCGTGAGGATGGGCGCGTCTGCCGGGTTGACCTTGCTGTACACCGGCGGGGAGGGGATGTCCGCCGGCAACAGGTTGGAGGCGGCGTTGATGGCGGCCTGCACCTCCTGCTCCGCCACGTCGAGCGGCAGGTTGAGCGCGAAGCGCAATATGATCGTCGAGGCGCCCCCGGAGCTCTGCGAGTACATCTGGTCGAGCCCCGGCATCTGACCGAACTGGCGCTCCAGAGGCGCCGTGACCGACGACGTCATCACCTGCGGGCCCGCCCCCGGGTAGAGCGTGGTGACCTGGATGGTCGGGTAGTCCACCTGTGGCAGAGCGGACTGCGGAAGCAGGCGGTAGGCGATGCTGCCGGCCAGCATGATGGCCACCATCAGCAGGCTGGTGGCCACCGGCCGCCGAATGAACAGGCGCGAGGGATTCATCTTGGCGTCATGGATCGAGGTCCGGGCGCGGTCGCTCAGGGCGCCGGCCTGCCGGCGCCCTCGGCGCCCTTGCCCGCGGCCTCCATGCGTGCGCGGAAGCGCTGCCGCGCCTCGGCCTTCTGCTCGTCCGTGCCGTTTTCCATGATTTCACGGAAACGCCGCCGCCGCTCCTCGCGCTCGGCGTCCGACAGGCCGCCACCCGCATCGGCCCTGGCCGCCGCATCGGGCCGCGCGGCGGGCTCGGCCGCCGGTGCCGCCGCCCCGGCCGCGTCGGCCCGGCCGGGGCCGCCCGGTCGCACCGCGCCTTCGGCCCTGATGCCCGCCTCCTGGGCCGGGCCCTCGCCCGGCGCGGCCGCCTTGCCTGACCTGGCCGGCTCGGCGCTGCCCGGCTCGGCCGCCTTGCCGCCCCATTTTCCGTCAGCCCCCTTGCCGTCGCCGCGCCGCCTGCCCTCGCCGGGACCTTTGCCTGCCGGCGTCGCAAACCGGTCGACCAGTTCCACCTTGGCGCCCTCGCGCAGGCGGTCGGCACCGTCGACCACGACGCGCTCCCCTTCCTTCAGGCCGCTCTTGACGGCAACGCGCTCGGCGTCAGCGGTGCCCAGGGTGACGACACGCAGGTTGGCCACCGATTCCTGGTTCACCACATAGACGTAGGTGCCCTGCGCCCCGCGCAGGACCGCCGCCTGCGGGATCACCAGGGCATCGACCTCCTGGCCCAGTTGCACGCGGACATTGACGAACTGATTGGGAAAGAGCATCCCGTCGGCGTTGGCGAACTCGGCCTTGAGCTTGAGGGTGCCGGTGGCGCTGTCGATCTGGTTGTCGGTGGAGAGCAGCTTGCCGCTGGCCAGCCGGGTCTTGAGCGTCGAATCCCAGGCCTCGACCGGCACGACCTTCCCTTCGCGCATGCGGCTCAAGAGTGCCGCCACCTGATTCTCGGGGATCGAAGCCACCACCGTGATGGGGTCCATTTGGGTTACCGTGACCAGGCCGTTGGCATCACCCGCCCTGACGATGTTGCCGGGATCGATCTGGCGCAGGCCCACCTGACCGGTGATCGGCGCGACGATGCGGGTATAGCTCAGTTGCAGGCGCGCCGCCTCCACCAGGGCGCGGTCGGTCAGAACGGTTCCCTGGATCTGCCGCACCGTGGCCTGCTGGGTCTCGTACTGCTGGCGCGGAATCGACTCGGTTGCCATCAGGAGCTTGTAGCGATCCAGGTCGACGAACGCGTTCTGCAGCAAGGCCTGGTCGCGCGCAAGTTGCCCCTCCGCCTGCCCCAGCGCCGCCTTGAGCGGCGCGGGATCGATCTCGGCGAGCAACTGGCCCTTCTTGACGACCTGGCCCTCCTTGAAGAGGACGCGCAGCAGCGGACCATCGACCCGGGTGCGCACCATCACGGTGTTGCGCGGGATCACCGTGCCAAGCGCGGTCAGGCGCACATCCAGCGTTGCCTTGCGCACCGGCGCCGGCACCACAGGCGCCGGGCCACCGCCGAACCTGCCGCCGCGGCCGGCGCCCGGCCCGCCCGGCGGGCCGCCCTGCCCGCCCGGTGGGCCGCCGGGCGCGGCGCCCGGGGCGGCGGGAACGGCCTTGCCGGGCCCCATGGTGAAGTAGTAGGCAGCGCCCGCCCCGCCCAGCGCGACCACGAGCGCTATGCTCCAGCCGATGATGCCGTGCCTGCGCGGAACGGTGGATTCGGCAGGGGTGGACACAGGGTTTTCTTGGTTCATGAACGGACTTTCCCGGTTGCCGGGCCCGGCGCGGGCGGCATATCGACCGAACGGCTACGCCGCGACGCGCGGGCTGCGCCCAAGCGGCTGCTGTTGATTTTCGCATTGTCGCCGCCCCGGGCGCCGAACGCCCATTCCGGCGATCCGTGTATAGACAACCGTGCCGGCCCGGCGCGATAACCTCGAGGCTTCGACCGGGGCAGCGCCGATCATGCGAAACTAGGCGAGGATCGAATGTACTGGTGGAGAAGCGATTGCCTCAACCCGCAGCAAAATTCGTTCTCGCGCAGGCCGATGCCGCCTTCGCGAAGGACCCCTATCCCACCTATCGCCATTTGCGCGACAGCGATCCCCTGTGCCATCAGCCGGACGGTTCGGTGTTCCTGTCGCGCTATGAACATGTGCGGGCGGTCATGACCGACGCGCAGCGCTTCAGCTCAGACAAACGGGTCGATTTCCTGCCCAAGTTCGGGCCGTCCCCGCTTTACGAGCATCACACGACATCGCTGGTTTTCAACGACCCGCCCGCGCACACGCGGGTGCGCAAGCTGCTGTCACCCTTTTTTTCGGCCCAGGCGATGAAACGCATGGAAGCCGGGGTATCCGCCAATGTCGATGCCTTGCTGGACCGCGCCGCCGAACGCGGGCGCATCGACGCCTTGAGCGAATTCGCCCTGGTCATTCCGCTCGACCTGGTATGCGACCTGCTCGGTGTGCCCGGGCAGGAGCGCGAACCCCTGCGGCATTGGGCATCGGTCATCCTGGGCGGGCTCGAACCGGTGCGTACCCCCGAGCAACTCGCGGCGGGCAACCAGGCGGTGCTCGATTTCAAGGCCTACCTGCGCGATCTCATCGCCGCCAAGCGCCGGCGCGGCATTCCCGCAGACCAGCCCGACGTTCTCGACATGCTCATCCGCGAGCACGATGGCGGCAGCGGCCTGGCCGAGGACGAGATCCTGCACAACTGCATCTTCATGCTCAACGCGGGACATGACACCACCACCAGCTTCATCACCAACGGCATCGATCTCCTGTTGCGTTTTCCGGACCAGAAAGCACGCCTTGTCGCGGACCCTGCGCTGCTGCGCACCGCGATCGAGGAAATGCTGCGCTTCGAAAGCCCGCTGCAGATCGGCAACCGCAAGGCGCTGGCCGAGTGCGAGATCGGCGGAGAGAAGTTCGCGGCGGGCACCTTCTTCCACCTGGGCATCGGATCCGCCGACCATGACGAGCGCCAGTTCCCGGATGCCGAGAAGTTCGACGTGGGACGCACGCCGAACCGGCACATCGCCTTCGGGCACGGCATCCACACCTGCGCGGGCAACGCGGTTGCGCGCATGGAGGCCACGCTCGCTTTCGGCAAGCTTCTCGCCCGTTTCCCGAACTTCGAACGCGCCGGGCCGACGGTGCGGCCGCCGCGCTGGCGCTTCAGGATCATCGACGAGCTTCAGGTGGCGCTCAACCCATGAACGCCGATCCCCGTCCCGAGCTCGGGCCCGAACTCGGCCGCCTGGTCGCCGCCATCCGCCACTTCGCGCTCGAGCGCGACTGGGAACAGTTCAACTCCCCCAAGAACCTGGCCTGCTCGCTCTCCATCGAGGCCGCCGAGATCCTCGAACACTTCCAGTGGCTCACCGACCAGCAAAGCCGAGAACTGCCGGCCGAGAAAATCGACGCCGTCGCGCTCGAGGCTGCCGATGTGCTTCTATATCTGCTGAACCTGACCGACAAGCTGGGCATAGACCTGGTGCAAGCCGCGCACCGCAAGTTGGCGATCAATGCGCGCAAATACCCGGTCGAGCTCGCACGCGGCAGCGCGAAGAAACACACTGAACTCTGACAGTCCGGTCAACAACACGCCAGGAGATACCGCCATGAACTTCGACGCTTTGCGATTCGGCGCCGGTCGCGCCGGCGATTTCGACGAAAACGCCGCCCTCGTACAGGGCCGCGGGTCCTACACCCATGACATCGAGCTGCCGGGCCAGTTGCATGGGTGCTTTGTACGTTCGCCCCTGGCTCACGCACGCATCCGCGGCATCGACGCCGCCAAGGCATTGCGGCAGCCGGGCGTGCATGCGGTGATCACCGGTGCGCACATGCGGGATGCCGGCATCGGCAGGATTCCGCCGATGGCCACCTTCAACAGCCGCGACGGCAAACCCATGTACCAGGCCGGCATGCCGCCCCTGGCTTGGGACACGGTGCGCTATGTGGGCGAGGCGATTGCGCTGGTGGTGGCCGAATCGGCGGCGGTCGCCGCCGACGCCGCCGCGGACGTCGACGCCGATCTCGAAGCGCTGCCGGTGGCCAGCAGCATCGAGGCCGCGCTGGTGCCGGGCGCCGCGGCCGTCTGGCCTGACTGTCCCGGCAATGTCGCACTCGATTGGGAGGACGGCGATGCCGCGGCGTCAGACCGCGCCTTCTCCTCGGCCTTCCATGTCGAAACCGTGGAACTCGACGACCCGCCGCTGGCGGCAAGCCCGATGGAGACGCGCGCGTGCAACGCGCACTGGGACCGGGCGACGGACACCGGTACCCTCATCGCCAGCACCCAGGGCGTGATGCTGGTGCGCAAGATGCTCGCCGAAGCCGTCTTCGGCATCGCGCCGGAGAAGCTACGCGTGCTCACGCCGAACGTGGGCGGCGGCTTCGGGGTGAAGGTGCAGACCTATCCGGAGTATGCGGCGGTACTCTTCGCCGCCAGGGCGGTGGGCCGCCCGGTCAAGTGGGCCGCCAGCCGCACGGAAGGTTTCCTCGGCGACACCATGGGCCGCAACAGCAAGCTCAAGGGCGAAATGGCCTTCGACCGCGACGGCCGCATCCTCGGCGTGCGCGCCGACGTCCGGGTGGGGCTGGGTGCCTACACCACTTGCTACGTCGCCATCGTCGCCACCAACAACACCAAGAACTGCCTGTCGAGCGTGTACCGGATTCCTTCGATCCGCATGCGCTCCCGGGCGGTTTTCACCAACACGGCGCCGCTCGGGCCGTACCGCGGCGCGGGCCGGCCCGAGGCGATCTACATGCTGGAACGTCTAATCGACGGGGCAAGCGCGAAATTCGGCCTGGATCGGGCCGAGATGCGCCGGCGCAACCTGATTCCCGCCTCCGCCATGCCCTACGGCGCACCCAACGGGCAGGTTTACGACAGCGGCGATTTCGCGGCCGTGCTCAAGAGCGCCCTCGCGTTGGCCGACTGGGAAGGCTTTGACAGCCGGCGCGCCCGCTCCGCCGCCGCCGGCAAGCTGCGCGGTATCGGCCTGTGCTGCTTCCTGGAAGTCGCCGGCGGCATTCTCGAGGAACCGGCCGACCTGCGTTTTGACGAGGACGGCAGCGTGCGCCTGCATACCGGAGCGCAAGCCCTGGGCCAGGGCCATCTCGCCACCTTTCCACCCCTGATCGCGAAGCATCTCGGCATCGACGTGTCGAAAGTGCGCTTGGTGGCCGGCGACAGCAGCCAGGTGCCCGGTATCGTCGCCACCGTCGCCTCGCGCTCGATCATGATGGCCGGCAGCGCCACGACCCTGGCCTGCGACGAGGCCATTCGCAGAGGCCGGGCGATCTCCGCCCATCTGCTCGAGGCGGCCCACACGGACCTTGAGTTCGCCGACGGCAAGTTCCGCATCGTCGGCACGGATCGATCCGTCCATATTCTCGACATCACGCGGCGGCTCAAGTCCGCGCCCCCCCTGCCCGAAGGCACGCCGGCGGGCCTCTCCAACGTGGCGAAGTTCAGCTCGCCGGCGATGAGCTTTCCGAATGGCTGCCACATCAGCGAGGTGGAGGTCGATCCGGATACCGGGGAGGTGCGTGTGGTCCGCTACACGGCGGTCGACGATGTGGGCGTGATCCTCAACCAGACCATCGTCGAAGGCCAGATCACGGGTGGCGTGGTTCAGGGCCTGGGCCAGGTGTTCGGCGAGCGCCTGGCCTACGATGCTGAGGGCCAGTTGCAGAACGCCTCGTTCATGGATTACCCGATGCCGCGCGCCGGCATGGTTCCCGCGCCCGCCATCGGCCATCTCGAGGTGCCTTGCCGCAACAACCCGCTGGGAGTGAAGGGGGCGGGCGAATCCGGCGTGACCGGCGCCCTGCCTTCGACGGTCAGCGCGATTCTGCATGCGCTCGCCGAGCGCGGCGTGGAATCGCTCGACATGCCGTTCACCGCCAGTCGGGTGTGGGCGGCCATCAACCGGTCCGCGGCCGGCTGATGGCTGCGCCGGGCCGCAACCGGCCCGGCGTGTGACCCGGCTACTGGCCGGCGTCGGCCACCTTGCCGATGAAACGCACCGTGTCCTGCAGCTTTTTCATGTCGGCACGGAACGCGGCGGCATACTCCTCGGCGTCCATGTAGGAAACCGCCGAGTTGCCCTTGTGCATGGCGCCGCGGAACTGCTCGTCCTGCACCGCCGTACGCACCGCCTGCATGATCGTGCGCAAGGCCGCCGGCGGTGTTTCCGCCGGCGCGAACAGCGAGGTCCACAAGGCAAACTCGAGGTCGATCCCCGCCTCCTTGAAGGTCGGCACCTCCGGGAAGGAGGGATGCCGCCGCGCCCCCGTCTGCGCGAGGGCAACCAGCCTGCCGGCCTGCACCTGCGGGAAGGCCACGCTGGGGGCCGAGGCCACTGCGTTGGCATGGCCACCGACGGTCATGGTCATGGCCGGCGCCCCACCGCTGGTGGGCACATGGCGCAACCTGATTCCGGTGGCGATCTCGAGCATGGCCACGGGAAGATGCGTGGCGCCATAGGTGCCGGAAGAGGCGACCACGAAACCCTCGGGCTGCGCCCTGGCGCGCCCGATGAACTCCTGGATGGTCCTGACGCCCACGCCTGGATGCACCATGAAGATCGCCGGGTCCGACGTGATCTGCGCCACCGTCACGAACCTGGCGACCTGGTACGACGGCGGACGCTCGAACAGCGCGTCGATGGCGGGCACGGTGGGGAAGGACGGCGAACTCAGCAGGAGGGTGTAGCCATCGGGCGCGGCGTTGGCCACGGCGACAGTCCCGATGGCGCCGTTGGCACCGGGCCGGTTGACGATCAGGACCGGCTGCCTGAGCACCTTTTGCATCGACAACGCAAGGCCGCGACCGACGTTATCGACGAAGCCGCCCGGCGCGTTCGGGTTGATGATGGTGATCGGTCGGGACGGAAATGCATCCTGCGCCGCGGCCGGACCCGCAACCGCCATTAGCGCAAACGCCGCGCACGCGAGCGCCCCGATCTTCAGCCCGGCGGCCCGCCGGCATGCCTGTCCCATCGCTTGTCTCCCTGAGGATCTTGTTGTTGCCGCGGCCTGCGGCATGGGGAGGCGGCCCCTTTGTGCTTACATGGTGGGGCTCTTGACCTCGCCGCCCATGGCCACCAACCCCCATGGGGTCATTTGCGCGTCCATCGAAAACACGATATGGCCGACCGCGGCGTGCGCGTCGCGGAACATGCGCTGGATAGGGTACCTGTCGTAAATGCCGTTTGCACCCGCCATCTCGTGCAGCGTGTCGACCGCCTCGCTGGTCATCTTGACGGCCATCGCGCTGTTGCGCCGGAAGCGCAGCTTGGTGGCCACGTCCATCTTGCCGCCCGCCTTGACCATGTTCCAGCCTTCGACGCAGTCCGCATGCATCCAGGCGTAAGCGCCGTCGATCTTGGCCCCGGCTGTCCCGACGCGCAACTGCACGGTGGGAAGATCGCGCATCTTTGCCGCCGTGTAGCTGGTGCTGCGCGCCTTGACCGACTCGATGGTTTCTTCGAGCACCGCGCGGGCATTGCCGAGCAGGGAACCACCGATGCCGTTGCCGCCCAGGGCACTGGTAGGGACACGGAACATCGGGTTGGGATGATGCCGCAGGCCGGGAAATTCATGGCCGGGTTTGTTGATCGCCTGCGAGAGCACGCGATGCTGCGGCACGAACAGGTCCTTGCACCTGACGCTGCGGCTGCCCGTGCCGCGCATTCCCAGCGTCTGCCAGTCGTCGATGATCTCGTAGTCCTCGCGCGGCACGACGCACATGCACCAGTCCACCGGCTTGCCCTCTTCCTTGACCACGCAGGCGAGCATGTTCCATTCGGACACGTCCACGCCCGAGGAGAATCCCCACTGGCCGGTGAGCACCAGGCCGCCGTCGACCTGGCGCGCCTCGCCCTGCACATAGGCGATGCCGGAAGCGATCAGCGCATCCGGGTTCTCCCCCCATATCTCCTGCTGTGCCTCGATGGGCCACTGGGCCAGTTGGCGGTGGTGCGAGCTCAGGTTGGCGAAGGTCCAGCTGGTCGAGGCGCAGCCACGGCCGAGGATCTCCGGCACCTCCATGAATGCCGGAAAGTCCAGCTCCATCCCGCCGAACATCTTGGGCTGCTGGTAGCGGAACAGCCCGCTTTCATGCAGGGCCTCCAGCACCGTGTCCGGCATGTGCGTGGTCTTCTCGGTGAGCTCGGCCTGCGAGCGAATGAAAGGCACGAGGTCGCGTGCGCGCTGCAACGCCTCCGCGTGGCTGACGTCGGCGAAGCTCGCCTTGCGCCGCCGCGGTTTGGCGGCAAGCAGCTCTTCTTTCTTGGCGGGAGCGTTCATTGGGGCCTCGAAGCGGCTGCCGAGGCTTGCGGTCCACGCCGCATCACAGCCTCGTCCAGCGATGCCAAACCATATCCGCCGGTGTTTCAATTGTCAATACAAAATCCGTGGCCAGCCTTACGCCGGTGGGCCGCCGGGCGCTGCGCATGACCGCGCACCCTGGCCGCATCGCCCGGGTGCGCGCAGACCGGTGCCCGGCGGTGCAAACTGTCATTAAAATCGGGCACGGGAGGCCATGCCGGGCGCAGAGCACCTTTTTCGACAGGCACGCCAATGATGGTTCTTGGTTTTGAACATGTGAACGTCGCCACCGGCGACCTCGACCGCGCGCGGCGCTTCTATGCCGAGGTATTGGGCCTGCGCGACGGCCCGCGCCCGCCGTTTCGCCGGCCGGGCGCCTGGATGTACCTGGGCGAGCAGGCCGTGGTGCATATTTCCACCAGCCGCACGCCGGCCAGCCGCAAGTCCGACGCCTTCGACCATGTCGCTTTCAGGGCGCAGGGGCTGGACGAAACACGCGCGCGCCTGCGCGCCCACGGCGTCCATTTCCAGGAATTCGCCGTCCCGGAGAACGACCTGCACCAGGTGTTCTTCCGCGACCCCGACGGCACGGAAATAGAGCTCATCTTCAGCGGCGACGAGGCGCGCGCCGCAGCCGCCGCCGGCGCCGCGGTCGACGGCACCATCGGCCGCAACACCTGAACGCCGTGGCCGGCGCCGGGAAATCCGCGCCCAGGCACCGGCAGATCGCCGATGCGATCCGAGAGGACATCCGCGTCGGCCGCTACAAGCTGGGCGACAGGCTGCCGACCGAAGAACGCCTGACCGAAACCTTCAATACCAGCCGACCGACGCTGCGCCAGGCGCTCGGCACGCTCGCCGCGGAGGGCCTGATCCTGCGGCGTCCGCGCACCGGCTCGACGGTGGTCGCCACCCATGAACCGGCGGTGCTGTCGCACGCCGTCACTTCCGTGGAGGAACTCCTGGACTACCCCGGGGGGATGACGCGCCGGGTCGTGGCTAGGCGCCACATCAAGGCGGACCATGCGCTTGCCTCCCTGCTGCACTGCGCGCCCGGCAAGGCGTGGTACCAGATCAGCGCCCTGCGCTTTGCCGCCGGCTCCACGCTGCCGTTGTGCTGGACGGACTTCTACATCCTGCCGCGCTATGCCGGCGTGACGCGGCACAAGAAGCACAACCAGATCCCGGTGTGCCAGCAGATCGTCGAAATGTACGACGAGATCATCGAGCAGGCCAATATCGAGGTTTTCGCCAGGCGCATTCCGGCCAGCCTGGCCGGGCCGCTCGAGGCACCCGTAGATGCACCCGCGCTGGTGGTCATGCGCACCTACAAGGGCCGCGATGGGGAGGTGTTCGAAACCACGGTCAGCACCCATCCGGAGGAGCGCTACCGCTACCGCTTCGAATTCCGCCGCGAGTTGCGCGCGGCGCGGCGCTGACATGGTGCAAGGGCCGGTCCGGAGCGCGGCGCGCCGTACGGGTGCCGCCGGTCGATCCGGCGCCGCGGCCGTACTTGCAGCCCGCCCCTGCGCCTCGCCTCAGCCGCTCTCTATCTTCGGCAGGAAGAACACCTCGCAGCCCGGGCGGATCGGCTGCGAGTACACCACCTCGTGAATCTCGCCGTCGATGGCAACCGTCGTCTCTTCTTCAAGGATGTCGCCCAGCCCGGGAAAGCGCGCGTCCATCGCCTTGATGACGCCGCGCAGCGTGCCGGGCTCGACGCTGAACTCCTTGACCCCGCCGGTATGGCGCTGGCTGAAACCGGTGGTCAGCACCACCCGCGCGGGCTGCGCGGGCGGCACCTTACGCCCCCTCGGCCGAGTCGAGCGCCGCCAGAAGCCTGGGGGGCGACATCGGCAGTTCGGTCATGCGCGTGCCGGTGGCCTGCTGGATGGCGTTGGCGATCGCCGCCATCGGCGGGACGATGCCCACTTCGCCCACGCCCTTGACGCCGAACGGGTGGTTGGGATTCGGCACGGCGACCATCACCACGTCGAAGCTGGGCAGGTCGGAGGCCACCGGAATGCGGTAGTCGAGGAACCCGGCATTCGACAGCCTGCCGTTCTTGTCGTAGATGTATTCCTCGTTCAGGGCCCAGCCGATGCCCTGCGCGACGGCGCCCTGGATCTGCCCTTCCACATAGCTGGGATGGATGGCGCGGCCGACGTCCTGGGCGGCGACAAACCGCAGGATCTTGACCGCCCCGGTTTCCGGGTCGACCTCGACATCGCAGAACTGGGTGGCGAAGCCGGGGGCCATGCCGCCGGCGTTGACCGCCGCCTCGGCGACGATGGGTCCGCCCGTCACCGCGCGCTTGGCCGCGATGGCCTTGAGCGATAGCGGTGCGAAGTCGCCCACCTCCGCGCTGGCGGGACGCGCGTGTCCCTCCTCCCAGACGACGCCGGACGGGTTCACGTCCCAGATCTGCGCAGCCCGGCCGCGCAGATCGTCGATGATCTTCCTGCAGGCGTCGACCACGGCGATGCCGGTCGCGTAGGTGACCCGCGATCCGCCGGTGACATGGTTGTAGCCGACCGATCCCGTGTCGGCCACGGTGGAGCGCACCTTCTCGTAAGGCACGCCCAGGGTCTCGGCCGCCATCATGGCCATGGACGCGCGCGATCCGCCGATATCCATGCTGCCGGTGGCGATGACAACCGACCCGTCCTCGTTGATGTGCACGGTCGCGGCGGATTCGCCGCCGCCGTTGAACCAGTACCCGGAGGCGACCCCGCGCCCCTGATTCCTGCCCAGCGGCAGCTTGTAGGCCGGGTGCTTCATCAGCGCCTCGACGGTCTCGGCATAGCCGTCGTGCGCATGCTTGGGGCCGTAGGCGGTTTGCGTACCGGTCCGGGCGGCGTTTTTCAGGCGCAGCGCGAGCGGGTCCATGCCGATCTTGCCGGCCAGCACGTCCAGCACGCTCTCGACGGCGAAGGCGGAAATCGGCGAACCCGGTGCGCGGTAGGCCGCAGCCTTGGGCCGGTTACACACGACGTCATAGCCGGTCGTGTGGACATTGGCGATGTCGTAGGGCGCGAAGGCGCACATGCACGCGTTCATCACCGGCGAACCGGGGAATGCGCCCGCCTGGAACCGGAACACGCCGCGCGCGGCGACGATGCGGCCATCCTTCTTGACGCCGATCCTGACCGTCATGGAAGCGCCGGAGGTCGGCCCGGTGGCGCGGAAGACGTCCTCGCGGCTCATCATGATCTTCACCGGATGGCCGGTCTTGCGCGACAGCATGGCGGCCACGGGCTCGACGTAGATTACGGTCTTGCCGCCGAAGCCGCCGCCGATCTCGGCCGGATGCACCAGCAGGTTGCCGATCTCCATGCCGAGCAGCTTGGCGGTATAGGCGCGCACCACGAAATGCCCCTGGCTCGCCGACCACAATTCGCCCTGCCCGTCCGCGCCGATGCGCGCCAGGCAGGCATGCGGCTCGATGTAGCCCTGGTGCACGGGCGCGGTCTTGAAGCTCATCTCGACGACCTCGTCGGCCGCCGCGAAGGCCGCGTCGGCGTCTCCCAGCCTGAAGTCGATTTGCTTGGACACATTGGACGGCCGGGTCGGCGCGGGCTCGACGCCGCGGGTGATCATGTCCTCGAACAGCAGCGGCGCATCGGGCGCCATGGCCGCGTCGACGTCGATCACATGGGGCAGGACTTCGTAATCCACGTCGATCAGCTTGAGCGCCGCGGCGGCCACGGCGGGGCTGACCGCCGCCACGGCCGCCACCGCATGCCCCTCGTAGAGCGCCTTCTCGCGCGCCATGATGTTGCGCGTCATGTGCCAGTAGTTCACGGCCACGCGTTCCGGCCCGACATATTCGAACGGCTGCTCCATGAAATCGGCGCCGGTGATCACCGCCTTCACACCGGGCAGCGCGAGCGCCCTGGAGGCGTCGATGGCGCGGATGCGGGCGTGCGCGTGCGGCGAGCGCAGGATCTTGGCCCACAGCATGCCGGGCAGGGAAAAATCGGCGCCGTACTGGGCCAGCCCCGTCACCTTCGGCTCGCCGTCCGGGCGGACCGGGCGGGTGCCCACCACCTTGAGCGTCTTTTCTTCATCCTTGGTTCTGGTCAGCATGATTCAGGCCTCCCGCATTTCGCGTGCGGCATCGAGCACCGCCTCGATGATCTTCTGGTACCCGGTGCAGCGGCACAGGTTGCCCGCCAGCCAGTAGCGCACCTCCTCTTCCGACGGGTCGGGATTGGCCTCCAGCAGCGACCGCGCGGCCACCAGAAACCCCGGCGTGCAGATGCCGCACTGCAGCGCGGCGTGTTCGAGGAACTTCCTCTGCAGGACATGCAAGCCGCCCCCCTCCGCCATGCCTTCGATGGTGCCGACGGCCTTGCCCGCGGCCTCCACGCCCAGCACGAGGCAGGAACACACCAGGCGGCCGTCGAGGGTCACGCTGCAGGCGCCGCAGTCTCCGGTGCCGCAGCCTTCCTTGGTGCCGGTCATGTCGAGTTCGTCGCGCAGCACTTCCAGCAGGGTCTGGCGCGTCTCGCACAAATACTCCACCGGGTTGCCGTTGATGGTGGTCGTGACATGATGCTTTGCCATGTTCAGCTTGCCTCCAGGGCGCGTTGCTTCGCGATTTCAGCGGCGCGGCGCGCCAGCACCCCCGCCACCTTGATGCGGAACGCCTTGGTTCCGCGCTTGTCATCGATCGGCCGGCACGCCGCGCTTGCGGCCCCGGCAAGCCTTGCCAGTGCCGCGTCGTCGACCGCGGTGCCGACCAGGGCCGCAGCGGCCTCGGGCACCAGCAACGCCCGCTCGGCCACCGCGCCCAGGCCGACCCGCGCAGCGCAGCACACGCCCCGCTCGTCCAGGGTGATGTTCACGCCCACGCCGACCACGGCGATGTCCATCTCGGTGCGCGGGGTAAAGCGCAGATAGGCATCGCCGGAGCGGGCCGGCCGCCTGGGCAGAATGAAGGAGGTGACGATCTCGCCCCTTGCCAGGGCGTTGCGCCCCGGGCCTATGCCCAGTTGCTCCACCGCAAGCTCGCGCCGACCGTCCGGGCCGGCGATCACGGCCCGGGCGCCGGCGGCGATCAGCGCGGGCACGCTGTCGGCGGCGGGTGAGGCGTTGCAGACGTTGCCGCCCACCGATGCCCGGCCCTTCACCTGGACCGAGCCGATCAGCTTGACAGCGTCGATGACGCCCGGCCATGCCGCGACGAAATCCGCGTTCTCGATCAGGGCCATGCATGACATCGACGCGCCGATGCGGAATTCGCCGGCATGGGTGGCGATCATGTTCATCTCGGCGATGTTCTTTACGCTCACCAGCAGGGCCGGTTCGACCATGCCGCCGCGCATCTGGATCAGCAGGTCGGTGCCGCCGGCCAGCAGCTTCGCCGTGCCTGTCGCGCCGGCGAGCAGCGCCACCGCGGCCTCGGCAGTGGCGGGCGTCTCGAATCGGATATCGCTCATGTCTCTCCCCAGGGACCTTGCCATCGATGGCAAACGGTGACTTCCCCGGGGATTCTATTCCAACGCAGCAGGCGGGCGCGGGGCGCTGCCGCGCCTTAGCCGAGGCCGTCCCAGATGCCGTCGAGGTCGGACTTGGCGAACTTGTCCCGCATGGGCAGGGACGTGCAGTACTTGCCGGCATTGAAGATCAGCGGCTCGCCGTCGCCGTAGCGGATCCTGTGCACGCGGCCGACGAACAGCAGGTGATCGCCGCCCTCGATGACCGACTCTGTCCTGCATTCGAACGCGGCGAGTACGCCGGGCAGCAGCGGCGAGCCGCCGTAGCCGGCCTCCGCATCGATGCCCTCGAACTTGTCCGCCGCCGGCTTGGCGAAGCGGTGCGACATGTCGGCCTGCGAGGCGCGCAACACGTTGATGGCGAAATGCCCGGAATCGACAAAGCTCTGCAGCGAACCGGACTTGCGCCCGATGCTCCACAGCACCAGCGGCGGATCGAGCGATAGCGCGGAAAACGAATTCGCCGTCAGGCCTTCGGCCCGGCCGGCGGGAGAACGCGTGGTGATCACCGTCACCCCCGTGGGAAAACGCCCGAGCGCGTTGCGCAGTTCGCGCGAATCATGGCTGCCGTCGAGCAGTACTTCCTTCATCACGACATCTCCAGCTTGGGAATCAGCCCGGATTGTGACGCATCAGGCGGTCGCCGGGGCGAACACCAGGTCCACGCCATCGGGCCTGGCCACGAACGCCCCTGTCACCGGCTGCCCGATCGCCGGCGGTTCCCCCGTCCAGCGGCCGAGGGCGCGCACGCCCTCCTCCAGGTCCACGGTGACAAGGGTGTACGGAAGCTCGTCCTTGAAGGCCGGATGGAAAGCGTGGTGCGCCACCGTCCAGCTGTGGATGGTGCCGCGGCGACTTGCCTCGATCCATTCCACCGCATCCGAGTAGCACGCATCGCACAACAGGCGCGGGTAATGGCGCAGCTTGCCGCAGGCGGCGCAGCGCTGGATCATCAGTCGGCCGGCGGCGGCGCCCTCCCAGAACGGGCGCGACAGGGCGGTGGGCGATTGCGGCGGTTTCGGCTGTGCCTGGTTCATGTCATCATTCCCTGCGCATGATGGCGAGCGCACCGTCGCCCATGTCGCCGTATCCCGTCACCACGCCGACCTCGGCGCCGGCGACCTGGGCGCGGCCGCCGTCCCCGCGCAGCTGGCGGGCCAATTCCACGACATGGTTCAAGCCCCACACATGGGCCTGGGACAGCAGGCCCCCATGGGTATTGGTGGGCAATGCGCCGCCGATGCGCAACCGGCCGCCCGACACGAACGGGCCGCCCTCCCCCTTGGCGCAAAAGCCCATGTCCTCCAGTTGCCGGATGACGGCGTAGGTGAAGCAGTCGTAGATCTCGGCCACATCGATGTCGGCCGGAGTAACGCCGGCCATCCGGAACGCGCGCGGCGCGGCCTTGGCAAGGCCCAGGCTGGTCATGTCGGGGCGCTGGGTGATCGAGCCGGGGGAATCCGGATGGCCGGCGGCAACGCCGGAGATGAATACCCGGCGATGGCGCAGATCCCTGGCCCGCTCGGCCGCACTGACCACCACGGCGGCGCCCCCGTCGCTTTCCAGGCTGCAATCGAGCAGGCGGAAAGGATCGGCGATCATGCGCGATTGACGATGGTCCTCGAGGGTGATGGGCTTTTTCATCACCGCATTGCCGTTGAGCAGCGCATGTTCGCGGCAGGCGACGGCCACTTCGCCGAACTGCTCGACGGTCGTGCCGTAGAGCTCCATGTGGCGCCGCGCCATCGGCGCGTACAGCTGCGCCGGCGCGCTCGCGCCCATCGGGTGCTCGAACTCGGTCACGTAATGGAACTGCGGCATGTTGTGAATGCGCGCGCCGGCCTTGTTGCCGCCGGCGGCCACCGCGGAGATATTGCGGCCGAAGGTGATCAGCACGTGGCTGCACACGCCGTTGGCCACCGCCATCGCGGCGGCCTGCAGCGCCATCGCGGGGCTCGCGCCGCCGTGCGGCACCTGCGCGGAAAAGCGCAGGTCCGGCAAGCCGAAATTCTCGATGAAATCGTCGGCCGTGCCGCTGACGATGCCGATCGGAATCACGCCGTCGATGTCCTTGGGCGTGAGCCCGGCATCGGCGATCGCCTTCAGCGACGCCTCCACCTGCAGTTCGAACGCGCTCTTGGTCGCACCGCGCAGGTAGGCCGTCTCGCCGATGCCGGTGACGCAACTGCGGTCGCGCAAGCTCATGGCAACTCCCCTTTCTGCAACGCATCGCGCACCCGTTCATCCGCAATGCCTGCGATCAGCCTGCGCCGCTGATCGAAATCGGTGGCGCGGATGTCGGCGGCGCCGTTTTCGGTGACGATGACGTCCACGTCGCTCTGCACCGAGGTGACGTAGGCACGGTCGAGCCTGGCCACGATGCGGCTGGCGGCGCGTCCGCTCGCGGCGGGCATGGCAACAATGGCCAGTCCGCCCGGGGAGCGGCGCGCCGCGCGGAAATAGTCGCCCTGACCGCCGACGGCGCCGACGTAACGCGCCCCGAGGAACTCGGCATTGACCTGCCCGCGCAGGTCGACCTCGATGGCCGAATTGATGGCCATGTAGGGCGAGCCTTCCAGCGGCGTGGCCAGCCGGGCGGGGTGGGCAAAGCCGAGCACGCCGTCTGCGCTGAACGACCCGTACAGGTGCGCGCTGCCGACCGCCAGGGAACCCAGGCACGCATCCGGCGTACGCGTATCGATGGCGCCCGCGTCGACGAGTTCGGGGAACCAGTCGCCGATCATGCCCGAGCGGACCTTGAGCCCGCGATGGGCGCGCAGCGCCCGCGCCACCGCGACCGCCAGGCCGCCGATGCCGAGCTGCACCGTGGCGCCGTCGGGCACCAGCCGGGCCACCTGCGCGGCCACGCGCGCCTGCACTTCGCTGGGCTCCTCCGCGGGCGACTCCGGCAGCGGCCTGTCGGTCTCGCCGGCGACGACCACCTGGGTCTGGTGCAGGCGCAGGGCGCAGCGGGTGGCCGGCATGCGGCGATTGACTTCCACGACCACGACACGCGCCGTCTTGACCGCATCCCACAGGTAGTCGACCGCGCAGCCCAGGCCGTGATACCCCTGCGCGTCGGCCGGCGCGACCTGCAGCAGCACCACGTCGACCGGCAGCTTGCGCGACTCGACAAGCGCGGTCAGCTGCGAGAGGGCACAAGGCAGCACGCGGGCGCGCCCGCGCGCCACCAGCGCGCCTACCGTCCCCATGCCGCAATAAGTGGCTACGCGGAGAGGCGCGGGGATCTCTCCCGCCCAGGCCGGGTTGAGCGACAGGCCGCAGAACACCTCCATGTCCGGGATGCGCGGCGCGAGGTCGAAGAGCGCCTGCACCAGTCCGGCCGGCTCGCCGGCGGCCTGGCCTACGAACACGCGGTCGCCCGGGCGCAGGAGGCCGGCCAGCGCGGCTGCGCTCATTGGCGGCTCCGCCCGGGTTGCGCGGGCACTATGCCTGCCCCGGGGACTTCAGCCGCAGGTGTTCCGGCAGTCGTCCCGCAATCGTCAAGGTCATGCTCGCGGTGCCGCGGCTGGTCTCTCCTTCCAGCGCGGCCTCGATCGCCACCGGCTGGATGCGGTGCCAGTGCTCCTTCTGGGCACCGTCCGGATAGACGATCTTCGAGGGGTGCGACACATCCCAGACATCCGTCTCGAGATGGCTTTCGCCGCGCCAGACCCCCAGGCCCTTGCCGTCATCGAAGCCCCCGCTGTAACCGAGTCCCTGCATGGCGATCGCCGCGCCGCGCGCCTCCACCGCGATGCGCAATACCCGTCCGTCGTCCAGCGTGGCCGCCACGCCGGCGCGCCTGAAGCGGCGCGTGCCCTCGTGCAACTCGACCTCCAGCGCGATGTTCGCCGCATGCCGGAAAACGCCGGTGCGCCGATCGGTGACCACGCCGGTCGTGTAGGGCGCGTCGTCCCCGCGCCCCTGGAAGAGCAGGTGCCCGCTCAGCGTGTCGGTGGAAAAGAACAGGAACGACATGACATGGCCCTTGTCCGAGAGAGCCACCTTGGGGCCGGTCACCGGCTCCGGCACGCCCATGCCGCGCCGCACGCCCCAGGAGTGGTCCCGGCATGACCACCAGCCGGCGATCTCGACGCGCTGCCCGCCGGCGCAGAGAAAGCCGCTGGCCACGCCGATCTGGTCGAAGCGGCGATAGTCCTCGACGGTGCGGCCGTGCAGACGGTTGTAGTGCGGGTGCTCCTCGCGGGCCGGCTCGACGCAGTCCCAGCGGATCGTGCCGTGCGGGGCATGCTCGCCGGGCTCGATGACGATCTCGAAGGACTTGAGCGGTTCGACCGGCCGGATCCGCACCGGTCCGCACACGGTTTCGACGCTGCCATTGAGGGAGCGCGAGACGCGCAGGTTGTACTGCTTGCCGTCGACGATCATCACCGCGCCGGCGTCCAGCACGTTCATGTTGCGGTACGCCCCCATGGTCACCTGGATGGCCACCCGCCCGTCGCCGGAATAAATCGCGAACCAGTAGCGGTCGAAGAAGCGCGGATCGCTGGTCCAGACGTGATCGAACGTGGTGGGCAACTGATGCCAGAGGGTATCGTCGAGCGGGGTCAGCATGGTGTCAGGGCTTCTGCGGTTGGTCTGGGGGTGTGTGGTGGGCGGCCGGCGCGGTGGGAACGTAACGCATCGGCACGCGCGAGGCGCGCTCGGTCATGTGGCGCACGATCTTCGCGCCGGCATCGGCGGCGAGGCCTTCGAGGCCTACCGCCTCTGCCAGCAGTCCGCGCAGTTGCAGGTTGCGCCTGTCCAGCGCGGCGCCGTCGACGGCATCGGGCTCCGGTTCGGCGGCCGCCTCGGCAATGCGCCCGGCGAGCGCCGCGGGCAGGGCCGGCGCCAGGCTCCTGAGCAGATCCACGGTAGCCTGGTTGTCGTGGCGCAGGAAACCCGCGACCGCGGGTATGGCCCCGTTGAGCATGCGCAGGTTGGCGACCAGCCCGTCTAGAATGGTGCGTGCGAACGGATCGGCCACGCACGGCGCCACCACATCCTCGAGAATGCGGCAGGTGCCCAGCAGCTGCTCTTCCACCGTCGGTCTCATGCGGCCTCCATCATCTGGAACATCGGCCGGTACAGCCAGGCGGGCGTCTGGAACACCCGGCTGTAGCGCCCGGCCACGAATTCGTTGACGGCGGTCAGCTGGATGACTGCGAGTTTCCAGCAGGCCAGCACGTTCCACCAGATGAGGTCGCGCTCCTGCACCGCCCGGCCGGTAAGTTCCCGGTAGGCGTCGATGATCTGGCGCCGCTCCCAGTGGCCGGCGATCTGGTGCTCCCGCTTGCGTACCGGATTGGTCACCCATCCAAGATCCTCGAGCGGATCGCCCAGGTGCGCGGTTTCCCAATCGAGCTTGGCGGTGATGGACAGGCCCTCGATGAGCGCGTTGCCGGGCTTGAAGTCCCCGTGCACCAGGACCAGCGCCTCGGCGCGCGGGGCTGAACGCTGCAACCAGGACAGCACGAGATCGAGTTCGGGATGCGGTTCGAGGCGCACGCGCCGGTACTCCCCCTCCCAGTGCCCGAGTTCGGCCTGCGCAGGCGAGCCTTCCGGCAGGCCGAGGCTGCGCTCGAGCCCCCTGGCCCGCCAGTCGACGGCATGGATGGCCGCCATCAGTTCGATGAACCGGCGCGCCAGCGTGAGCCGCTCCTCAAGCGGACGTCCGCCGTTGAGCACCATGTAGTCGCAGGCGCCGGGCATGCGCTCCATGACCACCGACGGCGCGCCGAGGAAGGCGCCGCGCGGATCCATCCAGTGCACCCGCGGCGCTGGCACGGCGCTACCCTCGAGCGCCTTGAGGACGGCGAATTCGCGGGCGCGCTCGGTATTGAGCAGGGTGCCCGCCGCATCGCGCATGAGCATGAGGCGATGCTCATGCGGGCCATTCGCATCGGTCCAGCTCGCGTCGAGCGACCAGTTCTCGCGCGACAGGCCGCCGGCGGCGCGCGCCAGGCCGGTCAGCCGTATGGTTCGCGCGGCGGGAATTTCTTGCCGGATCAGGCGCTCGAGGCCCGCGACCACCTGGTCGGCGGGCGCCGCGTGCGCGGCCTGGCCGGCCGCCCCGCGCTCAGCGCTTGTGGTCATGCGACCTCCCCATCATGACTGGCCGGCCTTGCGCGTGCGCGGCAGCAGCGCGTTGCCGATGATCTGCTTCATCACTTCGGCGGTCCCGCCGCCGATGCGGCACATGCGCGCGTCGGCGTAGGCGCGCGCGATGGGGTACTCCCACATGTAGCCCCAGCCGCCGAAGAACTGCAGGCAGCGATCCATGACCCGGCCCTGCAATTCCGTGGTCACCAGCTTGCAGGCGGCGGCGTCCACCGGGTCGAAAGCCCCCTTGAGGTGCAGCTCCACGCAGCGGTCCACGAACACGCGCTGCGCGAGCACCTCGGCATGCAGGGCGGCAAGCTCGAAGCGGGTGTTCTGGAAGTCGCCGAGCTTGTGGCCGAACATGTCGCGCTCGGCGACGTAGTCGATGGTCCACTGGATCGCGGCCTCGGCGCTCGCCACCGCGCGAATGGCCTGAACCAGCCGCTCCTGCGATAGCTGGGTCATGAGCATGGCGAAGCCGTTGCCCTCGCCCCCGAGCAGGTTGGTGACCGGCACGCGCAAGTCGGAGAAGAAAAGTTCCGCCGTGTCCTGGGCCTTGCAGCCGAGCTTTTCCAGCTTGCGGCCGCGCTGGAATCCCGGCCGGTCGGTTTCCACCAGGATCAGGCTCACGCCCTTGCCGCGCGCCTTGGGATCGGTCTTGCAGGCCAGCAGCAGCAGATCGGCCGTGTGTCCGTTGGTGATGAACACCTTCTGGCCGTTGATCACATAGTCATCGCCGTCGCGGATGGCCTGGGTGCGCATGGCCTGCACGTCGCTGCCGCCGGACGGTTCGCTCATGCCGAGCGCGCAGACCACTTCCCCGGAGGCCATCTTCGGCAGCCATTTGTGCTTTTGCTCCTCGGTACCGAAATCCACCAGGTAGGGCGCGATGATGTCCGATTGAAGATAGAACGTCGGCCCGGTCGCGCCGGCCCGCGCGAACTCCTCGATGAGCACCGTGCTGTACAGGAAGTCGGCGCCCATGCCGCCGTACGCCTCCGGCACGTTGCAGCACAGGAAGCCCAGTTCGGCGGCCTTGTGCCAGAGCGCGCGCGGCACCTCGCCGGCTTTCTCCCAATCGAGGTGATGGGGCGTCACATGCTCGGCGATGAAGCGCCGCACCGAATCGCGGAAGGCGTCATGCTCGGCGCTGAAGAGGGTGCGTGGAATCATGGCTTCACACTTCGGCGGCGCACACGCCGCCCGGTTGGGTCATGGCCGCGATCGCCGGCTCGTCGAAGCCGCATTCGCGCAGGATGTCGGCGCCGTGCTCGCCCAGGACCGGCGGAAGCCGGGTGATGCCCGGCTGCGAGGCGCTCATGCGCAGGGGATTCGCAGGCACCCGCAGCCTGCCCTCGGTGGGATGTTCCTCGATGCTCCAGAAATCGACACTCGCCAGGTGCGGGTCGGCGGGCAGGTCTTCCAGGTCGTTGACGATGGAGAAAGGAATGTCCTCGGGCGACAGCAGGCGCAGCCACTCGGCGTTGCTCTTGCGCGCCACCTGCCGCTCGATCTCGTCCCACACCTCGCGAAAATGCTTCTGGCGCGCCGCGAAGGTCGCAAAGCGCGGGTCGGCCATGATTTCCGGCGCGCCGGCAAGCGCGAAAAACCGCTGCCAGTGCGCGTTCGAATACGGCAGCAGCGCGAGATGGCCGTCCGTGGTCTTGTAGGGACGCCGCACCGCCTTGGCCACCGGCTCGTAGCCCATCGGCGCGAGCGGCGGCTCGAATGCATGCCCCCACTGGTGCTCCAGCATGTTGAAGGCGGCCATGGTCTCGAACATGGCCACATCCACCCGCTGGCCTTCGCCGGTGCGCAGGCGGTGCATGAGCGCCAGGACGATCGCATAGGCCGCATGGACGCCGCTCACTTTGTCGGCGACGATGGTCGGCAGGAAGCGCGGCTCGCCCGCAATGACCGTCTGCAGACGCGCCAGGCCGGAGGCGGCCTGGATGATGTCGTCATAGGCCGGCCGGCCGCCGTACAGGCCGTCGTCGGCATAGCCGGTGACATGGCAATACACCAGCGCGGGGTTGCGTTCGGCCAGCTCGGCGTAGTCCAGCCCGAGCCGGTTGGCCGCCGGGGTGCGCAGGGAATGCAGCAGCACGTCGGTACGCGCGACCAGTTGGTCGAGCACCAGGCGGCCTTCGGGCCGTTTCAGGTCCACCACGATACTGCGCTTGTTGCGGTTCGAGGTCAGGAAGAACGAACCCATGCGTGCCGAGCGGCGCGGTCCGATCGAGCGCGTCAGGTCGCCTTCCGGGGCCTCCAGCTTGATCACCTCGGCCCCCATGTCGCCCAGGTACTGCCCCGCCAGCGGACCGAAGATCATGGATGCGATCTCCAGTACCTTGATGCCGTCGAGCGGACGCCTGCCCACCGGCTTCACGTCGTGGCCTCGCGCGCGGCCGGCTCGAACCCGCCTTGGGTGAAGCGCAGCGGCGCACGCAGGGCCGGCGCCTCGCCATCGACGCGCGCCGGGAACAGCGCCTGCAGGGCACCGTCGGCACCGCGCCGCACCAGGGCACGCGCAGCGACCTGCTCGCTCTGCAGGGCCTCGGCGAGCGACAGCACCGGACTGACGCAGCAATCGGCCGGCACGAAGCGCGCCACGCATTCATCCAGCGTCATGGCGGCGATGAGCGCGCCGACTTCGGCGATGAGCGCGCGCTGCGGCAGCGGTTCGTGCTCGCGGGCGATCCATTCGGGCCGCCCGGCAGCCTCGCAGAAACGCTTCCAGAACACGCCCCCCGCGGCCCCCAGCGCGACGTGCCTGCCATCCCGCGTGGGATAGGCCCTGTACCAGGCTGCGCCGTCGTTCAGGTAGGTTTCCTCCGGCCCGGGGGAGTAGCCGCGCTTGCCGAAGTCGGCCAGCTGGAAAGACTGCAACGGCCAGACCGAATCGGCCAGGCCGGTATCGATCATGCAGCCGCGGCCGCTGGCCTCGCGCTCGCGCAGCGCCCCCTGGATGGCGATCACGGAAAACAGCGCGCCGACGTCGTCGGAGATCGGCGGGTCGAAATAGGAACAGCTCCCGCGGCCGTTGCGGTACAGCACCCCCGTCTGGGCCAGGTAGTTGGCGTCATGGCCGGCGGCAAGGGCAAGCGGCCCGTTGGCGCCGTAACCGGACACGCCGCAGTAGATAAGGCGCGGATTGATCTCGGACAGCAGGTCGTAACCTAAGCCCAGGCGGGCCATCACGTTGGGACGGAATGTCTCCAGAAGCACATCCGCCTGCTTGACCAGTGCCAGGAACTCGCTGCGCGCGCCGGCCTCCTTCAGGTTCATGCGGCGCACCTTCTTGCCACCGTTCAGGGAAGGATAGAAGATCGGCCCGCCCTGTGGGTCGCGCGGGCCGAGATGCTGCATGTCGTCCCCGTCCGGCCCCTCGATCTTGAGCACCTCCGCGCCCATGTCGGCCAGCAGCATGCCTGCGAACGGGCCCGGCCGGTAGCGCGAGAGGTCGAGCACCCGGACCCCGGCAAGCCAGTGGTTCATGCGCGACATTTCAGTCGGCCTTGGCGCCGGAAAGCCGGACCAGTTCGTTGAACTTGACCCGCTCGCGCGCGGCGAAGGCCACGGTCTCCTGGGGCGTCGAGGCGGTGATGCGCGCCCCGGCGCCGAGAAAGCGCTTCTGCACCGCGGGGTCGGCGGCGATCTCGGCCATGGTGCGCGAGAGCTTGTCGATGATCGGCGCCGGGGTGCCGGCGGGCGCCACCATCGCACCCCATGAGGTGATGACGAAATCGGGGATGCCGACCTCCGCCATGGTGGGCAGGTCGGGCAGATTCGGCCAGCGCTCCGGACAGGTGACGGCCAGACCGCGCATCGTGCCCGCGGCCAGCAGGCTGGCGTAGCTGGCGATATTGTCGATGGACGTATCGAGCCCGCCGGACATCAGCATGGAGATGGTTTGCGGTGCGCCGCGCGCCGGCACATGGGTGGACGCGATGCCTGTGCGTACGCGGAACAGTTCGCCTGCCAGGTGCGGCGTGGTCCCCACGCCCGAGGAACCGAAGGTGATGCCCTTGGGTTGCGCCTTCGCCCATGCCAGGAACTCCTTCATGGTCTTGGCCTGGTTGTGCTGGGGCGACACCATCACCACGTTGCAGTTGGCCCAGAACGTGGAGACATAAGTGAAATCTCGCTCCGGGTTGTACGGCAGGCTCTTGAAAAGGAACTGGTTGATCGACAGGGTGCCGATGGTGGCGCTGGTGAGCGTGTAGCCGTCCGGCGCGGCCTTGGCGCCGGCTTCCATGCCGATATTGCCGCCCGCCCCGGTGCGGTTGTCCACCACGAAGGTCTGGCCCAGCTTGGCCTGCAGCTGGTCGGCCAGGATGCGCGTGAGGACATCCGAGGCGCCCCCGGTCGGAAACGGCATGATGATGCGCACCTGGCGCTCCGGCCAGTTGTTCGCCTGCGCAAGGGCGCCTTGCGCCACGGCCCCCAGGGCGCCGATCAGGGCGCAGCGGGTCACCACCTGGAAAATGTTCATGCTCAAGTCTCCGGTTGAAGGGTTGTTTGGGGGAATTGCAGGACGAGCAGTTCGACGCCCTCGGCGCCGGCCTCGATGGCGCACGGTTCGTCCGGGCTGGCGAACATGACCGCGAACGCCGTCACCTGGTGACTGGCCAGCCGCAGGCCGCCTTTGGTCACTACATGATGGCGTCCCGCATGGGCGTGCGCGGCAGGCAGGTCGAGGCGCTGGCGCGGTCCCATGCGCACCAGGTGGGCCGCCAGGCCGTCGGGGCGCGGCGCGATCAGGTCTTCCACCAGGGCGCCGTGCATCGCCGCGATGTCGGCCGCGCCGAGGGCTCGCGCAGGCATGCCGTGCCTCTGTTCGCGCTTGAGTCCGGCACGCATGCGCTCGCGCGAACCCGGCTTGTGCAGGTAGTACGCGCCGGTGTCGCCCTGGGCGCGCAGGGTCAGGTAGGACATGCCGTCCGGACCCGAGGTGATCGGACCGTAGCCGGTTTCCGCCGCCGCATAGTGAACAGCGTACGGCGCGACCGGATTGCGGCCGATACAGCCGGAGCCCGCGGTGACGACCTGGAACTGCGGCTCCAGGTGGAAATGCGGCGGGGTGGCCCAATCGGGTTTCTGCTCGACCAGGAAGGCCTGCGCGCCCGGCGTGCATTTCTCGTGCGCGGCGATGAAGTCGGTGACATGCCCCTTGAAGGTATCGGTCACCCGCGCCTTCCGCGTGGCGCGCGCGGTCTCCCAGTTCTGCACAAGGATCATGGCGATCAGCGTCCCTTCCAGCGGGGTGTGCGTTTCTCGGCAAAGGCGGCCGCGCCCTCGCGCGCATCTTCCGAGGCGAGGACGGGCCCGGTGATTGCCAGTTGCCGCGCGAACATCTCGGCGATCGGCCAGTCGCGCTGCTCCACGATCACCCGCTTGGAGGCGGCCACCGACAGCGGTGCGTTGGCGATGATGCGCGCCGCCAGCCGCTTCGCCTCGGCCAGCGCCTGGCCCGGTTCGGCCAGCACGTTGATCAGGCCGAATTGCGCGGCGCGCTCGGCCGAGATCATGTCGCCGGTGAGCGCCATCTCCATGGCGATGCGTTGCGGGATCACGCGCGGCAGGCGCATCAGCCCCCCGGCCGCGGCGGCCAGCCCGCGCTTGACCTCGGGAATGCCGAACCGCGCATCCCGCGCCGCTACCGTCAGGTCGCAGGCCAGCATGGCCTCGAATCCGCCGGCCAGCGCGTAGCCTTCGACGGCGGCAATCAGCGGCTTCTTGGGCGGCGTCATGGCGATGCCCAGGATGCCGCGCCCTTCCACCCGCGTGACCTCGCCGCGCAGGAACGCCTTGAGGTCCATGCCGGCGCAGAATGTGCCGCCCGCGCCGGTGAGGATGCCCACGCGCAGGTCGTCGCGCGCGTCGAGCTCGTCGACCGCGGCGCACACGCCGTAGGAGACCGCGCGGTTGACCGCGTTCTTCGCCTCGGGACGATTGATGGTGATGATGGCCAGGCCATCCAGATGTTCGACGAGCACCTCGGACATGCCCTCAGCCCCCCGCCGCCAGGCCGCTGAGGCGCTCCATCGCCTCCAGGTACTCGGTCTGCATACGCACCATCACCTCGCGCACGCTGGTCTCCTCGTTGACATCGCAAACCGACTGTCCGACCGGGAACGAGTACAGGTCGGCTCGCCGCGCGCGCACGACTCGCGCGTGCGCCTCGTTGTAGAGCACACCCTGCAACGGCGTCGGCAGATAGGCGGGCGCGCCGGGCTTTTCCCAGGCTTCTGAGAGCTTGCTGCGGATCATGCGCACGGTCTTGCCGGTGCGCGCGCGGCGCCTGACCGCGTCTTCCGCCCTGGCGGCGAACACGGCCTCTTTTTCGAAGGGATCGAGTTCGCTCTCGCGCGTGCCCAGCCACAGGGTGCCGCACCACACGCCCTGTGCGCCGAGCGCCAGGGAAGCGGCGATCTGGCTGCCGCGGGTGATGCCGCCGGCGGCCAGCACCGGCATCTCCGGCCCGAGCGCGGCGACCACCTGCGGCACCAGCACCATGGTGGCGATATCCCCGGTGTGCCCGCCGGCCTCGGTGCCTTGCGCGACCACCAGTTCGACGCCCGCCGCGCGCTGGCGCGCCGCATGCGCCGCCTTCCCGCACATCGCCCCGACGACCACGCCGCGCGCCTTCAGGTGCGCCACCACGTCCGGCGGCGGCGCGCCCAGCGCGCTGACGACCATCCGCACCTGCGCGTGGGTCAGGGCCACTTCGACCAGCCGGCGCGCGCCGTCGGGGGTCATGCTGCCGCGGCCCTGCACGATTTCCCGGTGGATGCGTTCGCGCTCGCCGGGCGGCAGCGGCGGCACCCCCTCCTGCGCCAGCAGGCTGTCCATGAAGGCCTTGTGCTCGGCCGGAATCAGCCGATCGAGGTCGCCGGCCGCGCGCTCGGCTTCAGCGTCATAGGTCGAGGGAATGATCACGTCGACGCCATAGGGTTTGCCGCCGACCTTGGCATCGATCCAGCGCAATTCGGTCTCGAGCTGCTCCGGGCTGAAGGTGGCGGCCCCCAGCACGCCGAAGCCCCCGGCGCGGGTCACTTCCACCACCACGTCCCGGCAATGGGTGAAGGCGAAGATCGGGACATCGCATCCCAGGCGCTTACAGACGGCGGTTCGCATGTTCAGGCTTCCTAGGCGCCCGGCGGCGCGTTCCACACACAGAGGGCATCCAGTGCCTCGACTTCGGAGCCGCGCACCAACAAGGGATTGACCTCCATGGCCACCAGGTCCGGCCCGAGGGTCCACACCGCACGGGCGATGCCGGCGATGGCCCGTGCAACGGCATCGACATCGGCGGCGGGCACGCCGCGCTGCCCCTGCAGCAGCTTGGCCCCGCGCAGTTCGGCCAGCATGATGCGGATCTCCGCTTCGTCCACCGGCAGCACCCGCAGCGACACGTCGCGCAGGGTCTCGACCCACACCCCGCCCAATCCGACCGCCAGGACCGGCCCCCATGCGGGGTCGCGCGCCATGCCGACGATGAGTTCCACGCCGCGTTCGCGCATCGGGGCGACCAGGACGCCGTCGATGCGCGCGCGCGGCGCGCGCTCCCTGACGGCGGCCATGATGCGCGCATACGCGGCGGCCACGTCCTGGTCACCACGCAGGTCCAGCGCCACGCCACCGATGTCGCTCTTGTGCCCGATGTCGGGCGAGGCGACCTTGAGCACCGCGGCCCCGCCGAGGGCACGGGCGGCGGCAACCGCGCCCTGCGCGTCCACGGCCAGGGCGACCGGCACCACAGGCACGCCCTGGCTGGCGAGCCAGGCCAGCGCGGCCTGCTCGGATTCGGGCCGCGCCGATGCCGGCGCCGCCGCCCCGCAGGCTGCCGCGGCCTCGCTTCCGGCAGGGCGCGCGCCCGCGCGCGAGCGCTGGCGCGCGGACCACCAGAACAGCCCGGCAAGGGCGCTGATCGTGCGGTCCAGACCGAACGCGGAATACGGCGCTCCGGTGGCCGCGATGATGCGCTGGGCGTGTTCGCCCACCACGGCATGGGTGTAACTGCAGAGGACGCCGGGGACCGGGATATCGTTGAGCGCGGCCGACAGGTCGAGGTGCAACCGGGCAAGACGCTCGCTCTCCTCGGCGGCGTTGTTGGGAATCGGGTACCAGACGCACAACAGCGCCGCCACGTCTTCCTGGCCCGCCATCAGGCGCACCGCGTCCGCGCATTGCGGCGGTTCGACGCCGCCGGTCAGGTCGAGCGGATTGTGCGGCGTCCCGAAGCCCGGCATTGCCTCGCGCAGGCCGGCCGCAACCTCGGGAAGCAGTGCAGGCAGCGCGATGCCGTGGCGGTCGGCGGTGTCCGCGGCGATCTCGCAAATGCCGCCCGAATTGGAGACGATCGCCAAGCCCCCCTCGCGCAGCACCCCGGCGCGCCCCGCCAGGTCCGCCGTGGCGAGCAATTCCTCGATGGAGCGCACCCGAATGATGCCGGCCTGGCGGCACAGCCCCTCGAAGACGGCGTCATCCCCGACCAGCGCGCCGGTATGTGCCGCGGCCGCCTTCGAGGTGGCCTCGCTCGCCCCGACCTTGAGAACCACCAGCGGCTTGGCGGCGGCGAACGCGCGCCGCGCCGCCGCGAGAAAGCGCGCCGGATGACGCACCGTCTCGATGAACATGGCGATCGAGCGGGTGCGCGGGTCATCGACCAGATGATCGAGAAAGTCCGCCGCATCGAGGTCGGCCTCGTTGCCGGTGGCCGCGACGATGCTGACACCGAGGTCCTGCTGCCATGCCAGTTCGGCCAGGAAATAGGCGGTCGCGCCGCTTTGCGAAACGATCGCCACGCCTTCATGGCGGGAAGGCGCACGCACCGGTGTGGTCCAGGCGTGCACGCGGTCGGCGAAATTGATGAAACCCAGGCTGTTGGGCCCCATCAGGCGCAGCCCGAGCGCGCGCGCCCGCCCGGCCACCCGGGCCTGCCGCTGCGCGCCCTCGTGACCGGTTTCGGCGAAGCCCGATGTCAGCAGCACCGCCGCGCCCGCGCCTGCGGCCCCCAGGTCCTCGACCGCCTCGGCGACGGCGTGCGCCGGCACCATCACGATGCCGACATCGACCGGCGCGCCGACGGCGCGGCAGTCGGGAAGGGTCTGGCGGCCATGCGCCAAGCCGCCGCGCCGGTTGACCAGATGCAGTCGGCCGGCGAATCCGCCGCGCTCAAGATTCGCGGTGACCGCCGCCGACCAGCGCGAACGATCCGAGGCGCCCACGATGACGATGGAGCGCGGCCGCAACAGCGCGCCGACCGCGTCATCGCTCCGGGAGACGATGGCCTGCTGCACGCGCCTGTCTCCTACATCTCGATGGCCAGGCGCCGCGCGACCGGCGTCCAGCGGGCGACTTCCGCTGCGACAAACGCCCTGGCCTGTTCGGGGCTGGTGTCGGTGACCGGCTGCAAGCCCTGGGCGATCAGCTTCTTCTGGAATTCCGGCTGCTTCATCGCGTTGGCGATCGCGCGGGCGATCAGTGCGGCGCGCTCCGGGGGCGCCTGCGTGGGCAGTGCGAGCAGGTTGTAGGTGGAGGCCACCGCGTCGACACCCTGCTCCCGCGCCGTTGGAATATCCGGCGCCGATGACAGGCGCGACTCGCCTAGCACCGCCAGGATCTTCAGCTTGCCCGCCGCGTGATGCTGCTGCGTGGTCTGCAGGGTCTCGAGCATGCAGGTGATGCTGCCGCCGATGGTGTCGGTGAGCGCCGGCGCGCTGCCCTTGTAGGGGACATGCAGCGCCTTTACACCCGCCTTGTCGAACAGAAGCTCGGCAGCCAGGTGGGTGGAAGCGCCGATGCCCGCGCTGCCGTAGGGCTGGCCGGGCTTCGCGCGCAGGTAGTCCATGAAGCTCCTGAGATCGGCGACCGGCAGCCTCGGATGGGCCACGATCACCAGCGGCGCCACCGACATCAGCGCTACCCATTGGAAGTCCCTGAGCGGATCATAGGGCGGCTTCTTGCGGATGACCGTGGCGAAGACCGCGCTGGAAGCCGTATGCATCATGGCCACCGAACCGTCGGTCGGCCCGCGCAGGAACGCCTCCGCCGCAACCATGCCGCCGGCACCCTCGCGGTTTTCGATCACCACGGCCCCGAGTTCGCCGCGCAATTGCTCGCCGATGAGGCGGGCAAAGGTGTCGCCGGACCCGCCAGGCGGGAAGCCGACCATGAGCCTGAGGGCGGCCGGCTGCGCCAGGGCGGGCGCAAAAGCGCCGGTGCCTGCCAGCAGCGCGGTGGCCACACGCAGAAACGCCCGTCTGTCACTGTTCATGCCGCCTCCGCGAAGGCTGTGGTTGAGGTAAGAACACCGCCCGCATGCCATCAGGCCCCTATGGCGTGGTTGATGATGGGCATCACCTTCTCCGCCATCAGCACCAGCGAGTTGCGCCCGAGCGCGCGATCCTGCCAATCCATGCCGCCGTACAGCAAGGTGCCGAAATCGCCGACCGTCTCGCGGAACGCAAGCAGGTCGTCGGCCACCTTCTGCGGTGAACCGTAGATCACCAGGTGCTCCACCACCGAGTCCAGCGTCACCTCGCTGTCCGGCTGGTTCGGGTCGCTCTTGAAAAGCGTCAACGGGGCGCCGCGGCGCTTGAGCTTGCCCATCAGCGAGCGGTAGTAGTGGTGGTACGGGCCGTTCGGGTCGGTGACATAGCGCCGCGCAGTGGCGTCATCCGCAGCCACGCACAGCGTCTTGGCGATGCGCCAGTTGGCCGGGTCGGGCTTCCGGTCGATGCGCGCGCAGCCTTCGACATACTTCGCCCAGTGGGTCTTGACCCATACCGGCATGAGAAAGTTGGCCGAGATCGGATCCCAGCCGCGCGCGGCGGCCTCGGCAAGGCCCTTCGAGTGCGGGGAGACCGCGGTGACGACGATCGGCGGATGGGGCCGCTGCAGGGGCTTGGGCACGGTGCCCATCCCGGTTTCGGCGATGTAGTTCTTCTCGGTGGTGATGTTCCAGAACCGGCCCTTGAGCCGGTACGGCGGTTCCGTCGTCCACAACGCGAGCACATGATTGATGGCCTCGAGGAACATGGCCGCGCGGTCCATCTCGCTGTTGCCGAAGGCCTCGGCGTCCGACGGCAGGGCGCCGGGACTGATGCCGAAGATGAAACGCCCGCCGAGCAGGTGATCGAGCATCGCCAGGTTGCCGGCCGTGGCCACCGGATGCGAGTTGGGCATGTTGGTGGTACCGGTGCCGAGGCGGATGTTGCGGGTGGCGTCCGCGAGCGTCGCCAGGAACAGCGCCGACGAGGTGATGTTCTCTTCCAGGTCGGTGGCATGCTCGCCGCAGTAGCCCTCGGAGAAACCGAGCTTGTCGGCCAGGATGAAGGCTTCGCGGTCTTCCGCGAGCGTCTGCCGCCAGTCCTTGCCGCGCGGATGCATGGGCATGGTGAAAAAACCGAGCTTCATGCTGTTTCTCCAGTGGAAGCCGAGACCAGCGTTGCGGCCATGTGTTTGAGTTCGCGGCGCAGCAGCTTGCCGGTGGTCGTGACGGGCAGTTCCCGGCAGATCTCGACCCTGTCGGGCGTCTTGTAGGTGGCCGCGATGGCGCGACAGTGGGCACGCAATTCGTCCTCCGCGAGCGCGGCGCCGCGCGCGGGCACGACAAAGGCGACGATGATCTCCCCCTTCTCCTCGTGGGGCGCACCGGCCACGCCCGCCGCGGCCACCAGCGGATGCTGGCGCAGCACCTCCTCGACTTCGGCCGGCGCGATGTTGATGCCGGCGCGCTTGATCATCTCCGAATCGCGCGCCTTGAATTCGAGGTCGCCGTCGGCATTGACGAGTCCGAGGTCGCCGGTGCGGAAATAGCCGTCCGCAGTGAAGGCCTTGGCATTCTGGTCCCGGCTGGCGCCGTCGTATCCCGGCGTCAGGTAGCCCTTGACTTCGATCAGGCCGACCTGCCCGGTCGGCAGTTCCCGTCCGTCTTCCTGGTCGATGATGCGCACCTTCACCCCGGGAAGCGGCGGACCCTGGGTGGTCTTGCGGCGTTCCAGGGGCCAGTGGTGCCAGGTCACGCAGCAGTTGCCGTACGACTCGGTCTGCCCGTAGACGTTGCACACTTCGCGCGCCCCTAGCGTGTCGGCCACCGCGGCCACGTCCGCCGCCGTGCCGATGGTCATGGCGGTGCGCAGGCTGCGGGTGCGCGCACGGCTGAACGCGGGATGGCCGATCAGCGCGTTGGTGACCGCGGGGAGCGTGTAGATCGATGTGCAGGCGTGGCGCTCGATCAGGGTCAGCGCGGCTTCGGGCTCGAAACGTGCCTGCAGCACCAGGGTGGCCGCATGACTGAAGGTCGCGCACATCGCGTTGGCCGCCCCGTAGGACCAGAACAGGGGCATGGGAAGGAAGACGCGGTCAGCCGGCGTCAAACCCTGGCGCTCGCCGATGTGAAAGCCGTTCTCGATGGCGTCGCCGTGGGCATTCGGCACCGCCTTGGGAAACGATGTGGAACCCGAGGTGTACAGAATGAAGGCGATGTCCCCGGCGCCCGCGCGCTCGCCGGGCGGGATCGCCTCGATCGCGAGCGCTTCGCCGGACACGAAGTCCGTATAGTCGAGCGCGCCCGGCAGTGTCCCCTCCCCCACCCGCACGATGGTCTCGAGGGCGGGATAGCGCCCCGCCCGCTCGCCGAGCAAGGCGGCCAGGTCGGCGGCGTAATCGTTGTCGCCGAAACGCTCCAGCGTGAAGAGGATGCGGGCGGCGGAATCGGTGAGTAGGAAGTCGATTTCGCGCTGCCTGGACCAGGTGGAAAACGGCGCCGGCACCGCGCCGATGGCCGCCGCGCCGACGCAGACGTCGATCCATTCGGCGCGATTGTTGAGCAACATGGCGACGCGGTCGCCGCGGCGGATGCCGGCACGGCGCAGCGCGCCGGCGACACAGGCCGCGCGCCTTGCCAGGGCCGTATAGGTAAGATGCAGCTCGCCATCGATCAGCGCCGTTTGGTGAGGGTGGCGCTCGCCCTGCTCGCATACCAGGTCGAACAGGTTACGGCTGTAGGGGGCCCGCATGGAAGCGATCAGTCCAGGGTCAGCTTGATGCGCTCGGCCACGCCGCGCCAACGCGCCACATCGCGCTTGATCAGGTCGCCCATCTGGCGCGCATCCAGATAAGCCGGCTCCAGCCCGCGCTGGCGCAGCCTGGCCTGCGTGTCGGGGTCGGCCATGACGCGCGCCAGGTCGGCGCCGACCTTGGCGACGATGTCGGCAGGGGTTTTCGCCGGCAGGAGCAGTCCGTACCAGATGTCCGCGTCGAAGCCGGCCATGCCGCTCTCGATCACCGTCGGCATGCCCGGCATCTGCGGGCTGCGCTCGGCCGTCGTCACCGCGATGGGGCGCAGCCTGCCATCCTTGATGAATGCGTCGAAGGCCGACAGCGCGCCGAACGACAGCTGCACCTCGTTGGCAAGAAGCGCCGTGACCGACGGCCCCGAACCCTTGTAGGCGATGTGGGTCATGGACAGGCCGGCGTTCATGGCGAACAGTTCCCCTGCCAGATGCGGCGCGGTGCCGTTGCCGGCCGATCCGTAATTGAGTCTTCCCGCGTTGGCCCTGGCGTGATCGATCAGTTCGCGAACGGACCTGACCGGCAGGGAGGGATGGACCACCAGGACCAGCGGCGATACGGCGAAGCGGCCGACCGGGGCGAAGTCGCGCACCAGGTCCCAGCCGAGGTTGCGGTACACGGTGGTGTTGATGGTGTAGGAGTTGACGCACAGCAGGAGGGTGTACCCGTCGGCAGGCGCGCGGGCCACCGCCTCGGCGCCGATGTTGCCCGCCGCGCCGGCGCGATTCTCGATCACGACGCCCTGCCCCCACAGGTCGGAGAGCTTTTGCGCGATGACGCGCGCCGAAATGTCGGAACCGCCGGGCGCGAAGCCGACCACGATGCGCACCGGCTTGTCGGGATAGGCCGCCCCCGCCACAAGCGACCAGAAGAGCGCGCAGCACGCCGCCGCCATCGCAATCCGTGTCCACGGGCCGTGTGCTCGCATGCCTGTCTCCTGCGCTGTGGTTGACCGCGCGCCTGCGGCCGCGGGCGTCCGTGCGTCCGGCGCGCAGGTGCGCGCGGTCGGGCACTGGACTGACGCGCAGGTTAACGGACTTGACGCATAATGACGATTGATATTTCCTTATGCTTATCGATAAGGTTTTCGGATGAGAAGACTCAGCCTGACCAACCTGGAAACCCTTTGCTGGATCGCGCGGCTGGGTTCGTTCACCGCCGCCGCGCGGCGCCTGAACACCACCCAGCCCGCCATCTCCGGTCGCGTGAAGGAGTTGGAGCAATCATTGCGCGTGAAACTGTTCCACCGCCAGGGGCGGCGCATGGAACTCACCATCCTCGGCCGCGAACTGGTGGAACGCGCCCAACCCCTGCTGAACCGCCTGGAGGATGTGGTCATCTCGCTGGAAAACCCGGCGGCCGCCACCGGCATCATCCGCATGGGCGTGGGCGAGATGGTCGCCGTCACATGGTTCGGCGCGCTGATGGCGCGGCTGCAGGAAAACATGCCGCGCGTCACCTACCAGATCGAGGTCGACCTGACCGTCAACATGCGCCAGAAGCTCGAACTCGGGCAGCTCGACCTCGCCATCGTCGCCGCTCCGCTGGACAGCAACCGGCTCGCCACCACCAGCCTGGGAACGGTCAACCTGCTCTGGGTGATCGCGCCCGGGGTGCGCGCCGCGGCGCAGCGCAAGGGCCTGGACCTGGCGCACATCTTCACCACGCACCCGATATGGGCCCTCGCCCGGCCGTCGCACATGTTTCCAAGCGCGATGGAAACACTGCGCAAGTACGGCGCGACGCAGAGCAACATCAGCACCTGCAACAGCCTGCAGAGCATGCTGGAGACGGTGGTCGCCGGCGGAGGCATCTCGCTGCTGCCGGAGAACCTGGTGGCCCCGCGCATCCGGCGGCGCGAACTGGTGCCGCTATCGGCGGCGCTGCCGCCCGAACGCCTGGAATTCGTGATCGCCCGTCACCGCGACCAGGAGCAGGCGATCATTCGTCATATCGTCGAACTGTCGGTCGCGGCAAGCGCCTTCCTGGGCCATGACGCGGCGGCCTCAGCGCACCTGCAGAAGGGCCGTTAGCTCGGCCATCGACCGCACCGCCTCGAAACGGTGGATCAGGGCCAGGCTTTGCTCCACCCGGGCCTGCGGCAGGCCGGACATCGGCACCAGATGGCGATACTTGGCATCGACGTCGCTCCACGCCACGCCGCGCGCGCCGGAGCCGCGCGGCGCCTTGCAGGTATGGCGGTGCACGGCGCCGGAACGCATCCTGATGATCACCGTACCGCCATGCCGGTGGGTGAAGCGGTCCGGCAGGGGCGCCGGATCGGGATCGAAGACCACCTTGTCCTGCAGGTCGGTGATGACGGGGTCGGCGAACTTCGCCTCGGTGATGTGCTCCCAGGAAAAGCGCCTGTCGGCCACCGACGCGGCCACGAAGTACACCACGCTGTGTGCCGCGCCGATCAGGTCGCGCGGGTGCGCCTTGCTGCCCCAATCCTTCATCTGCGCAGCCGAAATGATGATCTGCTCTACCTGCCGCGGATCGACGTCGCCCTCGATGGCCGCGTTCGCTGCGGCCTCTGCAATCGCATGGAACGGATGCCCGCCCGGCATGAGCTTGATGGCCATGTCGGTGACGATGTCCCACGAATCGCCCAGCCCGGCGGTCACGTCGTCGATGGCCTGCCCGCCCAGGGCCTGGAAGAAGCCGCGCGGCGCCTCGAGCGATTGTTCCTCCGAGGTGAACCCGCGCGCGGCAGCCAGGGCGGCCTGCGTTCCGAGCATGGCGGAAAGGCTCGCGTGATATTCGCGCGCCCAGCTGGTGTCCGCGGCGATCGCCAGGCCGCCGATGGAGGTTGCGGCCAGCAGGATGGCGTGGGTCATCTGCCCTGCCGACAGTTCCAGCAGCGTCCCGGAAGCCACGGCCGCGCCGAAAATGGTGGAGACAGACCCGTGGAATCCGCGCTGCATGCGCCCGGGTGTCAGGGCCTCGTCGATGCGCCCGGCCACCTCATAGCCCAACACCATGGCGCCCAGCACATCACTGCCGGAGCGGCCGAGTTTTTCCGCCATCGCCACCGCGGACGTCGAGACGATGGTGCCGATATGCGCGATGCTGCGCATGTCGCTGTCATCGGAGGCCGCAGCGTCGCTCGCGACCGCATTGACCCGCGCGGCATTCGGCGCGGCCAGCCTGGCGGATTCGAACCAAAGGGTCGCCTGCGGCGCGCCGCCGTTGTCTTTCTCGATCTCCCGGATGGCCCTGGCCGACGCGATGTCAAGGCCCATCGCCGTGCTGGCGATCGTGCTCGCCAAACTCATCTTGGCGCGTTCCAGCGCCAGCGGGGGCAAGTCGGCCGTGGTTTTGGAAGTGACGAAGCTGGCGAGGTCTGCGGCGATGGTCATGGCGGCGGTCTGACTTTTATGATTGTTGCTTCCGGACGTCGCGCGGGAGCGGGATTGGTCTCACGCGATCGGCCCGCCCGGCATGCGCGCCATGCGCGCGCACTCCACACTCGTTGGCGCGCTCAGTCGACCTTCGCGCCCGAAGCCTTGATGATCGGCACCCACTTGGCGGTCTCCTGACGCACTTTAGCGACAAACGCGGCCGGCGGTTCCAGCGGCGCGCTCACCAGTTCGAACCCCTGCCCTATCAGCTTTTCGCGCAGGGACGGCACCATGAGTGATTTGTTGAGCGCGTCGTGAAGGCGCGCCACGACTGCAGGCGGTGCGCCGGCGGGCAGGATGAAGCCGAACCAGGTGGTCACATCGAGTCCCTTGAATGCGATTTCATCGAGCGTCGGCACGTTCGGAATGGCGGCCGAGCGCATCAGCCCGGTCACCGCCAACGCCTTCAGTTTGCCGCTGCGGATGTGCGAGACGACGACAGGAATATTCTGAAAACTCATGTCCACGTCGCCACTGAACACCCCCACGAGCGCATCCGGCGCCCCTTTGTACGGAACATGCACCAACTCCGTGCCGCTGGCCTGGCCGAAAGCCACGCCGGCCAGGTGCAGGCTGCTGCCGGAACCGCTGGACGAGTAGGTGAAGGTGTTGCGCGGCTTGGCCTTGATGGCGGCGAGAAGGTCGGCGACGTTGTTGGCAGGATTCTCGGCGCGCAACACCAACGCGTTCTGCAGGCTCGCGACGATGCCAACGTAGGTGAAATCCTTGATCGGGTCGTAGCCGAGTTTGCCGTACAAGGCGGCGTTGGTCACCAGGTTGGGCGCTGTGCCAATTCCCAACGTGTACCCATCCGGAGCGGCGCGGGCGACATCGACCAGGCCGAGCGAGCCGCCCATGCCCGCCTTGTTTTCGACCACCATGCTCTTGCCGAGTTGAGTAGAAAGTTCTGTGGCGAACACGCGGGAAAGGGCGTCGGCCCCGCTGCCCGGTGCGTAAGGGGTGATCAACTTGAGGGATTGTGCCGGGTAGGCCTGTGCCTGCGCTGCTGCGGGCAGGGAAGCAAGCGCCATAACCGCCAAGGCGACGACGAACGCGGTACGCATGGCATGTCTCCTGTTTGCTTTGGTGTAATGCATTCTCGCATTGATCCGCGCGGGTTTGCCAAATGGCGAATCCGATTTCTGCCGAAGACGGAAATGCGCAAGAATGACGCTTTGCCCAAATACGCCTGACAAAGGACTCTTCCGATGAAAACCCGCATTACCGAATTGTTCGGCATCAAGCACCCGATCATCCAGGGCGGAATGCACTACGTCGGCTTCGCTGAATTGGCGGCGGCGGTTTCCAATGCCGGCGGCCTGGGCATCATCACCGGCCTCACGCAGCGCACGCCCGCCCTGCTCGCCGAAGAGATCCGCCGCTGCCGCGCGATGACCGACAAGCCCTTCGGCGTGAACCTCACCTTCCTGCCCACGGTGTCCTCTCCCGACTATCCCGGCTACATCCGCGCCATCATCGACGGCGGCGTCAAGGCGGTGGAAACGGCCGGCAACAATCCGCAGAAATGGCTGCCCGCCATGCATGAGGCGGGGATCAAGGTAATCCACAAGTGCACCTCGGTGCGTCATTCGCTCAAGGCGCAATCCATCGGCTGCGACGCGGTCAGTGTCGACGGCTTCGAATGCGGCGGTCATCCCGGCGAGGACGACGTTCCCAATTTCATCCTCCTGCCGCGCGCGGCGGACGAGCTGACGATCCCGTTCGTTGCCTCGGGCGGCATGGCCGACGGGCGGTCGCTGGTCGCCGCCCTCGCGCTCGGCGCCGAAGGCATGAACATGGGCACCCGCTTCATCGCGACCAAGGAAGCGCCGGTGCACGAAAACGTCAAGCAAGCCATCCTCGCCGCGAGCGAACTCGATACGCGCCTGGTCATGCGTCCCTTGCGCAATACCGAGCGCGTGCTGCGCAACGCGGCCGTGGACCGCCTGCTCGAGAAAGAGAAGACGCTCGGCGCGAACCTCAAGTTCGAGGACATCATCGAGGAGGTGGCCGGCGTCTACCCCAAGATCATGCAGGAGGGCGCCATGGAGGCCGGCGCGTGGTCCTGCGGGATGGTCGCCGGGCTCATCCACGACATTCCGTCGGTCAGGGAATTGATCGACCGCATCATGGCCGAGGCGGAAACCATCATCGGCAAGCGGCTTGCCGGGATGCTGCCCGGCTGAGCGCGCGGCATGCGGGCATGGCGTTCATTCACGCCCCGTATCGCGGCGACGGGCCGATGCAGCCGGACCTGATTGCCAGCCGTCTCGGCTTTGCCGGCGGCGCCGCCTTCGCCGATCGGCTGCGTAAGGACAGCGCGGCCGAGGCCGCCACGCTCAAGCGCCTGAAGCTCGCGGCCGGATAGCCGGTCGGACGGCCGGGATTGCCGGTCCGGTTTTCGTTTTCACAGCCAAGAGGAGAATTGTCGATGTCGTTGCCGATACGCAGGGTGGTCACGGGCCATGACGAGCAGGGAAACGCCGTGGTCAAGATCGATGAGGTGGTCAGCCATTGGCGCGACGGGCGCCCCGGCGCGCGGGTCTGCAACGTCTGGACCACCGATACGATGCCTGCCGACAATTCGGGCGATGCGGATGGCGGAAAGCGCGAGGGCAAGTTCACCATGATCCACAACGGCAGCGTCTTCCGCATCCTCGAATTCAAGCCGGGCCTCGAGGCCCGCATGCACCGCACCGACTCGATCGACTACATCGTGGTGATGTCCGGAGAAATCGACATGGAACTCGACAACGGCGTCGAGGTGCACATCAAGGCCGGCGACGTGATGGTCCAGCGCGGCACGGTCCACAACTGGATCAACCGCGGCACCGAATCCTGCGTGCTGGCGGTCATCCTCATCCACGCGGAACCGGTCGTCGCCGGGGGCAGGACGCTCGCCGCCCACGGCTGAGCGCCCCGCTGCTCAGGCGCTCCTGGCGAGCGCCCTGTTCACCTGCGGCATGACATCGGTGGCCATGAGTTCCATCGACCTGCGCGCCAAGGCCGGATCGGCCCAGTCGAGGCCCGCATAGACGAGTTCGCCGAACCCGCCGGTCATTTCGTGCAGCTTGAGGATGCCGTCGACGACTTCGCTGACGCCGCCCGCCAGCACCAGCTTGTCGACGACCTCGTCGAGCGCGACCGGTTCCACGGGCGTGACGCCGGTTTCGGTGAACACGGCATCGCGCTTGCCGCGCCGCAACTTGGTGTGCAGGTTGCGGTAATAGAAGCGATAGGGGCTTCCTTCGTCGGTCTTGCCGTAGCGCTTGGCGACCTTGTCGTCGTCGCCGACCATGATGGTGCGCGCCACGCGCCAGTCGGACCGGGAGGCCACCTTGCCCGCATTGGCTTTGCCCTGCGCGTAGTTCTCCCAATGCGAAGGCAGCCATGTGTCGTAGAGAAAATTGGCGGAAAGCGGATGGAAATCGCGTTCGCCCATGGCGATGACGCCCTTGGACATGGGTGCCACCACGGTGCCGACGATCTCGGGCCGCGGAGACTGGTAGGGCTTGTAGAGGACCCCGGTCGCTGTCGGCTCGTGCAACGTGGTTCTCGAGGTAACCTTGAAGCGATTGCCCGGCAGGTCGATGTCGTAGGGCGCCTCGCGTTCCCAAATCTGCAGGATGACGTCGATGGATTCCGCGAACATCTTGTTGCGGTCTTCGCCAAGGATGCCCAGAACTTCCGCATCCGAAGGCAGTGCGCCCGGGCTGATCCCCAGGATGAACCGCCCCTCCGCAAGGTGGTCCATCATCGCCGCATGGGAGGCCACCAGGACCGGATGCAGGTGCGACAGGTTGGTCGTGCCGGTGCCGAGCATGATCTTCTTGGTGGAATGAATCAGCGTGGCCATGAACAGCATGCTGCTGGTGATGTTCTCGATGCGGTCCGAGAGATGCTCGCCCACGAAGGCGTCGTGGTAACCCAGCTGGTCGGCGAGAATGATGATTTCGCGGTCCTCGCGCAGGGTTTCGGTGGGATTACGGTGCGGCGGGTGCACCGGCATGGTGAAGTAGCCGAGTCTCACGTTCATATCGTCTCTCCTGAGGTTGTCTGCAATTCGGTGCGGCGCATGAAGTCGACATACGCACCGGCGATCGCCGGTTCATGCTCGGCCCACTGCGTGAACGGGATCAGCGGGATGTCCTGGTCCGTGATCGGCAGCGCGAACAATTCCGCGCCGGGGATCAGCTTCTGGGCGGCCATGCTGCTGGCCGAGGCATGGGTCATGTCGTTGCCGGGGATGATGATCGTCGGCACCCGGAAGGCGCGCAATTCGGCTTCCGTGATGCCCATCACCGGCGCCTTGGGGCCGCTGGTGAATATCTCCAGCCAGTGGCTCATCACCGCGATGTATCTTGCCGGATCCATGGCCATGAGCCGTTCCCCCGTTGAAGGGTTGGCGGCGATGCGCTCCCTGACCTGCTCGGTGGCGCAGACCGCCGCCATGCCGCCGGTCTGCGCAGCGCGAATGAACTGGGCGTAGTACATCTCCGGGAGACGCCCGGCCGCGAAATCGCCACCGGTAACCCGCATCAGCAGCAGGCCGCGCACGAACTCGGGATGGCGCATGTAGGTCAGCATGGAAATTCGGGCTCCGGAGGAACCCCCGCCGATCCACGCCGAGGTCGCCCCAAGCTGCTTGAGGAGAATGACCAGATCATCCGCCCAGATCTGCTCCTCGCCGTCCTCGCCCTCGATCACGACCTCAGAGGCGCCGGTATTGCGGCGATCATGCAGCAGCACCCGATAGCCCTCCCGGGCGATGCGTCCGGCCAGCGATACGAACTCCTCATAACCGCGTCGGCCGCCGGTGACAAGCGCGACCCATGGCCCCTGCGTCCCGAGGACTTCGTGATTGATGCGTACTCCCCTCACATGGGCAATGGCCATTTGCGCTCCAGGTTGCGTGTGCTTCGAAAGATCTAGAGTGGCTTGAATGCGATGTCGCGCGCCAGTTTGCCCCAGCGGACGAAATCGGAACGGATGGTTTCGCTGAAAAAGTCCGGGGTCTCGATATGGGTTTCGAGCCCCAGGGTATTCATTTGTTCCCGGACGCTGGCCTGCGTCATGGCGGCATTGACTTCGCGATTGAGCAGCCCGACGATCTCCTTGGGTGTTCCTGCGGGGGCGATGATGCCGAACCAGCCGCCGGACACGAAACCCGGCACGGTCTCGCCGATGGTCGGCACATTCGGATAGGCGGGCAGGCGCGTGGCGCGCGCGATGCCCAGCATGCGCAGCTTGCCCGAGGCCACATGCGGCTGCAGGGAAATGTAGGAGCCGAGCGTCGCGTCGATCTGCCCGCCAAGTATTTCCGTGATGATCAGCGCATTGCTCTTGTAGGGTACATGCAGGTAGGTGAAGCCCGCCTGCGTGCGCAGCAGTTCGGTGGCGAAATGCAGGAACGCCCCTTCTCCGGTGGTGCCGAAAGACACCTTGCCGGGATTGGCCCTGGCGTGATTGATGAGGTCGGCGGTGGTCTTGAAGGGAACATTGGGATTGACCGCCAGCGCGAGAAAGTTCGACGCCATCAGCGCGACCGGGGCGAAATCCTTCTGCGCATCGTAGGCCACCTTCGCGTATGCAATGGGCACGATCACCATGTTGCCGCCCTGGCCGCAACCCAGCGTGTAACCGTCCGGCGCCGCCTGCTTGATGAGGGTAAGACCCAGTTGTCCGCCCGAGCCGGCGCGATTTTCGATCACCACGGCCTGTCCGAGCTTTTCCGACAGGCGCGGCGAGATCAGGCGGGTCAGCACGTCGCAGCTGTCGCCTGGCGCCGCGGGGATGATGACGCGGATAGCCTTGTTCGGGTAGGCCTGTGCCTGGGCGCCCTGGGCAAGACCCAGCGCGAGCCCGAGCACCGCAAACAATGTCGTGAGATTCATACGTAGCAGCTCCCGTGCAAACATCATCGCTCCACCTTCACGTCCGCCTCCACTGGCCAGACGCGCCCGGCGCACGTTGTCGGACGGCGCAGCGTGCGCTCGCCTGCGACCCCTTAGTCGTGCGCGCCGGCCCCTTCACTGGCAGGCGCGGCAGATCGGGTTGAACGCCGGTTTCCGGCATCCCCGCACCGCATCACTCCATCTTGATGCTGGAGTCCTTGATCACCTTCCCCCACTTGACGATCTCCGAACGAACAAAGGCCCCGAACTCCTCGGGCCCGTCGCTTGCAATCCCGTATCCGAGGGAAACCGCTTCCGCCCTGATGGCAGCGGAGGCCAGCACCTTGGCCATCTCCTGGTGCAGGCGCCGCACGACTGCCTCCGGCGTGCCGGCAGGCGCGAAGAGTCCGTTCCAGCCGGCAGCCTCCACGCCGGGCAGGCCGGCCTCGGCGAGGGTGGGAACATCGCCTATCGCGGCAACGCGAGTTGCCGACGCGACGCCGAGCGCCCGCAATTTTCCGCTCCTGATGTGCTGTGCTACGACGACCGGCGCCAGATAGGCGGTCATGACATGCCCGGCCAGGAGATCGGGCATTTCAGCCCCGATCGACTTGTAGGGCACTTCACGCACCCTGATGCCGGCGTCGGTCTTGATCTTTTCTCCGAGCAACTGGGTGATGGCCCCGGGGCCGCCCGACGCGTAGGTGAGAAAGTCGGGTTTCGCCCGCGCGAGCGCCAGGTACTCCTTGAGGTTGCCAGCGGCCACCGTGGAGTTGACCACCATCACCAGCGGGGTGCTGAACATCTTGCTTACCGGTACCAGCGCCTCGTTCAGCCGGCAGCACTTGTCCGACGACAGCAGGTCGTTGAGCGAGTTGTTGACGTTGCCGTGCAGCAGGGTGTAGCCATCCGGTGCCGCCCGCGCCACTTCCCGCGCGCCGATGGCGCTGTTCCCACCCGGCCGGTTTTCGACCACGACCGACTGGCCGAGCAGTTCGCCGAACATCGGCGCCACGCGCCGCGCCTGCACGTCCACCGCGCTACCGGCCACGGCCGGAACGATGATGCGCAAAGGCTTGGAGGGAAACGGCTGCGTGTGCCCCAGGGAAGGCACCAACGCGGCTGAAAGCGCAAGTACGGCAGGCGCGAACAAATTCATCCGTGTCTCCCCGGCGGTACCGGTACGGTTTCTGGCGCCGGCCGGGCCGGCGGGACGTCAATGGGCATCCAGAAATGCCTTCAGTATCCGGTTGAAGCCCGCCGGGTTCTGGATGTTGGCGATATGCGCCGCGTTCGGCACCGCCTGATAGCGCGCGCCCGGCACCTTGTCGGCCAGGCCCTGCATGAGGGCGACGGGGCCGCCGAGCTTGTCGTCGGCGCCGCCGATGAAGAGCGTGGGCGTGCCGATCTCGTGGATGCGCGCTTCGAGGGCCAGCCCGAGAAAGGCCGAGACCACCCCGAGATATCCTTCCTTGCTGGTCGCGCGGATCATCGCCCGCACCGTATCGATCACGGCCGGATGGGCCGCCTTGAATTCGTCGGTGAACCAGCGCTGCGCGGTCTGCTCAACGATCGGCTCGACACCGCCTGCCTCGACCGTCCTGTAGAGGTTGTGCCACATCGCCGCGAACTCCGGCACCATTTGGGCACGGCAACAGCAAGGCACGAGACTGATCAAGCGGTCGGGATACCCGACGGCCACGCCCAGGGACACGGAGGCGCCCAGGCCGAGCCCGACAAGATGCGTGCGGCGTATGCCCAGCACGTCCCACAGCCCGACCAGATCCTGGCCTAGCGATTCGATGCTGTACGGTCCGGGCGTTGCGGCGGTCTTGCCCTGCCCGCGCAGGTCATAGCGCAGTACCCGGTAGTTGGCCGCCAGCGCAGCCACCTGCCCCTCCCACATGGTGACGTCATTGGCGATGCCGGTCACGAACGTGACCCAGGGCGCTCCCTCGGGCCCGTCGATGGTGTAATGGACCCGGAGTCCGTCGACTGATGCAAACACGTTTGTCCCTCTCTGCTCTGGTCGAATCCTGCGCCAGCGCTTTCTTGCTCACCGCGGGCGCGCACCGGGCTGAACACTACCATCACCTGCACAGGCTTGCAGAATCGAAATGCCGCGCAACACCCGGAAACCGCGTGGCATGTCTTGCGGCGCAGGGCGGCGCCCAACCGTACCGGGCGCCCGGCTTGTATATTGCCTGCATGAATTACCCGGCCCTCATGTGCGAAGCCCTGACTGAGGATCTCTCAGGGCTGGCTATTCGATCAGTGGCGATACCCGCGCCGGAGCCCGGCCAGGTGCTGGTGCGGGTGCGCGCCGCCGCGCTCAATTTCCCGGACTACCTGATGACCCAGGGGCGCTATCAGTTCAAGCCGCCCCTGCCTTTCGTGCCGGGTCTGGAGGCCGCGGGAGAGGTCATCGCCACCGGCGCAGGCGTGGCGCACGTCGCGTCGGGCGACGCGGTGGTCATCCATGCGCGCCATGGCGCGCTCGCCGGCGCGATGATCGCCGATGCCGGCGCGGTACGGCCGATGCCGTCAGGCATGGACTGGGCGAAAGCCGCGGCGTTTCACGCGGCGGCGCTGACCGCCTATGTCGGACTGGTGCGCCGCGCGCAACTGCAGGCAGGCGAAACCCTGCTGGTGCATGGCGCCAGCGGCGGCGTCGGCATGGCCTGTGTGCAGCTCGGGCGCCACCTCGGCGCGCGCGTGATCGCGACGGGCCGCTCCGCGGACAAGCTCGCCGTCGTGCGCGCCCAGGGCGCGCATGAAACAGTCGACCTGGCGGGCGATTTGCGCGAGGCGATCCTGCGGCTCACCGACGGCCGGGGCGCGGATGTGGTGGTCGACACGGTGGGTGGCGACGTGTTCGATGCCTCGCTGCGCTGCATGGCGTGGGGCGCCCGCATGCTGGTGGTGGGCTTCGTCGGCGGCCGCATCCCCGAGGTGAAGGCCAATTACCTCCTGATCAAGAACCTCGCCGTGCTCGGTGTGCGGGCCGGCGAGTACGGCAGGCGGGATCCCGTCCGCGCCGCGGAGAACGTCCGGGAAATCGACAGACTGGCAAGCGCCGGCGTCTTCAAGCCGCACATCGGCGAGCGCCTGGCGATCGACGAGGCGGTCGAAGGCCTGCGCATGCTGGCCGACGGAAGGGTCGTGGGCAAGCTGGTCGTCGAATTCTGAGGTTGGCGCGGCCCGCCGGCTACGACGCCTTCATGACGTTGCCCTCGCCGTCCTCGGCAGGCAGCAGGAAGACCACCGCAGCGGTGCAGGCGGCGATGCCCGCCATCACCATGAACACGACGTTGAAGCCCAGCCCCTTGACCGCGGGGCCGAGCAGCCACACCGCCGTCGAGCTGATCGAGAACGAGACCGCCAGACGCATGCCGGCCACCCGCGAACGCAGCCGGTCGTCCACGTAGCGCACGATCATGGCGTCGGTGAAGGGAATCGCGCCGAAGATGAAGGCCATCGCGGCCGTCAGCAATCCGAACAGCATCCAGCCCTGCGCGTGGGAGGCGGCGAAAAGCAGGGGGATCTGGCCGATCACGATCCAGAAATAGAGCCTCTTGAGCGGGTATTTGTCGATCAGGCGTCCGACGATCACCTGCGCGATCGATGCCACCGCATACACGAGCGCGAGCAGGATGCCGAGCGTCGCCGGGTCTTCGATGATCCCCTGGAAACGTTCCGTGATGAGCCGCCCGTTGCCGTTGGTGGTGAGGTTGAACAGCAGGCTTGCCGTGACCGCAGCCGTTGTCATGACCAGGAAAGCGCGCGCCATCGCCGCCGGCGACAACACCACCCTCGCACCGCCCTTGCGCTTGGCCGGCGCCTCGCCTTCCGGCGGGCATACGATTGCGAACCACACGCCGCATGCCAGGCAGATCACGCCCGGAATGGCAAAAGCGGCGCGCCATCCGAGCCACTTGATCAGGAAACCGGTGACCAGCGCGGCCACCGCGATGCCAAGATTGCCCACCAGACCGTTGAAACCGATCGTCGCCCCGGGGTTGCGCGCATGCTGCACCAGCATCGGAATGCCGACCGGATGGTAGATCGAGGCGAAGGCGCCCAGCAGGGTGAGGGACGCCGCCAGTTGCCAGGCGTTCTGCGTGAGCGCGGCCAGGATGGCCGCCGCGCCAATGCCGAAAAAGAAAATCACCATCATGGCGCGCCGCCCCCACAGGTCGCCCAACCTGCCCGCAGGCAGGGACCCGATCCCGAACAGGAAAAACGCCCCCACGCCGTAGGGCATGAGGTCTTCCCATTTGGAGAACCCGAAATCGGCGGCGATGGTCGCCACCGCTGCGGCAAAGATCAGCAGGAACATGTGATCGACCGCGTGGGCGAGATTGAGCAATCCGGTGACGACCGGCGAAAAGTCGCCCGGCTTCGCGGGCTTTGTCGTGGCAGGCGCCGATGTCATGGTGACGGTCTCGTCGGTCAGGGCGCTTCCAGCAAGCCGCCTTCGGCTGCCAGAAGCGCAAGGTGATGGTCGGCGTCCCCGAACAGGGTGTCGATCGCGGTCAAGCGCTTGAAATAGTGCCCGATCGCATACTCGTGGGTCATGCCGATGCCGCCGTGAAGCTGTATCGACTGCTGGCCGACAAGCCGCGCCGCGCGACCGATCTCGATCTTCACCGCGCGCATCTGCCGCCGCCGGCTCGCCGCATCGGTCTCGCTCACCAGCATGGCGGCGAGCATCGCCATCGAGCGGGCCTGCTCGACCGCCACCATCATGTCGGCGGCACGATGCTGCAGCGCCTGGAACGTACCGATCGGGCGGCCGAACTGCTTGCGCGTGTTGAGGTAGTCGAGCGTCAGCCCGAGCGCAGCCTGCATCGCGCCCACCGCCTCGGCGGCGAGCGCGGCGATCGCCTCGTCGACCACCCGCTCCGCCAGCACCAGGCCGTCCCCGGGCGATCCCAGCAGCGCATCCGGTCCGACGACCACATGCTCGAAGCTGATGTCGGCCGCACGCATGCCGTCATGGGTGGCATAACTGCGCCGCACGACGCCCGGCGCAGCTGCGTCGACCATGAACAGCGCGACGCCGCCCGGATCGCAACGCGAACCGGCCACCCGCGCGGTGACAAAGAGATAGTCCGCCGTACCCCCGTGCAACACGACCCGCTTTTCGCCACCCAGCAACCAGCCGCCAGGATGCATCATGGCGCTGGTCTGGCAATCGGCGAGGTCGTAGCGGGACTGCGCCTCCGTATGGGCGAACGCCAGGTGTATTCGCCCTGCGATCACGCCGGGCAGGATGGCCGTCCGCTGCGCGGGCGTGGCCGCGTGGCGCAGCAGGCCGCCGCCCAGCACGATGGTGGCGAGCCAAGGTTCGAGCGCGAGCGCCTCGCCCAGCAGTTCCGACACCAGCATCACGCCCTCGGCCCCGCCGTCGAAACCGCCGTCCGCCTCTGCAAACGGCATTCCGAGCAGCCCCATTTCGGCGTACGCGGCCCACATTTCCTGCGAATAGCCCGCTTCGCTCTTGAGGACCAGGCGCCGCGCCTCGAATCCGTACCGCTCGCGCAACAGGCGACGCGCGCTGTCGCGGATGGCCGCTTGCTCTGCGCTCAGGTCGAAGTCCATGTCACAGCCCCATGAAGGCCTTGGCCATGATGTTCTTCTGGATCTCGTTGGAGCCACCGTAGATGCTCTGCTTGCGCCAGTTGAAGTAGGTGCCTTGCGCGAGCACGGTCCAGTCGGGGAGTTCGCCCTCCCCGACCCCGGTGGCCGCCAGGCCGTAGGGCCCGGCCGCCATGACATAGAGTTCGGAGACCGCCTGCTGGATCTCGGTTCCGCGGATCTTCAGCACCGATGAAGCAGGATTGGGCTTCCTGTCTTTCAGTGCCCGATTCTCGTCGGCGAGCACGCGCAGGGTGGTCATTTCGAGGGCTTTCAGTTGTACCTCGACTTCGGTCAGGCGGGTGCGAAAGCGCATGTCGTCGATCAGCCGGGAGCCCCCGTTTCCGGGGGCGGTGGCGGCGAGCACGCGCAGTCGCCGCAGGCGCTCCCTGGAGGCCCCCACCCGCGCCTGCCCGGTCCGCTCGTTCGAGAGCAGGTACTTGGCGCAACCCCAGCCGCGGTTCTCCGCGCCGACCAGGTTCTCGACCGGCACCTTGACGTCATCGAAAAACACCTCGTTGACCTCGCGTCCGCCGTCGATCGTGGTGATGGGACGCACCGTGATGCCCGGCGACCGCATGTCGGCCAGCAGGAACGAAATGCCCTCCTGCGCCTTGGGATTGTCGGGATCCGTGCGCACCAGGAGGAAGATCCAGTCCGCATATTGCGCCAGGGTGGTCCAGGTTTTTTGTCCGTTGACCACATAGTGGTCCCCGCGACGTTCTGCTCGGGTCTTGAGCGACGCCAGGTCGGACCCGGCGCCGGGCTCGGAAAAGCCCTGGCACCACCAGTCATCCAGATTGGCCATGCGCGGCAGAAAGCGTTTTTTCTGCGCTTCGGTACCAAAGGCAGCCACCACCGGTCCGCACATCGCGACATTGAAGCCGAGCGGTGCGGGCGCGGGCGCGGCCTGGATTTCCTCTGCCAGGATGAAGCGCTTGATCGCGCTCCAGTCCTGGCCACCCCACTCCAGCGGCCAGTGCGGCACCGCCCACCCGCGCGCATTGAGGCGTCGCTGCCAGTCGACCACCATCTCCTTGGTGGGCGACAGGCCGGCGGCCATGTGCGCGCGGGTTGCCGGCGGCAGTTGTTCGTCTATGAAGGCGCGCACTTCGCTACGAAATGCCTGCTCTTCGGCTGTGAATCTCAGGTCCATGGCCTTGCGCTCCCGCGAAACTCCGGCCTCAGGCCGGCCGCATGCCCGGCGGCGGGTTGAATCTGCCGTTTTCGGCCGCCAGGCGTTCGATCAGCGGGGCGGGCGTGAGGTTCGCGTCCCCAGTCACGTCCGCATAGTGCGCGAGCCGCTCGCACACCTTGGCCGCGCCCTGCGTGTCGGCCCAGAACATCGGACCGCCGCGCCAGGCGGGCCAGCCGAAGCCGTTGACGAACACCACGTCGATATCGAGGGCGCGCTGCGCGATGCCCTCTTCCAGGATGCGCGCGCCCTCGTTGACCATGGGCAGCAACACCCGCTCGAGGATTTCCTGGTCGGCGATCCTGCGTCGGGTGATGCCCTGCGCCGCGGCGATGTCGAGGATGATGCGCTCGACCTGCGGATCCGGGCTGCGCTTGCGGTTCTCGTCGTACTTGTAGTACCCCGCGCCGGTCTTCTGGCCGAGGCGGCCCGCCGCGACGATCGCATCGGCCACCGGGGCGACCGTGCCGCGCGCCTTGCGCACGGCCGCGCCGATGTCGAGACCCGCGAGATCGCCGGTCGCCAGCGGCCCCATGGCCATGCCGTAGGCCTCCATCACCCGGTCGATATCCTGCGGCAGGCAGCCTTCGACAAGCAGGCGCTCAAGCTGCGCGCCGCGCTTGCCGGTCATGCGATTGCCGACGAATCCGTCGCAGTTGCCGACGACCACGTTGAGCTTGCCGATGCGGCGTCCGACATCGACGGCCGTCGCAAGCGCGGAAAACGAGGTGGCCTTCCCGCGCACGATCTCGAGCAACCGCATGACATTGGCCGGGCTGAAAAAGTGCATGCCGAGCACCTGCTGCGGCCGCCCGGTCGCAGCTGCGATCTTGTCGATGTCCAGCGTGGAGGTATTGGTGGCAAGCACGGCGCCCGGCCGGGCGAGCCGGTCGAGTTCGCCGAACAGCGCGCGCTTGGCGTCGAGATTCTCGTAGATGGCCTCGATGACGAGGTCGGCCTGCGCCACCACATCAAGGCTTGTCGAGCCCTTCAGCAGGGCGCTACGGCGCCGCATTTCCGCTGCGTCGAGCTTTCCGGAATCCACCGTGCGCTGCCAGTTCGCGCGGCACCTGGCCAACCCTTTGTCGAGCGCGCCGGCGTCACGCTCCACGACCGTGACGGGCATGCCGAAATTGGCGCAGGACATCGCGATGCCGCCGCCCATGGTGCCGGCGCCGATGACCACCACGCTGGCGACCGGCAGGGGCCGGATGTCCGCGGGCATGCCGATGATCCGCTGGACCTCGCGTTCGCTGAAGAAGATGTGCCGCAGCGCACGCGACTGCTCGCCGGCGTGTACCTCGGCCGAGATGCGCCGCTCGGCCGCAATGCCCTCGTCGAACGGCATGGTCAGTGAATTGCGCACGGCCTCCACGCATCGCAGCGGACTTTCCTGGCCGCGCGTCCGTTTGGTGAGTTCCGCGGCAAGTGTGTCGAATGCAGCCAGATCGGCGCCGACGACATGCTCGGTGCGCTCGCGCGCGAGCCGGAACTGCCTGCGCGCGTCGTTTCTCGCCCACTCGAGCGCCGCCGCCTCCAGGTCACCGTCGATCACCGCGTCGATGAACCCCATCCTGCGCGCCTCCTCCGCACTCACCGGATCGCCTGCCAGGATCATCTTCAAGGCCGCCTCGGCGCCGATCAGGCGCGGCAGGCGCTGCGTGCCGCCGGCTCCGGGGATCAGCCCGCGCTTGACTTCCGGCAGCGCCAACTGGGTCCCGGTCTTGGCCAGGCGGGCGTGGCAGGCCAACCCGACCTCGAGCCCGCCCCCGTACGCGTTGCCGTGAATGGCGGCCACGACGATGCCGGGCCATGCTTCGATGGCGGCAAGGACGTCGGGCAGCAGCGGCCTGGGTCGCTCCGCGGCGACTTCGCGCAGTTCCGCGCCCGCTGAGAACATGCGGCCGCTGCCGGAGATGACCAGACCCGTCGCGCCTTCGCCGCGGGCGACGTCGAGCGCCTGCACGATCTGCGCGCGAAGTTCGTTGCGCAGCGTATTGACCGGCGGGTTGTCGAGCCTGAGAAGATGGACCTTGCCATGCCGCTCGTGCTGCAGGTACGAAGGGTGGTCTGCCACCGGCTTGCCTCCTTGTGAGCCTCTGCCGCGCTGGACGCGCGTGTTGTCGGGTCGGCGTATCCGCCCTGCCTGACCCTTTTGTGGGCAGGTACCGGCGCGTCCGCTGATCAAGCGGCGATGCTACCGCATTCACGGTTGGGCGCTACTCGGATGCGGCGCTGGCGATTTTTCGTAGAATGCCGGTTCCCTACCTTCAACCGATATCGAGACAGATCATGACCGCTCGCTTGCAGACCCGCCGCCTCGGCGCCTCAGACCTCAACGTCACCGCCATCGGGCTGGGGTGCATGTCGCTTTCCGGGGTGTACGGCGAGAGCAGCGATGACAACGGCATCGCCGTAGTGCATGCGGCCCTGGATTCGGGCGTCAACTTCCTCGACTCGTCCGACATGTACGGCTGGGGCCATAACGAGATCCTGCTGGGCCGGGCCCTGCAGGGCCGCCGCGACGGCGTGATCCTCGCGACCAAGTTCGGGCAGATTCAGCAGGCGAGCGGCGGAAACGGGGTGGATGGGCGGCCGGAATATGTGCGCTCGGCCTGCGAGGCGAGCCTCAAGCGCCTGGGGATCGACGTCATCGACCTCTACTACATCCACCGGATCGATCCCAAGGTCGCCATCGAAGAGACGATCGGCGCGATGTCGCAACTGGTCAAGGACGGCAAGGTCCGCTACCTCGCGCTGTGCGAGGCCAGTCCTGCGACCATACGCCGCGCCCACAAGGTGCATCCGCTGACGGCGGTGCAAACCGAGTACTCGCTCCTGTACCGAGAGGAAGCCGAGGAAACGCTCGCCACCACCCGCGAACTCGGCATCTCCTTCGTGGCCTACTCGCCGCTCGGGCGCAGCATGCTGACCGGTGCGGTGCAGACTGCGGCCGACGTGGCCAACGATCGCCGCAAGGATCACCCGCGTTTCGCGGCCGAAAACCTGGAGCGCAACCGCAGTCTGGTCGTGCATCTCGAGGCGCTCGCCAGGGCCAAGGGCTGCACCCCTGGCCAGGTGGCGCTCGCCTGGGTACTGGCTCAGGGCAAGGATGTGGTGGCCATTCCCGGCACCAAGCGGACATCCCGGGTTGCCGAGAACATCGGCGCCCTCGACGTCACCTTGTCGAGCGCCGAGGTCGCGGCCCTTGACGCGGCATTCCCCAAGGGGGCTGCGGCGGGCACCCGCTACCCAGCCGGCCAGATGAAGGGTGTCTTCATCTAGCGCACCGCGACACGCCAGGCGTCAGCTTCCGCCCACGTCAGACAGCTTGACCTCGTATTTCTTGGCCACCGGCTCGGCGGTCCGATCATCGAGCGCGGCCGCGAAGGCGTCGGCCAGCTTGAAACTCATGCGTGCGAGCACGTCCGGAGACGGCTTGGGCTTGTCGGGCTGGACCGGCGCCAGGACGACGCGGGTGGATAACTCGATGAAGATTCGCGCTGCCATTTCGTTGGGGGAAAGGTCGCTCGGGTGACTGGAAGTGCTCATGGCGGCTCTCGATGCTCCTTGCGTGTCCCCTTATGCTACGCGCAATCCGGCCTCTTTTCGAAGGCCGCCCGCTTCGCGCAACTGTCAATCGAGGATCATCAATGACCGCTTCCGTATCCGCCTTCGAAATCCTCGAGAATCTCGAGTTCGCCAACCATGACGGGGTTGCCCTGGCCGGCAACCTGTACCGGCCGGCCGGCCCGGGCCCTCACCCGGTGGTGATCGGCATACACGGCGGCGGCTGGCAACTCGGCGAGGCGTCCCGCTACCGTTATTGGGGGGAGTGGCTGGCTGCCCGCGGCTATGCGTTGTTCGCCGTCACGTACCGTCTTTCGGCGCCGGGCCGCAAGGCCTTCCCCGAGTGCTTCCATGATGTGCGCGCCGCAGTGCAGTTCATTCGCGGCGAGGCAGGTTTCCTGCGACTTGCGCCAGATCGCGTCGCCCTGATGGGCGACTCGGCGGGCGGGCACCTGGCCGCCATGGTGGCACTGGCGGGAGACAGGCCGGAATTCGCGGGCGCCTATCCCGACGCCAGGCACGCAGGGGTGTCGACCCGCGTCAAGGCCGTGATCCCGGTCTACGGCGTGTTCGACCTATACCAGCAATGGCAGCATGACCTGGTGGCGCGCCCGCGTGACAGCATTACCGAAAAACTGCTCGGCGTCTCCGCGGCGGACGACAAGCATGCCTATTTCAACGCCTCGCCGCTGTCCTGGGTGTCCGGTCGTGACAACGGCACCGCCTTCCTGGTGGTCTGGGGCACACGCGACGACACGGTGGATTTTCGTACCCAATCGGAGGCGTTCTTTCTGGCACTCAAGCAGGCCGGACATTTCGTGCGCCCGGTCATCCTCGAAGGGGCCCCGCATTTCTGGGTCTGGGAACCGGTGGACGAACCGGGCACTGCCAACCATTTCCTCGCCCCGCGGCTGCTGCGTTTTCTGGAGCAGCGCCTCTAGCCGAATCGAGCGGCGCGCGGCGGCGCCCTTCGGTCATCGCACCGATCGACGCGCGCGCGGTCGGGCCATGGGTCATCATGCGCCGCGTTCATTGCCTGGCGCCGCGCATGCCGGCGCCGCACACAAAGACCATCGCATGCGTACCTCGGCCGGCCGGCGCGCCGGCAAACCCACCCCCTCGGCCTGACGGGTTAGCGGTCGGCCATTCCGCGATCGATATACTGCGCTGCACATTGGCTGAAAAGGTGATCCATGCGCGCCCTGATCTTCACGCTGGGATTGCTGGCGGGGTTGGTGGCACAACCCGCGTCCGCGGAATCCTGTGCCGCCCCCTTGAACCACACCTTCAACCCGCTGCTGGGCGGCAAACCGGCCTCGTTGTGCCAATACACGGGCAAGGTGCTGCTGGTTGTCAATACCGCCAGCCAGTGCGGCTATACCTACCAGTACGAGGGCCTGGAGAAGCTGTACCGGAAGTATCGGGATCGCGGCTTGGCGGTCGTCGGCTTTCCGGCCAACGATTTCGGCGCCCAGGAGCCGGGGTCGAACCAGCAGATCGCGGAGTTTTGCAAGGTCAATTTCGGGGTGAGTTTCCCGATGTTCGAGAAGCTCGCCACGCCCATCCCGAGGAACCCCTTCTACAGCCAGCTGATTGCGGCCAGCGGACGGGCGCCGCGCTGGAATTTCCACAAGTACCTGATCGACAAGTCGGGCCGCATTGCCAGCTTCGACAGCAACGTCGAGCCCGGCGGCGCCGAACTGACGGCCGCCATAGAGAAAGCGCTGGCGGCGCGCTGACAGGCTGCCCCGGTCCGCCGCCCGGATTCAGGTGGCGCCTCGCTGTCGTATCGCCTCGAAAAGGCATACGCCGGCCGCCACCGAAACATTGAGGCTCTCGACGCTACCGCCCATCGGGATGCGCCGCAGTTCGTCGCAGGTTTCACGGGTCAAACGGCGCAAGCCCTCGCCCTCGGCCCCCAGAACCCAGGCCAGCGGCCGGCCAAGGCCCGGTGCATGGTGGGGGAGTCGCGCCTCTTCGGCGGCACCGACCACCCAGATATCGCGCTCCTTGAGTTCGCGCAGGGTGCGCGCCAGGTTGGTCACCGTGATGTAAGGCACGGTATCGGCCGCCCCTGACGCGACCTTCATGACCGTGGCATTGAGCCCCACCGCCCTGTCCTTGGGGGCCACGACGGCATGAACGCCGGCCGCGTCGGCCGTGCGCAGGCAGGCGCCCAGGTTGTGCGGGTCGGTCACGCCGTCGAGCACGAGGATGAGCGGCGGGCCCTGGACCTGGTCCAGCACGTCGTCGAGGGAGACCGCCAGTTCGACCACATCGACCTTCGCCGCCACCCCCTGGTGCCTGCCGGCACCGGCCATGCCGTTCAGGCGTGTGGCATCGATCTCGACCACCCGGACCTGCATCGACTCGGCAAGCTTGACCAGGTCGCGGGCGCGCGGATCGCGCCTGGCGGCATCGACATAGACTTCGTGGACGGAGCGGGCGCGCTGCTTCAGGCGCGACGCGACGGCATGAAAGCCATAGATGTATCGGGTATTGGCCACGACCTAGCCGCGCACCTTCAGCATGATCTTGCCGATATGCGTCGAAGCTTCCATCATTTCGTGCGCTTTGGGCGCATCGGCCAGCGGGAATTCCGCATGAATGATGGTGCAGATCTTGCGCGTCTCGAGCATCGGCCAGACATTGGCGAGCAGGGATTGCGCGATGGCGGCCTTCTGTTCCACGGTTCGCGGCCGCAGGGTCGATCCCGTCACGGTGAGCCGCTTGACCATGATGGGCATGAAGTCGATCTCGACCTTGGAAGACTGCAGGAAAGCGATCTGCACCAGGCGCCCGTCCAGGGCGAGCGACTTCAGATTTTTTTCGATGTAGGGCCCGCCCACCATGTCGAGAATCAGGTTAACCCCCAGCTTGCCGGTGTGCTGCCACAGCGCGGCGGCCCAATCTTCCTCGCGGTAGTTGATCGCCACATCGGCGCCGAGTTTCTTCACCGCGGCGACCTTCTCCGTGTTGCCGACGGTGGTATAGACCGTGGCGCCGAACGCCTTGGCTAGCTGGATCGCAGTGATGCCGATTCCCGAGGAGCCGCCGTGGACGAGGAACGACTCGCCCGCCTTGAGGTGACCGCGGTCGAACACATTGGCCCAGACGGTGAAGTAATTCTCCGGCAAGGCGGCCGCCTCGACCAGACTCATGCCGCTTGGCACCGGCAGGCAATTCGAAGCCGGCGCCACGCAGTATTCCGCATAGCCGCCGCCGGGCGTCAGGGCGCATACCTGATCTCCCACCTTCCATTGCGTGACGCCGTCGCCGACGGCCGCAACGCGACCCGCCACCTCCAGACCGATATGGGGTGAGGCGCCGGGCGGCGGCGGGTAGTGGCCGCGCCGCTGGGCCACGTCCGGCCGGTTGACTCCGGCGTACGCGACCTCGATCAGCACGTCGCCTGGCTTGGGCGCCGGCAACGGGCCGCTGGCAATCTGCATGCAGCCCGGGTCGCCGCCCTTGCCGTGGTCAATGAATTTCATGCTGGCAGGTAAGTTCATCGCATATCTCCTGTATCTGTTTTACCGATGCTTTCGTTTGTGGTCGCGGTGACGCGCATCTGCCGCATCGGACGAGCGGGCCGGGCGCGCCTGCCCGGCCTGTTCGGCAGCCCCGGCCGGTGAACCTTCCCCCTCGACCAAGGCAAGGTCGATCTTCAACGCATCCGGGTCGGCGCGGACGATCTTCACCGTCACGCGCTGTCCGAGCGCGAAAGACACCCCGGTCCTTTCGCCGTGGAGGCGATGGCGGGTCTCATCGAACACGTAATAGTCCCGGCCGAGCTCGGAAACGTGGATCATGCCGTCGATCAGCAATTCATCCATGGTGACGAAGATGCCGAAGCCGGCCACGCCGCTGATGGAACCACCGAACGTGCTGCCGATGTGTTCTGCCGCGTATTGGCATTTGAGCCAGGTCTGGACCTCGCGGGAGGCCTCATCGGCGCGCCTCTCGGCACGCGAGCAGGCGGCGCCGAGCGCGTCCCAGTCGTCCTCCCGGTAGGTCCGGCGCTTGATGATCGCCTTGATCGCCCGGTGGGTGAGCAGGTCGGGATAACGGCGGATCGGCGAAGTGAAATGCGCATACTTCTCATAGGCGAGCCCGAAATGTCCGATGTTGTCCGGGCTGTACTGCGCCTGCTGCATCGAGCGCAGCATCACAGACGAGATCAGGCCGGCGTCGGGGCGGCCGCGCGCCTGTTCCGCCAGCCTGGCGTAGTCAAGCGCATGCGGCGCATCGCCGCCGCCGAGCGTCAGCGACAGCGGGCCCAGGAAGGCACGCAGGTTTTCCAGCTTGGCGGGTGTCGGGCCGGCATGAATGCGGAACAGGCCGGGATGCTTGTGTCGCTCGATGATGTCGGCCGCGCACACGTTGGCGGCCAGCATGCACTCCTCGATCAGGCGGTGCGCCTGATTGCGCATGACCGGCACGATCTTCTCGATCTTGCCGGCCTCGTTGAACATGAGCTTGGTTTCGGTGGATTCGAAATCGACCGCGCCACGCCTGGCGCGCGCGGCAAGCAGCACCTTGAAGACCTTTTCGAGCCGCAGGAGGTTGGCGACGCTGTCCTTGCGCCTGGCCGCGGCCGCGCCTTTGGGCTCAGCAAGAATCGCGGCCACCTCGGTATAGGTCAGGCGCGCGCGCGAATGCATCACGCCGGTATAGAACTCATAGGTGGCGATCTCGCCGCTCGGGCGCACCACCATGTCGCAGACCATCACCAGGCGATCGACCGCGGGGTTGAGGGAGCACAGTCCGTTCGAAAGCTTTTCCGGCAGCATCGGGATGACGCGTCGCGGAAAATAGACCGAGGTGCTGCGTTCGCGGGCATCGATGTCCAGCGGCGCCCCCGGCTTGACGTAGTGGCTCACGTCCGCGATCGCCACGACCAGGCGCATGGAGCGGCTGGCGCGGCCCGATTCGCCGCGCACCGGCTCGCAGAAAACGGCATCGTCGAAGTCGCGTGCGTCCTCCCCGTCGATGGTGACCAGCGCGATGTCGCGCAGGTCGCGACGCCCGGCCAGATCCTTGGCCCGAACGGTCGCGGGCAATGCCGCGCTCTCCGACAACGCCGGCGCGGAAAACACGTGCGGCAGGTCGTGCTTGCGCAGGGCCACCTCTATTTCAATGCCGGAATCTGTCGGACTGCCCAGGATTTCGGTGATGCGCCCCTCGGCCTCCAGCCCCTCGGCGGGATAGCGGGTGATCTCCACATCGACAAAGTCGCCTTCGCGGCCGGTCGTGCCCTTCTCCAGGGCCACCGGGGCAGGGAAACTGCGGTCCTGCGGGACCACGCGCCAGCGGGACCCGTCGCGCGCCAGGCGCCCGACCACGCGGCGCACCGCGCGCTCCCGCACTTCCACGACGCGCGCTTCCTGGCGCCCGCGGCGGTCAACACCGCGGCGCGCGAACGCCACGAGGTCTCCCTGCATGACCCCCTCGAGGGAATGGGCCGGCACGAACAGATCCTCGCCGCCGTCCGCCGGAGTCACAAAGCCGTAACCGTCGCGGTGCCGCGACACGCGTCCGACTTCCAGGATGCGCGCGATCCCGCTTGCCAACTTGCCGCCGGCACGCAGAATCAGTTCCCCGTCACCAAGCATCGCCTCGACGCGGCGCGCCAGCGCCTCGCGGGCGGCACGCGACACCTTGAGCGCGTCGGCGACCTGGGCAAGGGTCAGCTTGGGGCGCTCCTCCAGCAGGGCCATGATGACCGAGCGCGCCGGGATGGAAACGCCCGCGATGGTCGATCGAGCAATCCGCGTATCGGTACGGAACTTGGGGCGCGCAGATTTTGCCGGCGGCCTAGTTTTATTGTTTTTCAATTTTGGTTATAATCTCTTTCTCGATGTATGAAGGTGACGATGCAGGGCGGTAATACACCATCGCCTTGGTCTTTGCATCGGGCAATCGGGCCCAGATGGCGGAATTGGTAGACGCACCAGGTTCAGGTCCTGGCGGTGGCAACACTGTGGGGGTTCGAGTCCCTTTCTGGGCACCAAGTTTCCCGGTTGAAACGCAGGCGCAACGCACGCAAGGCCGCTCATTACGAGCGGCTTTTGCACTTTTGCACGGGGGAGCGTTCAGCCCAGTCCCACGCGCGCCGTGAGTTCATCGGGCCTGAGTTTGTCGTAGATCTCGAACGGCTGATGGATCCAGGGATTGTGCGGCAGGTCGTCGGCCCAGAAATCCGGCGTGAAAACCGAACAGCCCTTCTTCCAGATCACGGCGGTGCGCACTTCCCGGATGCCAGGGTAGCGGTGGCGCAGGTGCGCGACCACCACCTGCATGGTCTTGCCGGAATCGACCAGGTCGTCGACCAGGAGAATCCGGTCTCCAAGCCTTTCGTTCACCTTGGCCATGTGTTGGCCGATGGTGAGCTCGCCCTGCATCTCCGCGGTCTTGTCGGCATTGGCGAAATAAGATTGCGTCGCCAGCACGCCCAGCGGCTGATTGAAGATCCGCGACAGGGTGTCGCCGACCCTCAAGCCCCCGCGCGCCAGGCAGATGATCTGGTCGAAATCGAAGCCGGAGGCCTGCACCTTGGCGGCGAGGCGCTCGATGGCGTCGTGGTAGTCGTTCCAGGAAACGTAGAGATCGGCCATCGGGGTCACTTGAAGGGGTGTGAAAGCACGATCGTCTGGTCGCGTTCGGGGCCTGTGGATATCAACGCGATGGGCGCACCGCAGGCCTGTTCGAGCCGGCGCAGGTAATTCTGCGCATTGCGTGGCAGCTTTTCGAACTGCTGCACCCCTACCGTCGATTCGTTCCAGCCGGGCATTTCCTCGTAAACCGGCTCGCACTGCGCGGCGCCGTCGGCGCCCGCCGGGAGCAGGTCGCGGGCCTGCCCGTCCTGCATGTACCCGGTCGCGAGCTTGACGCTATGCATGCCATCGAGGACGTCTAGCTTTGTTATGCACAGGCCGGTGATGCCGTTGATCTGGATCGAGCGCTTCAGGGCGGCGGCATCAAACCAGCCGCAGCGCCGGGGACGCCCCGTCACCGAGCCGAACTCGTTGCCGCGTGTGCGCAGATGCTCGCCTGTGGCGTCCGACAATTCCGTTGGAAACGGGCCCGAACCGACACGCGTCGCGTATGCCTTGGTGATGCCCAGGATGTAATGCAACTGCCCGGGGCCGACCCCTGCGCCCGCGGCGGCCGCGCCGGCAACGCAATTCGACGAGGTGACGAAGGGATAGGTGCCGTGATCGACGTCGAGCAGCGTGCCTTGCGCACCCTCGAACAGCAGGCTGGTGCCGCCGCTGGTCGCGGCATGGAGTTCCTGAGACACGTCGGCGACCATCGGCTTGAGGCGCGCGGCATACGACATCGCCTGGTCCAGCGTAGCCTGGTAGTCGACCGGTGCGGTCTTGAGGTATTGGGTCAGGACGAAGTTGTGAAAGTCCAGCGTTTCGGCAAGCTTCTCGGCAAACCGGGCCGGATTGAACAGGTCCACCACCTTGAGCGCTCGCCGGGCCGCCTTGTCCTCGTACGCGGGCCCGATGCCCCGGCCGGTAGTGCCGATCTTCGCTTCGCCGCGCGCCGCTTCGCGCGCCTGGTCGAGCGCGACATGGTACGGAAGGATCAGGGTGCACGACTGCGAAATGCGCAGGCGATTGATGACCTTGACGCCGGCGGACTCGAGTTCCTCGATTTCCTTGAACAGCGCCTCAGGCGAGAGCACCACGCCGTTGCCGATGTAACAGGTGACCGTCGGACGCAGGATGCCGGATGGAATAAGGCGCAGGATGGTCTTGCGCGCGCCGATGACGAGCGTGTGGCCGGCATTGTGTCCACCCTGGAAACGCACGACGCCTCCCGCGTGGTCGGTCATCCAGTCCACGATCTTGCCCTTGCCCTCGTCGCCCCACTGGGTGCCTATGACCACCACATTTTTTGCCATGATTTTCCAGCGCTTCAGTTGATTGGAACGACCACCCAGTCGCCGCCGGCCGCCCGGAGTTCCCTGTTGCAGCACGGCTCCCAGGAGGCTTTGTCATGACCGGGAAGCGCAATGACGACGATCTCCCCGTCCCGCCGCAACTGGCCGATGCGGCGCTTCAGGGCGGCATCCTCGGACCAGGGCGCGAGAATACCCTCGCAAGCCGGTTCCTCCGGGGACAGGCGCGCCAATTCGCGCAGGTCCAGCGAAAATCCGGTGGCGGCGCGCGCGCGGCCGAATGCACGCCCGACCTCGTCATAGCGTCCGCCGCGCGCGATCGCGTTGGGTACGCCGTCGGCGTACGCCGCGAACACCACCCCGGAGTGATAGCTGTAGCCGCGCAGTTCAGCCAGGTCAACGCTGATCGCAGCCCCCTTGATGGAACGCGACAGGACATCCAGATCGTCGAGCGCCGCATGGATTTGAGGCAGGTCCGGCAGGGCATGCCGCGCCTCCGCGAGCACCTCGGGACCGCCATAGAGCCGAGGCAAGCGGCGCAGGGCTTCCCGGACCGGCTCGGCCAAGTCTGCGGTTGCCTCGCCTATCGCCGGCACATCCTTGGCCTGCAGCAGCGAAAACAGCCGTTCGCCAGCCTCCCGGCCGATACCGGCCGCGGTGGCCAGGGCACGGAAGACGCCCACATGCCCGAGATCGAGCCTTGCGGTCACCCCCGCCTGGCCGAGGACTTCGAGCAGGAGGCTCTGGATCTCTATATCGGCCTCGATACCGGCATGACCGTAGACCTCGGCACCGATCTGCAGGGGCTCGCGGGTGGCGGCTAAGCCGGCAGGCAGCGTATGCAGCACCGGCCCGCAGTAACACAATCGGGTAACACCCTCGCGGTTGAGCAGGTGTGCGTCGATGCGCGCCACCTGGGGGGTGATGTCGGCGCGCAGGCCCATGGTGCGGCCGGTCAGTTGATCGACCAGCTTGAATGTGGACAACTCCATGTCATGCCCGGTTCCGGTGAACAGGGAGTCGACATACTCGAGCAGCGGGGGCAGCGTGAGCTCGTAGCCGTGCACGCGGAAACGGTCCTGCACGAGGCGGCGCAGCTTTTCAATACGGCGCGCTTCCGGCGGCAGCACGTCGGCAATGTATTCCGGCAGGGCCCACTTGGACATGCGAATCGGCGTGCTGGTCGTCAGGCCACGAACAGATAAAGCAAAGCGCCACCGGCAATCGACGCCGCACCGATGAAACGGATCTGCCCGTCGCGCATCTCAATGATGCGGCGGAAGGTCTCGCGCCAGGCCGCGGGGGCGAAAAAAGGCACCAGTCCCTCGATCACCAGCATCAGCGCGAGCGCGGCAACCAACGAGGACAATACATCGCTCCGCGTCTGTTCAGCGAGACTTGGCGGCCGGCGCCGCGACCCTGCCGCCGGGGGCCTTAAGGTAACGGAAGAACTCGGAATTCGGTTCCATTACCATCACGTCTCCCTTGTTACGGAAGCTGTTGCGGTACGCCTCGAGACTCCGATAAAAGCCATAGAACTCGGGATCGCGGCCGAAGGCCTCGCTGTAGATCGCTGCAGCCCTGGCGTCGCCGTCGCCCTTGACCCGCTGGGCATCCTTGTAGGCCTCGGCCAGGATCACTTCGCGCTGTCGGTCGGCGTCGGCCCGGATCTTTTCGCTATCGGCAAAACCGGTCGAGCGAAGTTCGTTGGCCACTCGCTTGCGTTCGGACTCCATCCGCTTGAACACAGAATCCTTGATCTCGTCGGAAAACTCGACCCGCTTGAGGCGTACATCGACGACCTCCACCCCGATCTTGCCGGCGTCGACATTGACCTTGGATGAAATGTCCTGCATCACCTTGTCGCGTACGCCGGACACCATCTCGTTGACCGTGCGTTTGCCGATCTCGTTGTTGAGCGCGTCTTTCAGGCTCTGCTGGATACGATACACCGCGTCGCTCTCGCGGCCCTGCACGCTGACGTAGTAGAGCTTGGGGTCGCTGATACGCCACTTGACGAACGAATCGACCACAAGGTTCTTCTTCTCCGAAGTGATGAAGCGGTCAGAGTCGGGCGTATCGATGGTCATGATGCGCTTTTCGAAGTAGCTCACGTTCTGGAACGGCGGGGGCAGCTTGAAGTGCAGACCCGGCTCGTTGACCACCTCCTTGATCTCACCCAGCGCGAAGACGATCGCGTACTGGCGCTGGTCAACAACGTAGAGCATGGACGACGCTAGGGTCGCCAGAACAAGCAATCCGAAGATCGCCGAAATCAGGCGGCTCATCACCTGCCCTCCCGTTCACGATTGCGCTGGGCATCGCGAGAGCGCGGTTCGACCGCCGCAGGTGGCGGCGGTGTCTCGACCGCCGGCGCGCGTGCCGCCCCCATGCCGGACGGCTCGATCTGCATCGTCCCGGTACCGACGCCGGTACCGCTGCCGGTCTGCTGCACCAGCTTGTCCAGGGGCAGATAAAGCAGCGGGCTGCCGGAGCGGACGTCCACCAGCACCTTGGATGTGTTGGCAAACACCTGCTGCATGGTGTCAAGGTACATGCGATCACGCGTGACCTGGGGCGCCTTGCTGTATTCCACGAGCACCTGCTTGAACCGGCTGGCGTCACCCTCGGCGCCCGCGATCACCTTCTGCTTGTAGGCTTCGGCCTCCTCCGTCAGGCGCGCTGCGGTACCACGCGCCTTGGGAATCACGTCGTTGGCGTATGCCTGCCCTTCGTTCTTCTGGCGCTCGCGATCCTGCCCAGCCTTGACCGCATCGTCGAAGGCCGCCTGAACGGGTTCCGGCGGCTGTGCATTCTGCAACGTGACGTTGACAATCATGATCCCGGTCTTGTAGCGGTCGACGATCTGCTGGATCAGTTTCTCGGCCGATTTCGCGACCTGCTCCTTGCCCTCATAGAGCACGAAATCCATTTTTGACTTGCCGACCAGCTCACGCATCGCCGTTTCGGCGGCCTGGAGGACGGTTTCGTCGGGCGCCCTGTTGTTGAAAAGATAATCGGTGGCCGAGGAAAGGCGGTACTGCACCGCGAACTGGATGTCGATGATGTTCTCGTCGTCGGTCAGCATGAGCGACTCCTTGAGCACCTTGGTCTTGACGTTGTTTCGGTAGCCAACCTCGACTTGACGCAATTGCTGAAGGTTGACCATCTCATGCTGCTCGATCGGGTAAGGCAGGCGCCATTTGAAGCCCGCGCGGTCGGTCAGCTGCGTGAATTTCCCGAAACGCATGATGGCGGCCGTCTGACCCTCGGGCACGATAAAGAACCCGCTGGAGGCCCAAAGAAGCACCGCGACGACGGCGACCAAGGCCACCCCGCCTCCGAACATCTTCATGTTGGGCGGCTCGCTGCCGCCCCCGGTGTTCGCGCGCGCGCCGCCGAACATGCCGGACAGCTTGCGGTTGAAATCCCGCCAAAGGTCTTCGAGGTCAGGTGGGCCCCCGCCGGTCGCGAAAGCGCGACCGGCCGCGATGCGCTGCCTGATTGTTGCTAACAGAGATGCTAAACGCATTAACCGCGTATCCTCAAAAAACAGAAGCGGCGGATGGCCCGGTTGGCTCCGCCGCAGTAGACGCATCATCGAAATCGGCGCCGCTCGCGAAAAGCCGGGCACATTCGATCAGCGCTTCGCGCAACGCACCCAGACCGTCCCTTGTTTGCGCGCTCACAAAAATCCTTGAAATTTTACCATACTCATCCCTTTCGACCCCGGGCGAAAAACGCGCCTGACCATCCGCGCCAGGGAGGTCAATCTTGTTCCATACGAGGACTTGCGGGATTTGCGCGGCCCCGATTTCCTGCAACACCGCATCGACTTCGGCGATCTGCTCCAGACGAGCAGATGAGGCCGAGTCGACAACATGCAAGAGCAGGTCCGCCTGCACGGTCTCTTCAAGGGTGGCCTGAAACGCCGCGACCAGGGTATGCGGCAGATCGCGGATGAAACCGACCGTGTCCGAAATGACGATTTCCAGGCCTTCGGCGAGATGAATCCGGCGCGAGGTCGTATCCAGCGTCGCAAACAACTGGTCGGCCGCGTAGCTCTGCGCCTTGGTCAACGCGTTGAAGAGCGTGGATTTACCCGCATTGGTGTAACCGACCAGCGAGACGGAAAAAACCCGGCCCCGGCTGCGCGAACGGCGCTGCACGTCACGCTGCCGCTTGAGCTTTCTGAGCCGTTCGGTCAACAGCTTCACGCGATTACCGAGAAGCCGACGGTCTGTCTCGAGCTGGGTTTCACCCGGGCCGCGCAGACCGATTCCGCCCTTCTGACGCTCAAGGTGAGTCCAGCCGCGCACCAGGCGGGTGGCGAGGTGGCGCAGTTGCGCCAATTCCACCTGAATCTTGCCTTCGTGGCTCTTCGCACGTTGTGCGAAGATGTCCAGGATCAGGGTGGTCCGATCGACTACGCGCGCCCTGAGTTCGGCTTCGAGATTTCTCTGCTGGGCCGGCGAGAGAATGTGGTTGAAAAGCACCAAGCCCGCCTCGCGTTCGGTCACGGCCGCGGCGATTTCCTGCACCTTGCCCGAGCCCGCAAACATGGCCGGATCCGGCTTGGCGCGCCGACCTTCGATAAGGCCCACCGCATTGAGGCCCGCACTGCCCGCGAGCAGCCTGAATTCGGCAACAGAATCCGCGTGATCGAACTTGCCGAAATCAAGGCAAACCAGAATCGCCCGTTCCCCCCCGTCCGCTTGCGCGCGTCGCCGCGAAACCTCGAAAGAATCCAGCATCGCGAACGCTCAGGAACAACCACGACCGGCCCGCCGGGCCGGCGAACAAGGTTTCATCAAGCTTCGCCGGCAGGTTCCAGATTCAGATTGACCGGGCGCGACGGCACCACTGTGGAGATGGCGTGCTTGTACACCATTTGCGTAACAGTATTCTTGAGCAGCACCACGTATTGATCGAAAGATTCGACCTGGCCCTGCAACTTGATGCCGTTGACGAGGTAGATAGCGACCGGCACGTGCTCCCGACGCAGCGCGTTCAGAAACGGGTCTTGCAGCATTTGACCTTTATTGCTCATGGAAGCTCCTACATTTTTGTTGATTTTTCAATGTACACGATCAGGTCTTGGCATGCCAAGTTCCCGGAAACCCGCATCTGGTAAGCCCCAACTCGGGCCAGACCAGGAAAAAGGGTCATTCGCCTGCAAACGGGTTTTTTCCGGATTTGAACTGCACCCGCAAGGGAGTTCCTTTAAGCCGAAAAGTTTCCATGAAGTAGCCTTCCAGGTAGCGCCGGTAGGAATCCTTGATGTTTTGCAGGGAATTGCCGTGGATGATAATGATCGGCGGGTTGCTCCCTCCCTGGTGCGCGTAGCGCAGTTTGGGTCGGGTGACACCGGAGCGTGCCGGTTGCTGGCGCGCGACAGCATCGGCGAGCGCGCGGGTGATACGCGGCGTCGACAGCTTGACGTAGGCCGCCGCATAGGCCTGCGCGACTGAACGCATCAGGGCGTACACGCCCTGGCCTTCCCGCGCTGATATGAAGTGAACATTCGCAAAATCAAGGAATTGCAGTTTTCGCGCGAACTCGTGCTTGATGCGTTCGCGCGCATAGCCATCCAAGCCATCCCACTTGTTGATGGCTACGACCAAGGCGCGCCCGGACTCCAGAATAAACCCGGCGATATGTGCATCCTGGTCGGCGATATCCTGACGCGCATCGAGCACGAGCACGACCACATTGGCGTCCGCGATCGCCTGCATGGTCTTGATCACCGAGAACTTTTCTACGGTCTCGAACACCTTGCCTCGCCGCCGCAATCCGGCTGTATCGATGAGCGTATAGGGTTTCCCCTCGTAATCGAAATCGATCGCGATGGCGTCCCGCGTCGTGCCAGGCTGGTCGAAGGCGATCACGCGTTCTTCGCCGAGCAGCGTGTTGACAAGCGTGGACTTGCCCACGTTCGGCCGCCCGGCAATGGCAATGCGCGCCCGCCCGCCGCCACCTTCCTCCGCCGGCGCCGGCGTGATCGCCGATTGGGCGAAAGGTTCCAGCGCGAGTTCAAGCAGTTCGCGCACGCCATCGCCGTGCGCGGCCGAGATCGAGAACGGTTGCCCGAGCCCCAATTCATAGAACTCGTTGGCAACGCCGCTCAGGGTCATTCCCTCGGTCTTGTTGACCGCCAAGAGCGCGCGCCGACCCGACTTGCGCAACAGCGCCGCGATGGTGTGATCGTGTCCCGTGACGCCGGCGCGCCCATCGGTCATGAAGACCACCACATCGGCCTCGGCAATCGCCTGCTCGGCCTGGCGGGCCATTTCGCTGACGATCCCGGTCTTGGCGTCGGGTTCGAACCCGCCGGTGTCTATAACCAGAAAGGGCTGGTCGCCAAGCCGGCCGTGCCCGTAATGACGGTCTCGGGTGAGCCCCGGGATATCCGCCACGAGCGCATCGCGCGATTTGGTGAGGCGATTGAACAGCGTCGATTTGCCGACGTTGGGTCGGCCGACCAGCGCAATGACTGGTTTCATGATGTCGTTGGCGGCGCGTGGCGAAGATCGGGCGGTTGATCGGGCCAACCGGACGGAACGCACCGGACGGAACGCGCAAGGTAATTTACGAGTATAGCATTCGACGGGCTAGCTGTCCCCGAGTTGCAGCATCGCCCGCAACTGCGCTTCGACGGAAGCCGCCTTGTCGGCCCCGCGCGCCTTGGCCACAGCCGGCAGCAGGGCCGGCAACAGCTCCCGCAGGTCTTCGAGGGTGGACGCCTTTTCGACCTTCAGGATGAAGAAAAAAGCCTTGAGTCCAAGCACGTCGGCGGCGATTTCGCGGAACAGGCCGGACACTGTACGGAACCGCGTGTACGCATCTTCGAGTGGAGGCGGCGGCGCCGGGGCCGGACTCGACGCGGTGCGCACGAACCCGAGCCGGACCAACTGCTCCAGCGCGTCCGGCGGCGCACCCAGTGCAGCGGCGGTCGTTGCGAACTGCGACATCGGCTTGCCCTCGGACATCAGCATCAACGCGCGCAGCCGCGCGCTGATGCGTTTGTCGCGGGCGTCCAGGGCCGCCTGGCCTTCGGGCGACTTTCGAAAAACCTCTTCCGATGCCATCTTCACCTCAGGCCAAGTTGACCAACTACCGGAAGGGCATGTTAACGCAGCGCGGCAGCCTGCACCGCCCGAACGCTAGCGAAAGCGGGCGAGTGCCTCGGCAGCCCGTTCGACGGCAATCGCCTCGATACCAGGAATGGCAATCTTGGGAAGGTTGCCTTTGGGAATCAGCGCCTGGGTAAAGCCCAGTTTGGCTGCCTCGCGCAACCGCTCCTGTCCGCGTGGCGCCGGCCGGATTTCGCCCGCCAGGCCCACCTCGCCGAATACCACCAGGCCGCGCGGGAGCGGCTTACCCTTGAGCGAGGACACGATGGCCAGCAACACGGCGAGGTCGGCGGCCGGTTCGGCGATCTTCACGCCGCCGACCGCATTGATGAACACGTCCTGGTCATAGCAGGCCACGCCGACATGCCGATGCAGGACGGCCAGCAGCATGGCGAGCCGGTTCTGCTCCAGGCCTACTGAAAGTCGGCGCGGATTCGGCGCGTGGGCATCGTCGACCAGCGCCTGGATCTCGACCAGCAAGGGGCGCGTTCCCTCCTGCGTCACCAGCACCGCCGATCCGGGCACATCCTGGTCATGCTGGGACAAGAACAGCGCAGAGGGATTCGAAACGCCCTTGAGGCCACGGTCCGTCATGGCGAACACGCCGAGTTCATTGACCGCACCGAACCGGTTCTTGAAGGCGCGCACCAGACGGAACGAGGAGTGGGTGTCGCCTTCGAAATACAGCACCGTATCGACGATGTGCTCGAGCACGCGGGGGCCGGCGATCGTGCCTTCCTTGGTCACATGACCGACAAGCACGATCGTGATTCCGGACTGCTTGGCAATCCGGGTGAGCTGGGCGGCGCATTCCCGCACCTGCGAGACCGAGCCGGGCGCGGCCGTAAGGGCATCCGAATACAAGGTCTGGATGGAATCGACGACCGCCACCAGAGGCGCCTCGGTCACCAGCGCCGTCTGGATTCTTTCAAGGTTGATTTCGGGCAAAAGCTTCATGCCCGGCGCCGTCAATCCGAGCCGTTGCGCGCGCAACGCGACCTGTTCGGCAGACTCCTCGCCGGTCACATAGAGGACCCTGGCGCGGGCCGACAATCCCGCCAGGGCCTGCAGCAATAGGGTCGACTTGCCGATGCCCGGATCGCCGCCGATGAGCACGACCCCGCCAGGAACAAAACCGCCACCCAGCACCCGATCGAATTCCTCGATGGTGCTGGCAATGCGCGGGGTGTCGCGCGCCTCGATTTCGGAGAGGGATTTCATTGCACCGGTGGCCGCCAGGCCGGCAGGCGCGGACGCATAGCGGTTGCCGGCCGACGCGCCCGTAGCGTCAATGCGGATCTCGGACAGCGTGTTCCAGGCCGAACAGTGCGGGCACTGTCCTTGCCATTTGGGCGCTTCGCCGCCGCACTCCCCGCAGACGTATGCTGTCTTAGCCTTGGCCATGTGCCGCCCTCATGAGTCGCGCGCGGCGTGCGCGACGTGCCGTTCCATCCGGTCCGGTTGCGCCCTGCCTGCGGCTTTCAAGCAATCGAATCATCGACCGGAACCCGCGCGGCCAGCGCGCACAGCAGTTCATACGATACCGTGCCGCAAGCGGCGGCCACCTCGTCGACCGGCATGCCGCGGCCCCACAGGACGACCTTGCTGCCGACACGAGCCGAGGGCAAAGCGCTGAGATCGACATAGAGCATGTCCATCGCCACCCGGCCGATGGTGCGGGTCCGAACCCCATCGACCAAGACCGGTGCTCCTGCGGCGTTGGTGCCGGGGGCGTGACGCGGATAGCCATCCGCGTAACCGCAGGCGACAACCCCGGCGCGCATGTCGCGCTCCGCTCGGTAGATGAACCCGTATCCGATGCCCTCTCCTTTGGCAAGATCCTGTATCGCGATCAGTTCGCTCTCCAGGGTCATGGCCGGCCGCAGATCGAGTTCCGCGGCGGTTTGATCCGGGAAAGGAGACGCCCCGTAAAGGGCGATCCCGGGCCGGATCCAGTCCCGGTGTGTCTGCGGATAACGCAGGATCGCGGCCGAGTTGGCCGTGCTCCAATGCCCGTCGAGACCAGCCGTGAGCGAATGCATGGACGCCAGTTGCCCGGCCACGCCCGTGGGGCCGTCTGCGTCGGCAAAATGAGTCATGAGCGTGATCGACTTTACTTGCGCCAAGGTGGACAGGCGATGGTACGCGCGGTGCACAGCATCCCCCTTGAAACCGAGGCGGTTCATGCCCGAATTGACCTTCAGGTAGATGTCCAGGGGACGCCGCAGCGCCGCGTGTTCCAGCATCTCGATCTGAGCGCAATGGTGGATCACGGGTGTGAGACGCAGGCTGTCGACGATCTCCAGGTCGCCGGCGTGAAACACCCCTTCAAGCAGGAGGATGGGGTGCAGGAACCCCGCCTCCCGCAGGCGCGCAGCCTCGGCAAGATCCAGCAGCGCATAGCCGTCCGCGCTGCGCAGTGCCCCGGCGGCACGCAGCAGGCCGTGACCATAGGCGTTGGCCTTGACCACCGCCCAGACCCTTGCGTCGGGCGCCGCCGCGCGCACGCGCGCGAGGTTGTGCGCCAGTGCGGCGTTGTCGAACCGGACACGGATCGGGCGCGGCATCCGAAGGTCAGCCGATCCCGCCGGGGCTGTCGCAACCGGCCATTACGTGGCCCGCCGCAGCGGCGACGGCGCCAACTGCCGGAAAGAGCATATTCGGGTAAACCAATCCTAAAACACTGATTTGCAGGAATGTATTCGTGCTATAAAACCGGGCGCTCGAGGCTGCCTGGCCGATATCACTCGCACGGACGCACACAAGACCTCAATTCTAAAGCACCAGAAAGCGATGAAAACCGGGTTTTACACAATCATGTCGGCGCAGTTCTTCTCGTCGTTGGCCGACAATGCGCTGTTCGTCGCCGCCGTAGAGCTGCTCAAGAGTGGCGGTGCACCTGAATGGCAGCGCGCCGCGCTGGTGCCGATGTTTGCGCTGTTCTATGTGCTTCTTGCACCGTTTGTGGGAGCGTTCGCCGACCTCTTGCCCAAGGGGCGGGTGATGTTCCTGTCGAACAGCCTCAAGGTCGTCGGTTGCATGATGATGCTGGTCGGCGTGCATCCGCTCATCGCCTATACGGTGGTAGGCATGGGCGCGGCTGCCTACTCGCCAGCCAAGTACGGCATCCTCACGGAATTGCTGCCACCGTCGCAACTGGTCAAGGCCAACGGATGGATCGAAGGACTGACGATCGCCTCCATCATCCTCGGGGTGCTGCTGGGCGGCCAGCTTGTCGGCCACCGGGTGTCCGACGTGCTCCTGCAGATCGACCTTCCGAATCTGCATACCGGCATCGACACGCCTCCCGAGGCGGCGATCGCAGTCATCGGACTCCTTTATGTGGTGGCAGCCGGTTTCAACCTGTTCATACCGCTTACCGGCGCGCCGATGCTGCCTTTCCCGAAGAAGTCGGTCCATCTGATCACCGACTTCTGGCGCTGCAACGTCCTGCTGTGGCGCGACAAGCTTGGCCAGATATCGCTCGCCACGACGACCCTCTTCTGGGGCGTTTCGGGCAACCTGCGCTACATCGTGCTGGCCTGGGCCGCAGCCGCTCTCGGCTACGGCACCACCGAGGCCTCCAGCCTGGTCGGGGTGGTCGCCATCGGTACGGCCATTGGTGCCGTGATCGCGAGCATGCGCATGAAACTCGAGCATGCGACCCAGGTCATCCCGCTGGCGATCATCATGGGCTTCCTGGTGATTCTCCTGATCTTCATCCGCAATGTCTGGATCGCCGCGCCTTTCCTGATCCTGCTGGGCGGCATCGGCGGGTACCTGGTAGTACCGATGAACGCGCTCCTGCAGCATCGCGGGCACAACCTCATGGGGGCCGGCCGGTCGATCGCGGTGCAGAACTTCAACGAGCAGGCCTGCATCCTGCTGCTGGGATTCCTGTACTCGACCTCCACCGGCATCGGCGTCTCCGCGTTCACCGCGATTGCTGGGTTCGGCATCCTGGTGGCGTCCATCATGTGGCTTATCGGTCGCTGGCACAAGAGCAACACCATTCACCACAAGGCGGAAGTCGACCGTCTGCTGAAACTCGCGCGCAGCGACAACATGCACTAGGGGCCGGCGCTCAGCCGGCCGCGTCGGCGCCCCACAGGTCAGGCACCACGAACCCGCGCCCACGCTCGCGCCATCGAACTCCATCCGGAGCGAACTGTGCAACCATCAGGGCTCGGCCGCCGGAGGCAAGCCTCGCGCCGACCAGGGACATGATCTCGCCACCATCGAAGGTGTCGCCCGAATCCGCCTCCAGCGGGCCGCCGATCCACTCGGCGCGCTCGACAATGCAATAACGCCCGCCGGCGCGTCCCGCCGACAGCCGGAACTCCTGCAGCGTGCGCCACCAGCCGCGCTGGTGGTTCGGATTGACCTGATCGCCCTCGGGCTGCTCATCTTCAGGGTGGAACAGCCATCCCTTGACGAAGGCTCGCGAAATGACTTTTCCGTCGCACACGCCCGCCAGAGCGGCGCGTCCGGCCGGCGTTCCACCGAGACCGAGCTGGTGGCTGAAGATGCGGCCCACCTTGTGGGCCAGCGTATCGCGCCCTTCGGGCCCCAGGAAGTCCGCGCACGCGCGGCGCCGCAAGTAGAACTTGACCGCCATTTCCCAGTGGACCGCCGTCCCTTCCCGTCGGTCGATGAACACCAGGTCGAATTCGCCCAGCGTGCGCCCGGACTCCCTGACGGCTAGATTCCGGGCCAGCAATTCGAATCGGTCCGAACGCTCAAGCCAGAAGGCGATCAGGCATTCCGCGACATGTCCAAGTCGGCGGGACTTGCAGGCCGCCACCGCCGCCTCCAGTTCGCCGGGACTGTCGTCGAGCGCGTTCAAGAAAGTGCGCGACTCCTCCAGCGCCCCGGCACACCAGGCGTCGGCGACGATCACCGCGCCGCCGCGGTCGGGGGGCCCGGCCAGAAGGCCCGGCGAGCCGATCAGCCAAGCCAGCGAGCGTACCAGCGGGTGCCTGAATCCGGGCGTGGCCTTCAAAGCACGACCGGCGAGTCCGGAAGCTCGTTCGGATTGTCGATGCGCGCCGGGAAATGGCGTGCCAGCAGGTCGTTGATTCGCCCGAGCGCCCGGGTTACACCTTCTTCCGCCTCGCCCGCGCCGATCGCGCGTGACAGTCCGCGACAGATGGCCGCCCATTCTCCGGTTTCAACCCTGGCGGCGATGCCCCGATCGGCCACCAGTTCAACCGCCCTGTCGGCCACGAGGATGTAGAGGAGCACCCCGGTGTTTCTCTCGGTGTCCCATACCCGCAGCTTGGAGAACAGCATGACCGCCCGCTCGCGCGCGCTCGCGTTGCGGCGCAGGTAGGACCACGGCAGGGAGGCTTCAATGCAGAAACGAACCTCGCCATCATGCTGGCCCTCTCCCGCTGCGATGGCCCGGCGGATGTTTTCAAGCGAGGACGCAGGAAGCAGGCGCGTTGCCGCGCGATGGTCGGTCATGAGATGACGCATCTTGCGCCGCCAGTCAATCACCGCCATCTCCCCACCCCCCAGAAGCACCACCGCCGCCGAAATCCCCGCCGCCGCCCGACAAGAAGCCGCCCGAATTGCCTGCGGACGTTGACCCCCCGATTCCGCCGAATCCGTCCCCGAGTCCCCCACCGTAACCACGACGGCCGCTCCCGGTGATCAGCAAGAAGATCAGCGCCACGGCGGCGATGGCGAGCGCCACCAGCACGCTTCCGGCCACGATCCACGCAATGACCCCGGCGCCGACCGCGCCGATGAAGGAACCGGCGGCGCGACCGAACACCGCCTTGAGAATCGATCCCCCCACCAGCAAGCCGATCAGGCCGAACATCAGCAAGCCTTCCAGGTCGTTGTTGTCGGATGAGCGCGCCCCGGGCGGCGTGCCGCCACGCGGCGGCGGCAGAGCCTCTCCCGCGATGAGCTTGAACAGGGCATTCAGACCGGCATCGAGCCCGCCGGAGAAGTCGCCCTGCGCAAACCGCGGGGCCATTTCCTCGCGGATCACGCGCTTGGCCGCAATGTCCGGCACGGCGCCCTCCAGGGCGCGTGCGACATCGATGCGCACGCGCTTGTCGTCGCGCGCGACCACGACCAGAAGCCCGTCGCCCACGCCCTTGCGGCCGATCTGCCATGCCTCGCCCACCCGGTGGGCGAAGTCTTCGATCGGTTCCGGCTTGGTACTGGCCACCAGCAGGATGGCGATCTGGCTGCCATGCGCCTGCTCAAACCCCGCCAGCTTCGCCTCCAGCGCATCGCGCGCGGACGCATCGAGAATCCGGCCCGCATCGGTGACGCGCGCCTTGAGAGGCGGCACCGGCAAGAGCACATTGCCTTGCGCCCACGCGCCCGGGAGCAATCCAAGCGCCAGCAAGAACCCGGCGCCGCAAACAACGAGTCGCCGGACGGCCTGCATCGGAAGCGCCGACCCCGCGGTCATGCCGGGTTACTTCTTGTCGGCCGGTTTGTCGAAATTGACTGCGGGCGCCGTCGAAATCGCCTTTTCGTTCTCGACCGTGAAGGAGGCTTTGGTCTTGTAGCCCATCGCCATCGCCGTCAGGTTGGTGGGGATCGACCGCACCAGGGTGTTGTAGGCCTGCACCGACTTGATGTACTTGTCGCGAGCGATATTGATGCGATTCTCGGTCCCTTCCAGCACGACCCTGAGGTCGCGGAACCCCTGGTTGGCCTTCAGTTCGGGGTAGTTTTCCACAACCACCATCAGGCGCGACAGGGCCCCTGTCAGTTCGCCCTGGGCGGCCTGGAATTTCTGGAAGGCCTGCGGGTCGTTGATCAGTTGCGGGGTCGCCTGGATGGACGTGGCGCGCGACCGCGCCTCGATCACCTTGGTCAGGGTTTCCTGCTCGAAATTCGCCTCGCCTTTGACCGTGGCTACGATGTTGGGGACGATGTCGGCGCGCCGCTGGTACTGGGCCAGAACCCCGGCCCAGTCGGCTGAAACCTGTTCATCAAGCCGCTGGAAGTCGTTGTAGCCGCATCCTGCGAGCGAGACAGACACGACGGTCAGCAGTACAGCCAGGAACTTGCGCATGGAGCCGGTTTCCTTCCTATGACGTCACCCTGTTGAAATGGGGTCGCCCGACAGGCTTTGCAAGCCCCGCCAGGTGGCGCGGGCGAATACCAGGTCTTCCCACGACTTCGCCTTGTCCAGCGGCGTACGCAACAGGTAAGCCGGATGATAGGTCACGATGGCGGGTGTCGCCGCCACCTGATGGACGCGGCCGCGCAGGGATGCGATCGACGCGTCGGTCTCGAGCATCGCATGCGCCGCGAAGCGCCCCATCAGCAGGATCAACCGCGGCTTGACGAGGGCCACCTGGCGCAACAGGTGCGGCAGACAGCGCGCCACCTCATCCGGTTCGGGATTGCGGTTGCCCGGCGGCCTGCATTTGAGCACGTTGGCGATGAAAACATCGCGCGAGCGCTGCAAGCCCACGGAAAGCAGCATCGCGTCGAGCAGTTGCCCGGCCTGGCCCACGAACGGATCGCCCCGCGCGTCCTCCTCGGCACCGGGCGCCTCGCCGATGATCATCCAGGGCGCCGAGGGGTTGCCGACGCCGAAAACGGTGTTGCGCCGCGTCCCGGACAGCGCACAAGCCGTGCAGTCGGCCACCGCTTCGCGCAGTTGCGGCCAATCCATGCGCATGATGATCTCGCGGCGGCTGTCTGCCGCGGCGACGGGCTCGACAGCCGTGCCGAAATCGGGTTCGGCAAACGTATCGTCGCCTCCTTCAAAGGCGGCGGCGTAGTCGAGAACGAGGTCTGCCGGGCTCGGTTGCGCGGCCGGCATCTCTACGATGGCCGCACTCGGGAGGTCGGCCGACAGCGGCGGCGCTGGAACTCGAAGCGCTTGCCGGAGCTTCCAGACCGGCCCCAGCCCCATTTCATGGAGCAGGATCTCGCGCCGACCGCTCATAGGGTTTTTGAAAGGATCAGGGCATCCTCGCGACCGCCGCGCGCGGGATAGTATCCGCGGCGCAATCCTACCTGGTGGAACCCGGCATGCGCATAGAGTTCCCTGCCTGCCAGATTGGTGGGCCGTACCTCGAGCAACATGGAGCGCGCGCCGTGGCCGCGCGCCACTTGCGAAACCTCGTCCAGCAGCCGTCGGCCGTGCCCCCGCCGCTGTGCGGCGCGCGCGATCGAAAGATTGAGCAGATGCGCCTCGTCGAGCGCCAGCATCACCACGGCATAGCCGAGGAGACTCGCGGTATCGCGGTATAGCCAGCAGCTGTAACCCGATGCGAGGGAATCCCGGAAATTGCCGTGGGTCCAGGGAAATTCATAGATGTCATTCTCGATGGCCATGACCTCGCCCAGCGCCGCCACGGTCATGGGGAGCATTTCCGGCGCTCCGGGCTTGAGAACCGCGCTCATGCCGCCGCGCGCCTGGCCGCGCGCGAAGCAGCCTGCTCACGCACGTCGAGGGCAACCTTGTCGCGCAAGTAAAGCGGGCCAGCAGCCTCGGCCGGCACGCCGCGGCCGGCGGCCATCGCGCGGCGGCCAATCGCCGCCACCGCGCGCGCGCGGGGAAACGCAAGCGCATCCGCGCCCGCCAACTCGTAGGCGTTGGCGAGGCGCTCTCCCTGCACGCCGAACCCGCTACCTGCCCCCGCCCAGCGGCCCGTCATGGGGGGCAGCGCATCCGGGCGTACCAGGCAGGGAGGCTGGACGGCGCGCCAACCATCCCCGTCCCGTTCGTACGCGGCAAGATAGAGCTCCCCCATCCGCGCGTCCAGGCAGGCGATCACGCGCCCGCCACCGGCGTCCTCGGCGAGCGCCTCCAGGGTCACCACCGGCACCACCGGGAGATCGCGCGCCATCGCCAGCCCCTGGGCGACGCTGCAAGCGATGCGCAGTCCCGTAAACGAGCCGGGACCGGCACCGAAGGCGATGGCGTCGAGGTCCCCAAGATGCGTGTCGGCCTCGGCCAGGAGCCGTTGCACCATCGGCAGCAACAGGGCTGAATGCCGCTGCCCGGCCACTTCCGCGAGCTCACGAATGTCGCTCCCGCCGGCCAGGGCGCAGGAGCAATATTCGGAGGAGGTTTCGATGGCGAGAATGCGCATGCTGGGGCCGCGCCGGCCTGATCGGGCCGCGCGTACTTCGTGACCCCGGAGTATAGCGGCTGCCCCTGCGCCGGCCCGGTGCCGCTACTCGAACGGGTTTTCGGCCCCCCCGGACGGCCGCCCCCGTCCGGCCCGCCGGGCGGGAAACTCTTCCTCGATGTTGTCCCGGTAAAAGCTCCACGCCGAGCCGCTGGCCATCAGTCGACGGGCGATCTCCCTACCGACGCCGGGATGTTCGAGAATGTCGCCATTGGCCAACTCGACCTCCAGCAGGCGCCGCGCCTCGTCGTAGCCGATCGAGCGGAGATTGCCTGCAACCACGCGCTTGCGTTCCATGGGCCCCGGATGGCTAGAGAATGCGGTTGAACCAGAGCAACGACAGTGCGGCGGCGAGCACCGCGACCAGAGCGGCGGCGGCGGCGAACATGGCGCCGACCTCGATTTCCTTCTTCTCGAGCGTCAGACGCGACGAGAGCGACTCATACACCGCCTTGAGCTCCGCGGCGGACGAGGCCTGGAAATACTGGCCGCGGGTGGCGTTGGCGATCTGCTTCAATGCCTCCTCATCGAGTTTCACACGCATCGACCAGCCCTCGAAGCCGATGGTTTCGCCCTTCGTGGTGCCGATGCCGACGGTGTAGACCCGTACGCCGCGCTCGGCAGCCGCCTTGATTGCAGCCGCGGTCTCCGGTCCTGCCGTACGCTCGCCGTCGCTCACCAGGATGATGGCGCCGCCGTTGTACGACCCCGGCGGCACGGGCTTGAAGGGCTCCTTCTTGTCGCCAGGGCGCCCGCCCGGGGAAAACGGCCGGCGCGGGCCATCGCCCGCGCTCAGGATTTCCCTGAGTTCAGGGCCTGCATCAGGAAAAAGCGTCGTGAGCGCAACCACGATCGCGCTGCCGATGGCCGAACCGCGCTGCACCTGGAAACGATCGATCGCGTTGAGCACGTCTTCCCGGTTTTGCGTCGGATACTGCACGATCGAAGCGGTGGCCGCGAACGATACGATGCCGATGCGCACACTGCGCGGCTGGTCCTTGACGAAGGCCTTGGCGGCCTCCTGCGCAACCGCAAGCCGGTTGGGCTTGACATCGGTGGCACGCATGCTGCCGGAGACATCGATGGCAAGGACGATGTTCTCGTGCTGGGAAGGAACGGCCACCATCGCCACCGGCCGCGATACGGCGAAGATCATCAGCCCGACGGCGGCCAGGAAAACAGCGGGAGGCAGATGGCGGCGCCAGACCGGTCCCCGGGCAAGCGCCGCGCGCACGAGCGCCAGATGGGCGAAACGCATGCCCTCGCGCCGCTTGCGGCGCAGCAGCCAGAAATAGCCCAGCATCAACAGCGGAAGCACCGCCATCAGCCAGAGCATCTGCGGCCAGACGAATTTCATGCCAGTCCCGTCAGGTGGCGCGGCAGGCCGCCCCCGGCAAGCTGCGATACGCGCTTGCGCAGGTCGGCGAAACGCATGAGGGCGTCGATCAAGGTGTCGTCCGTGGCGAGTTCGAGCACATCGACGCCGGCCTCAACGAAACACTGCCGCAGTTCCTCCTCCCGCTTTTCGGCCTGCGCCGCGAACCGTTTGCGGAAAGCGCCGTCGTGCGTATCGACCATCAATTGCTCGCCGGTTTCGGCGTCGCGCACCAGCACCATCCCGAGTTCGGGCAGCTCCATTTCCAGAGGATCGTACAGTCGCACCGCGACCACTTCATGGCGTTGCGTCAGGCGCGCCACCGCCGCCGGCCAACCCGGCTTGCTGATGAAATCCGAAACCACGAACACCAATGATCGGCGCGGAATGAAGCGGAACGCGCTCTTCATGAAGGCCTCGAGGTCGGTCTCCCCGGCGCCGCCCCGCTGCGCGCGGCTCAGCATGCGATTGAGGATGTGCAGCACCTGCAGGCGCCCACCCTTGGCGGGAATCACGGCGTCGACCTGATCGCCGTAAATGAGCGCCCCCACCCGGTTACCGCTGCGGGTGAGGACGCGCGCCAGCAGCGCGACGAATTCGGCCGACAGGGCGCGCTTCTGGATGTCGCCCGAACCGAAATCGAGCGAGGGCGACAGGTCGAGCAGGAACCAGGCAGTCACCTCCCGGTCTTCATGGAACTGGCGCACATGCGGGTTGCCGGTGCGGGCGGTGACATTCCAGTCGATATGGCGCACGTCGTCGCCGAACTGATATTCGCGCAAATCGGCGAGGTCCAGGCCGAAGCCGCGGAACAGCGTGCGGTAGTTGCCGTGGATGGCCCCGTCGAGCCGGCGCAGGACGGTCCACTCGAGCCGCCGCAGCATCGCCTCGGCGCGGCCGGCCCCCCCGGGCACCAGCCGCAAATCAGGCTGCGGCCTTGACATGGGCCTCCAGCGGCTTCTCCGGCGCCGCGATCTGGCGCATCACCTTTTCAACCAGCGCATCGGCGCTCATGCCCTCCGACAGCGCCTCATAGGTGAGCACGAGACGGTGCCGGAACACGTCGGGGACGAGATCGGTCACATCCTCGGGCAGAACGTAGCTGCGCCCGCGCAGAAAGGCCAGGGCCCGCGCCCCCTCGATCAGGTGGATGGGCGCGCGCGGTGACACGCCGAACGAGATGAAGCGCGCCAGATCCCCCAGGCCATGCCTGGCGGGGTCGCGCGTCGCCGACGCCAGCTTAACAGCGTACTGCATGAGGGAAGGTTCGACATAGCCCGTGCGGCACTGCTGCTGCAGGGCGGCCAGCTGCTCGGTCGTGGCCACCGACGACACGGTCTGCTGCACCGCCGCGGTGACGCGGTCGACGATGACGAACTCCTCCTCCTCGGTCGGATAGCCCACCAGCACCTTCATCATGAAGCGGTCGACCTGCGCCTCGGGCAAGGGGTAGGTGCCCTCGGTTTCGATCGGATTTTGGGTCGCCATCACCAGAAACGGCTGCGGCACCTTGTGGGTTTCACCGGCGATGGTCACCTGATACTCCTGCATGACTTCGAGCAGGGCGCTCTGCACCTTTGCGGGGGCGCGATTGATTTCATCGGCAAGCAGCAGGTTGGCGAACACAGGGCCGAGCGTGGTGGTGAACTCGCCGGTTTTCTGGTTGTAGACCCGGGTCCCCACCAGGTCAGCCGGTACCAGGTCGGGGGTGAACTGGATGCGCTTGAAATTGCCGCGCATGGTGCGCGCCAGTGTCTTGACCGTCAGCGTTTTCGCCAGGCCCGGCACCCCCTCGACCAGCAGATGGCCCTGGGCAAGCATCGCCACCAGCACCCTCTCGAGGAAATGGTCCTGCCCCACGACCACTTTCTTGACTTCATAGAGCAGGCGCTCCATCAGCGGCTTGACCTCTTCGCCGGCGCTATCGTTCATCTTGGCTCCTGTGGGTTTGGGCGATGCGGGGTTGACATCAGAAGGGGGAAACACCGATCGAATTGGCCGCGCTCTCGATCGGGACGGCAAATCCGATGCCGATGAACACGCGCTGGCTGGTTGGATTCAGGATGGCGGTGACAATGCCCACGACCTGGCCGTCCGCGGTGACCAGCGGTCCGCCGGAGTTGCCGGGGTTGGCCGCAGCGTCGAACTGGATCAGGTTCGAGAGGGATTTCTTGCCCTCCGGGGACACGAACTCGCGCTTCAGGCCAGACACGACGCCGGAGGATGCGGACGGCCCGATGCCGAAGGGGAAACCGACGGCGACCACATGGTCGCCGATCTGCAGGTCGCCGGTCGACCGGAGGGTGGCCGGCTTGAGGTCGTCCGGAATAACCTTCGCCTGGAGAATCGCGAGGTCGTGCTCGGGCTTGACGCCCATGACGGTGGCTTCCGACTCGAGGCCGTCGGCAAAGATTACCCTGACCCGCTCCGCCCCGGCGATCACATGCATGTTGGTAAGGATGATCCCCTTGTCGACGATCACCACCCCGGTACCGACACCACCTTCCATATCGGGCTCGCCGGTGGCGCCGGAATACACCCCTTCGACCCGCACGACCGAGGGCCGGATCGTCTCGAAAGCCTTGGCCGCCAACGACGGCAGCGGCTTGTTCTCGAGCGAATTCTGCACCGCGTTGTCGATGTCCTCCTGGGTGATGTCGCGGCTAGCGACAGCGCCGCGCTGGAACGCATACATGGCGGCGGCGGCGATGAGCATTCCGGCGGCGAGCATCAGCCAGCGCTCGTGTCGCCGGGCGAAGCGCGCGAGGGCACCTCCACGCCGCGATATATCGACCGACGGCGCCTGCGCCGCGCCGACCGGGGGCGCCTCATCTCGCGCGGCCGGCGGCCGGCCGACCCGCGCCGCAGGCGGCCCCGCCGCGGGCACCCGGCGTGAATGCGTGGATCGGCTGTACAGCGGAACGCGTTTCATCGGCTCTGCAAAGGTTGTCAACGGCGGGGCGCAACGGTCGAAAAGGTAACACAGGCCGCCCCGAATCATGCAAACCCCTGGTCGCCTGTCTTCCCCGCCCTGGGCGGCAGCATGCTTCGTGCCATCGCGCCGTCTACCGGATATGGCCAAGGCGCATTCATCGCCGCCATGCCTGGCATGCACCGGGAGAACCCGCATGTGGCCGTGCAGGCGACGGCGGATGAGTGCGAGGCACCGGCATAACGGGCCTTTCCCTTGCCGGAGCAGGGCCCGCGGAAGCGGTTGAACCGCCGTGCCCTTCGGCCGGGCGGCGCCTATCGCTCGCGGTAGATGTCGCGGCCGTGGTCGCGGATCTGCCGGCGCAATTCCCGCCGCTCGTCGGGACTCATGCGCTGGCCGTCAGGCCCCTCTTCCCGGCGCGGCGCGAGCGCCCCGCGTGCGCCATCGTCGATCGGCCCCCTGCGCCCCTCGTGGCTGGCGCGGCTGTCCCGGAACTGCCCGCTGCGTTCGTCCATGCCGCGCCGCTGCCCATCCCCGCCAGGCGGGTATGCGGGCTGCGCCGAAGCCGCCTGCGCTAGCGCGGCGACGATCAGGGCGGCAGTAAGCGACAGGCGGATCATGATCGGATCGGTGGGTGATGGGAGCAGTACTTGAGTCAGCCAGCCGCACGGGCCCCGGCAACGTGCGCTCCCGGACGCCGGACCCCTCGATGATATAACGGGGCGCAGCGCGGCAGGCTTTACGGATGCTAACCCGCGCGCGGACGCGGAGTGGTAAGAAGATGTAATTCCCGCCCCGGTACAATACTGTCCATGGACTCGCAACAATTCGACTACGTGATCGTCGGCGGCGGCACCGCAGGCTGCCTGCTCGCCAACCGTCTTTCGGCGGATCCCTCCAAGCGCGTCTGTCTGCTCGAGGCGGGCGGCGAGGACAACTGGATATGGATCAATATTCCGGTAGGCTACCTTTACTGCATCGCCAACCCGCGCACGGACTGGATGTTCCGCACCACCAAGGATGCGGGGCTGAACGGACGGGATATCCACTACGCGCGCGGCCGCGGCCTGGGCGGATGTTCCCTCATCAACGCCATGATCTACATGCGTGGCCAGAAACGCGACTATGACCAATGGGCGGCGATCACCGGCGATCCGGCCTGGACCTGGGACTCCGTGCTGCCCTATTTCCGCAAGCATGAGGACAGCCATCGCGGCAGCGGTAAATTCCATGGCAGCGGCGGCGAGATCCGTGTGGAGGAGCAACGCCTGTCGTGGAAAATCCTCGACCAGTTCGCCCAGGCTGCCGAGCAGGCCGGCATCCCGCGCACGCCGGACTTCAATACCGGCAACAACGCGGGCAGCGGGCGGTTCGAGGTCACCCAGAAGACCGGCGTCCGCTGGCATGCCGGCAAGGCCTTCATCCGTCCGGTACGCAAGCGCCCCAATCTCGCCATCCGCAGCCTTTCGCAGGCCGTGCGGCTCGTGTTCGAAGGTTCGCGATGCGTCGGCGTCGAGGTGCGCAGTGCGGGCGGCACCGGTCCGGCCACCTGGCTGGCGCGTGCGCGCGACGAGGTGGTGCTCTCCGCGGGGGCGATAGGCACGCCGCAGCTGCTGCAGTTGTCGGGCGTCGGCGCCCCGGAACTGCTGGCCCGGCACGGCATCGCCGTGACCCATGCGCTGCCGGGCGTGGGAGAAAACCTCCAGGATCATCTGCAATTGCGCATGGCCTTCAAGGTGCGCGGCATCAAGACCCTCAATACGATGGCCAACAGTTTGTGGGGCAAGGCGATGATGGGACTGGAATACGCCTTCCTGCGCAGCGGTCCGCTGACCATGGCGCCCTCGCAGCTGGGTGTTTTCTGGCGCTCTTCCGACGAGCACGACACGCCCAACCTGCAATACCACGTCCAGCCCCTTTCCCTCGACAAGTTCGGCGACCCATTGCATGCCTTTCCGGCCTTCACGGCTTCGGTATGCAACCTGCGCCCGAGTTCGCGCGGCCACGTACGAATCCAGTCGAGCGACCCGGCCGCCAAGCCTGAAATCCACTGCAACTACCTGTCGACCGAGGCAGACCGCAAGGTGGCTGCCGCCGCCCTCAGACTCACCCGTCGCATCGTCAGCATGCCGGCCTTGCAGGCGTACCAGCCGCAGGAGTTCCTGCCCGGCCCGCAGGTGCAGTCCGACGCAGACCTGGCGCGCGCCGCCGGCGATATCGGCACCACCATCTTCCATCCGGTTGGGACCTGCCGGATGGGCATGGCCGATGATGCTTTGGCCGTCGTGGATTCCCGATTGCGGGTGATCGGCCTGCAGGGCTTGCGCATCGCCGACGCCTCGGTGATGCCGACCATCACCTCTGGCAATACCAACGCCCCCACCCTGATGGTGGCTGAGCGGGCTGCGGCCATGATGCTGGCGCGATGAACGCGCGCGCTGCGCGTCTCGGCGTTCGCGTGGGCGCGCTGGCGCTGAAGAACCCGGTGATATGCGGCTCCGGCGAACATGTCATGACCGAGGCAGGCATACGCGCGGCCCTGCGGGCGGGCGCGGCCGTGGTCGTGGCCAAGTCGATCAATGAAAGCCAGGCTGCCCGGGAGCAGCTCGGCCAGACCGATTACCTGCGCACCGGTCCGGATTGGGAGCCGCTTCCCTGGCATGGGGAAGGCGGCAGCGTGCTTTGCCGTTCCGGCCTGCAGCCGCGGGACTGCGCCGAATGGATTGCAGCCGTTGCCGACCTGGACCGCGAGGCCGCCGGCGACGGGGCCTACGTCGCCGGAAGCATCATCCTCGCCGGACTTGACGCGGCAGTTGCGCTGGCGCGCGCCTACGAAGCCGCCGGCATCCGGCTGCTCGAGTTCAATGTCGGCACGCCCTACGGGGACGAAGCGAAACACGGCGGCGTCGCCACCGAGCGGGCCGCCGCCAGCATCCGTGAACAGGTCGCCGCGGTCGCCGGGGCGGTGCGTATACCCGTCTGGGTCAAGCTGACGGGCCAGAGCGAAAATGTCACCGCGCTGGCAGAGGCGGCGCGCAGCGGCGGGGCTGCCGCCGTCACCATGATCGGACGCATGCTCGGCATGCTGCCCGACCTGGACAGCATGGCGCCCGCGCTCGACACCAACCTCGGTTATGGCGGTCCGTGGGCGCTGCCGCTCACCTGCTACTGGCTGGCCCGCTCGCGCCGCGCCATGGGGCCTGACTATCCGCTCGTCGGCACCAACGGCGCACGCTCCGGCCAAGATGTGGCGCGCATGCTGCTGGCGGGTGCGAGCGCCGTGCAGATGTGCTCGGCGGTGATGACCGGCGGCTTCGGCGTGCTCGGTGCGGCCGTGGAGGAACTGGCGACCTATCTCGACGCCCACGATGCCGCCGCTCAGACCATCGTGGGCCGCGCGGCGGACCGCGTCAAGGGCTTCGCCGACCTGCCCGCCCGCGGGGACGCCTGGCGCGACTTCGTGCCCGCCGAAACGCTGCAGGCCTGATTCAGCGCCGCCCTACTTCGCCGGCTCGGCCAGCTTCAGGTCGGCGATCAGTTTCCTGAAATGCCTGTCCTCGGCATCCAGGACCGCGCGGAACTGGTCCGGGTCGAGATACATGGTGCTGTTGAACGACCTGCGGGTCGTTTCGACGAATTCCGGGGCCTTCATCGCCTCCGGAATGGCCGCCACCCACTTGCGCAGCACTGCCTCCGGCGTGCCTTTGGGGGCGAAAAAGCCGAATTTCGTCACGTCGGTCATGTCGAGCCCGCCTTCGCGCACCGTCATGATGCCGGGCATGAGGTCGGATCGCTGCGGCCCGGTGATCGCCAGCGCGGTCAGTTTTCCGGCGTTGACGTGCGGCATCACCGCGTTGGGCAGGCCGACCACCACATCGACGTTGCCGCCGAGGATCGACGTGACCGCGGGGCCGATGCCCTGGAATGGCACATGCAGGATCTTGAAGTTCCCCGCCGCGGCGATGGCCTCGCCGGCCATGTGCGTCGTGGTGCCCGCCCCCGCAGAGCCGAAGCTGATCCTGCCGGGATTGGCACGACCGTAGGCGACGAACTCGGCCAGCGTCCTGAAGGGCGCATCGGGACGTGCGGCCACCACGAACGGCGTGCCGATCACATTGCCCAGGGGCAGGAAGTCGTTGCGCGTATAAGGGGTCTTGGTCAGGTTCGGAATGACCGACATCGCCCCCGTTCCCGTGTACAGGAGCGTGTAGCCGTCTGGCATGGACTTGTGGACCGCGCTTGTCCCGATGATGGTGCCGCCGCCAGCGACATTATCGATGACCAGCGACTGGCCGAGGATGCGCTGCAGCACCGGCGCCATGATGCGGACCTGCTGGTCCGTGCCGCCAGGCGCATAAGGAACGATCACGCGGATCGGCCGCGACGGGTATTCCTGCGCACGGGACAACCGGAAAGGCAACAGCAGCGAGGACGCGGCGAGCACGCGACGGCGCGGAATGTTCATCCTATTCATCTCCAATGGCTTTTTGTATGCAGGCCGCAAGAATACCCTCAAGAAACGCCCGCCGGTAGCGTCAGTGGATGCCCATGAACCACTGGATGACCTGCTTCATCAGGAATCCGAAAATGCCGAAGGCGAGCACGAAAAACAGCACGAAGGTGCCCAGGCGTCCCGCCTGGGATTCCTTAGCCACGCTCCAGATGACGAACAGCATCAGGACGATCAGGCCGCCGACGCCCCAGGTGAGGCCGAAATGCGCTACCTGCGCCTCGGTGAGCCCGAACGTCGGCCCATCCATCAATCGCGCTCCGGCCAGGCGTCCGCGTCGACCAATTCGCGATAGGCATGCCAGGTCGCGTGCCCCAGCACCGGCACGCTGATCAGGAAGCCGGCCATCCAGGTGATGACGGAAAGCACGCAGGCGAACATGATGAGGGCGGCCCACAGCGCCATGGCGAGCGGATTGTCCCCGACGGCCCGGACGCTGGTCATGAGCGCGGCCCTGAGCCCGATGCGCCGGTCGAGCAGCATGGGTGCGGATACGACTGTGGCGGCGAACACCAGGCTCGCCCCCAGGGCGCCGGCCAGCATCCACAGCGTGAACATCGGGATTCCCTGCTGGGCCAGCGCATAGTGCAGAAACGTGCGCAGGGAATCGATCGGCTGCGGCACAAATGCCATGAACAGGGCCGCCGTGACGGCGACCCACGCGCTGGCGGCGGCGAAAAGCACAAGCCCCAGGCCTACCAGCGGAAGCGTGCCCCGCTGCCAGGCGTAGAACACCTGGGAAAGCGCCGCGCGCCGGCCGCCGTGCCGGCGCCGGCTCAACTGATACAGGCCGGTCGCCACGATCGGACCCAGCAGAAGGAAGCCGCTGACCGCGCCTGGCACCAAGAGCCACGCCCGCTCGCCCAGCCAAAGCACAAGCCACCCGCCCGCGGCGACGACCACGCCGTGAAACAGGCTGGGCAAGGGCGTTGCGAGCATGTCGCGCCAACCCAGCGCCAGCCAGGCCATGGGCCTGCCCCAGCCGATGGCGCGCACCCCGGGAAGATCAGGCATGATCGTCGACCGCCTCCCGCGCCGCCGCCCTGACCACCGTCACCGAGCACGGGGCGCGCGCGACGACTTCCGAGGAGACGCTGCCCAGATAGCGCCGCATCGCACCGCTGCCGCGCGCGCCGATCAGCACATGGTCGACGTGGTTGGCGGCGGCATATTCGACGATGGCGGTCGCCGCATCCGGCGCCTCGAGGACGTGAAACGTCACGCGCTCGGCCGGCAGCGCCAGCGGCCGCGCCCAGTCCTTCAGGGCGACCAGGTGCTTGACGTGAATGTTGCGCCCGGCCTCGTCGACGATGCTGTCCAATCCGATGCGAGCGGTCTTCTGCACAGTGACACAGGCCAGGCGCGCGCCGGGTTCGATGGCCACGCTCCGCCTGGCGGTGGCGCGCAGTTTCTCCGCCAGGGCGGTGCTGCCGGCGGAAAGATCCACCGCCGCCATGATGAACGGCGCACGCTCGAGCTGGTCGGCCACGTTGCCTGGCATCAGCGGCTCCGCGCCGATGGACTTGAACCAGCGCTTCATCTTGCGCAGCACACCTTCCCTGGACGTCAGCGCGGCGCGCTCGGTCAGGGCCACCTGGTCGGGATGCTGCAGTGCGAAAGCCACTTCAGCCGCGCTTGCGTAGCGCCTTCGCGGCTCGACTTCCAGGCAGCGCAGGATCACCTCCTGCAGCCAGGGCGGGAAATCGGGCCGCAATGCGCGCGGCGGCACCGCCGCCTGCTTCAGCCGCTTGCGCAGGCCGGCTACCGAGGTGGGAAAACCGAACGGCCGCTCGCCGGTGGCGAAGTGGTAGAGCATCACGCCCAGTGCGAAGAGGTCACTGCGCGGGTCGTTGCGTATGCCGAGAACCTGCTCCGGCGAGATGTACGGCCCGGTCCCCATCGGCAGGCGGAACTCCTCGGCCAGGAGGTCCGGAAGGCGATCGTGCCGCGACAGGCCGAAATCGATCAGGACCGCGCGCCCGTCCGGCCGGAACATGATGTTCGAGGGCTTGACGTCGAGGTGGATGACATGCTGGCGATGCAGGTCATGCAGGGCGGTGGCGACCCGGGCGCCGATGCCGGCAACCTCGGCGTAGTCGATCGGTGCCGCATCGAGCCGGGCGCGCAGCGAATGCCCGGCGATGTGCTCCATGACGATGTAGGGCTGGGCGGTGAAATCCCCGGCCGCGATGAATTTCGGCACATGCGGTCCGTACAGGCGCGGCATGAGCATCTGCTCGACCTCGAAACCGACGATGGCGGCAGGATCGTCGTTGTTCACCAGTTGCGGGATCTTCATCAGCAGCGGCGCGTCCTGCCCGGGCTTTTCGACCCGCCACAGCGTCGCCATGCCGCCCTTGTGCAGGCGTTCGACGAGCGTAAAGCCGTCGAGCACCATGCCTTCGGAAAACGAATGCGCACTCATGACGGGTTCAGGTGCCGCTCGCCAGGCGCGCGGCCAATTCGTCGGGCAGGCCGGCGGCGCGGATCTTGGCCGCCGCGCTTTCGTGATCATAGGGAACCCGGTGATAGACCAGTTCGCGGGTCTCGTCATCGAATAGCGCGTAGCAGGCCGCGGGATTGCCGTCGCGAGGCTGCCCCACCGAGCCCGGTATCGCCAGCCAGCGCCGCTGCGGCATCAGCGGAATGGGACTACCCGGGACCGGGACGAATTCGCCCACCACGCCCATCTGGGTCGTGCGGACATGCGTGGCCATGTGATAGAGGATGGGGTCATGCATGTGGCCGCAAAAGGTGTAGCGCCGCCCGGCGGCGCGCAGGCTGCGCCCCGCCTCGAGCGCGCCCTCGACATAGCCCCATTGGTCCGGCGCCCAGGCATTGGCATGGACGAACAGGCAATCCCCTTCTTCCTGCGTGAGCGGCAGGGCGGCGAGAAACGCCAGCTGATCCGCGCGCATGCTGGCGCGCGTCCATTCGATCACCCGCCGCGCCTTGGGCTGCATCTGCTGGCGCGGCCCATGCGCGACCGCCGTGTCGTGGTTGCCGAGCACCGCGAGAGCGCCCCGGTCCACATGACGCATGACCGTATCGACCACCCATTCAGGGTCGGCGCCGTAACCGACCAGGTCGCCGAGAAACGCGTAGCGTTCGGCCATGCGGCCGGCATGCGCGAGGCACGCCTCGAACGCCTCGCGGTTGGCATGGATGTCGGTCAGGATCGCAATGCGCATGAACAAATCCGCAGGCCTCGTCTCGCTATCGCTTGCATGCTATCGCGAAGCCTCCGCCCGCGATTGATCCAGCGCAATCGCCGGCCCGGCGCGGGCGCCCGCGCCGGCCTCCCTACTCTGCCTTGATGCCGGCCTCGCGCACGAACTTGGCGAATTTCACCGCCTCGCTCCTCACGAACTGCGCGAAGGCCTGCGGGGTGCCGCCGATCGGCTCGAAGGCGATGGCCGCCATGCGCTCGCGGATCTCGGGCAGTTGCAGCACCCGCTCGACATCCGCGTTCAGTCGCGCGACCACCGCGGCGGGTGTGGTGGAGGGGACGAACATGCCCACCCAGGTGCGGTCCTCGAATCCGGGAAACCCCGATTCCGCGATCGTCGGAACATCGGGCAATGCGGGCGCCCGCCGCGGACTGGTCACCGCGATCGCCTTGAGCTTGCCGGCCTTGATAAGCGGTATCGCCGGGGACAGGGCGACATTGACCAACTCGACGTTCCCGCCCGCGGCCGCCTGCAGCGCGGGGCCACCTCCGTTGAAGGGAATATGCGTCACGCTAACGCCGGCCAGCACCTTGAACAGGTACTCGGCCGCGAGGTGCGGCGACGTGCCGTTGCCCGCCGTGCCGAAGTTGAGCCTTCCCCCGCGAGCCAGGGCCAGGAGTTCCTGCAGGTTGTTGGCCTGCACCGACGGATGCGCGACGATGACGCTCGGTTGCGCGGCCACCAGCGCTGCGGCCGAAAAGTCTTTTTCGATGTCGAACCCCGGATTGGCCGACATGCCCGGGGCGACCGCGATCGCGCTGGTGGTCAGAAGCACCACATGACCGTCCGCCGCACCCCTGGCCACCTGCTGGGCGGCCACGTTGCCCCCGGCGCCGGCGCGATTCTCGACCAGCACGGGTTGGCCCAGCGCCTCGCCAAGCCGCTGGCTGATGAGCCGGGCCACAATGTCGGCCGGCCCGCCCGGCGCGAAAGCCACCACCAGCCGCACGGGCTTCTGCGGCCACGCCGGGCGCGCATCTTGCGCGAATGCGGGCAATGAAGCCAGCGTGGCCGATACCAGCAACTTCCTCCGACTTCGATGCATCGTTTTTTCTCCTCCGCATGGGTCTGGATGGTCCGCCCCCTCCGCGACAGCGCTGGCCTGCCCCCTCGAATGGCGGCAGGGCCGGCGGCAGCGCCGGGGATGCACGCTGCTGCCGCCTGCGCTTCACGTCCTACGGGGACGTGATCTGCACCACGCGGTCGGGCTGGATGCGAAAAGCCATCAGGTCCTCGCCGATGATAAGGGGGCCGGCGTAGGTCTTGCGCGTCATTTCCACAACCTCCTTTTCGGTCACCGGCGGCACCTTGGGCGTACCCAGCAAGACGAAATGGTAGTAGACCGCCAGTTTCGGCTTGGCGCGGGTGAACACCACGCCGGCCTCGTCGGGCTTGGTGTGATGATCGAGAATCACCTTGAAGACCGGTGAAGCGAGCAATTCTTCGCGCACGGCCGCCACCTGGTGAATCAGCAGATCGGTGCCGGTGGCGTGCTTGATCAGGTTCTCGTTGAACCGCGTATCCCCCGAGATGGTGACCGAGCGCCCGGCATGGTCGATGCGGTATCCGAAAGCCGGTCGAAGCAGTTCGCCATGATCGACTTCGAAAGCGGTGACCCTGACGCCGCCCTGGTCGTACACCAGGCCCTGCCGCACTTCGACGACCTCGGGCCGGAGATTGGCCGGGTCGAGATTCTGGTCGGCGATGCGCGCCTTGATGTCCCAGTCATAGGCCTTGACCAGGCCGTCCATCAGATTCCGGGTTCCGGCGGGACCGAAGATGCGGAACGGGCCGATGCGCTGGGCGTACGGCGTTTCCAGCCAGCCGGTCAACCAGAGATCCGGAATGCCCACCACATGGTCCGAATGCAGATGCGTCAGGAACACCGCGTCGACCGCGCCGAGCTTCAGGCCGCTTTGCGCGAGCCGCTGCGTCACGCCCCTGCCGCTGTCGATCACGAGGTTCCTGCCGCCCGCCTGTACCAGCACGCCGGGGCCGAAGCGGCGCATCGAAGGCGGCGGGCTGCCGGTCCCCAGCAATGTCACGCGAAATTCGCCTTCGGCCACCGGCGTCGGCAAGCCCTGCCCGGCGGCCGTGCCGCACATCAGGACGGCCGCCGCGAGGCAGGCCAGCCGCAGGGACACAAGCCGGGTGAAGCGCAGCCGTACCGATGCGCGCATGGCCGGAACCCTAGACCTCGTCGGCGATCGGGTTCGCAAGCACACCCACGCCTTCGATGTCGATCTCGCAGACGTCGCCCGGGGCCATCCATACCGGCGGGGTGCGCGCATAGCCTACGCCGGCCGGCGTTCCGGTGATGATCACGTCGCCCGGCTCCAGGGTGATGCACTCGGTGATGATGCACAGCGATTCCACCACGTCGAACAGGAAATCCTTGGTATTGGCATCCTGCATCACCTTGCCATTGAGCCGCGACTGAATGCGCAGCCCGGCCGCCCCGGCCGGCAGTTCGTCGGCGGTGACCAGCCACGGGCCGAAGCCCCCGGTGGCGTCGAAGTTCTTGCCGATGGTCCACTGGTTGGTCTTTCGCTGGTAGTCGCGCACCGACCCGTCGTTGTAGCACGCATAGCCGGCCACGCAGGACAGGGCATCGGCCTTGGTGAGGTGGCGGGCGCGCGATCCGATGATGACCGCCAGTTCCGCCTCGTAGTCGAGCTTGGTGGAGGCCTTGGGACGGATGATGGGCTGGTCATGCGCCACCTGCGAGGTGGCGCCGCGCATGAAGAAACTCGGGTACTCGGGCTTGGCGTGACCGCCCTCCTTGGCATGGTCGGCATAGTTGAGACCCAGGCAGATGATCTTCGGGGGCCGCGGCACCACCGGCAGATAGGTGATGCCTGCCAGGGGCTTGACCGCGTGCGCGGGCGCGGCATCGGCTGCCGCCTTCACCACCGCCAGCGCGCCGGGCGCGGCCAGCAGCGTGGCCATGTCGGTCGACAATGCCAGCCCGGTGGCGCCGAGGTCGACGAACTCGGTGGCAGTGGCGGATTTGACGACGCCGATGGCGGCGCGTCCTTCTTTCAGGTAGCTGATCAGTCGCATGGTGTTTCCAGTTTGCTTGGCGTTGTGAAGAGGATTGAATGAACCTGCCCGGCCTTACTCCGCCTTCGCGCCGGTGCTCTTGACGACCGCGGCCCATTTCGTGACCTCGTCGCGCAAGAAGGATCCGAACTCGGCGGAGGTGTTGCGGGTCGATTCCATGCCGAGGCCGACGAATTTCTCCTTCGCGTCGGGCAGTTCCATCGCCTTGTTGATTTCCGCGTTGACGCGATCCACCAGCGCCTGCGGCGTGCCGACCGGCAGGAAGAAACCGACCCAGGTGTAGTCGTCGAAATCCTTGAAACCGAATTCGGTGACCGACGGGACATCGGGCAGCAGGGAGGATCGCCTCGCACTGGTGACCGCGATGGCGCGCACCTTGCCGGCCTTGATCTGCGGCACTGCCGGCGGCATCGAGGTGGAGGACATCTGCGTGTGCCCGGCCACCACGGCGGCGATGGCCTGGGCCGGCTGGTAGGGTACATGGGTGATATCCACCCGCGCCGCCGCCTTGAGGCGCTCCATGGACAGGTGGGTGGTCGTGCCGATCCCGGAGGAGGCGTAGTTGAGCTTGTCCTTGCGCGCCAGTTCGATTAGTTCCCTGAGGTCCTTCGCCGGCGTGGCCGGGTTGACGGTGATGATGTTCGGGGTGCGCGGCCCGAGCGCAAGCGGCACGAAATCCTTGACCGCATCATAGCCGGCGTTCGGATACAGCGAGGGATTGACGGCGTAGGCCACGCTGTGCACGAGAATGGTGTAGCCATCCGGCGTTGCCCGCTTGACCTGCCCGGTGGCGATGTTGCCGCCGGCCCCCGGCTTGTTTTCGACAACAAAGGAACCGCCGGTGGTCTCGCTGAGCTTTTGCGCCACCACCCGCGCGATGACATCGGTGAAGGCGCCGGGACCGAAACCGACCACGATCGACACCGGTTTGGCCTTCGGCCAATCCTGTGCGCAGACCGCGCCCGCGCCTGCCAGTACTCCCAGGGCCAGCAGGGCCCGGCCGGCGAGTCGTATCGAAGTGCTTCGCATGAGATGTCTCCAGAAGGGTAAGCCGGGATAACGCAGGGTACGGCGGGGAATGGCGCGAAATCGTGGCGCTTCTCGCAACGCCCCCGGGGCCCGCCGGGGCCGGGAGGCGGTATCGCTTGCGTGAGACTACAGCAGCTTCGCGGCCTCTTCGAAGGAGAAGCGCGGCAGGCGGCCCATGACCTTGGCAGGATCGCCATGTCCGAGGTTGCACAGGAAGTTGGTCTTGACCTTGGTGCCGGACCAGAATTCGGCATCCACCTTGGCCGCGTCGAAGCCGGACATCGGGCCGCAATCCAGACCCAGCATGCGCGCAGCGACCATCAGGTAGGCCCCTTGCAGCGTGCCGTTGCGGAACGCGGTGCCCTGGATCAAGGCGTCGTTGCCGGCGAATACCCCGCGCGCGTTCGGATTGTGGGCGAAGTTCTTCGACAGGTGCTCATAGAACTCCATGTCATGGCCGATGATCACCACCACCGGCGCCGCGAGGATTTTCGGCTGGTTCCCGGGCGACGCCAGCGGCGCCAGGCGCGCCTTGGCTTCGGCGGTGCGCAGGAACTGGAAACGCGCCGGCTGGGTGTTCATGGAGGTGGGCCCCCATTTGGCCAGTTCGTAGACGGCCCGGATCTCGTCATCGGTGACCGGCTGGCCGGTGAAGCCGTTCTGGGTGCGCGCGTTGCGGAATACCTGATCCTGCACTGATTCTGGGACGATGCTCATGATTTTCCTGGTTTGATTTGCGGGGGTTGAAGTGATCCGAGGTGAACCGCCGGCTCAGGCGGGAATCGGCGTCGACTGCCAGGCGGCCAGTTGCCACTTGCCATTGCGCTTGAGCCACAGGTTGAGAAAGCGGCCGTTGACGCCGCGCGTGGTTCCGTCGGGATTCTTGAGGGTCAGTCGCACATGACCGGTCACGCGGGCGCAGTCACCGAATACGTCGATGTCTTCGACGGGACGCTCCGCTGCCGCATAGGCCCAGCGGCCGCCGAGAATCCCGTCGATGTAGCTCTGCTTGGTGTCGATGACCGCGTTGGAATGGGTGTAGATGAGGTCATCGGCCAAGAGTTCCTCAAGTGCAGCGCGGTCGGCCGACACCATGGCCTTGTAACGGCGGTCTTCGAGCGCGCGAATGTCGTGCGGTGTAGTCATGTGATCTCCTGTGGAAGGGCGAAACCGAGGTGGCGATTCTATAACCAAGCCTGCCGTGCGAACCGCACGATCATCAGCAGGGCCATCAGCGACAGGAAGGCGCGCAGCCAGCGCCGGTAGGCGACCACATCGGCATGCTCACGCATGCGGATGCCCAGACGGAACGGCAACAGGGCGGCGATGGCCAGCGGCGCGGCCGCGATCCAGGCGATGGGCGGGATGCCGCCGGCCGTCAGCGCGATCAATTGCGTGGTCTTGCCGGTCAGGAAGCACAGGTTGAGCACCTGGATCAGGGTCACGGGCGCCAGCCCCATCACCAGGCACCAGATCAGCAGGAACGGTCCGCCCACATTGATCGCCGCCTCCGTGATGCCGGCCAATGTCGCACACAGCACGGCGCCCGGGTGCAGGACGCGCCTGGCGCCGGGGAAGTTCGCCCGCCCGAGCCAGTCGAGCGCCACGTACAGCAAGAGGGCAAGACCGAGGGCAAGCAGCAGCCAGGACGGATCGACCGAAAGGAAGATGCGTGCGCCGATGAGGGCGCCGACGACCATGCACAGGGGCATGTACCAGAAGCGCGCGACGCTCTCACGCAGGTTGCCGCCGCGAAAAATCAGGTAGGCCGACAGGAACATGATGGTCGGCACCGTGACGATCACAGCGGTACGCAGGTCCATCATCAGGGACAGCAGGGGCGTGGCGAGCATGGGATAGCCCACGCCGAGGAGCCCTTGTATGTAGCCCGCAAGCATGGTGACGAGGATGATCCACGCGATCACCTGCCAGCTCAGATGCATCCATTCCACGGATCGGCCGCCTTCGATGCCTAACGCAGCGCAGGGCGCGCGCACAGCGCCGCCAGCGTGGCATCGGCATCTGAAGAACCCTCATTGCCCCGCCACGCGACCACCTGGTCGGGCCGGATCAGCGCATAGTCGGCCTGATAGGCATCGTGCAATTCCGCCGAGCCCGGCGCCAGCGTTGCCAGGGGGATCGCGCCGGCACGCGCGGCGCGCTCGAAGGCGCGCGCCGTTTCGCCAGGCTCGCGCAGGCACAAGAGCGTGAACTCGAAGCCGAACCGGTCGAAAAGCGACTGGCCATCCGCCAGCCAGGCGTGCGGCGCGCGTCCGCCCGGACAGGCGCTGGGGACGTATCGGTTGGCCTCGTCGGGAGGCGCCGCGGTGCCGTCGCCGACGATGGCGCGCGATCCGTCGTAGCGCGCGCCGAAGGTGACGCCGGGAATGTTGAATTCGGCGCGCGAATGCCGGTTCAGGTATTCGCCGGCTTGCGCGCGCAGCGCCGCGCCTTCGGCCGAGGCCTCCTCGATGCGGGGATGCGGCGCGAACAAGCCTACCGAATCGGCGAAGCGCCGCGCGAACGCGGTGTTTCGGAGCGCCACCGGACGCCGCTCGGACTCGTAGGTCGACAGCAGATCAGGCCCGGCCCATCCGTTGATGACTGCCGCGAGTTTCCAGCCCAGGTTGACCGCATCTTCGACACCCGTGTTGTAGCCAAGCCCGCCGGTGGGGGTGAACAGGTGCACGGCGTCGCCGGCCATGAAGACCCGCCCGCGCGCGAACTCGTCGGCCACCAGCGTGAATCCGGCCTTCCACGAAAGGCGTGCGAGAAAGCGTACATCCATCTCGGCGCCGAGCGCCTGCCAGAACATGCGCAGGGCGTCCGCGTCGGACACGGCGTCGCCGTGGTCCTCGCGCAACTGAGTGTGGAAGACGAATTCATCAACGCCGTTGATGGCCGCCATGAATGCGCGCCGCTCCGGATTGAAGGCCCAGTACATCCAGGCGCGCTTGCTGCCCAGAAAATCGTACAAGCCCGGTGCCTTGACATGGATGGCATGCATCTGGCCCCCCATGAAATCCCGCCGCGCCCCGCCTTCGCCGCCGTAGGCGATGCCGAGCTGCTTGCGCACTAGGCTGCGGGGACCGTCGGCCCCCACCAGATACCGCGCGGAAATCCTGCGCGTACCTCCGGCGGCCAGGTCGCGCACCTGCGCGCTCACATGGGACCCGTGGTCGGCGAACTCCTCGACACGGGAGGCGAAACGCAACTGCACCGAGGGCAGCGCCTGGGCCCGCGCCTTCAGGATGGGTTCGATGTACAACTGCGAGCAGCGGTGCGGCAACTCCGCCGCGCTCCACGAGCCCGACAGGCTGCGCACCATCGCCCGCGCGTCGCGCGAAGCCGGCAACTCGAAACGCGCAAGCTCGTGGCTGTTGTAGCGCGTCCAATAGGTGACGTCGGTAGGATAGTCCGGCGGCAATCCCTGGGCACGAATCGCCTCGGCCAGCCCGAGGCGCCGGAAATGCTCCATCGTCCGCGCCTGGGTCGCGTTGGCGGCGGGCAGGGTGGCCGTATCCGGCTTGTCATCGACCAGGACCACGCGCACGCCGCGCAATCCGAGTTCGATCGCCAGAACAAGCCCTGTGGGACCGCCGCCGATGATGACGACGTCGGTTTCAGGCACAACGTTCATGGACGGGATGCGCCTGCCGGCCGCCGCAACCGCGCGGCCGGCGCCGCTTCAGTGGGCTTCCCTGGGCAGCACGAAGTCGAAATCCAGGGTGTAGAACGGCTTGTCCATCCTACTGCCGTCGGGCGCGGTGCCGGGCTCCTTGCGCACCCAGTCCGAGATCAGCGAGGAGCGAACCCCGAAGACCGCGTCGGAGTCGAGGTACTTGTCGTCGGAACGGAACACATGGGTCACCAGCTTTTCGTAGCCGGGCGCCTGGATCATGAAGTGCAGGTGCGCTGGACGGAACGGATGGCGTCCCGCACGGCGAATCCACTCGCCCACCGGACCGTCGGTGGGAATCGAATAGAACTCCGGCAATATGCTCTTGAAGGCATACTTGCCTTGCGCGTCGGTATGCAGGCGACCGCGCGCGAACAGGGCGCCGTTCTTGTCGGTGTACTGCACGTCGTAGATGCCATCGCCATCGGCCTGCCACACGTCGACCACGGCATTGGCGATCGGCGTCCCGTCCGCCGCGCGCACCGTGCCGCTGATGAACGCCGGCTCGCCCGGCGCGCCACCGGAAATGTCGTCGCCATTCTTGAAATCGGAGGCCTTGTCGGTGTGAAACGGCCCGAACACGGTCGCTTCGGTGCAGCCGGCCGGTTTGCGGTTGTTGAGCGCAACCACCAGCATGGAAAGCCCGAGGGTGTCCGAGAGCAGGATGAACTCCTGGCGCTTGTCGTCGCACTTATGGCCGACCGCCGTCAGGTACTCGATGCCCTGCATCCACTCCGCCTCGGTGAGCTTGACCTCGCGGGCGAACGCGTGGAGATGCCTGGTGAGGCTGGTGAGGATTTCCTTGAAGCGGGCGTCCTTGCAGCCTTCCAGGCGGCGGATGGCTTCGTCGGTGATGGTGTGTTCGTCGAGGTTTTGCATGGCGGGGCTCCTGTGGTGGGTTGGGCGGCTGGCGGTATTCTATGGCGCCTGCATCTATTGGGCCTGCATCTTGGCACGCTTGGCGATGCGTGCGCAAATGTCGATCTCCTTGCGCACGAAGGCGTCGAATTCGGCTTGGGTCATCGGCATGGCCTCGGTGCCGGTCTTAAGATAGCGATCCTTCACCTCGGGCGTGGCCACCGCCTTCTGGATTTCCGCATGCAATCGCTGCACGACTGCGGGGGGCGTCCTGGCGGGCACGAAGGCGCCGACCCATAATGAGAAGTCGGAATCCGGAAATCCCGCCTCGATGCTGGTGGGAACGTCGGGCAGCAGCGGGCTGCGCCTGGCGCCGCTGGTGGCCAGCGCAGCCACCTTCCCTTCCTTGATCAATCCCAGGGCTGCGTTGATCGGCGCACAGTAGAACTCCAGACGGCCGCCAACGATCTCGGTCACCGCCTCCGGGGTGCCCTTGAACGGAACATGCTGAAGATCGATATCGGCGACCAGCATGAATTTCTCGGCGTTGAGGTGGGTCGCGCTGCCGATTCCCGCGGAGGCGAAGTTGAGCTGGTTCGGCTTCGCCTTGGCGGCAGCGACCAGGTCCTTCAGCGTCCTGTAGCGGCCGGGCGGCGCAATGATGATGTTGGGGACCGCACCAAGGCCCCCGACGTTGGTGAAGTCCTTGAGCGTGTCGTATTGCAGGTTCGAGTAGATCGCCGGGTTGACCGCATGCGAGCCGGAATGGACCAGGACGGTGTAGCCGTCCGGGTCCGACTTGGCTACCGCCGAGGCGGCAATCGTCCCGCCCGCGCCGGGTCGGTTCTCGACCACCACCGGCTGGCCCATCGACGCGGCCATGCGCTCGGCGACGATGCGCCCCATGATGTCGGTCGAGCTACCCGCGGTAAACGGGATCACGAACTTGACGGCCTTGGCCGGATAGGACTGCTGGGCCCGGACGCCGGCGGCGCCCAGGGTGGCCGCCGAAGCGGCGGCGGCGAGGAATCTGCGTCTTTGCATGGCTTGCTCCACGGGTTGATCAATGTCCGATGTGCAGCGCCACCAGGAAGCGCGACACCATGTTGTAGGCGGCGATGGTGGCCACCATCTCGGTCAGGCCGCGGTCGTCGAAGTGCGCACGCACCGGCGCGAACACCGCATCCGGCACCTCGATGTCGCGCGTCATGCAGTCGGTGAGCGCGAGAACGGCACGCTCGGCGTCGTCGAACAGCGGTGCAATGCCTGCCTCGCGCACCGCGTCGATCTTGGCCTGGGACGTACCGGCCTTGAGCGCGTGCGGCACATGGGCGTCGAATTCGTAGCCTGCCCGGTTCAGAACCGCGACGCGCAGAATGGCCAGTTCGCGCAGATGCGCCGGCACGCTGCTGTGATTGCGTACCGCCGACAGCATCTGCTCCCAGCCGTTGGCCAGCGGCGCGCTGTTGAGCAGCACCTGGTAGAGCTCGGAGATGCGGCCGCGCGCGGCCTTGATGGCGGCTTCCTGCGCCGCCAGTTCGGGGCGTGTGCCGGGTACAACCGGCGGTACTCGAGTGGACATATCTGCCTCCTGGTAGTGTCGTTCGTCCGTGCGGAACGGGCTTGCGTCATCCGCACCGCACGGTCATGCCGCCATCGACCACGATTTCGGTGCCGGTGATGAAACGCGCCTCGTCGGAAGCGAGGAAAAGTATGGCGTTGGCGGTGTCGGTGCCGTCACCCATGAAACCGAGCGGTATGCGCGCCTGGCGCGACCTGAGCAATGCCTCGACATCGCCGCCGGCCTCCCGCGCGCGCCGCACCGTCTCCTCGAGGCGACCGGCATCGATATCGGCGGCCAAAACGCGCGCCCCCTCCTGGGCGAAGCGCACCGCGGTGGCGCGCCCGTTGCCCCAGCCGGGTCCCACCGAACCGGCACCGCATACGATCGCGACCTTGCCGGCCAGCCGGCCGCTAGTCACGCGGGATCCCGGCCAGGCGTTCGACATGACGAACCGTCGATATGTAGTCCAGATCCCCTTCACCCTGCGCGGCGATGGCCGCATAGATCTGCCTGACCTGCGCCGTCAGGCCCAGCGGCACGCCGCTGCGCGCGCCCTCACCCAGGATGAGGTCGAGATCCTTGATCATTTGCAGGCCGGAAAAAGTCGACGTGTAATCGCGCGCCTGCAGCGGCGCCACCTTGTAGTTGACCATCGGGGAGCCGACCGCGCTCTTGCCCATGATGTCGAGCATCTGCGACCAGTCCAGGCCTCCTTTCTCGCCCAGCGCAAGGGCCTCCCCCATCAGGCCGGCAGTGCCCGCGATCAACAGGTTGATCACCAGCTTGATCACCCTGCCCTGCTCCCCCTCGCCGAGGTAGAAGTGGGTCTTGCTGAAGGTGTCGAGCAGGGGCTTGACGAAGTCGTACGCCGGGCGGGGTCCTGAAGCCATGACCGTCAGCGCGGCTGCGCGCGCGACCACCGGGTTACCCGACACGGTTGAGCGCACGTACTCGACACCGGCAGCCGCGAGCACGCCGGCCGCCTCGGCCGAGATGCCGGGCGAGACGGTGCTGGTGTCGGCATAGATCAACCCGGGACGTCCCGCCGCGGCGACCAGCCTGGCAACGCCCGCGAACGCGGCATCGTTGGGCAGCGAACTGAGGACCACATCGGCGCCGCGCACGCTTGCGCCGGGGTCGGCTGCCGCCGTGGCGCCCGCAGCGGACGCCAGCGCGAGATTTTCAGCCACGGGATCGAACGCGACGACCCCGAAGCCGGCACGGCACAGGTGCTCGATCATCGGCAAGCCCATCTTGCCCGCCCCGATGAAGGCGACGGTATGGGTGCGGGCGGTTGCGCCGGTCATCACGCCACCTTCTTGAGGTTGAGCGCGGAGAGGATGCGGTCGCCGGAAGCCGACAGCACCGACTGTAGGCGTTCGATGCCCGTGTGCAGCAGTTTACCGCGCCGTTTTTTCCATCGTCCTGCGATCATCACCGAATCGATGTTCGCGAGGCTGGTCTGCATGACCACGCTGGCCACCGGATCGTGAACCGGGTGCATGTTGATCTGCCTGGCGTCAATGAGGACCAGATCGGCCTGCTTGCCCGCGGCGAGCGAACCGATGCGGTCATCCATACGCAGCATCTTCGCCCCGCGCGTGGTGATCCATGAAAAGGCCTCGCGCACCGGCACGGTCGAGGTGTCCGGAATGCCGCCGTCGGCTGCCCGCCGGTCGGCGTTGTCGAGGGCGCGCTGCATCGCCAGCGCAATGCGCGCCACCGTGAACATGTCGCCCGACATTACCGATTCGAGATCCACGCCGAGCGTGGGCCCGCTGCCCAGCCGGCGCAAGCGCCCGGTGATCGGGTGGCCGTGCCCTTGCGCCATCTCGTTTTCGGGCGTGATCGAAAAGCTCATGCCGAGATCGACAAAACGCTTCAGTTGCTCGTCCGACAGATTGTTGCCGTGGACGATGTTGACATGGTCCCCGAGCAACCCGGCCGCCTCGAGCCGCTCCCATCCGTCCGGCGTCCTGGCGGCACCACCACCCTGGTGCATGCTGGCGATCAGGCCGGACTCGCGGGCGAGCGCGAAATCCGCCAGGGCGACCTCCAGGGTCGAGTAGTGCGGCCCGAGAATCGCCAGCCCGAGTGTGACCAGGCCGTCATTGGCCGGCAGACGATGCTTGAGCAGGCGCTCGACCTCATGGCGCGGATGCGGGACCTCCCAGAACGGCTTCTGCCCGGGTTTCGGGTCGGGCTTCGGACTGCCGTGGAAGAAAGCTGCGCGGATGCCGGATTCGACCAGGCCGTCGATGGCGGCATCGGTGTGCGCCGGCGTCGGGTTGTTGTGGCACCAATCCACCAGCGTGGTGGCGCCGCAATTGATCTGGTTGAGAGCGCCGACGGTGGTGGCGATGCCGATGTCTTCGGGACGAAACACGGTCGCCAGCCCGGCATGCACATGCTTGAAGTATTCGGGCAAGGTCCAGTTCGCCGCCACGCCGCGCAGGCCGGTCTGCCAGGTGTGCATATGGGCATTGACCAGGCCGGGGATGACGATGAAGCCGGCTGCCTCGACAACTTCGGCGTCACCGGCGGCGAGCGCGGGTCCGATGGCGGCGATACGGTCGTTCTCGACCAGCAGATCGCCCTGCAAGTCGCCGGTCGCCTCATCCATCGAGACGATCGTGGCATTGCGGATGAGGGTACGCGCCATTTTGCTTCAGGACTCCAGACCGTCGCTGATTTCGACGTTGGCCGGCGTGAGTTCGAGGCCGGCGTTCTTGGCCAGTTCGACCAGCAGGACCGCGAAATCCACGTTGTCGTAGCCGCGCCCGACCAGCGCGGCGATCGACTCCCTTGTCGCGGCCGCAGCCGGCATCGGCACGCCATGGGACTTGGCCGCAGCCATGCCGAGATCCAGATCCTTCAACAGCAGCTTCGGTGTGAAGGTGACCTTGTCGAAGGTGAGGTTGGCCAAGGTGGGCGTCTTGTAGGCGGTGTACATCGACCCGAGCACCGAATTGTTGATCGATTGCAGGAACACATGGCGCGGAATGCCGGCTTTTTCGGCAAGCACCGCCACCTCGCAAAAGGTCTGGATGATGACACCGAACATGGTGTTGTGGGCGATTTTCCATACCCGCGCCAGTTCCCCTTCGCCCAGCCACATTTCAGAGCGACCCAGCATGGCCAGGTAGGGTCGGACGGCCTCGTAGGAGGCCTTCGGGCCGGACGCCACCACGGAAAGCTTGCCAGCCTTGGCGACCTTGCCGTTGCCGGATACCGGCGCGCATATGTAGGCGATGCCGCGCCTTTCCAGTTCGGCACGCACACCGGCCGAGCCTTCCTGCGAGATCGAGGAGCAGTCCACGACCATGTCCGGCTTGGCGCCCCGCGACAGGAGACCGCCCGCCTCGAAAAGCACCTCTTTCAGGTCGTCGGTGGTCGACACCATGGTGAACACGATGTCGCGATCGGCCAAATCGGGCTTGCCGGCCACGATCTTGGCGCCATAGGGCTTGAGCGGTTCGGCCTTGGCCGCCGTGCGATTCCAGACCGAAACGTCGCAGCCGTTTTTGAGGAGGCGAATGGCCATGGCTTCGCCCATGCGCCCGAGACCGATCCAGCCGATGGTGGGTTGCTTGCTCATTTGATTTCCGATGGGTTGGTTTGAGGTTGGTTGGAGGTTGAGGATGGGTCAGGGTTCGCGCAGCGGCACGCCGGAAATGCGCACCAGTTCATCGAACTGGAGCCCGTCCACCCAATCAAGGGCGGTGACCCCGTGCGGACCGATCGCCAGCGTGGCCAGATCGGTGTAGACGCGCTTGACGCAGCCCACGCCGGTCAGGGGATAGCTGCAGCGCTCGACGATTTTCGACTCGCCTGCCTTGGTCTGATGCTCCATCATCACGTAGGTGCTCTTGGCGCCGACGGCCAGGTCCATCGCGCCGCCGACAGCGGGAATCGCATCCGGCGCGCCGGTGCTCCAGTTGGCCAGGTCGCCGTTGACCGCCACCTGGAAGGCGCCCAGCACGCAAATGTCGAGGTGGCCGCCGCGCATCATCGCAAACGAGTCGGCGTGATGGAAGAATGCGCCGCCCGGCAGCAGGGTGACGGGCTGCTTGCCGGCGTTGATCAGGTCCCAGTCCTCTTCCCCCTTGGCCGGCGCCGGCCCCATGCCGAGGATGCCGTTTTCGCTGTGCAGGAAAATCTCGCGCCCGCGCGGCAGGTGATTGGCCACCAGGGTCGGCAGGCCGATGCCGAGGTTCACATAGGCGCCCTCCGGAATGTCGCGCGCCACCCGGGCGGCCATTTCGTCGCGGGTTCTGCGGATGTAGCTCATGCGGCCTCCATGGCGCCCTGGCGCGCGACCTTGACCACGCGCTTGACGAAAATGCCCGGCGTGACCACGACTTCGGGGTCGAGCGCGCCCAGTTCGACGGTTTCGAAAACCTGGGCGATTGTGCATTTGGCGGCCGTCGCCATGATCGGCCCGAAGTTGCGCGCCGCCTTCCGGTAGGTGAGATTGCCCCAGCGGTCGCCGCGCTCGGCCTTGATCAGCGCGACATCGGCATGGATGGGATATTCGAGCACGTACATGCGGCCGTTGATCTCGCGGGTTTCCTTGCCCTTGGCAAGATCGGTACCGTAGCCGGTCGGGGTGAAAAAGGCGCCGACGCCGGCACCGGCCGCGCGGATGCGCTCGGCGAGGTTGCCCTGCGGCACGAGCTCGAGTTCGAGCTTGCCGGCGCGGTACAGGCTGTCGAAATGGTGCGAGTCCGCCTGGCGCGGAAATGAGCAGATGATCTTGCGCACGCGCCCGGCCTTGAGCAATGCCGCCAGACCCTGCTCGCCGTTGCCGGCATTGTTGTTGACGATGACAAGGTCCCTCGCGCCCTGCTCGATCAAGCCGTCGATCAATTCATTGGGCATGCCTGCACCGCCGAAACCGCCGGTCATGACGGTGGCGCCGTCGGGCACCCCGGCCAGCGCATCGGCAACGGACGCGTACAGCTTGTTGATCATGCTCTTGCCTCCTCAGGCGGCCGGCGGGCGGCCGTGAAAAGCGTCGTCGAGGAGCGCGCGAATGGCGGCACGGTTGAGCGGACGCGGATTCGGATACGGCGAGGCGGCGGCGATGTCGGCCGCCCGCTCCAGGCCGTCCGCCGGCATGCCGATGGCAGCCAGCGAGGTGGGCGTGCCCAGACGCTGCTCCAGGGCATACAAGCCTTGCGCGGCGTCGGTGGCGCCGAGCGCGCGCGCGATGCGGCGCATCGCCTCGGGGGCCGCCTTGGCGTTGTAGGCGGTGGCATGCGGCAGCACCACGGTGTGGGTCTCGGCGTGCGGGAGGTTGAAACTGCCGCCAAGGGTGTGGCACAGTTTGTGATGCAGCGCCATGGCGCAGCCGTTCAACGCGATGCCGCACAGCCACGCCCCGTAGAGCACATTCGAGCGAGCCTCGATATCGCGCGGGGCGGCAAGCACCGCGGGCAGGCCGCTTGCGAGGGCGCGAATGCCCTCCTCGGCCATCAGCGAAATCACCGGGTTGGCATCCACCGCGTAGAGGGCTTCCACCGCATGGGCGATAGCGTTCATCCCGCTGGTCGCCGACAGCGCCGCAGGCAGGCCCAGGGTCAATTCCGGATCGTAGATCACGGTGCGCGGCAGGACGCGCCCATCCCGGCCGGTCTTCTTCAAGCCGCCTTCGGTGATGCCGAATATGGTGGTCATCTCCGACCCGGCGTAGGTCGTAGGGATGGCCAGGATGGGCAGGCTCGATTCGAGGGCGATGGCCTTGCCCAATCCGGTGGTCGACCCGCCGCCTATGGCGACCGCACAGTCGGCGCCGACCCGAGCCGCTTCGTCGCGCGCCTCCCGCGCGGTCTCGATCGGCACGTGCATCACCGCCCTGGCGAAGATCCCGGCGCAACGGGACCCGAGGCGCCGCGCCACGTCTTCCGCCTGGGCCGCCTGCTCCGGGGTGGAAAGCACGAGCGCGCGCCTGGCGCCGAGCAGGTCGATCTCGCGCTCGAGGTGGCCGATGGCACCGGCGCCGAAGACCACCCGGCCCGGATGGGAGGAATAAACGAATTGCAGCATGGTGGTTTTTGCGTTACCTTGCCGAGGAAAATGTTCGCGATAAGAACTGATGTTCGGATTGCGGAGCAGAATGCAAAGATGGCGAATGTTTGTCAAGCAGAATTCGGTTCGAATCGAGAACCCGCGATAAATCATGGAATTGCAAAGCCATGACAAGTAGTTATGCCGCAGCGCAAAATGCGCGCCGCACGCCCAGCGACAGCTATGTCCAGTCGTTCGCCCGCGGGCTTTCGGTCATCCGTTCCTTCGCCGCCGATGCGCCCAGGCAGACCCTCAGCGAGGTGGCGGCGCGCGCCGGCCTTGACCGGGCGGGCGCCAGGCGCATCCTGCTGACCCTGCAGTCGCTGGGCTACGTGGCGCACGAGGGGCGCCATTTCCGCCTGACTGCGCGCATCCTGGATCTCGGTTACGCGTACCTGTCGACCACGCCTCTGTGGAACCTGGCCGAACCGGTGATGGAAGACCTGGTTAACCAGGTGCATGAATCCTGCTCGATCTCGGTGCTCGAGGGCACCGAGATCGTCTACATCCTGCGCGTGCCGACTTCGAAGATCATGGCCATCAACCTCGCCATCGGCAGCCGCCTGCCGGCATGGTGCAGCTCGATGGGCCGGGTGCTGCTGTCGGGCCTGACGGAGAATGCGCTTGCGGATGTGCTCGCGGCCTCGACCATCAAGGCCCATACCCGCCATACCGAAACATCGCCCGCCCGCCTCGCCAAGCGGATCGCGCAGGTGCGCAGCGACGGCCATGCGCTGGTCAACCAGGAACTCGAGGAAGGCCTGTGCTCCATCGCCGTGCCCCTCAAGGATCGCGGCGGAAACATCATCGCGGCGATGAATCTTTCCGCCAACGCCAATCGCTTCACCGCAGCGCAGATGACGCGCAGGTTCCTGCCCCCGCTCAAGGCGGCGGCCGTACGCATCAATCAGGCGCTTGCGCTGCGGGCATGAGCGCTACAATCGTTCTCGTCCCTCCATGAGAGCCTGTCCGGCAGAATCGCGCGCATCATGAACGGTAGCCAGACGCCGCCAGCCAAACTGCTGGTCAGCCTGCTGTTCACGGCGTCGATCCTGTTCGGCGCGTTCATCGTCCTTTCTCCGTTCGTCCTGGCGATCCTATGGGCCGCGATCCTCGCCGTCGCGACCTGGCCGCTGCATGAGCGGATCGCGCGCCGCCTGGATCAGCGACGCGGCCTCGCCGCCGCCGTCTCGACCACCCTGGTGCTGATCTTCCTGGTGGGGCCGATGGCCCTGCTGCTGGTGTTCCTGAGCCAGGACGCCTACACCGCGGCGTCCTACCTGATCGATGCCGACACCTATGGCAAACCGGTGCCCCCGGTGCTCGAAAAGCTGCCGGTCGGCGGCGAATACCTGACGCAACTGTGGGAGAAGTACCTGGCCCAGCCGCGCAGGCTGTCCGCGGTGCTCGAGGCCCAGCTCGATGTCATCCGCAACGCCGCGCAAACCGTATTCCTTGACCTCACCTCGCGTGTGGCCACCCTGATGTTTGCGCTCTGGGTCCTTTACTTCTTCTACCATGATGGGCGTGCCATCAGCGCATGGGTCAACCAGATCGGATACAAGTGGCTGGAATACCGCTGGCCGTCCTACGTCTTCCAGCTGCCCGATGCCATGCGCGCCGCGGTCAACGGCATCGTGATCGTCGGTTTTGCCGAGGCGCTTCTGTTGTCGCTGCTGCTGTGGATCTGCGGCGTGCCGTCGGCGGTGACGCTGGGCGTGATCACCGCGGTCATCGCGTTCATCCCGATGGCGGCGCCCCTGCTGCTGGCTGTCATCGGGTTCATCCTGTTCGCCGGCAACGCGCCGGTGGCGGGTATCGCGGTTTTCTCCGTCGGCACCATCATCGTGATGGCAGCGGACTATGTGGTGCGCCCCATGCTCATCCAGGGCGGCACGGCCCTGCCGTTCCTGGCGATCCTGTTCGGTATTTTCGGCGGGGTCGGCACGATGGGCATCGTCGGACTGATCATCGGCCCGGTGCTCCTGGTGCTGCTGCTGGTCCTGTTCCGCGAGGCCGCGATCGACGAGAAGAGCATCGACCTGGACCTGACCCAGAGCAGCAAGGGTTTCGACCCGCGCAACCGCTGAGGTGGTCGCCGGGAACGCGACACGGGGCGCGCGATGCCGCGCCCCTTGGCGCCCCTTGGCGCCCCTTGGCGCCCCTTGGCGCCCCCTCGCGCCGCGGCGTCCCCAAGCGACTGTCTCCGCGCATCGATGCCGGCCTCGGCCGCCAGGCCGTCCTGCCGAGCCCAACCGACCGCCACTGAGTCCGTTCACACCACGCGCGAGCGGTGCGAAGCCGCCGTCAATTGCCTCTTTTGAAGCGCCGCACGCACCCTGCCGGCCTGCCTGACGTCCCCGCGGTCAAGTGGGAGCAGATAACCGCCGGTATCGTCAGGCCAGGTGAACGCCGCCGTCCATGAAGACGACCTCTCCGGTCATGGCCGTACCGCCGGCGAGAAGCAGCACGCACATTTCCGCCATCTCCTGGGCAGTGACAACCTTCTTCAGCGCCGCCTTGGCGATCATGCCCGCCTTGGCCTTGTCCGCATGCTCCTGGCCGCGCCCGCGCACATGCCAGCCGGTATCCACATAGCCCGGTGCGACGCAGTTGACGCGTACCGCCGGCCCGAGCACCCGGGCCAGCGACTTCGTCAGGGTATGGACTGCGGCTTTGCTTGCCGCATATGCCGTGGAGGTGCCCCCCCCGGTGACGCCGGCGCGCGAGCCGATGTTGACTACGCTGCCATGGCCGCTCTCCCTGAGAGCCGGGGCGGCGGCGCGTGTCATCTGGTAGACCGACACGACGTTGTTGCGATAAAGGCGCATGAAATCGTCGCCGGACAGCGCGTCCAGATCCGCCGCCGGCGCAACCTTGGTCTCGCCGGCGTTGTTCATCAGCGCATCGATGCGGCCGAACCTCGCGAGCGCGGCCTGCACCAGGGCCTTGCAGGCCGCGTCCTCGGAGACGTCGGCCTGCACCGCGATGGCATCGCCGCCCGAGGCGCGGCACTGCTCGGCGACCGCTTCCGCCGGTTCGCGGTTGGCGCGGTAATTGATCACCACCCGCCAGCCGCGCGCCGCAAGTTGCCGGGCGGTTTCCGCGCCGATCCCGCTCCCGGCCCCGGTGATGATGGCGACACGCTGCTCCATCATGCGGCCTTCGGCGGCCGCAGCTGCAGGGACTTGTACTCCAGGAATTCCTCGAGTCCGTAGACGCCGGATTCGCGCCCGTTGCCCGATTGCTTGAACCCGCCGAACGGCGCCATCGGGTTGAACGGACCGCCGTTGATGTCGATCTGGCCGGCGCGAACCTGGCGCGCGACGCGCATGGCCCGCGCCTCGTCCTTCGACCAGATCGTGCCGGCAAGGCCGTACACCGAATCGTTGGCGATGCGCACCGCATCGGCCTCGTTCTTGTAGGTGAGGATGGACAGCACCGGGCCGAAGATCTCCTCGCGGGCGATAGTCATTTCCGGCTTGACGTTGCCGAATACGGTCGGCTTCACGAAATAGCCCCTGGGCTGCCCGTCAGGCGCCTCCGCGCCCCCGGCAAGCAGCGTCGCGCCCTCCTCGATGCCCTTGCGGATGTACGCACGCACGCGGTCACGCTGAACCCCGGAGATCAGCGGCCCGAGCCGCGCATCGCCCATCGGATCGCCGACCGTGAAGCCGCCCGCCACCTCCGTGGCGATCTGCGCGGCTTCCACATAGCGCGACTCCGGGACCAGCATGCGGGTTGTCGCGGCACAGGTCTGCCCGGAGTTCAGATAGCAGTAGCTGACGGTGGCCTTGACCGCGGTCGCCAAGTCCGCGTCGTCGAGGATGATGGCCGCCGACTTTCCGCCGAGTTCGAGCGCGACCCGCTTGACGGTCTGCGCAGCAAGCTCCGATACCCGCTTGCCGGCCCGGGTGGAACCGGTAAACGACACCATGTCGACATCGGGCGACCGGGCCAGCACTTCACCGACCACCGGGCCGTAGCCGGACACGAGGTTGAACACGCCTTTGGGCAACCCCACCTCGTGCATGATCTCCGCCAGCATGAAGGCATTGAGCGGCGCGACTTCCGACGGCTTGAGTACCACGGTGCAACCGGCCGCCAGCGCGGCCGCGACCTTGAGGGCGATCTGGTGCAGGGGAAAATTCCACGGAGTGATCGCCGCGACCACGCCGACCGGTTCCCTAACGATCAGCGAATTGCCGACCGTCTTCTCGAATTCGAATTCCGCCGCGAGCTTCGCGTACATGCCGAACGTATTGAGCGGATTTCCGACCATGACTCGCTGGGCGAGTTTGAACGGAACCCCCACCTCACCGGTGATGGTGCGCGCGAATTCGTCGCCACGTGCCTTGAGCGCTGCGGCGATGGCGGCAAGCGCCTCGCCGCGCTTCGCAGCCGGCGTGGCCGACCACGCACCGAATGCCGCTTTCGCGGCGGCTATGGCGGCCTCCGCATCGGCTTCGACGCCCTCGGGAATGCGGCCCATGACCTCCTCGGTGGCGGCGTTGATGACGTCGATGGTCCCGCCGCCCGCGCCCGCGACCCATGCGCCATTGATGTAGAGCTTGTCGAAAATTTTCATGCACATTCCAATCAGGAGTGGAGGGGGGCCCGCGGCGGCGCATTCTAGCGCAGGGCCTCGCTCGCGCACCTGCCTGCCCGCCTAATCCCGGTAGACCGGCAGGGCTGCGACCCGCCTTTCGATCTCCGCCATCTGGCGCTTATACTCGACGCCGCCGATGCCGCCGAAACGGCGCTTGAACTCGGATGCGGGCATGAACTCCGGCAAATCGTCCACCCTGGGAAAAATCTGACCAGCGGTCAGGTCTGGCGCGATTTTTTGCGCCTTGAGCGCGCCCGCGCGCGCGGATGTGGCGAGTTCCCCGAAACGGGTCCCGGCCCGGTCTGCCGCGATATCGTTGAACGAAAAGCCGCTGCCGCCGTTGGAATCATCGATTTCCTTGAACAGCCCGACAGCATCCGACAAGGGACTGCCGGCCGTCGCGGCAAGCGCTGCCGAGACGGCGAAATGCTGCGCGAAGTCATGCCGCCCCGCCAGGGTGACGTGGCGGGCGGCGGGCTTGGGCCATGACCTCGTTGCCGGCAGGACCGCGCCCAGGCCCTTTCCGTTGACAAACAACGCCAGGCTCAGCAGGACGGCGCGATTCTCGGCGGCCGCGTCCCCGCCCCGCTGGCCGGCATGCAGCAGCATGGCCTGCAATAAGCGCTCCATCGGCAGCGCCCCGCGGTCGCTGCTTCTCGACAAGTCGAACAGCAAGGTCTGGTAAGCCTTCAGGCGCGCCTCGTCTTCGGCAGGCAACAGCATGCCGGTCAGGCTGGCCGGCAGCGCGTTATCCCACTCGTAGATCAGCATCAACGCGCCGTCGCGAAACGACACCTGCTTGATGGCCGCCAGCGCCTTGGCGGCGCCGGCCTGCGCCGACCATTTCGCGATTCCCCATTCGACGAGGCGCCGCGCGACAAAGCCGGGCAGGTGCAGCCGTCCCACGTCGAGGGACCGGACCTGGGGCAAGCCCTCCGCTTCGGCGAATTCAGCGTCGAGATTCAGGTACCTGCCGAACGGGTTGGCCGGCAGCGCGAGACTGGCGGCCATGCTTACCGCGCCTTCCCTGAGCCTCACCGCAGCGCTGCCGCGGGCATGCTGGTGCGCCAGGTAATTGAACGCCGTATCGAGGTCTTCGCCGCCAATGACCACGCTGCGCAGCACGCCGGACTGCATGCGGCGCGGATCGTTGCGCTCGACGATCCTTTTTGCCCGGGCGATGGCCTCCGGCCTGACTTCAGCCGCCCGCAACAGGGTCGGCTGGTCATCGAGTGCCAGAAACAGGCCGATGACGACGGCCACAGGCAGGCCGATGACCGCGAGAAGCGATGCAACCAGTGTGGCCTTGAGGAAGAAACGCATCGGGCGGAAAAACTTCAGGCGCCTTCAGGCCTGACTCTCTCGAAGGCGATGGCCAGTTGGCGAAACTCATCGGGAAGCGGCGCCGAAGCGTTGGCGACCGGGTCCTTGTAGACGTAAATCAGCTCTCCGCTGACCAGATGCTCGTCCGCGCGGTGGATCTCGGTCACCGTGCGCATCGAAGAGCGGCCGAGTCTGGCGATCCGCACGCCGATGTCGAGGTCGTCGTTCCAGTGCGCCGGCGCGTGGTACTCGGCGGACGCCTTGACCACGAAGATATTGTGAATCCAGCCGTCGAAGCGGGTCTGCAGGCCCGCCCCTGCCGCCGGGAGCCCCGCCGCCAGCATGGCGCGCCACGACTCGTAGACCGCCACGTCGAAATAGTTGAAATAGTTGCCGTTGAAGACAACCCTCTGCATGTCCACCTCGGACCAGCGCACACGCAGGCTGTGGAAAAACGTGAAATCCGATCTCACCGGCGCGCTCCGCTCAGGACTTCGCCGCAAGGCCGAGCCGGTCTATCAATGCCTTTTCCGATTCGAAGGTATCCCTCGCATATTTCGTGTAGGCGGCTGTGTCGAGATAGATCACCGATTGGTCATACTTGTCCAGAACGGACTGCACCGCCGGGTCGTCGAGCGTCTTGCGGAAGGCATCCTGAAGGGTTTTCACGACCGCCGGATCCATGTTCCTGGGCCCGCAAACGCCGAACGGGGAGTCCGATATCGTCTTGTAGCCCAGTTCATCCAGGGTCGGCACGTTGGACCACCGTTTGGTGCGCTTGCTGCCATAGGTCGCGAGCAGGCGGAGCCTGCCGGCGTCCACATGCGGTCCCCAGCCGGTGGCGTCTGATGCGCCCATGACGTGTCCGCCGAGCACGGCCTGCATGTTCTCGGCATTGCCCTTGTACGGCACAGGCTGCAACTGGATGCCGGCGCGTTGCGCGAACTCCTCCACCGCCAGATGCGGGCTGGTACCCGTGCCGGTGTTGCCGTAGGTGAACCTGCCCGGGTTGGCCTTCGCGTAGTCGACCAGGTCCTTGATGCTCTTGATCGGCGAATCGGCGCGCACGACGAAGCCGAAGGTATAGCCGGTCAGGCAGGCGATCCACGTGAAGTCCCGGAGCGGGTCGAACTGCACTTTTTGCATGTGGGGAATGCGGAAGACGCTGATCGGAAGCTGGGCCAGGGTGTAGCCGTCCGGCCTGGCGTTGACCAATTCGATGGCCCCGAGGGTGCCGCCCGCGCCGGGCTTGTTCTCGACCAGGACGGTCTGTCCGAGTGCCTTGCCCGCGCTTTCGGCGAATGCGCGCATGACGATGTCGGTCGAGCCCCCGGCCGGCCACGGGCAGATGTAGCGGATGGTCCGGGACGGGAAGGACTGCGCCCGCGCGACCGATGGTGCGAACGCCGCCAGGGCGGCCGCTTTCAGGAGGGTACGGCGTCCAGTCATGTCTGGTGTCTCCTAGGTCATGCCGCCGGAGGGGCGGCTGAAATGATTCTATCGGCCCGGCCTATTGGGCATGAATGCAATGTACCCGATGCGTCTGCGAGACGATCCGCGCCTCGGGATAGGCGGCGGCGCACTCCGCGGTGGCGCGGGAACAGCGCGTATGGAAGTGACAACCCGCCGGCGGGTTGGCGGGGCTCGGCAGATCGGCGAACAACTTGCGATCCGCGACCTGCGGGGCTTCGGCACCGCCTTCGATGCGCGGAACGGCCGCGAGCAGCGCCTGCGTGTAGGGGTGGCGCGGGCGTCGCAATACTTCGTCCGCGGAGCCCGATTCGACGATCCGCCCCAGATACATGACGGCGATATCGTGCGCAAGATGCTCCACGACCGCCAGGTTGTGGGTGATGAACAGGAGGGCCACACCGCGCTCGCGCTGCAGGTCGGCCAGCAGGTTGAGGATCTGCGCCTGCACCGAGACGTCGAGCGCGCTGGTGGGCTCGTCGCAGACAATCAGCTTCGGTTCCACCGCCAGGGCGCGCGCGATGGCGATACGCTGACGCTGCCCGCCGGAGAATTCGTGCGGGTAGCGATCGCGCGCGTCTGCCGGAAGCCCCACCTGAGCCAGAAGCGACGCCGCCTCGCGATCGCGCCCCGCCTGATCCACGCCCAGACCGAAAGACGCCATTCCTTCAGCGATGATCTCCCCGACCCGCATGCGCGGATTGAGCGAGGCGAACGGGTCCTGGAAGACGATCTGCATGAGCGAGCGGCTCTGCCGCAACACCTTGGCCGGCGCGCCGGCGAGTTCGCGTCCGTCGAACCGGATCGATCCCGCGCTCGGCGCGATCAGCTGCAGCAACCCCTTGCCGACGGTGGTCTTGCCGCAGCCGGACTCGCCCACCAGCGCCAGGGTTCGGCCGGCGCCGATCGTAAGCGAGACGCCATCGACGGCGCGCACATGCCCCACAGTGCGACGGAAAAGACCGCGCCGAATCGGAAAATGCACTTTGAGATCACGCACCTCCAACAACGCGCCTTGCTGGCTGACGGGCAGCGCCGCCGCTGCCGCGCCGGCTTCCGCGCGCAGGGGCGGCACCTCGCCCTCCTCGAGCAGGTGGCACCTGGCCCGATGGCTTGTGGTGCCGTCCGTGGCGGCCATGTGCCATCCGGGCGCCTCCGCCTCGCAGCGGGCATGGGCGAAGGCGCAGCGCGGCGCGAATCGGCAGCCGGCGAACTCCGTTGTCAGCGGCGGGACCATGCCGGGTATGGTCATCAGAGGCGAACCGCGGCTGGCCGAGCCGGGCAACGCGGCGAACAGGCGCGCGGCATAGGGATGCAGTGGCCGGGCGAAGAATGACGCGCGACTGCCGATCTCGATCATTTCTCCGGCGTACATCAAGGCCACCCGGTGCGCCATGCGGGCGACGACGCCGAGGTCATGGGTGATCAGGAGCATGGCCATGCCGTTGGATCGCTGTAGTTCCACCAGCAGATCCAGGATCTGCGCCTGAATGGTGACGTCTAGGGCGGTGGTCGGCTCGTCCGCGATCAGCACTTCCGGTTCGGAACACAGCGCCAGGGCGATCATCACCCGCTGCTTCATGCCGCCGGAAAGCTGGAACGGATAGTCGTCCATGCGCTGCGCCGGGTCGGGAATCCCGACCCGCTGCAACCAGTCGAGGGCGCGAGCGCGGGCGGCGGCGCCTCGAGCGATGCCGTGGCGCTCGAGCACCTCGACGATCTGCTCCCCGCAGGTCATGACCGGGTTGAGGCTGGTGGCCGGCTCCTGGAAGATCATCCCGATGCGGCGCCCGCGCACGTCGCGCATCTCGTACTCGGGCAATTCGAGCAGCCTGCGGCCCTCCTGGTCCACACGCCCGCTGTCGATCCACGCGGCCTCCGGCAAGAGGCGCATGATCGACAAAGCCGTCATCGACTTGCCGCAGCCGGACTCGCCGACAACCGCGAATGTCTCGCCCCGGGCGATCTCGAAGGAGACATCGTCGAGCGCACGGATCACGCCCCCGGCCGTTTCGATACGGGTATTCAGGCCGCCTATCTCGAGGACTGCGCTCATGCGGACGCTTTCGCAAGCAGGCCACGCCGGCGGCGCTTGGGCGACAGGCGCGGGTCGAAGGCATCGCGCACCGCGTCGGCGAAAAGATTGGCGGCCAGGACCAGCGCCAGCATGAAGAAAAACGCCGCCGCCAGGGACCACCAGACCATCGGGTCGCGCGACATCTCCAGGCGGGCCGCGTTGATCATGGAACCGAAACTCGACATCGACGGGTCCACCCCCACCCCCACATACGACAGCACCGCCTCGGTCAGGACCATGCCGGAGAAATCCATCACCGCGCTGATGATCACCAAGTGCATCACGTTGGGCAGGATGTGGCGGACGATGATGGCCAGCCGCGACACGCCGAAGGCGCGGGCGGCCTGGACATACTCGAGTTCGCGCAGCTTGAGCGCCTCGCCGCGCATCAGGCGGCACAAGCCGGTCCAACTCATCATCCCGAGAATGAAGCACAGGCACAGCAGGCGGAAGTCGGCGCGCTCCGCGGCGGTCGCGAACCAGCCGGGATTGGCGTCGATGGCCACCTGCATCATCAGCACCGAGGCCGCGATCAGCAGCACCCCGGGAATGGAATTGAGCGTGGTGTAGACGTACTGGATGGCATCATCGATCCAGCCGCCGAAATAGCCCGCGGCGATGCCGAGCAGCACCCCCATCGGCAGCATCACCAGCGTGGTGAGGGTGCCGATGATCAATGCGGTCCGCACGCTCTTGAGCGCCAGGTAGAGGACATCCTGCCCGACCTTGTCGGTGCCGAGCAGGTGATATCGGCTACCCAGCGTCGCGGCCACGCCCGCGCACAGGCAGATCACCAGCAGCGTGATGAGGATCGAGCGCCAGGGCAGGCGTCCGCGGCCGCTCCATGCATCGCCCCAGACCCCGGCGATACCGCCGTCCTCCTGATGGTTCGCCGCGTACGCGCCGAGCAGCACGAAAGCCAGCGCCAGCCACGCGATGAACCCGAACACCATGCCGCGAACCGCGTGCGTGGCGACATCCGCGGCCCATTCCCGCGCCGGATCCTTGAGGTGGGCCCCGCCGTTGGCCAGGCGCGGGTACTCGCGCACCTGACGGGGCTTGCCGTCGGGCCCGGGCCTCTCGATGTTTTCGCGCGAGAAGGCGTGGGTGGCAAGCGGCGCCGAGTAGGTCTTCTCGCTCTTTCCCGCCATCGGGCCCAGCACGCCCTGGATGACGAGGTCGAGCACACTGCGCACCTCGACCGCGTAGCGCGCCGGCCCGGGAATGCCCGGCTTGGCCTCGATCAGGGGGCGGTAGTGCAGGCTGTCGAGCACGCCGATCAGGGCGAATGCCGAGAGCACAGTCGCCGCGGCCATGCCGGAGGCGCTCCTGGCCATGCGCGCCCAGGGCGCGCGCAGGTGCGGGCGGCGCGCCGCATGCCGCGCGTAGGCCAGGCACACCGCCAGAAGGATGAACAGCAGGACGTCGGTCCACAGGACGACCACCATGAAGTTCATGTGTCAAGCCTCACGCGCGGATCGACGATGGTGTAGGAAATGTCGGTCAACACCAGCCCGAGGATGTAGAGGACCGACCCGATGAAGACCATCGAACGCACCACGCCGAAGTCCTGCGCCTGAATCGCCTCGATGGTGTAGCTGCCCAGGCCGGGAATGCCGAAAAACGACTCGGTCAGCAGGCTGCCGACGAACAACCCCGGAATGACCACCACGACGCCGGTGAGTATCGGGATCATGCCGTTGCCCAGCACGTGGCGGAAGAGCACCACCAGTTCCGACATGCCCTTCGCGCGCGCGGTGCGAACGTAGTCGCGCCCCATCTCCTCGATGAAGATGGTCCGGTACAGCCGCGTGGCGCCCCCCAGGCTGCCGAAGATCCCGATGGCCACCGGCAGGACGAGGAACTTGAACGCGTCGGCGCCGCCCGCGTAGCCCGAGATGGGCACCAGGTGCCACAGCTTGGAGAACACGTACTGTCCGGCGATGATGAAGAACAGGCTGGAGATGGACATCATCGCCACCAGGAACACCTGAGAGGCGAAGTCGAACCGGGTCGCGCGGAACAGGGCGAGCAGCAGGGCGAACGACACATTGACGCCCAGCCCGACGATGAATACCGGCACCTGTACCGCAAGGCTCGGGCCGGCGCGGTTGCGTATCTCGAACCAGATGTCGCGCCCGTCATCGGCGCGGCCGAAGTCGAGCATGAACATCGCGACCGACTTCTCGAAATAGATGGTCTCGGTGAAGCGCTTCGCGCCTTCCGCACTGCCGTTGTACAGCAGCGGCTTGTCGTATCCGCGTTCGGCCTTCCATTTGGCGATCGCGTCCGGCGTCACGCGCTTGGCCCCCAGCTGCAGGCGGGCGATGTCGTCCGGCGTGTTGACCTTGAAAAACAGCCAGAACGTGATCAGGTTCACCCCGATCAGGATCAGGAAGGCGTAGACGAGACGCCGGACGAGGTAGGCGGTCATGCGCTTATCGCCACCGCGCTCTCGGAGCGGCGCCAGTAGCGCACGCCCGCCCAGGCCAGGAGGCCCATGGCCGCCACGAGAAGAAAGAACGGCCACACCACCGGCCGGTTCCATTCGGCGCGCTTCTGTGCGCGCAACGCGGCATCGATGCGCTGGTACTTGATGCCGTTGTTGGCCATCTGGTTCGGCTTGCCATTGCGGATCCAGGCGTGCGACAAGCCGTAGCTCTTGGGATGGAAGCCCCATACCCAGGGCGCGTCCTCCTGCAGCAGGCGAAGGATGCGGTCCATCAACGCCTGCCGTTCGGGGCCGTTATCCATCGCCTTGACTTCATCGAAAAGGCGGTCGAATTCGGGATTCGAATAATTGGCCTTGTTCTCGCCGTCGCTCTTGGCCGCGGCATTCGGGCCATAGAGCAGGAAAAGAAAGTTCTCCGGGTCGGGATAGTCGGCATTCCAGCCCAGGAAGAACATCTGGGTGTTGCCCTTGCGGATTTTTTCCTGAAAACGGTTCCAGTCGGTGCCGCGGATTTCCAGCTGCACGTCGATCTTGGCGAATTGCTTGCGATACCAGTCGAAGCGGGCCTTGTCGCCGGGGCCGCGGTCGGCCGCATCCAGGTACAGGACCAGCGGCGCGCCGGTGCGGGCATCGCGCCCGTCGGGATAGCCTGCCTCGGCGAGCAGCTTCTTCGCATGCGCAATCGCCTTGCGCTCCGCCCGCCCGTTTTTCCAGTCGTAGACGACCGGATTGACCGACTCACGCCCTTCCCTGAATCCAAAGATGCCTGGCGGAATGGGGCCCTGGCCGGGAATACCTCGCCCGTTCATGAAAATGGAAATGAACTCCTCGAAATCCAGCGCGATGGAGATGGCGTGACGCAGCTTGCGCGTACGCTCGGCGGTTTTCGGGTCGCTGCCGCCGACCACGGGATCACGCCAGTTGAAGGCCAGGTAGAACGATGTGGTGGCTGTGGAGGTATTGAGCCGGATGCCACGCGCCTCCATGGCGGCGGTGAGGGTCGCCTCGCCCTCGCCGCCGGCCTTGATGGCCTGATCGAAGGTGTCCGAGGAAATGCCGGAGTTGTCGTAGTAACCCTGCAGGAATTTGTTCCAGTAGGGAATCGATTCCTTTTCGCGGGTGAACACGACCCTGTCGATGAAGGGCATCGGCTTGCCGGCGTCCTTCAGCAGGCCTGCCGCCGCGTCGCCGGCTTCACCCTCGGCGGGAAACGGCTCGCCGCGGAAATTGGGATTGCGCGTCATCACCATGCGCGCATTGGGGTCGTTCTCGGAAAGCATGTAGGGGCCGGTGCCCACCGGATACCAGTCCAGCGTCAGGTTGCGCTCGGCCATGCCGGATTGCGCGTAGAACTGGTCGGCTTCCCAGGGAATCGGCGCGAAGAAGGCCATCGCCAGCCAGTAGATGAATTGCGGGTACTTTCCGTCCACCGTGATTCGGTAGGTGTGACGATCGACGACCTCGACGCCTTCGATCGAATGAGGGCGCAGGTCGACCCAGGCATCCTTGCCGTCGCGCGCTTCGATCTTCTTCACCTCCGCCTTGAGCCGATCCCCGAAGGCTTTCAGGCCGATGATGTAATCGGCCATGTGGCTGAAGATCGGCGAGTTGACGCGGGGCTGCGCCAGGCGCTTGATCTGGTAGACGAAGTCCTCGGCGACCAGCTCGCGGGTGCCGGTGTCCGCAAAATCGGAGAGGCGGTACTTGCCGGCGACGGCGTCGCGGGTGAGCTTCCGGTTCGCCTCGACGAAGGCCGGATGCGGGGCATAGCGGATGCCGGGGCGGATGCGGATGTCGTACACGCTGCGCGCCACGCTCGAGGCCGGCGCATCGCCCGCAAGTTCGCGCCCGTCCTTGTCGTAGTAACGCGGCCGCGGCACCTCGGTGGCGGCCGCCGGCATCAATTCGTAGGGACGCTTGTAGTAGTGGTACTGGAACGGCGGCTCGTAGATCTGCGCGACGAACTCCGCCTCGTCGGCCGTGTACGACTTCGCCGGGTCGAGATGCTTGGGCCGCTGCGAGAACGACGTGTAGAGCGTGTTGTCCTCGCCGCTCGGGCGGGCGTACGGATCGTTCCACACCTCCCCGCAACCCGACGCGCCGAGCAACACCGCGCCCATACAGGCCGGGGCCAGAAAAGCCTTCAAGCGCGCGGTCACGATGCGTAGCATTGGCGAAGTGTAGCGAATGTGGCCGCGCTTGACGCTGCGGGTGAACCTTATAATGCGGCGCAAGGACAACGCAACCGCGGAGACGCAATGGGCTTTCTCGAGGGCAAGAGGATTTTGGTGACGGGCGTGCTGAGCAACCGGTCGATCGCTTACGGCATCGCCCGGGCATGCCATGCCCAGGGCGCGCAGCTGGCCTTCACCTACCAGGGCGAACGCTTCGAGGCGCGCATCCGGGATTTCGCGGCCGAGTTCGGCTCCGACCTCGTGTTTCCCTGCGACGTCGCCGAGGACGATCAGATCGCTGCCGCCTTCGCAGGCCTGGGACGCCGCTGGGACAGCCTCGACGGACTCGTGCACGCCATCGGGTTCGCGCCGCGCGAAGCCATCGAGGGCGACTTTCTGGAAGGCATCACCCGCGAGCGCTTCCGCATCGCCCACGACATCTCCAGCTACAGCTTCGCCGCCCTGGCCAAGGCGGCGCTGCCGCTCATGCAAGGACGCGCCGGCGCGCTGCTGACGCTCACCTACCTGGGTGCCGAGCGCGTGGTGCCCAACTACAACACGATGGGCCTGGCGAAGGCGAGCCTCGAGGCGAGCGTCCGGTACATGGCGTCTTCCCTCGGTCCGCGCGGGCTGCGCGTCAACGGCATTTCCGCCGGCCCGATCAAGACGCTCGCGGCGATGGGCATCGGCGGATTTTCAAGGATTCTCAAGTTTGTCGAGGAAAATGCCCCGCTGCGGCGCAACGTCAGCATCGACGACGTCGGCAATGTCGCCGCGTTCCTGCTCTCCGACCTCGCCGCCGGCGTCACCGGCGAGATCACCTACGTCGACTCCGGCTTCAACGCGGTCATGGGCGGGATGCCGACGGCGGCATAGACTCGCCGGCCGTGCCGGTTGCCGCATCGGGCCGCTCATCGGAGTGCCCGCACCGGCCGGCGCCCCGCGCCCGCAGCGCGGTCCGGCGGATCGGCTGCGCGAAACCTCGTCGGCCCTTTTGCATTTTGTATACAATTCTGATGATCTTTGTGCGCAAAACCCAGCGCCAGACAAATTCCAAGGTGAAGCCGTGCCGATTCTGACCCGCATGAAACCCAACCTGTATAAGGACTCCGTGGCGCTGATGCGGATCGCGGAAAAGGTGCTTCAGGACCCGGCGGTCAGCCGCGCCACGCTCATCATGGGCACCCCGGCGAACAAGGAGATTCTGGATGAAGCCGGGCTTTTGGACAGCGAAGCCGCCGCCGCCAACCCCAGCGACCTGATCATCGTGGTCGAAGCGCGCGACAGCACGGTGCTGGTGAAGGCCTTCGAGGAGATCGAAACGGCGCTGACCGCGACTGCCAAGCAATCCGGCCCCGGCCAGGAGATCGTGCCGCGCAGCATCGCCATGGGACTGGGCACCGGGAACGCATTCGATCTCGCGCAGATCTCCGTGCCGGGCGCCTACGCCGGGGCCGAAGCGCTGAAGGCCGTCAAGGCCGGCCTCAATGTTTTCCTCTTCTCGGACAACGTGCCGATCGAGCAGGAGAAGGCGGTCAAGACCCTTGCCGCACGGCGCGGTCTCCTGGTCATGGGGCCGGACTGCGGCACGGCCATCATCGGCGGCGTCCCGCTCGGTTTCGCCAACGTCGTTCGCCGCGGACGCATCGGCCTTGTCGGTGCGTCGGGCACGGGACTGCAAGAGGTGTGCTGCCAGATCCACCTGCAGGGCGAGGGGGTCAGCCATGCCGTCGGCACCGGCGGTCGCGACGTCAAGGCCGAGGTCGGCGGCATCACGATGCTGATGGCCCTGGATCTGCTCGCCGCCGATCCGGACACCCGCGTCATCGGCATCGTGTCCAAGCCGCCGGCACCCGAGGTCATGCGGGCGGTGATCGAACGCGCCGGCAAGGCGGGCAAGCCCGTGGTGGTGTGTTTCCTCGGCGGCGCCGCCCTGGACCTGCCCGCAGGCGTGAGCCAGACGCATAACCTGCACGACTGTGCCGCCGCGTGTGTCGCGCAGGCGCGCGGCGGCGCGCCCGCGGCCGCGCCGGCGGATCCTGCCCTGCCCGCGCTGCGATTCGCGCCGCAACAACGCTACCTGCGCGGCCTGTTTTCCGGCGGCACCTTCTGCACCGAGGCACAGGTCGCACTGCGCAGCCGGGGCATCACCTGCCGCTCCAATGTGCCTCTCGATGCGGCCTGGGCATTGGCACGCCTGGACCGCTCGGAAGGCCACACCATGCTCGACCTGGGCGACGACGATTTCACCGTCGGCAAGCCGCATCCGATGATCGACCCGTCATCGCGCGTCGCGCGCATCGCCGAGGAGGCCGGGGATGCGGAGACGGCCGTCATCCTGCTCGACGTCGTGCTTGGCTATGCCGGCCACGCGGATCCGGCGGGCGCCCTCGCCCCGGCCATCCGCCAGGCCCTGGCAACGGCCAGGGCGGGCGGGCGCGAACTGGCGGTGGTGGCCTTCGTGTGCGGCACCGAGGAGGATCCGCAGGGCCGTTCCGCCCAGGAGAAAACCCTGCGGGATGCCGGCGCCCTGCTCGCGCCCTCGAGCACCCACGCAGCGGCCCTCGCCGCGCGGCTGGTGGCCGGGCGGGCAGCATGAGCGCCGCGCCAGCGGGAGGCGGCAAGCGGGTGGTCATCGCTCTCGGCGGCAACGCCGCCTATCCGCCCACCATCCGCGGCACGGCGGAGGAGCAGCTCGATGTCATGGCGGCGCTGTGCGAGCATTTCGTGCGCATGATCGAGGCGGGGTACAAGCTCATCCTGACCCACGGCAACGGCCCGGTGGTCGGCAACATCCTGTTCCGCATGGCCAAGACCGCCCTCGAACTGCCTCCCATGCCGATGGATGTGTGCGTCGCGCACTCGCAGGGCGGCATGGGCTACATGCTCGAGCAGTCGTTCACCAATGTTCTCAAGCGCCGCGGCTGCCAGGCCAAGGTGGCGGCGGTGCTCACGGAGGTGGAGGTCGACGGCGACGATCCGGCTTTCGGCAACCCGACCAAGCCGGTCGGCAAGTTCTTCTCCCACGAGGAGGCCGCCCGCATGCAAGCCGAGACCGGCTGGGTGTTCCAGGAGGATTCGGGGCGCGGCTGGCGCCGCGTGGTCCCCTCGCCCGCGCCCAAGCAGATCCTCGACCTGCACGCCATCGAGGCCTTGCTGGCAGCCGATATCATTCCGATTGCCGCCGGCGGCGGCGGCATCCCGGTCATCCGCGATGCGGCCGGTTGCCATCATGGGGTGCCGGCAGTGATCGACAAGGACCTGACCTCGGCCATGCTGGCCGCGCAGGCGGGGGCAAGCGCCTTCATCATGCTAACCGGCGTCGAGCAGGTGATGCTGGATTTCGGCAAGCCGACGGCACGGCCGGTCGCCACCATGACGGTTTCGGAAGCGCGCCGCCACATGGCCGACGGACAGTTTCCACCCGGCAGCATGGGGCCCAAGGTCGAGGCGGCGCTCAACTACTTGGCCGAATTCGACGGCCTGGTGGTCATCACCTCCCTCGAACGCGCCTTCGATGCCCTCGAAGGACGGGCGGGCACGCGGATCGTTCGCGATGCCTGAAGTCCTGCTGTCGACCGCTGTCAGGGCCATCGGCGCCAGGGCCGCTGCCGCGCTTGCCGATGCCGGCGGCCGCCTGGCGCCGCTGGCGGATTTCCCGCGGGCTCCGTATATGCGCGCGGGACGCGAGATCGTCTGGGTGGGGCACGAGGGGCCGATGCACCCGCGCGCGATTTTCCTGACCGGCCCGGCGGATGTCCGCACGCGGCTGCTCGATGTACCGGCGCCCTGGTCCGCCCCGCGCACCGCGCTGTCGGAGGCAGACGGCCGGGACTTCCGCGACCACGTCAGGGCGATGCTGCCCGCGTTGGTGCAGTCCGCACCGGCCTCCGGCCTGGCGGCGCTGCTGGCCGGGCGGGCGCCCCTGTTTCCCCTCGCCGCCCGCGCGGCGGCCTGCCACCGCGCCGGCAGGGCGGCCCGCGCGGGAGACCCTGCCGCGTTCGCCGCCGCGGCCGCCACCCTGCTCGGCGCCGGCCTCGGCCTTACGCCCTCGGGCGACGATTTCGTGGGTGCGGCGGTCTTCACGCTGCGCGCACTGCATCCGCGCGATGCGCGCTGGGCGGAGGTCGGCGCGCAGCTGGCGGCGCTGGCGGCCTCGCGCACGCACGCGATCGGCGTGGCGTTGTTCACCGATCTCACCCTCGGCCAGAGCTTCGCGCCGCTGCACGACATGTTCGCCGCGCGCGACCTGGCGTCCTGCACGAGAAGTGCGAACGCGCTGGCCGACATCGGACACAGTTCGGGCCGGGACATGCTTGCCGGCATCGTGGCCGCCGCCATCGGACTACCGCCCCTCCTAAACCGCACCAACGAACCAGACGCGCCATGACGCTACTCTCCTCGCCCCCGTCCGCCCTCAACGTCGGACTTGAAAGCTTCAACCTGAGCATTGCCGGCAACGGCGGCACTGCCCGCCAGCTGGACTGGCAGCCGCCCGGAAACGCCGACCCGGCCCTGGCATGGAAACTCGCGCGACTCATGGGCGACAGCGGCGATCCGGACAGCCTGGGCAGCCGCATCGATGCGGCCAACCGGGTGGCCTGCGAGCGCGTCATCGCGGCGCGGCCCATGCTCGTCGACGTGGCCCTGCGCGCGGACACGGTGTGGCCCGAGTTCAAGTCGGAGCGGATTCTGCTGCATGCCGGCGCGCCCGTGGCCTGGGAAAACATGTGCGGGCCGATGCACGGCGCCATGATCGGCGCGGTCTTGCACGAAGGCTGGGCAGACACCCCCGAGAAGGCGCGCGCGCTTTTAGAGCGCGGCGACGTGCGCTTCGCCCAGTGCCATGACTTCAAGGCGGTAGGGCCGATGACCGGCATCATTTCCGCCTCGATGCCGGTATTCGTCGTCGAGAATAGCGTCCACGGCAACATCGCCTACACCAACGTCAACGAAGGCATCGGTAAATGCCTGCGCTTCGGGGCCAACAGCGCGGATGTGCTGGCACGCCTGAAATGGTTCGAGAACGTCCTGGCTCCGGCGATGCAGGCGGCGGTGCGCCAGACCAAGGGCGGCATCGACCTGAAGTCGATACAGGCGCAGGCGCTGCTGATGGGAGACGAGGTGCACTCGCGCAATGCCGCCGCCACCGCACTGTTCTTCATGCAACTCGCCACGGCGCTGTCGGCGACCGATACACCGCAGACCATGGTGAGGGAAAGCCTGGAATTCATTTCGCGCACGTCGCAATTCTTCCTCAACCTATCGATGGTCGCGTCCAAGGCGATCATGGATTGCGCCCATGGGATCGAGTATTCGAGCGTGGTGACGGCCACCGCCCGCAACGGGACGACCACGGCGCTGCGCGTCTCGGGCCTTGGCAGGGAGTGGTTCCAGGCGCCCTCCGACCAGCCGGTCGGCCTGTTCTTTCCGGGATTCAAGCAGGAGGACGCCAACCCCGACCTGGGCGACTCCGCCATCTGCGAAACCGCGGGCTATGGCGGTTTCTCGCTGGCCGCCTCTCCGGCGCTGACGCTGCTGGTGGGGGGCTCGGTGGCCGACGCGAACCATTTCTCCCGTCTCATGTACAGCATCACGACGACCCGCAATCCGGCGCTGTCGCTGCCCAACCTGGAATTCGACGGCGCGCCGACCGGAATCGACGTGCGCAAGGTGGTCGATACGGGTATCAGACCGGTGGTGACCACCGGCATCGCGCATAAGCAGGCTGGCATCGGCCAGATCGGTGCAGGCATCGTGCGCGTGCCGATGGCGTGCTACACGCGTGCGCTGGAAGCGCTGGCGTCCCGTTATCTCGCGGACTGAATCCGGCGGCGCATTGCCTTGTTGGTATAGTGTGGACGAGGGCCTTGTAAGCAACGCGGGAACGGGATGCAGCCAGGCGGGAAGACATGACAGAACTCAACTTCCACCGTTACTCCTCACGCTCGCCCAACACCTTCGACTTCGTTCCCGCCGCCCTCGTCATCGCCGGCTGGACCGGGCGCGATCGGGAAGCCCTCGAGCATCATGTCGTCGAACTGGAAGCCCTTGGGGTTCGCCGCCCCTCTTCGATGCCGGTCTACTACCGGGTATCCACTGAGCGCCTGACCCAGGACGCCGCCATCGAAGTGATCGGCGACGCATCCTCGGGTGAAGCCGAACCCGTACTGTTTTCGATGCCGGACGGCCTGTGGCTCGGCATAGGCTCGGATCACACCGACCGCAAGCTCGAAACCGTCTCGGTGGCGATGTCCAAGCAGGTATGCAGCAAGGTGATCGGCCGGCAGCTGTGGGATTGCCGTGAAATCGCCGGGCATTGGGATGAATTGATCGTCCGGTCGCGCATTCCGGCCGAAGGCGGCGCCGGGCCGGTGCTCTATCAGGAAGGGCGCCTGGCGCAGATACTGCCGCCCAAGACCCTGGTGGAGGGCCATGCCGGCCCGAAGGGATTGCCGGTCGGCACGGTGTTGTTCTGCGGCACCTTTCCCGCCATCGGAGGCATACGCCCGGCCGCCTGGTTCGAGATGGAGATCGAGGACCCGGTGCTCAAGCGCTTCCTGCGTCATCGCTACCGTATAGACGTGCTGCCGGCCGTCGAATAGGCCGCCCGGGACGCGCGCGCGCCGCCGGGCGCCTCGCCCTGCCGGCTTCAGGCTTGCTCGCGAAATCCGTGCTGTTCGACGCGCGGCAGGCGCAGGTAGTCGACCGTCTGCATTTCCTCGATGCGGCTGACCGTGCGGGAGAACTCGTGCGTCAGGGCGCCCTGGGTGTAGAGTCTGTCCGCCGGCACCTCGGCGGCGATGATCATCTTGACGCGTGCGTCGTACATCACGTCGATCAGCCAGGTGAAGCGGCGCGCCTCCGCCGCCTGCCGCGGACCCATTTCAGGCACGTCCGAAAGCACGATGGTGTGGAAGCGGCGTGCCAGGTCCACGTAATCGGTGTACGAGCGAGGGCCGCCGCACAGCGTCTTGAAATCGAACCAGACGACGCCGCCGGCCCGGCGCATGTAGTGGATGGTGCGTCCCTCCACGTCGAGCGGCTGATGCTCGTCGGCGACTTCGGCGATGCGGTCGAACTCGGCGGCGAGCGCGCGGTCCGTATCGTCGGTGATCGGCGTGTGATAGACCTTGGCCGACTCGAGGGCGCGGCGCCGATAGTCGACGCCGGCGTCGACGTTGATGACCTCCAGCCGCGCCTTGATGAGTTCGATCGCGGGGAGGAACTGGGCGCGCTGCAAGCCATCCTTCCACAGGAGGTCCGGATGGTAGTTCGAGGTCATGCAAAGCATGACGCGGTTCTCGAACAGGTGATGCAGGAGCCGCCCGAGGATCATGGCGTCGGCGATGTCGTTGACATGGAACTCGTCAAAGCAGATCAGGCGGTATTTTTCGGCGATATCGCGGGCAAGCAGCCTGAGGGGATCCTCCTCCCCCTTCAATTCATCCAGGGCCTGATGGACGTCGCGCATGAAATGGTGGAAGTGCACGCGCCGTTTCTTCACTAGCGGCACGCACATGTAGAAGCTGTCCATGAGGAAGCTCTTGCCTCGCCCCACGCCGCCCCAGAGGTACACCCCGCGCGGCAACTCCGGCCTGACGAACATGCGCCTGAGCCTGGTGTTGCGGCGCGCCTTGTAGCCGACCCATTCGTCATACAGCGCCTGGAGGCGCCGCACGGCGGCCATCTGCGACTCGTCGCTGACGTAGCCGCGCCGCTCGACCACCCTGGTGTAGTAGTCGAGGACCGTCAGTTCGCCGGATTCGGCGGCCTGGTTGATGTCGTCGATCGAGTCGTCGTCCGGATCGAGCGCGGAGTCGCGCATGCCTGCTCTTCGCCTGGGGGTTTTTCACGGCACCGGCCGGACATGCCGGCGACGCCATGATTCAATGAACTCCGTCCACGGTCGGTCTGTACCCGTGACGGAACCGTCAGATGTGGATTGACCGCTTGTCCACACCCAGCATCGCCTCCTTCATCACTTCCGACAGCGAGGGATGCGCGTGGCAGGTACGCGCCACGTCCTCGGCGGCGGCCATGAACTCCATGGCCAGCACGGCCTCGGCGATCTGCTCCGAGGCATGCGCATGGATGACGTGGACGCCAAGAATGCGATCGGTCTTCGCGTCGGCGAGCACCTTGACGAAACCACCGGGCTCGCCTTGCGACAGCGCGCGGCCGTTGGCCGAGAACGGGAAGCTGCCGACCTTGTAGGCCGCCCCTTCCGCCCTGAGCTGCTGCTCGGTCTTGCCCACCCAGGCGATTTCGGGGGCGGTGTAGATCACCCACGGGATGGTCTCGTAATTCACATGGCCGGCTTGTCCGGCGATGATCTCGGCGGCCATCACGCCTTCCTCCTCGCCCTTGTGCGCCAGCATCGGCCCGCGCACCACATCGCCGACGGCGAACACGCCCCGGGCCGCCGTGCGGCAGTGGCCGTCCACGTCGATGAAGCCGCGCGCATCCGTCTTCAGGCCGATGCTTTCAAGGCCGAGGTTCTCGGTGTTCGGCACCCGTCCGATGGAGACGATCAGGCGTTCGCATTCGAGCTTCTGCGCCCGCCCGTCCGCATCGGTGTACTCGACCGTCACCCCGGACCTGGTCTGGCGGACCTGGCCGAGTCTCACGCCAAGGTTGATCTTCAGGCCCTGCTCCTTGGTGAAGGCCTTCCAGGCATCCTTGGCGACCGCCTCGTCGCAGCTGGCTAGGAAGCTCGGCAGGGCCTCGAGAAGGGTGACGTCGGCGCCGAGCCGGCGCCATACCGAACCGAGTTCAAGGCCGATCACACCGGCCCCGATGACCCCCAGTGTCTTGGGTACCGCAGGCAGCGCCAGGGCGCCCTCGTTGTCGCACACGCGCACGTTGTCGACCGGGACATCGGGAAGATGGCGCGCCTTCGAACCGGTGGCGATGATGACGTTTTTCGCTGTCACCACTTCGGTCGCGTCGCCCCCCGAAACCTCGAGGCGGTAGCCGCCGTCGGCGGTGCCCAGGAACTTGCCGTGGCCCTTGAGCCAGGCGACCTTGTTCTTGCGGAACAGGAACTCGATGCCCTTGGTGTTCTTGGACACCACCGCGTCCTTGCGGGCCAGCATCTTGGCGACGTCGAACTCGACGCCCTTGACGGAAATGCCGTGGTCGCCGAAGCTGTGCAGGACCTTCTCGTAGTTTTCCGAAGACTCGAGCAGGGCCTTGGAGGGGATGCACCCCACGTTCAGGCAGGTGCCGCCCAAGGCGGCCTCGCCCTTGGGCGACCTCCATTTTTCTATGCAGGCGACGGTAAAGCCGAGCTGGCCCGCACGCACCGCGGCCACATAGCCGGCGGGCCCGGCGCCGATCACAACCACATCGAAGTTCTTCATGTCTGCCAATTCCCGGGCACGGCCGCGCCGGGAGGCGCGACCGGCTCATCAATCAAAGTTCGAGAAGAATGCGCGACGGGTCTTCCATCGCCTCCTTCATCGCCACCAGGGCCAGCACCGCCTCGCGCCCATCGATGATGCGATGGTCATAGCTCATGGCCAGGTAATTCATGGGCCTGATGACGATCTGTCCGTTCTCCACGACTGCGCGGTCCTTGGTCGCATGCACGCCCAGGATGGCCGACTGCGGCGGATTGATGATCGGCGTCGACAACATCGAACCGAATGTGCCGCCGTTGGAGATCGAGAAGGTGCCACCGGTGAGATCCTCGAGGGACAGCTTGCCCTCCCTGGCCTTGGCCCCGAAGGCGGCGATATCCTTCTCGATCTGGGCGAAACTTTTCTGGTCGGCGTCGCGCAGGATGGGCACTACCAGGCCGCGCGGGCTGCCGACGGCGATGCCGATGTCGAAATAGCCGTGGTAGACGATGTCATTGCCGTCGACCGACGCGTTGACCACCGGGTACTTCTTCAGGGCATAGACGGCCGCCTTGACGAAGAACGACATGAAGCCCAGCTTGACGCCGTGCTCCTTCTCGAAGCGCTCGCCGTACTGCTTGCGCAGGTTCATCACCGGCTGCATGTTGACTTCGTTGAAGGTGGTCAGGATGGCGTTGGTTGCCTGGGATTCCAGCAGTCGCTGGGCGACCCGCGCGCGCAGGCGCGACATCGGCACGCGCTGCTCGGGGCGCTCGCCGAGGAACTGCATGTTGATCGGCGCCTTCACGTCGGGCAGCGGCGCCCTGGCCGGCGCAGCCGCTGCCGGGGCGGGCACCGGCGCAGGTGACGCCGGGACCGCGGCAGCCGCGGGCGCGGCGCCGATGACGTCGGCCTTGGTGATGCGGCCGTCGCGGCCGGAGCCGGCCACGCTGGCGGGATCGATGCCGTTTTCCGCCATGATCTTCGCGGCCGACGGCATCGCCATGACCGGCGCGCCAGCGGCAGCGGCGGCCGGCGCGGATGCGGGCGCCGTCGCGGCGCCGGCGGTTGCGGCCGTGTCTATGCGGGCGATGACTTCGCCGGACACCACGGTGGCGCCGTCTCCCTTGACCACCTCGAGCAGGACCCCGCCGTCCGGCGCCGGCAACTCCAGGACCACCTTGTCGGTTTCGATATCGATCAGATTTTCATCCCGGGAGACGCGGTCTCCCGGCTTCTTGTGCCATGTCAGGAGGGTTGCCTCCGCGACGGATTCGGACAACTGCGGCACTTTGACTTCGATGATTGCCATTGAACTAGACCTTCGCCTTCTATTTGAGCAGGTTGCAGCCGGCGCAGGCCGCCGGTGCGATTGGACAAGGGTTACTTGGTGAGCACGAAACCGCGCGTCTTGCCGAACGCCGCGGCCAGCAACGCCTTCTGCTGCTCGACATGCTTGGCCATGTAACCGGCCGCGGGGGACGCCGATGCCGCGCGCCCCGCATAGGCGAGCTTCTGGCCTTCCGACATGTTCTCGAGCAGGTTGTGCTGGATCTGGAACCACGCGCCCTGGTTTTGCGGCTCGTCCTGACACCACAGGAGCTCGGTCGCGTTTTCGTACTTGCGCAGCTCGGCGGCGAGCGCCTTGTGCGGGAACGGATAGAGCTGCTCGAGCCGGATGATGGCAGTGTCGTCGTGCTTCTTCTCGCGCCGTGTCGCCACCAGGTCGTAGTAGACGCGGCCCGAACAGGCGATCACGCGCTTGACGTCCTTGGGCTTGATCGTCTTGTCGACCTCGCCGATGACCGTGTCGAACTGGCCGCGCGCGAGCTCGGACAGATCGGAAATCGCCTCCTTGTGCCGCAGCAGCGACTTCGGAGTGAAGATCACCAGCGGCTTGCGGAACAAGCGCACCATCTGGCGGCGCAGCAGGTGGAAGATTTGCGCGGGCGTGGTCGGCTGCACCACCTGGATGTTGTGGTCCGCGCACAGCTGGAGGAAGCGCTCGATGCGCGCCGACGAATGCTCCGGGCCCTGGCCTTCGTAGCCATGCGGCAACATCAGGGTCAGGCCGCAGGCGCGCCCCCACTTCACCTCGCCCGAGGTGATGAATTGGTCGATCACCACCTGGGCGCCGTTGGCGAAGTCGCCGAACTGGCCTTCCCAGATCACCAGGGTGTTCGGCTCGGAGGCGGCATAGCCATACTCGAAGCCCATCACCGCTTCCTCGGAGAGGACCGAATCGATCACGGTGAACGGCGCCTGCTTGTCCGAAATGTTGGCCAGCGGGATGTAGGTGCCGGAGTCCCATTTCTCGCGGTTCTGGTCGTGCAGCACCGCGTGACGGTGCGTGAACGTGCCGCGACCGCAATCCTGGCCGGTGATGCGCACCGCATAGCCGGATGCCACCAGCGAGGCGAAACCCAGATGTTCGCCCATGCCCCAGTCGAGCGGCAATTCGCCGCGCGCCATCTTGCGGCGGTTGCCGATGAGCGTCTCGACCAGCGGATGAAGCTTGAAGCTGTCGGGAATGG
>Ga0068877_10000012_pt1 | contig 170748 bp, 153 predicted proteins | sample NOAtaG_FD_66437 | JGI IMG/M metagenome (GOLD analysis project Ga0068877, IMG submission 66437) | Freshwater lake microbial communities from Lake Erie, under a cyanobacterial bloom - NOAA_Erie_Diel6S_1000h metaG | ecosystem: Environmental > Aquatic > Freshwater > Lake | place: USA: Ohio, Lake...
AAACTTCGACGACAGCACCGTCGTGATCGCCGCCGTCAGCGTCGTCTTCCCGTGGTCCACGTGTCCTATCGTCCCCACATTAACGTGCGGCTTCGTACGCTCAAACTTGCCCTTGGCCATGATCCCCTACCCGAAAAATTCCAGATTACACATTGAACCGGACCGACCCGCGGCGGAAATACCCAAGACCCCCGGCCGCCGCCGATCATCCCGCGAATTTAGATTGGTGCCCATGACGTGGATTGAACACGTGACCTCTCCCTTACCAAGGGAGTGCTCTGCCACTGAGCTACATGGGCTTAACACAACTTCCAGACCCTCAAGTCCCCACCGCCCGGCCCTGCACTGCCGCCAGGCGCCTGCGGCGCACGACACAATGTTGGCTCGGCATACATCGCTGCACAACACAACCCAACACCGAAAACTGACAACATCACGAAACAGCGCATCACAACATGGAGCGGGTGAAGGGAATCGAACCCTCGTCGTAAGCTTGGAAGGCTTCTGCTCTACCATTGAGCTACACCCGCAAACCCAACTCGCGCCGCCGTCACCCGCGCGAAACCACCGCATCCTGATCGCGTTGGTGGTGGGGGCTGGATTCGAACCAGCGTACTCGTTAGAGGGCAGATTTACAGTCTGCTGCCATTAACCACTCGGCCACCCCACCGAAGCGAACCTCAAAGTATCGTTGTTTTTCCGGGCACGGTCAAGTCTCCGGCATGATTGAGTCGCGAAGCCGCGCGACATAAATCACCGGCACAACCGGGCTGGGGCGACCCGGTCCCAAGAAAAAGGCCACGGGAGGCACCATGTATGCCTCATGCTGTTGTTTCTTCGCAACAGCACAACGCATGCCTTCCGCAGTGTTGCGCCCCGAGAAGCTTTCCTGGGCCGAGATCTAGAATGCCGGCATGAACCCACTCGCCATTCTCAATGAAGTCTTCGGCTATCCGCGATTTCGCGGCAACCAGGGCGACATCGTCGATCATGTCGCCGCCGGCGGGGACGCCCTGGTACTCATGCCCACCGGGGGCGGCAAGTCACTCTGCTATCAGATTCCGGCGCTGATGCGGCCGGGCTGCGGCGTGGTCGTCTCGCCGCTGATCGCCCTGATGGCCGACCAGGTCGCCGCCCTCTCAGAAGCCGGCGTTCGCGCGGCGGTACTGAATTCAACGCTGGACGCCGCGGCCGCGCTGGGCGTTGAGCGCGCCTTCGCCGGGGGTGAACTCGACGTGCTCTACGTGGCGCCGGAACGCCTGGTCACGCCGCGCTTCCAGGCGTTGCTGGAACGGACGCAGATCGCGCTTTTCGCCATCGACGAAGCCCACTGCGTATCGCAATGGGGCCATGATTTCCGCCCGGAGTACATCGAGCTGGCCGTGCTCCACGAACGCTTCCCGGCGGTGCCGCGGATCGCGCTGACGGCCACGGCCGACGAACTGACCCGGCGCGAAATCATAGAACGCCTGAGCCTTGCTAAAGCACGTGTATTCATAGAAAGCTTCGACCGGCCCAATATCCGCTATGCGATTGTCGAGAAGGATAACGCGCGCGAACAACTACTGCGCTTCCTCAGGCAGGAACACCCGGGCGACTGCGGCATCGTCTACTGCCTGTCCCGTAAGAAGGTCGAGGAGACCGCGGCATGGCTTTCCTCGCACGGGATCCCCGCGCTTCCCTACCACGCAGGTCTCGACGCCGGGATCCGCGCGCAGCATCAGCGCCGCTTCGTCGATGGCGAAGGAATCGTCATGACGGCGACCATCGCGTTCGGCATGGGCATCGACAAGCCCGACGTGCGCTTTGTGGCCCATCTGGACCTGCCCAAGAGCATCGAGGCCTATTACCAGGAAACCGGCCGCGCCGGCCGAGACGGCGCGGCGGCCAACGCCTGGATGGCCTACGGCCTGGCCGACGTCGTGCAACAGCGCCGCATGATCGACGAGTCCGACGCCGACGAGGAGTTCAAGCGTATTTCGCGCAACAAACTCGACGCGCTCGTGGGCCTGGCCGAAACCGCCGAATGTCGCCGGGTCCGCCTGCTGGCCTATTTCGGCGAGTGGGCCGAGCCGTGCGGCAACTGCGACAACTGCCTGCATCCGCCCACCGTCGTCGATGCCACCGAGGCAGCCCAGAAAGCCTTGTCCGCGGTCTACCGCACCGGCCAGCGCTTCGGTGCGGGACATCTGATCGATATCCTGCGCGGGCAATCCACCGAGCGCGTACGCCAACTCGGACATGACGAGCTCAAGACATTCGGCATCGGCGTCGACATGAGCGACCGGCAATGGCGCGCCCTGTTCCGGCATCTGGTTGCCAGCGGGCACCTGACTGCCGAGGCAGAGGCCTTCGGCGCGCTGCGGCTTACCGCCTCGGCCCGCGCCGTTCTCAAGGGAGACCTCCCGGTCGCCTTACGGGAGGCCGCCGCGCGGGCGAGTGGCGGCGCGAAGCGCGGCCGGGCAACCGGTTCGCCTGCGGCGCCGCCCGGCGGTACACCCGCCGCCACCATGCTGGATGCGCTGCGCGCCTGGCGCCGCGATACCGCACAGGCACACGGCGTGCCCGCCTATGTGATCTTCCACGATGCCACGCTGATGGAAATCGCGTCACGGGCGCCGGAAGATCTCGACGCGCTCGCCGGTATCAGCGGCGTCGGCGCGAAAAAGCTCGAGCGATACAGCGCTGAATTGCTGGCCCTGGTACAGACGACCGCGGCGTCCTATAGGTAAGGCGCGCCAATCGGCCCGCACGAGCCATTCCAGCTGGTGTTCCGCCCTAGGGGTTTTCCCGAAAAATTTCGAGGCGCCGGGGTTCTACCTTGCGCGCATGGCTGGAACGAGACAAAATCCTCCGCGCCAGTACGCGCTCACACGTGGGCGGACCGCGCACGACGGGGCCGGCCATGTGTGGCTTCAGGAGACTTGCATGTTCGGGTTCAGACAGGCCGTGACCGCATTCGACCAGACCGCGCCTGCCGGCACAGGCCTGGCTCGGGGCGACACGGTGGCGCGCATGTTCTGGGACGGCGTGGCGCGCCGCGGGCCTCGGGTCGTGCTCAGGCAAAAAGACTTCGGCATCTGGAAGCCGCTTTCCTGGACCGAACTCGGCGACATCGTGCGCGAAGTCGCGATGGGGTTGGTGGCGCTCGGTTACCAACCGGGCGAAGTCGCCTCGGTGCTCTCGAACACCAATCGCGAGTGGGTCTACGCCGACCTCGGCGCCATCACGGCGGGCGGGGTAGTCAACGGCATCTACCCGACCGACGCAGCGCCCCAGGTTGAGTATCTCTGCGCGGACTCGTCCACCGTGTTCCTTTTTGTCGAGGACGACGAGCAGCTAGACAAGGCGCTCGAGGTGCGCGCGCGCCTGCCGATGCTGCGCAAGATCATCGTGTTCGATATGGAGGGACTGCGCGAGCTCGACGATCCGCAGGTGATGAGCCTGGACGAGTTGCGCCGCATCGGCCGGGTGCATCACGCCAACCATCCCGGGCAACTCGGGCAACGGATCGACTCGCGCAAACCGGCGGATCTGGCCATCCTGGTCTACACCTCGGGCACCACCGGCAAGCCCAAGGGCGCGATGATCTCCCATCGCAACATCATCCGTACCTGCCACGCCTACAACGAATTCGCACCGCAAACGGAAGCCGACGAACGCATGGCCTTCCTTCCGCTGTGCCATATCGCCGAGCGCATGGGTGGCGAGTACTTTCCCATCCTCACCGGCAGCATCATCAATTTCGTCGAGAATCCCGACACCGTGCCGGAGAACGTGCGCGAGATCCAGCCCACCACTTTCACAGCGGTGCCGAGGGTGTGGGAGAAATTCTATTCGGGCGTGCTGATCCGCATCCGCGAGTCGACGCGGCTGCAGCAGATGGCCTACGCATGGGCCATCGGCGTGGGCATGCGGCGCGCCCGCATGATCGAAGAGGGCAAGCCGGTTCCGGCCGCGCTGGCATTCGCTTTCAGCGCCGCGCGTTTCCTGGTGCTTGACAACATCCGCCGCATGATCGGCGTGCATCGCGCACGCATTCTCCTGACCGGGGCTGCGCCGATCTCCCCCGACCTGGTGCGCTGGTATATGGCGCTCGGACTCAACATGGTGGAAGTGTGGGGCATGACCGAAAGCTGCGGCGCGGTGACCTCCAATCCGCTGGAGCGCATCAAGCCGGGGTCGATCGGTATCGCCACACGCCATGCGGAAGTGAAGGTTTCCCACGAAGGCGAACTGCTGGTGCGCGGCGACAGCGTCTTCATGGGCTACCTCAACCTGCCCGACAAGACGGCGGAGACCATCGTGGACGGCTGGCTGCACACCGGCGACGTCGGACGGGTCGACGCCGACGGCTATTTCTACATCACCGACCGCATGAAGGACATCATCATCACCGCGGGAGGCAAGAACATCACGCCTTCCGAGTTCGAGAACCAACTCAAGTTCTCGCCCTACATCACCGATGCGGTGGTCATAGGCGACAAGCGCGCCTACCTCTCCTGCCTGGTGATGATCGACCATGAAAACGTCGAGCAGTGGGCGCAGGAACGCTCGATTCCCTTCTCGGACTACAGGAGCCTGACGCGCCGGCCGGAAGTGGTCAAGCTGATCGGCGAGGAAATCGAAAAGGTCAACCGCATGTTCGCACGGGTGGAGCAAATCAAGCAGTTCCGCCTGATCGAGAACAAGCTGACCCCCGAAGACGAGGAACTCACGCCGACCATGAAGCTCAAGCGCAAGCTCGTCGGCGAGAAGTATCGCGACCTGATCGAATCCATGTATTCGGCCAAGGCCGCCTGACGCGGCGATCCCGCACCCATCCGTTTCGCAACATCACATCACCAACTCGGAGACAGACATGAGAGCCCCGCTCAAGGCCAGATTGGCCACCCTCAGCCTCGCCCTCGCCCTGTGCGGTGGCTTCGCCGCACAGGCCCATGCCCAGACCCAGGGCGTCACCAAAGACGAGATCCTGGTCGGCACCATCCAGGACTTGTCGGGCCCCATCGCGGCTTTCGGCAAATCCGCGCGCAACGGCATGCAATTGCGCGCCGACGAATTGAACGAACAGGGCGGCATCCACGGCCGCAGGATCCGCCTGATCACCGAGGATTCCGGCTACGACCCCAAAAAGGCAGTGCTGGCTGCGCAAAAGCTCGCCCAGCGCGACAAGATCTTCCTCACCGCCGGCAACATCGGTACGCCAATCGCCATGGCGACCATGCCGATCTTCTTCGAGAAGAACATACCGCACCTCTTCCCGCTGACCGCAGCGCGCCAGATGTACGAGCCGCTGCACAAGCTCAAATACTCGTTCGCCGCCACCTATTACGACCAGGTGCGCTCCGGCATCAAGCATCTCAACAAGGTCAAGGCGGACCGCAAGTGGTGCATCATCTACCAGGATGACGATTTCGGCGGCGAGGTGCTCTCGGGCGCCGAAGCGGGGCTCAAGGAGGTCGGCAAGTCGCTGGTCGAGAAGACCAGCTACAAGCGCGGTTCCACCGATTTTTCCTCCCAGGTGGCCAAGATGAAGGGCTCGGGTTGCGACACGATCGTGATGGGCACCATCATCCGCGAAACCGTCGGCACCATCGCCGAAGCTCGCAAGACCGGACTCAGCGCGGAGTTCGTCGGCACCTCCGCGTCCTATACCCATCTGATCCACCGCCTCGGCGGCCCGGCGATGAACGGCTACATAGCCGCTCACACCGCCGCCCATCCCTACCTGGACGACGCTTCGCAGAACGTGCGCTTCTGGGCCAACAAGTACAAGACCAAGTTCAATGAAGACCCGGACGTGTTCTCGGCCTACGGCTACGGCATCATGGACGGCGTGATTGCCGCCCTGACCAAGGCCGGCAAGAATCTCACGACCGATGCCTTCATCAAGGCCATGGATTCGCTGACCATCCCGCCGGACATGTTCGGCGCCGACCAGATGACCTACACGCCCACCAAGCATCTGGGCTCGAACAAGTCCCGCCTGTCACAGATCAAGGACGGCAAGTGGACGGTGATTACGCCCTACGTGGAGCCCTGATCCTCGCGCAAGAATGAAAAAGCCCGCCCACGGCGGGCTTTTTTTCTGCCTGTCGCCCGCTTCAAGACTGCGCCTGATGCCCTGCCCCCTCGGCATTATGGTGCGGCATCGGCGCGTGGCGAATTTTCTGCGGAATCAGCGACCCCACGATCATGCCGGCGATCGCCGCCACGAATCCCAGGATCTGCGCCGGCCACACCTCGCTCTGGATGAAGATTTCCGCGGTCAGCCACACGCCTAACCCCGCCCCCATCGCGAAGTAGGCGCCTTGGGTGGTCGCGCGCTGCCAGTACAGGCCGAAGGCGAGCGGCACGAACGCCGTCACCAGGGTGACCTTGTACGCGCTTTCGACCATCTGGAAGATCGTGAGCTTGCTATTCAAGGCCACGAAGAGCACGATGAGCGCGAAGCCGATCAGGGAAAAGCGCATCACCAGCAGGAACTGCCGGTCCGACATCTTCGGATAGAAACCCCGCACGATGTTTTCCGAAAACGCCACCGAGGGCGCCAGCAGCGTGGCCGAAGAACAACTCATGATGGCCGAGAGCAAGGCGCCAAAGAAGATCACCTGGGCAAAAACCGGGGTATGGGTGAGTATCAGGGTGGGCAACACCAGTTGGGAATCGGTCTCGACCAGCCCGCCGAACTTCGCCGGGTCGACCATGGTCGCGGCGTAGGCGAGGAACATGGGCACAAAGGCGAAGGCGAAATAGATCGAGCCGCCCAGTACCGACCCGCGCACCGCGGTCTTCTCGTTCTTGGCCGAGGTGATGCGCTGGAAAACGTCCTGTTGCGGGATGGAACCCAGCATCATCGTCAACCATGCGCCGATGAACGGCACCCAGGCATGATAGCCGCCCCCACTCGGGAAAAACTGCAGCTTGCCGGCCTCGCTGGCATGCGCCACCACCGCCCCGACGCCCCCCGTCAAGCCGCTGATGAACCAGGCGATGAACAACAGCCCACACATCACCACCATCATCTGGAGAAAATCCAGGAATGCCACCGCGAACATGCCGCCGAATGTCGTGTAGGTAAGCACGATCGCCGCCCCCAGCACCATGCCCCATTCATTGCTGATGGCGCCGCCGGTGACGATGTTGAATACCAGACCCAGCGCCTTGATCTGGGCTGCCACCCAGCCCAGATAGGAAATCACGATGGCGATCGAGGTGACGACTTCGACGGTGCGGTTGTAGCGCACCCGGTAATAGTCGCCGATGGTGAGCAAACCCATGCGGTACAGGCGCGGAGCGAAGAACAGCCCCGCCAGGATCAGGCACATGGACGCGCCGAACGGGTCGGCAACAACGCCACCGAGCCCGTCGCGCACGAAGGTGGCCGATACACCGAGAACCGTCTCGGCGCCGAACCATGTGGCGAACACGGTTGCGGTGACCACCGGCAAGGGCAGGCTGCGGCCCGCGACCGCGAAGTCCTTGGCAGTATGCACCCGCGTCGCCGCATACAACCCGACGCTGATTGATGCCAGCAGATAAAGCGTGACGAAACCAATGAGCATGAGGGGTCTCCGAGCCGAGAAGGCAGCAAAAGAACCCTTCAATTATAGGGAGCCTCTGGCGGGCGCGAAACCCACCGCCGGCGTCGGGCAAGCGGCTGCCGGTTGCCGGGACATCGGCCAGCACGCCCTGTCTGCCCGGCGGTCGGGCCGCCTTCGGGGAGCGGGCAGGCCCGCGGCCGCGGGGCAGCGAATCCCCCGGGCGCGTCGCTAACCTGCCGGCATGCTCCCGTCCTAGTGGCGCCAGAGCCAGAGCGCCCAGGACAGCAGGGCGGCCGCGAGCAAAGTCACTGCCGCGGCCAGCGCGCGCACCTGCCGGCGTTGCCGGTCCACCGCCTCGGTCAGGGCGCGCAGCGCGGCCTGTTCCGGCGCGCCATGCGCGGCACGCTCGAGCGCCTGGGTGATCAGCCGCGGCCATTGCGGCAGCATCTTTGCCAGGTGCGGTGCCTCACGGGTGGCATTGCCCAGGAAACCCTCCCAGCCCACTTGCTTGTGCATCCACTTTTCCAGATAGGGCTTGGCGGTCTTCCACAGGTCCAGATCGGGGTCGAGTTCACGCCCGAGGCCTTCGATGTTGAGCAGGGTTTTCTGCAGCAGCACCAGTTGCGGCTGGATCTCGACATTGAAGCGGCGCGAGGTCTGGAACAGCCGCAACAGCACCTGGCCGAGCGAAATCTCCCTTAGGGGCCGGTCGAAATGCGGTTCGCAGCAGGCCCGCACGGCGCCTTCGAGCGCCTCGATGTTGGTATCGCGGGGCACCCAGCCCGACTCGACATGCAGCACCGCCACCCGATGGTAGTCGCGGTTGAAAAAGGCGAGGAAATTCTGCGCCAAATAGTCCTTGTCGAACTCCGACAAGGTGCCGACGATACCGAAATCGAGCGCGATGTAGCGCCCGAGCGTGGCCGGATCATCGCTCACATAAATGTTGCCCGGATGCATGTCGGCATGGAAGAACCCGTCGGAAAACACCTGCGAGAAAAATATTTCCACGCCGTCGCGCGACAGTTTTTGCAGGTCCACGCCGGCCGCCTTGAGGCGTTCGATCTGGCTGATCGGGATGCCCTTCATGCGCTCCATGGTCATGACCGAATTCGAGACGTACTCCCAGTGCATCTCGGGCACCATCAGCAGCTGGCCGCGCGGGGTGCCGGGTGCGAAATTGCGCCGCAACTGGCTGGCATTGGCGGCCTCACGCACCAGATCGAGCTCGTCGTGCAGGTAAACGTCGAACTCCGCCACCACTTCGCGCGGCTTGAGGCGCTTGCCGTCGGCCCACAGGCGCTCCACCAGTCCGGCGGCGATGCGCATCAGATCGAGATCGCTCTCGATCACCTGCAGCATGTTCGGCCGCAGCACCTTGACGGCGACCTCGCGACCGTCATGCAGGACGGCGAAGTGCACCTGCGCGATCGACGCCGAGGCGACCGGTTCGCGCTCGAACACGCGGAACAGGTCGGCGGGCTTCTTGCCGAAGGCCAGTTCGATCTGGCGCTCGGCGAGCGCAGGATCGAACGGAGGCACGCGATCCTGCAGCCGCGCCAGTTCGTCGGCAATGTCCTCGGGCATCAGGTCGCGGCGCGTCGACAGAAGCTGCCCGAACTTGACGAAAATCGGCCCCAGGTTTTCCAGCGCGAGGCGCAGACGTTCGCCGCGCGGGGAATCGAACTTGCGCCATGAGAACAGCACCCGATACAGCGTCTTGACCCAACCCGCCTTGGCCGCCCCCATGAAAAACTCGTCGAGGCCGAAGCGGAACGCGACGGTGAGGATAATCAATAGGCGGATGGGGCGCACGACACTTCGCCAGCGGCGAAACCGGTATGGGATGCGGGACTTTACCCGAATCGACCGCCGCAGACGTGTACGCAGCCCGGCAGACGACGCGGGCGCGCGAGTCGGGCGCGGGACGCCTTGCGGCGGACAACGCAGGTCGCCGATAATCGGTTGATGCGCGTCATTTGTGTGGGCCACACCGCCTTCGACCGGGTCTTCCGGGTCGAGCGCATCGCCCAACCGCCGGCGAAAATCGCGGCGACCGCCTACTTCGAGCTCGGCGGCGGCATGGCCGCCAACGCCGCCGTTGCGCTCGCACATCTCGGCGCGGATGCGCATTTCTGGGGCCCGGCGGGCGACGACGCGGTGGCCGATGCGATGGCCGAGGATTTCATGCGCCACGGCGTGGATGCCACCAACATGCGCCGCATCGGCGGGCGCAAGTCGTCCCACTCGGTGATCCTGGTCGACGGCCGCGGCGAACGCCTGATCGTCGGCATGCGCGGCGACGTTCTGCACGACGCCGGCGACTGGCTGCCGGTCCACGCACTGCACGACGCGGGCGCGCTGCTGGCGGATGTGCGCTGGCCGGCGGGGTCGGCGCGCGCATTGGCCGCAGCGCGCGCGCAGGGTGTGCCGTCCGTGCTCGATGGCGACACCGGCGAACGCGACGCGTTGCGGCGCCTCGTGGGCGGCGCGGATTACGCCGTTTTCTCCGAGCCGGGCTTCGCCTGCTTCACCGACGCCGCGCCCCTGGCCGGATTGCGCGAGGCATTGGCCGCAGGCGCGCGCGCCGCGGTGGTCACGCGCGGCGAGCGGGGCTGCCAGTGGGTCAGCGCGAACCACCCTGACGAGCTGCGCCATACCCCCGCCTTCGCGGCCGCGGCTGTCGACACCACCGGCGCCGGGGACGCTTTCCACGGCGCCTTCGCGCTTTGCATCGCCGAGGGTCAGGCGCTCGCAAGCGCGATCGAGTTCGCCTCGGCGGCCGCGGCGATCAAGGTCGCCAGGCTGGGCTCGCGCAGCATGCCCGGACGCGCCGAGGTGGAAGCGCTGCTGGCGACGCGCCGCTAGGCGCGGGCTCTGCGCCGGCCTTCAAGCAAGGCGATGCGCTTTTCCATGCGGGCGCAGGCATCCCGCAGCGCAGACACCGCCTCGGCATGTTCCTCCAATGCCGCCTGGCGAACCAGCACTGGCGCCTCCTCGGCCAGGTAGGCGGTACTGGTGCCGGCAAGCCGCTGCGCGGCGTCCAGCCCCCAGGCGGCGAGCCCGCGCGCGGCGCGCATCGCGTGAAAGGCGGGCACGTCGCCGACCACGCGGCTCAGGTCTTCCTCGGCGTCCCAGCGCACTTCGCGGGCAAGCGTTCCTACCAGTTGCGCGAGTTCGGCATCGCCTTCGATATGGACCCTCTTCAATGCGGCACCCGGATCGGCCAGCATCAGCGGCAACTGGGCCGGATCGATGCGAAACACGATGCTCGCGCCGGCTTCGTCCGCCGCGGGCGCCAGCGTCCCGGAAGCGGTGATCTCGAGCCGCGTATCGATGAGGCCGGATTCGAAGCGGATGCGCTTGCCCGCATGGACGGCCAGACGGGCGCGCGCCCAGGCATGCTGCCCGAGCACATGGTTGACGAACTCGACGATCGGAATCATCTCAGGTCTGCACCAGCTTTCTGTGCCTCTGTATGCTCATGAGCATGCCGATGCCCAGGAACAGGGTGACCAGCGCGGTCCCGCCGTAGCTTATCAGGGGCAAAGGTACTCCCACCACAGGCAGGATGCCGCTGACCATGCCCATGTTCACGAAGGCATAGGTGAAGAAAATCATCGTGATGGCGCCGGCCAGCAAGCGCGCAAAGAAGGTCGGCGCATTGGCCGCGATCATGAAGCCGCGCGCAATCAACGCACAGTACAGGATGATCAACGCGAAGTTGCCGATCAGGCCGAACTCCTCGGAATACACGGCGAAGATGAAATCGGTATGGCGCTCCGGAATGAATTCGAGATGCGCCTGCGTACCCTTGAGCCAGCCCTTGCCGGTCGCGCCGCCGGAGCCCACGGCGATTACCGACTGGATGGTGTGGAAACCCTTGCCCAACGGGTCCGACGCCGGGTCCAGCAAGGTGCAGACCCGGTGCTTCTGGTATTCCTTGAAGCCCGGCCAAACCACGCCGCTCTGGCAGATGCGCTCCTCGAAGGCAATCACGCAGCCGACCGAGACCACGCCGGCGATAAAGGCCGGCAATATCAGCTTCCACGACAGTCCGGCAAAGAACATCACGTACGCGCCGGCGGCAAACACCAGGATGGCGGTGCCGAGGTCGGGCTGCTTGGCGATCAGTCCGACCGGCAGTATCAGCAACAGGCCTGTGACCAGGTAGTCGCGCGCGCGCACCAGCACCTCGTGCTTGTGGAAATACCATGCGATCATCAGCGGCATGGCGATCTTCATGATCTCCGAGGGCTGGATGGTGGTGATGCCCAGGTTGAGCCAGCGGGTCGCGCCCTTCTTGCGTACGCCGAACAGGAACACCGCAACCAGAAGCGCCACACCGACCAGATAGACAGGTACAGCCAGGCGCATCAGGGTCTGCGGCGGCACCTGGGCCACCACCCACATCACCAGGAGCGCGATGCCGAAATTGCGCAATTGGTCAAAAAAGCGCGCAGGCTGGTCATAGGTGGCCGAAAAAAGGACCAGCATGCCCACACCGATCAGCAGGCCGGCGATGGTCATCAATGGGGCGTCGATGCCGCCGAACACCCTGGCAAGCGCACGCCTAATCATCCTCGCCTTCCGCACCCGCGCCGGATTTGCCGAGGAACGGCGCCTGTCCGGCCTTTTCGGGGCGCTTGCCGGTCAGGTGGAAATCGAACACCTGTCGCGCGATCGGCGCCGCCGATTGCGCGCCGAAGCCGCCGTTCTCCACTAGGACCGCGAGCGCGATGCGCGGCTTGTCAACAGGCGCATAAGCCATGTACCAGGCATGATCGCGCAGATGCTCGGCTACGCGCTTGGCATCGTACTTCTCGTTCTGCTTGATGGTGAATACCTGCGCGGTTCCGGTCTTGCCGGCGCTCACATACGCTGCGCCGGCGAAGGCGCGGGCGCTGGTTCCGGAAATCGGCACGCCTTCGAGCCCCTCCTTGATCACGGCCAGATGCTCAGGCTTGAATGGCAGCTTCTGTGGGCGCGGCTGTCCCAGTGCGTCCTTGGCGACCGGCAACTCGACCGGGCGCTTCTCGTCGGTGCGCAGATCGTGCACGTGGCGCACCAGGCGCGGCGTTTTGACCAGGCCGTCGGCTGCGATGATGGCGGTGGCATGGGCAAGCTGCAGGGGCGTATAGGCGTTGTAGCCCTGGCCAATGCCGATCGAAATGGTTTCACCCGCATACCACTTCTGCTGCTCCGGGCGCCGGAAGCGCTTGGCCTTCCACCAGGTGGACGGCAGCACGCCGGGCAGCTCCCCCTCGATATCGATGCCGGTCAGCGCACCGAAACCGAACGGCGCCATCTGGCGGGCGATCGTATCGACGCCCATGTCGTTGGCGAGCACGTAGTAATAGGTGTCGCAGGAGACGACGATCGACTTCACCATGTCCACAGTGCCATGGCCGCCGACCTTGTCGTCGCGGAAGCGATGGTTGCCGAACATGAAATATCCGGGGTCGCTGATCGACTGCTCGGGCCGGCGCTTGCCGGTATTGAGCGCGGCCAGCGCCATGAAGGGCTTGTAGGTCGACCCGGGCGGATAGGCGCCGCGCAGCGGCCGGTTCAGGAGCGGCTTGTCGGGGGAATTGTTGAGCGCATCCCAGTTGGCGCTGTCTATGCCGTCGACGAAAAGGTTGGGGTCGAACGACGGCCGGCTGGCGAACGCAAGCAGCTCGCCGGTCAGGGGATCGATCGCCACGACGGCGCCCTTGCGATTGCCCAGCGCTTCCTCGGCGATCTTCTGCAGTTCGATGTCGATCGTCAGGACCAGGTTGTTCCCGGAGACCGGCGCAGTGCGCGACAGGGTGCGCACCGCCCGGCCGCCGGCGTCGACCTCCACCTGCTCGGAGCCGGTGGTGCCATGCAACTCCCGCTCGTAGCTTTGCTCGATGCCGATCTTGCCGATGTGCTCGGAGCCCTTATAGTTGGCGACCAGATCGCGCTCTTCCAGCAATTCCTGGTCTTTCTGGCTGATGCGGCCGATGTAGCCGATCACATGCGCGGCGCTCTCGCCCTGCGGATACTGGCGGAACAGGCGTGCCTTGATTTCCACGCCCTTGAAGCGCCACCGGTTGGCGGCAAAACGGGCCACCTCGATATCGGTCAGGCGGGTGCGGATGGGCAGGGAATCGAAGGTCTTGGACTCCGACAGCAGTTTCTGGAAGCGCCTTCGGTCGCGCGGCTGGATTTCAACCAGCTGCGCCAACTCATCGATGACCTGGTCCAGGTCTGACACCTTGGAGGGCGTGATTTCCAGGGTATAGGCGGAGTAGTTGCGCGCCAGCACCACGCCGTTGCGGTCGAGGATGAGCCCGCGGTTGGGCGCGATCGGCAGGATGGAAATCCGGTTTTCCTCGGCCGCCGACTGGTATTCGTCGTAGCTTGCGACCTGCAGATACACGAATCGCGCAAACAGGAGCGCAAAGCAGCCGATGACCAGCAGCCCGGCGGCGCCCAGGCGCAGCTGGAAGGCGCGGATTTCCTGCTCGGTGTTCTTGAGTTCGGTGGCGCGCCCCCCGGGAAGGCTGGGCGCCTCGAACGTACGGAACAGGCGTCGCTTGTTGCGGCGGGAAAACACGTGGGAATCGGTCGCGGATTGACTAGCCTGCAATTCTAGGGTCTCCGGCCCCCACGCACAGCGGATTTCCGCAAATTCCCCCGCACATGAACCGCCACCGTTACCCGGAGGGTCCGCGAGCCCTATACTTCAGCCTTTTACCAAATGGCCGCGCCGGCCGGGCGAGTCCCCTTCGCATGTTCGATTCGCGCTCCTGCCTTCTCGTTACCGGCGGCACTGGATTCCTGGGCGGCGCCGTCATCGCCGACCTGGTGACGCGGGATATCTGGCCGCAGGTGCGCATGCTGGTGCGCGCGGCCAGCAAGGAGGAGGGCGCGCAGCGCATCCGCGCCACCCTTGCCAGGTTCGAGGTCCCCGCAGCCGCCCTCGCGCGCGTTTCCGCGCAGCAGATCGTCCTGGGAGATTTCGCCGCACCCGATGCCATCTTCGCCGACCGAGCTCTCGAGGCGGTCACGCACGTGATCAATTCGGCGGCGCTGACGACCTTCGCGACCACACCCGACCTATGGCCGATCAATGTGGATGGCACGTTCAGGTTCGCCGAGCGGCTCGTGGGGCTGGCCAGGGTGGAGCGCTTCGTGCATGTCGGCACGGCCATGTGCGTCGGCCCCGACGCCGTGCCGCCGGTCGCGGAAGACCACGTCCCGACCGACCCGATCCGGCATCTGGTGCCCTATACCGAAACCAAAATCGAGATCGAGCGCAAGCTGCGCCGCGAACTGCCGCAGTTGCCGCTTATCCAGGCGCGACCGACCATCATCGTCGGCCATTCAAGCCTGGGCACGCGGCCCTCAGGCAGCATTTTCTGGGTGTTCCGCACCGCCATGCTGCTCGAGCGCTGGACCGTAGCGCCGGAGGGACGGATCGATGTCGTGCCGGTCGACTGGACAGCGCATGCCCTGATAGAGCTTGCGCTCAAATGCTCGCACAAACATTCTCTGTACCACTTGTCGGCCGGGCCGACGCTTGCGTCCACCTTCGCCGAACTGGACGCAGCCATCGCGCGCGGTCGCGGTACGACTCCAATCCTTTCGCGCTATCGCCAGTCAAGCCTGGAACAGTTGGCCGCCATGAGCGGCGAGTACCAAAGCCGGCTGGGGCCGTGTCATCCGCGCATCATGCAGCGGGCCATCAGGATTTACGGCTCGTTCGCAGCCCTCGGCATGACCTTTCGCAACGACCACTTGCTTGACGAAGGGCTCCCGGCACCGCCTCCTTTTGCGGCGTATGCCGATCTTTGCGCCGCCACTTCCGAGGGTATAACCATCGCCGACCAGATGATGGCGGATTTCAAGTAGGAACAGCGGCAAACCCGGCTTTTGCGGCTCGGCATGTACCATCCAGTGCTGCGGATGGGGGGCCATCTCTTCGGATTTGCGGATATCAGTGACATGAGCACCCTAGCCAAAGTGCAGGAAATGCTGGTGGCGGAGTTCGACTTGGTTGCTGAACAGGTCGCCGAGGCGTCCAAGCTTGCCGATCTCGGCATCGACTCCCTTGCCACTCTCGAATTCCTTTTCAAGCTTGAAGAGGAATTCGGTCTTGACCTCAACAGCGATCCTACGCCAGTGGAAACCGTGGCAGACATCGCCTCTGAAGTTGACCGCTTGCTTGCGAAAAAAGCCGCTGAAACGCTGTGAATCGCGTCGTTGTCACCGGCATCGGTATCTGTTCTCCGCTGGGCAACGATGTCGACCGCTTCTTCACCAGCCTCGTTGAGGGGCGCGCCGGCTTAAAGAGAGTGGAAGCGCCCTGGGCGGGCACGGTGTACGCAGGCCTGGTCGAAGCGGACCTCGACAGCCTTTTCCCGAAAATCAAGCGCGTCAGCCTCGACCGCGTGAGCATGCTGGCGCTGCTCGCGGCGCGACAGGCGGTCAAGGCATCAGGATGGTCGGCCGAAGGCACGGTTTCTGAACATGCCGGGCTTTTCTGGGGCACAGGCATGGGCGGCGCCGGAACGCTGGAAGGCGCCTACCAGGACCTTCTGGTCGCGAAAGTGTCTAGGCTCAAGCCATCGACCATCGTATCGGTCATGACAAACGCTGCGACCGGCCAAATCGGGATAGAACTCGGCCTCCGCGGGCCCACGTGCACCTACTCCTCGGCTTGTTCGTCATCGGCCATCGCGATTGGTGAAGCCTTTCGGGCCATTCGCTTCGGACTGGCGCGCGCCGCGCTGGCGGGCGGATCCGAAGCGCTCCTGACCGAAGGCGTCATCAAGGCCTGGGAGTCGTTGGGCACACTGGCCAGGATCGATGCGGCGCAACCGGAAACCTCGTGCAGGCCGTTCTCCGCCGACCGCAGCGGCTTCCTGCTGGCTGAAGGTGCCGCCGCCGTGATGCTCGAATCGCTCGAAAGCGCGCGCGCACGCGGCGCAACTATCTTGGCCGAGATCGCGGGCTACGGCAATACGGGCGACGCCAGCCATATCACCCAACCCGACGCGGACGGCCAGGCACGTGCAATGCGCGCCGCGCTTGCAGAAGCAGGCCTGAACCCGGATCAGGTGGACCACATCAATGCGCACGGCACCGGCACCAAGGCCGGTGATATGAGCGAAACCACCGCCATCCGCAAGGTGTTCGGCCTTGGCGCCGACTCGATCCCGGTGAGCGCGACCAAAGCGCTCCACGGGCACTTGATGGGAGCCACCGGCGCGCTGGAATTCATCGCCGCCATCGAGGCGCTACGCCGCAGGATTGCGCCACCGACAGCGCATCTATGGCAGCCGGATCCTGCCTGTGATCTCGACTATGTACCGCTGCAGGCGAGGCCGCTTGCTCGCGCGGAAGTCGTGATGTCGAATTCCTTCGGGTTCGGGGGCAGCAACGCCGTCCTGGTGGCCCGCCGCTTCAACGACTGAAAGCTCGCCTCGAAGATGCGGAAAACCGCGCGGGCTGCACGCTCGATCGCACCCGATCCCGCATCGGCCTAGATCGGCCGGTTCTCGTCCTTGTCGACCGAGCGCCGCTGCGGGGCCAGGTAGAGGAAGCTGATCGCGGGCCACAACAGTACCGCGATCACGCTGGAGGCGAAGTACAGGGCGCCCGGAAAGGCGCCGCCGACCAGCAGACGGATCAGCAAGACCACGCCCTGCGCCGCAAGCAGGAGCGGCAGCACATGCACGATCTGGCCCGAGATGCCGAACCAGCGGACCCGGCGATGCATCGTGATGGCGGCATAGGAGAGGATCGAGTAGGCGAGCGCGTGCTCGCCGAGGAGGCTGGCGTTGTTGACATCCATGACCAGCCCGAGCACCCAGGCCAGCAGCAGCCCTACACGACGCGGCTGGTGGATGTTCCAGAACACCAGGCTCAGGGCAACCCAGTCCGGCACCAGCAAGGCCCAGCCGCCGCGTGGCAACGGCAGCAGGTTGAGCATGAGGGACAACACCAGCGTAAAGCCGATGAACCAGGGGTTGACCGGCAGGAGGATGTACTGCTGTGGCTGGCTCGGGGCGGGCATGGCGATTACTTCTTTTCCGGCGCGGCGGAGTTGGGGCCGGGGCCAGGGGCGGCTGGCGCCTCGGGCGCGGCCACGCCTTTGTCGCCAGCCTCGGCGCGCAGCTTCCTGCGCTTGCCCTTCACGGATTTTTCCTCGGTTTCCGGCGCAGGCATGGACACTGCCTGCTTTTCCGCGGTGAGCACCAACACCTGCCCGAAATGGTCGATGCCGGCCGCCGGCTTGCAGATGATGCGTGCGAACGCGTAACCGGCTTCGCGTTCGATGCGCAGTACCGTCGCCACCGGCAGCCCCGGCAGGTAGACACCGTCGAGCCCGGAGGTGGTGAGCACATCGCCCTCGCGGACATCGGCGTTTGAAGCCAGGAACTTGAGTTCCATGGTGCCGCCATCGGCGCCGCCCGGCGTGCCGTAGGCGATGGCGCGCAGGCCGTTGCGCACCACCTGCACGGGAATGGCCTGGCCGCGATCGGTCAGCAAGGACACTTCGGCCACGGCCGGGAACGCTCGCGTGACCTGACCCACGACGCCGGTTGCATCGACAACCACCTGCCCGGCCTTGACGCCCGCCAGCACCCCCTTGTCGATGACCACCTTCCGGGTGAACGGATCGCGCGCATCGAAAAGCATTTCGGCCGCCACCGCAACCAGGGGAATGCGCTCGCGCATTGCCAGCAGCCCGCGCAGATTGGTATTTTCAGCTTCCAGTTGCGAGGCGCGCATGAGCGTTTTGGCAGATTCGAGCTTTTCCCGCTCGAGGCGCTCATTTTCGGTCAGGAGCTGGCGCTGGCGGGCGAGGTAGCCGGAAAGATTGGCTGCGGCGTCCCCGGGTGCACGCGCCGCGATCTGCAGCGGGTAGAGGACGGTGGCCACCCCGAAACGCACCCGTTCCAGAAGCTTGAAGCGCGCGTCGAACACCAGGAGGGCCAGCGACATCAGGGCAAACAGGACCAGCCGCGCGAGGGCCGAGGGCCCCTGCTTGAAAAACGGCGGCGGAGTGTATTCCATCGACCCGGGACTATGGGACCAGGCTAGGTCGGCGCCATACCGCTACGGCAGCCTGGCGGACCGGGATGCGCTGCGTTGACGCGGACTCCGGAGCCCGCCCGGCGGCGAAGCGTTCCGGGCCGGGCCAACGCAGGCTTGCACGCTCGCCTGCTCTTCTAGTCGTTCGTGAAGATCGCGCCCAGCTTCTCCATCCGTTCCAGCGCGATGCCGGAACCCCGCACCACGCAGGTGAGCGGATCTTCGGCGACGATCACGGGCAGGCCGGTCTCCTCCATCAGCAGTCGGTCCAGATCGCGCAGAAGCGCGCCGCCACCGGTCAGCACCATGCCTTTTTCGGCGATGTCGGCGCCCAGTTCGGGGGGCGTCTGCTCGAGCGCGGACTTGACCGCCGAGACGATGGAATTGAGCGGGTCGGTCAAGGCCTCGAGGATTTCGTTTGAAGAGATGGTGAAGGAGCGCGGAATGCCCTCGGCGAGATTGCGGCCCTTGACCTCCATCTCCTTGACCTCGGAGCCGGGGAAGGCCGAACCGATCTGTTTCTTGATCGACTCCGCCGTGGTTTCACCGATCAGCATGCCGTAGTTGCGGCGGATGTAGTTGATGATGGCCTCGTCGAATTTGTCGCCGCCGACCCGCACGCTGCCCGCATAGACCATGCCGCCCAGGGAGATGACGCCCACCTCGGTGGTGCCACCGCCGATGTCGACCACCATCGACCCGGTGGCATCCGACACCGGCAGTTCCGCGCCGATGGCCGCGGCCATCGGTTCCTCGATCAGGTACACCTGGGAGGCGCCCGCACCGAGCGCGGATTCGCGGATGGCGCGGCGTTCCACCTGGGTCGAGCCGCACGGCACACAGATGATGATGCGCGGACTGGGCGACAGCAGGCGCGACTCGTGCACCTTCTTGATGAACTGCTTGAGCATCTGCTCGGTGACGGTGAAGTCGGCGATGACGCCATCCTTCATCGGCCGGATGGCGGTGATGTTGCCCGGGGTCTTGCCGAGCATGAGCTTGGCTTCCTTGCCGACCGCCTGGATGGTCTTCTTGCCGGAGGGGCCGCCCTCCTGGCGGATCGCGACCACCGAGGGCTCGTCAAGCACGATGCCCTTGCCGCGCACGTAGATGAGGGTATTGGCGGTACCCAGGTCGATCGCGAGATCGTTGGAGAAATAGCTGCGCAAAAAACCGAACATGAAGGACTTTCGCTATGCCAGGACGTCGTGGCCACCTGGCGGGGCAGGTATTCCGCGGGGCCGGTGGCGCGCGCCTGTGACTGCACAAGATAACCGCAAATTCTACCTTATAATTCAGGCCATTTCCGCGCACCTGCCCGGTCCTGCCGACCCCGCCCACGGGCGGCCCGGTCCCCGGCGATCCCTTGCGAATCCATGGCCCTGACCCTTGACGATGTCACGCGCATCGCGCATCTGGCGCGTATCGAGATTTCCGCCGCCGAGGCGGCCGGGACCCTCGCCCAGTTAAACGATATTTTCGGCATGATCGAACGGCTGTCACGGGTCGATACCAGCGGCATCGAGCCGATGTCGCATCCGCTCGGCGGCACACAACGACTGCGCGAAGATCGCGTCACAGAAACCGACATGCGCGAACCCAACATGCGAAACGCTCCCGAGAAGCAGGATGGCCTGTTCCTCGTCCCGCGCGTGATCGAGTAGCGCCATGTTCGAAAAATCCGTCGCCGAGCTCTCCCGCGCGCTTGGGTCCGGGGAAGTCTCGGCCGTCGAACTGGCGCAGCTTTTCCTGGCCCGCATCGAAAGATTCCGCGCCTTCAACGCCTTCCTGGACATGCGTCCCGAGGTCACGCTCGCGCAGGCGCGCGCGGCCGACCGGATGCGCGCCGAAGGTCGCGCCACGCCGCTGACCGGCGTGCCGGTGGCGCACAAGGACATCTTCGTCACGCGCGACTTCGCCTCCACCGCCGCATCGAAGATGCTGGCGGGCTACATGAGTCCCTTCGACGCCGCCGTGGTCGAGAACATGGCGCGCGCCGGCATGGTGACCCTCGGCAAGGTCAATTGCGACGAATTCGCGATGGGCTCCTCCAACGAAAACAGCGCCTACGGCAATGTCGCCAATCCATGGAATCCGGGCGCGGTGCCCGGCGGCAGTTCCGGCGGGTCGGCCACCGCGGTGGCGGCCCGCCTGGCGCCGGCGGCCACCGCCACCGACACCGGCGGCTCGATCCGCGAACCGGCCGCCTTCTCCGGCATCACCGGCATCAAGCCCACCTATGGTCGCGCGTCGCGCTGGGGCATGATCGCATTCGCGTCCAGCCTCGACCAGGCGGGCATCATGACCCAGTCGGCCGAGGACGCGGCGCTGATCTTCAACGCCATGCTGGGCTTCGACCCCCGGGATTCCACCAGCATCGAGCGCGCAAGCGAGGACTACACGCGCGACCTCGCCATGCCGGTCAAGGGCTTGCGCATCGGCATGCCGAAGGAATTCTTCGGCAAGGGACTCAAGCCCGACGTCGAGGCCGCGGTGCGCGCAGCGCTCGCCGAGTACGAAAGGATGGGCGCGCATCTGGTGGAGATCTCGCTGCCCAACGCCGAGCTCGGCATCCCGGTGTACTACGTGATCGCACCGGCGGAATGTTCCAGCAACCTGTCGCGCTTCGACGGCGTGCGCTACGGCCACCGCGCCAGCGAGTACCGCGACCTGGCCGACATGATCAAGAAATCGCGCGCCGAAGGGTTCGGCCCCGAGCCCAAGCGGCGCATCCTGATCGGCACCTACGTGCTCTCGCACGGCTACTACGACGCCTACTACCTACAGGCGCAAAAGGTCCGGCGCCTGATCGCCGACGAGTTCCAGCGCGCGTTCCGCGAGTGCGATGTCATCGCCGGGCCCGTCACCACCAGCGTGGCATTCGGCTTCGGCGAGAAGGCCGCCGACCCGGTGGAGATGTACCTTTCTGATCTCTACACCATCCCGGGCAGCTTGGCGGGCCTGCCCGGGATGAGCATCCCGTGCGGCTTCGGAGACCGCGGCCTGCCGGTAGGCCTGCAATTGACGGCCAACTACTTCGAGGAAGCCAGGCTGCTCGGCGTCGCGCACCGCTACCAGCAGGCCACCGATTGGCACCGGCGCATGCCCGGAGGCATTGCCTGATGGCCAGGCTCGACGACATCCACAGCAAGCTCATCGAGGCCTCCAAGCTGCTCGATGAAGCCGCGCGCGAGATGCGCGACGGCACCGGCATGCCGCCGGAGCAGGTGGCCAAGGTGGGCACCGCCATCGCGGAGGTCATGCTGGTGCGCCACCAGATCTACATCTTGCGACCGGACCTGATGCCCGGTTACCTGAAAGGCGGGGAGTAGCCATGCGCGCGGATTGGGAAGTCGTGATCGGCCTGGAGACGCATGCCCAGCTGGCGACGAAATCGAAGATCTTCTCCGGCAGTTCCACGCGATTCGGCGCCTTGCCCAACGTGCAGGCCAGCGCCATCGACCTGGCCCTACCCGGCGTGTTGCCCGTGCTCAACGCCGGCGCGGTGGAATGCGCCATCAAGTTCGGGCTGGCGGTCGGCGCCAAAGTCGCGGAACGTTCGATTTTCGCCCGCAAGAACTACTTCTATCCGGATCTGCCCAAGGGGTACCAGATCAGCCAGTACGAGATTCCCGTCGTGCAGGGCGGCAGCGTGACCATCCATGTCGACGGCGTCGACAAGACCGTGCAGCTCACCCGCGCGCATCTCGAGGAAGACGCCGGCAAGTCGCTGCATGAGGATTACCACGGCATGTCCGGGATCGACCTCAACCGCGCCGGCACCCCGCTCCTGGAAATCGTCACCGAGCCCGACATGCGCTCTTCCGCCGAGGCGGTGGCTTATGCCAAGGCCCTGCATTCGCTGGTGGTCTGGCTCGGCATATGCGACGGCAACATGCAGGAAGGCTCGTTCCGCTGCGATGCCAACGTCTCGGTGCGTCCGAAAGGACGCAAGGAATTCGGCACCCGTTGCGAGATCAAGAACCTCAATTCCTTCCGCTTCCTCGAACAGGCGATCGAGCACGAAATCACCCGCCAGATCGATCTCATCGAGGACGGCGGCCGGGTCGTTCAGGAAACCCGCCTCTACGACCCGGATCGCAACGAAACCCGCTCGATGCGCAGCAAGGAAGACGCGATGGACTATCGCTACTTCCCCGACCCGGACCTCCTGCCGCTGGAAATCACGGCCGATGCCGTCGCGCGCGTCCGGGCGGGCATGCCCGAGTTGCCGCAGGCCATGCGCGCGCGCTTCGAAGCACAATACGGCCTGCCGGCCTATGACGCCGCGACGCTCACCGCTTCCCGGGGGCTAGCGGGTTACTTCGAGGCCGCCGTCGCGGCTTTTGGCGGCGACGCCAAGCTGGTTTCCAACTGGGTCATGGGCGATCTGCTGGGGCGCCTGCATGAGGCCGACCTTGGCGCGGACGCCGCGCCGGTCACCCCGGCGATGCTGGGCGGCCTGTTGAAACGCATCGCCGACGGCACCATTTCCGGCAAGATCGCCAAGGAAGTCTTCGCCACCCTGTGGGTCGAAGGCGGCAGCGCGGACACGGTGATCGAGGCCAAAGGCCTGAGGCAGATTAGCGACAGCGGCGCCATCGAGAAGATCGTCGACGAAGTGCTGGCTGCGAACCCGAAGTCGGTGGAGGAATTCCGCGCCGGCAAGGACAAGGCCTTCAATGCCCTGGTGGGCCAGGCCATGAAGGCCAGCCGCGGCAAGGCCAACCCGACCCAGGTCAACGAGATTCTCAAACGCAAGCTGGCCGGCTGACGCGCCGGGTCGGATGGTTCGACTTGGGGAAGGGCAACATCACCCCGGGCCTTTTCCCGGGCACCTCTCTCCCCGGTTTCCAGCCATGGCTTATTTCCTCGGCGGCTTTTCCGGCGCCGGGTTGACGGCGCCGGTCAGATCGACATAGCGCCTGCGGTCTTCGTCGAACCGGGCGTTCACCTGGGCGACTTCGCCCTTCTTGGCTTCATAGAGGTGGCGCTCAGCCCTGATCGAGGCCTCGTTTTCGTCGACCCGCCTTTTTAGGTCGGGCGGAAGGGCCTTTTTCTTGTAGAACTCCGCCTCGGCGCGGTTTTCGGCCGCCTGCCGGTCGAGCAGTGATATGCGCCGCTCGGACTCGCGCATCTCGCGCTCGACCTGCGCGAGCGCGCGCTGCCGCTTGTTCTCGATGTCGTCCAGGCTCGAATAGGTGTTGAGCAGCGCCTTGTCCTTGCGCGCCTGCTCGCGGCGACGCTCGTCTTCCTCGCGCTTCTTGTGCTGCTCGGCTTCACGGGCGGCGATCTGTTCAGGCGTGAGAGGCGCATCGATCTTTTGCACCGTGGTGCCCTGACCGGAGAGCACACGCCCCTCGCGGCCCTGGCATTCCGGCAAGGGACGGTCGGAAGTCAGGGTTCTGCCGCTGGCGTCCTTGCAGGTGTAGATGCGGGTCTGAGCGCACGCGGGCCCGCTCGTCACCGAAAGTGCGGCGGCCACCACCAGCACGGGAAACGACCGCCTGACCAAATCAGCCCCCCGTGGTTCCGTAATCGCGCCTGTAATCAGCCACTGCGGCCCGGAATCGCATCAACGCCGGATCCGCCGACTCATCCAGAAACCCCAGCACGTCGGCTAGGCTCGCGATGCTGATGACCGGCACGCCATAGAGCCGGTTGACTTCCTCGACGGCCGACAGCGCGCCCGTGCCGCGCTCCATGCGGTCGAGCGCGATGACCACGCCGGCGACATTCGCACCGGCGGCGCGGATGAGTTGTACCGACTCGCGCACCGAGGTGCCTGCGGAAATGACGTCGTCAATGATCAGCACCCGGCCGGCGAGCGCCCTTCCGACGATGACACCGCCTTCGCCGTGGTCCTTGGCTTCCTTGCGGTTGTAGGCGAACGGCACATCGCGCCCGAGCCGGGCCAGTTCGACGGCCGTCGTGGCCGCCAGGCCGATGCCCTTGTAAGCGGGGCCGAACAGCATGTCGAAATCAACGCCGCTTGCGACGATGGTCTTCGCATAGAATTCCGCCAGCCTGCCGAGTGCGCCGCCGTGATCGAACGAGCCGGCGTTGAAGAAATACGGCGAAAGCCGCCCCGCCTTGGTCTTGAATTCGCCGAAGGTCAAAACCCTGGAGGCGACGCAAAAGCGGATGAATTCCTGGCGCAAGCCTGACATGTCAATATTCGGGGAAGGATCGTGCGGATTATCTCACTCAACCTGAACGGGATCCGCTCGGCGGCCAAAAAGGGCTGCTTCGACTGGCTCAGGAAGCAGAAGGCCGATGTACTGTGCGTGCAGGAACTCAAGGCCCAGGAAGCCGACATGGTGCCGGAGTTCATGAGGCCGGGCGCCGGCGCATCCGCATTGAAGGGGCATTTCCACTATGCCGAGAAAAAGGGCTACAGCGGCGTAGGGCTGTACAGCAGAGCGGAACCGAAGGCGGTGAAGATCGGCTTTGGCTCGCGGGAGTTCGACGCCGAAGGGCGCTACGTGCGGGCCGACTTCGGCAGCCATTCGGTGATATCGATCTACAAACCGTCGGGTTCCTCGGGCGAAGAGCGCCAGGCGGCGAAGTTCCGCTTCCTCGACGAATTCCTGCCGCACCTGAAGAAGCTGCGCAAGGGCGGCGGCGAATTCGTGATTTGCGGCGACTTCAACATCGCGCATCGCGAGGTCGACCTCAGGAACTGGAAAAGCAACCAGAAGAACTCCGGCTTCCTGCCCGAGGAACGGGCGTGGCTGTCGCGGGTATTCGATGAAGTCGGTTTCGTCGACGTCTACCGCGCCCTGCACCCGGACGCCACCGGCGAGGCCTACACCTGGTGGAGCAACCGCGGGGCGGCCTACGAAAAGAACGTCGGCTGGCGCCTCGACTACCAGATCGCCACCCCCGGCATCGCCGCGCGCGCTACAAAGGCCGCGGTGTACAAGGAGAAGCGCTTTTCCGACCATGCGCCACTGACCATCGACTACGACTGGCCCGCATGAAGTCAGGCAAGACCGCGCGGTGCGCGCCATGGACGATCCGATGACGCGCACGGTGGGCAGGCGGGCGACCAAGCGGGCGCGCGGCGCGCCGCACCAGATGGCCGCCCTGCTGGTGGCCGCGCAGTTCGGGCTCGTGGCCCTGGTCGCGGTTTTCGGCGCTCTGCCGTTGCATGCCCTCCCGGCATCGATCGCGGCCGGCGCCGGCGTCCTGCTGGGCGCATGGGCCCTGCTCTACAACCGTCCAGGCAACTTCAACATACGGCCGGTGCCCAAGGCCGGCGGGGTGCTGGTCACCGGCGGCCCCTACCGGTGGATACGCCATCCGATGTACAGCGCCCTGTTGCTGGTGGCGGCGTCCGTCACCCTGGCGGCCCCCGGCGTGCATCCGGGCTGGGCTTGCCTGATCCTGCTGGCGGTGGTGCTGGGCATCAAGGCCCGCTTCGAAGAGGCACTGCTGGGTGCGAGGTTTGCCGATTACGCGACTTACGCGGGACGGACAAGCCGGTTTTTGCCCGGAATCTACTGACCCGAGGGGGCGATCATCCCGCGCGCGGCAGACGGCGCCGGGCGCGCCGGTCCAGCCAATTCTTGTAGCGCCACAGCATCCAGGCGGACGCCTTGAGCGGCACCGCGCCGCGCGCCGCCAGGGCGCGCTGGCCGCCCAGCGTGACGAATTCGATGTGCGGGACCGTCGGCGCCACGGCGACCGGCGGTTCACCTGCCAGCGCCTGGCGCAAGCTCGCGGAGAGCACCGGGCCGTCGCGCAGCCCGCTCGCGGACCCCTCCCGCGCCTCGGCGCTGGCGCTACGGCCGGCCACCAGGATCCTTTTGTGGCTGAGCGAACGCAAATGCGCATCCACCCGCGGCAACCCATGCGCGTCACACGCCAGGCCGGAGGTTGCCAGCCAACGCGCGCCCCGCGTGCCGGCCGCCCAGACGGTGATGTCGCTGGCCAGGCGCGCGCCATTCGAAAGCCTGACCGCATCGCGTTCGACCTCGACCACCGCTGCGCCGCGCAGCAGGCTGATGCCGCGCGCCTGGCAGGCCGCTTCGGCCGCCCGCCCGAGCGGCTCGGGGAGCGCCTCGAGCAGGCGCTCGCCCGCGGTCACGATGGAAAATCCAAAGGCGGCAAAAGCGCCTGGGGTCAGACTGCGCTGCAGGTTGAAGTGCATGGCCAGCAACAGTTCCACCGCATCCGGACCACCGCCCACCACGGTCAGGCGCGCCAGCGCACCTTCCAGGGCAAGCTCGCGCACCCGCTCCCAGCCTTGCAGGAGCACGTCCGCCGGCTGCGCCAGCAGGGCAAACGTGCCCAGCCCCGGGATATCCGGGTCGAGCGAGGTCGCGCCAATGTCGATGGAGGCGAAATCGAACTCGCGCGTGGCGCCGCCGGAGGTGACGGCGATGCGGGTTTCCAGGTCCAGCCCGACGATGCGGTCAGCCACATGCCTGACGCCTGCCGGGCCCACAAGGGATGAGAGGTCGGCACGGCAATCGGCCGCGGAGAAATGCCCGGCCACCAGGCCAGGCACCCGCGCGCTTTGCAGCACGCTGCAAGAAGGCGAGACCAGCGTCACGTCGGCGTTGGCGGCGGGTTTCGCCGCCATTTCCCGCACGACTTGCGCGTGGGCTTCGCCGCAGCCGATCAAGAGCAGTTTTTTCATGCGGCGGCCCGGCCCTCAGCGATAACGGCGCGCCAGCGCATCCGGCGAAGCACCGAGGAAAAAAGCCAGGCGCAGGCGCCACATCAGCAGGATCGTGCGCCACACGCCGCGCGACTCCCACCGGCGCGCCGAGGTGGTGACCCTCAGGCGCAGGCAGCGCGGTCGGACCAGGCGCTTCAGGCGCTTGCTGATGTCGATGTCCTCCATCAGCGCGATGGGCGCGAATCCGCCGACGCGCCGGAAGGTCTCGCGTGTCATGAACAGCGCCTGGTCGCCGGTGGCGATGCCGGACAGGCGCGAACGCAGGTTCATCATCGCGGCCACCATCCGCAGGGTGCGGCGCGGGCTGTCCAGCGACACGTCGAAGCGTCCCCAGGCGAACGCCGCGCCGCGGGTGGCGGCCTCGATGGCGTCCAGCGCGCCATTCGGCAGGGCGGTATCCGCATGCAGAAATAGCAGCAGGTCGGTACGCGCGCGCGCGACGCCTGCGTTCATCTGTACGGCACGGCCGCGCTCGGAGCGGATCAGGAGGTCGCACAAGGGCGCGGCGGCTTCACAGGTGTCGTCACTACTGCCACCATCGACGACGATGACCTCGCAACCGGCACGGCGCAGGCCGGTCAGGGCCGCCAGGCGTGTTTCGATGCCCGACGCTTCGTCGAGAACGGGAATGATGATGGAAAGACGCAACGAAACGGCTACTTGTGGGCGTTGATGGCCCAATCGTATTCGAGAAAGCGGATTTGCGCTTTGCCATCGACAATTCGCTTGCGGTCCTCTGCGCTGTCGGCGAGTAGTGATGCGTACGAAGCGAAGAACTGCTCGCGCGAGCCGATCGCTGAGGCATCCTTGCCGATCCCCTTGTAGCCACTCTGCCAGTCCGCCTTGAACCAGTCGAAGATTTTCGAGACCTCCAGTGCGCCGCTGGCGAACCTGTTGCGGGAGCGATCGGACAGAAAACGCCTGGTCTGCTCTTCGAGCTGGGCGTCGAGCCTTTCGGCGACAAACGCTTCCTCGCGCAGCATTGGACAACCGATCGAGGCGCAATTGACAGCGAAATGTACCCGCGGCTCGTCATACACCCCGGCCTTGCGCAACATGCCGTGCTCTATCTCGTCGAGAAAGGACTCACGTCCCAGCAGGCTGAAGAACTTGTCTTTCCAAGGATTGCCGATGATGTTCCCGAAGTCGCGGATCGACTTCAGGTCCGGATACCGTTGCAGCACCTTGACGACCGTGAACGCGTTGTAGGCGTTGATCAGAAACGCCATTTGCTGCGGCTTTGACCAGCCCTTGAACTCGCTTTCCTGCGTCTTCGACAGACTGTCGGTATAGGCCTTGAGCGCGGCTTCGTCCGCCTTGAAGCCCGCGTAACGCACCTTGCTGACGCGGCCGCCTTCCTGCACGACGACGTGTTTTTTGAGAAGCGAATCCCAGGCCTTGTGAGCATGGTCGAACTGTGCGCGCGCCGACGTCGCAACCAGCGCGCATGTCAGGGCCAACAATTGAATCAAACGCACGCAAACCTCCGAAAGTCCGTGGGCCAGCCAGATTCAATGCCGTTCCGGTTTGTACGCCGGCCGCTTGTCACCACCCATGGCCATGAGCTTGCCCAGCACCGCACCCAGTCCGCCGGCGCCGCGCCGCCAGGCCTGGAAGGCTTCCAAAAAGGCATGCTGGCCCATGGTGACAGTGCTTCGCTTCCACACCCCGGCGGCGTACTTGTTGGCCTCCGTCAGGGTAGGGTAGATGTGGATGGTGCCAAGGATCTTGTTCAAGCCCAGGCCATGCTTCATGGCCATCACGTATTCGGCGATCAGGTCGCCGGCATGCTCGCCGACGATGGTGACACCGAGAATGCGGTCGCTGCCCGGCTCGGTGAGCACCTTGACCATGCCATGCGCCTCGCTGTCGGCAATGGCGCGGTCGAGGTCGTCGATGCCGTATACGTACACCGCATGCGCGATGCCCTTTTCCCCGGCCTCGGTCTCATTCAAGCCCACCCGCGCGACTTCCGGCTCCGTGAAGGTGGCCCACGGAATCACGGAGTAATCGGCCTTGAACTTGCGGAAGGTACCGAACAGCGCATTGACCGCCGCATACCAGGCCTGGTGCGCGGCGGTGTGGGTGAACTGGTAGGGCCCGGCGACATCACCGACCGCGTAGATGTTCGGATAGAGCGTCTCGAGATATTCGTTGGTCTCGACGGTGCGGGTTTTGGTGACGGGAATGCCCAGTTCCTCCAGCCCGTAGCCGGTCACGTTCGGCGTGCGTCCGAGTGCGCACAACACCTCGTCAAAGGCGATCTTCACGTCGCGGCCGTCATGCTCGGCGACCAGAATCTTCTCGCCGCCTTCCATGCGGAATTCCTTCGCCTTGTGGCCGGTGAGAAGTGTCACGCCCTCGGCGCGGAACTGCTTCATCACCGCATCCGAGACCTCGGGATCCTCGCGCAGCATGATGCGCGGCGCCATTTCCACCTGCGTGACTTGCGCGCCGAAGCGCGCGAATGCCTGGGCAAGCTCGCATCCGATCGGCCCGCCGCCCAGCACCAGCAGGCGCCCGGGCAGCACACGCATGTTCCATACCGTATCGGAGGTCAGCGGCTGCATGTCGGCCAGGCCGGGAATCGGCGGCACCAGCGGACGCGCGCCCGCGGCGATGACAATGGCCCTGGTGGTTACGGTGCGCGTGCCGCCGCCGGCCAACGCCACTTCGACGGTCCACGGGGAGGTGATCCTGGCACTGCCGGCGAGCACATCCACGCCCAGCCCGGCGTACCGCTCGGCCGAATCGTGCGGCTCGATGGCAGCCACCACGGACTGCACGCGCCGCATCACGTCCGCGAAATCGAAGCGCGCTTGCACATCCCGCACGCCGAACTCCGGCGCGCGCTTCACATGCGACAGGAACTTGGCCGAACGGATCAGCCCCTTGGACGGCACGCAGCCGAAATTGAGGCAGTCGCCGCCCATCTTGTGCTTCTCGACCAGCGTGACCCGCGCCTTGACCGCCGCCGCGATGTAGGCGCTGACCAGGCCGCCCGACCCAGCGCCGATCACCACGACGTTGTTGTCGAATTTCGCGGGACGCAAATGCGCCCAGCGCGCGTACACCTTGCGTGCCTTGGCCATGTCGATCACCTTTTTCGCCACCAGCGGAAAGATGCCCAGCAACACGAACGCCCCGAGGAGGCCCGGGGAGAGAATCCCCTTCAACGACGTGATCTGCGCCAGTTGCGTGCCGGCATTCACGTACACCAGGGTACCGGCCAGCATGCCGGCCTGGCTCACCAGGTAAAAGGTACGCGTACGGATCGGCGTCAGGCCCATCAGCAGGTTGATGGCGAAGAACGGCAGTACCGGGATCAGGCGCAGGGTGAAGAGATAAAAGCCGCCTTCACGGGCCACCCCGGCATTGATGCCGGCCAGCCGCGCGCCGAATTTCGCCTGCACCCAGTCGCGCAACAGGAAGCGGCTGGCCAGGAACGCGAGTGTCGCGCCAATGGAGGATGCGAACGACACCAGGATGGTGCCCGTCACCAGTCCGAAGATCGCGCCGGCCACCAGTGTCATCAGCGCAGCCCCCGGCAGCGACAGTGCCGTCACCACCACGTAGAGCACAAAGAAGGCGCCGATCGTCGCCGCCCGGTGGGCGGCGTAGTAGTCGCTGAGTGCCGCCTGCTGCGCCTTGATGGCCTCGAAGCTCAGGTAGCGCGGACCGCCCAGCGCAAAAAACGCCGCCACCAGCACCGCGAGCAGGACGATGAGGCCGAGCTTGCCGGCCTTCACGCGGCCTGCTTCCGCGTTGCCGGCCGCGCCGGCCGGATGCCCGCGCGCACGGCCTTAGCGAAGGCGTAGGCAGGGCCATTGATGATGCGCCTGCGATAGGACAAGGCGGCCGGCGAGTCTGCTGGCCACAGGCGGTCGAAGCGCGCCACCCAGGCCGCATGGTCGTAGTCGAGCGCGACCGCGTCGACCGAAAGCCCGGCTACTGTGGTCCCGTACAGGGCCGGCACGTCGGCGGGCGCCGGCCGCACCGAGATGCGCGTGACCAATCCGCAGGTGGCGCCGGCGAAATTCGGCATGCCGGCCGCGCCGTTGTTGAACAAGGCGCAGGGGCCGGCGGCGGTCTCGAACACCTGCGCCACGGCTGCGCAGGTATGGGTGGAAGCGAACACCCGCACCCGGGCCGCATCGAACATCGCGGCCACCTCGGCGGGGTTGATAGCTTCCTCAGCGAAGCCCCAGCCGGCCAGGCTGTCGGCGTCGCCATGGACGATGCCCACCTGCGCCTCGCCGACCTGCGCCACCAGGCTCATCGGCAGATCGGTCAGGCGCGCCGCGAGTGCGGGATGGCGCGCGGCAGTCGCGGCCAGCATGCCCATGATGGCGTTGGAGCGTCCGACGTCCGCATCGCTGACGTAATCCGGGTAGCCACAACCGCAACCGGCGGCGGCATCCGGCGAGAGCAGCTCGGTCTCGACATTGCCGCGGATCGCCAAATGCCTGAGCACCTCTTCATTGATGGTCACGAAGCCCGCGTCGTCGATGTCGAACCAGTTGAAATCGCCGTTGAACACCAGGCGCGCACCGCGTTCACGCGCGGCGAGTTCGAGCACCGCCCGTAGCGCGAACGGGTTGCCGTACAGGCCGCCCACCGCATAAAGCGTGTCAGCCGTCAGATCGGGCGGGCGAGCGAGCGACGCAGCGCCGTAACGATAGGCGATAGGGCAGCAGCGGCCCGGCCGGAGGACGGGCGATGTGTTTGCGGACATGGCGCCTTTGGCGGTTGAAAGCGGTTCCGCCTCAGGCGGAAAGGACCTGCGCAAGTTCATCGAAGGTATCGACCACGATGTGGTGCGCGGGGTTGGGCTGCGGATCGGGCGGCCCGTCGGGGCCCCACTCATCCGGCCGCCTGACAAAGGCGGTCTTGTAGCCGCAGGCCAACGCCGCGTCGAGGTCGAAGTTGTGGCACGCCACCATGAGGATTTCCGAGGGCGGCAATTGCAGCCACTTGGCTGCCGTACGATAGGCCTCCGGACGGGTCTTGTAGTGGCCGATCATTTCGCAGGAGATGATGGCGTCCCACAAAAAGGCGTTGCGGCGCGAAACGTCGATCACCAGGCGGGTGGTCAGGAGCGTGAACGAGGCCACGACGTACTTGCGTTTCAGGCGTGCCAGCGCCGGCGTGAAATCGGGCCACGCATCCAGCGCATGCCAGGTGCGCCAGATGGCGTCGCGGTCCTCCGCGGTCAGCGCCTGCAGGCCGAAATGCGCGATCACCTCGTCGAGCACGCGGCGATGCACGTCATCAAAGTTGAAATCGGGATTCACCTGGCCGACGATGCCCTTGAGCGAACGCCGCCGGTATTCGTTGGTTACCGCATGCCAGTCGGCGGTCAGGCCGCGCGCGGCCCCGGCCGCGGAGAAGGCACGCGAGATGCCGCCATGCCAGTCGAGGATGGTGCCGCCGGTGTCGAAGGTGAGGGCCTTGATATCCATGACGGTCCGCGCTCAGGCATCGTAACCCGGCGCCTGACGCGCCAGTCCACCAAAGACATCGAGCAGGCGGCCGTGCCATTGCGCCAGCGGATCGTCGGCCGCCAGCATCCGGAACGGGCTGATGCAGCGGGCCCACTGGAAGGCGCCGAATAGCGCGTAGTCGGCGTAGAGCGGCGCCGCGCCGCCGAAGAAGGCCTGCTGCTTGACCACCGCGCGCAGTCCGGCCAGCCCGTCGCGGAAGGCCGGCAGGCGCGCTTCACGGTCCGCCACCACCGCTTCCAGCGTCTTGCCGAAGCGCTGCTCGCGGCTGCTGCGGAAATAGGGACGGTCGCCGGCGTCGAGATGCTCGAACACGTCGAGCACCACGAACGGCGCCACCGCTCCCACCAGCGCATCGCCCTGGGTGGAGTAGAAACGGCTCAAGGCCTGGCCGGCCGCGCCACCGAAGAGCGAAGGCCGGTCGGGAAAAGTCGCCTCCAGATAGCAAGCGATAGCCCATGAATCGGCGACCCAGTGACCGTCATGCACCAGCACCGGCACGCGTCCCTGGCCGCTCGGCGCCAGCACATCCTTCTGCATGAAGCGCCAGGGGATCGTTTCAACCTCGAGACCCTTGTGCGCCAGCGCCATGCGAATGCGCCAGCAATACGGGCTGAAGCGGCGCGCCGGGTCGGCCCCGGCGAGGTCGTACATCTGAATGCGCATCGCGTGACTCCCGCGCCCTAGGCCAGCGCGCCGCCGCATGAACTGCCCTGGCCGGCGGTGCAGCCATAGCAATGCTCGCGCACCACGATGGGGTTGCCGGCCAGATCGGCGCCCAGCACGTCGGCAATGTGGGTGCGCGGCTTGCCTTCCACCTTGAGCGGCAGGCCCAGCATCTGGTTGAAATCGCAGTCGTACAGGTAGCCCTGGTGGTCCACCGAGACCATCGCGCGGCACATCACGTCGTCCAGGTTCTGCTCGCGGTGCGCCGAGCGCAGCAGCGCCATGTATTCGTTGAACTTGCCCTTGGAAATCAGCATCGACCCGAAACGCTGGATCGGCATGTTCGCCAGCGTGAACAGCTTGTTGAAGCGGATACCGAAGCTCTCGCCGAGAATGCGCTTGTAATCGGCTTCAAGCGCCTGCTGCGCCGGCGGCAGGCTCGGCCCCTGCGGGTTGTAGACCAGGTTGAGCACCAGGCCCGAGCCGTGGGCGCCGTAGCCCAGCGCGTTGAGGCGCCGAATGCCCGCCACCGAGCGTTCATAGACCCCCTCGCCACGCTGGCGATCGACCAGTTCCTCGGTGTAGCAAGGCAGCGAGGCGACCACCTCGACCGCATGGGCCGCCAGGAAGTCGGCGAGGTCCTCGTGGCCCGGCTCCGACAGGATGGTCAGGTTGCAGCGGTCCATCACCTTGACGCCCAGGGCGCGCGCGCGCTCGACCAGGTAGCGGAAATGGGCATTGAGTTCCGGCGCGCCGCCGGTCAGGTCGAGCGTGCCGACCCGGCGCGTGGATAGATAGGCCAGCACCTGGTCGACGGTCTCGCGGTCCATCATCTCGGTCCGCTTGGGGCCGGCATTGACATGGCAATGCACGCATGACTGATTGCACTTGTAACCCAGGTTGACCTGCAGGGTCTCGACCCGTCGGCGCGCGATGTCCGGGAAGGTGGTGTTCTCGAGCCGCTCGAGAGTGGCATGCATTGAAAGGCGCTCCGGGATGGGAAGTGGATGTTTGACGCATTATGCTGCAATGCGTTGGTCGCGGCACATGCGGTATTTCTTACGCAGGACAGCCCGTTCCAGATGCCTGTTTGTCAGTCACTCATCGCCCGCGTCCGGCCACCAGGGCCACCGCCACCAGCACCACGGCGAAGCCTCCCATTTGCAGCAGGCTGATGGTCTCGTCCAGGAACAGCCAGCCCCACAGCAGGGAAAAGCACGGGATCAGGTAGGTGACCGACATCGAAATCGTCGGGCTGGTGCGTTTCATCAGCCGGTAGTACAAGAGGTTGGCCAGTGCCGTCGACAGCACCGACAGCGCCACCAGCGAGAGGACGACCTTGGTCGACAGGGGCCAGGCCTGCGCCAGTACCGGTACGCCCATCGGCATGGCCATGATGCCGGCGAAGAGGCTCTGCACGGCGGCCAGTTCCAGCGAGGGCCGGCTCCTGAGGTAGCGGGCGGCGAACACGGTGCCATAGGCGCCGCACAGGGCCGCCAGCAAGGCCGCCGCATGAGCCAGCAGCACCACCGGCGAGAACACCACCGGCGCGAAGCCCACCACCAGGCCCACACCGGCCACCCCCAGCGTCAACCCCAGCACGCGGCGCGGTCCCAGGCGGTCACCCAGAACCCACACCGAGAGCAGCGCGGCAAACATCGCCATGGTGGTATTGAGAATCGCCAGTGTCGGCGAATTGAGGGTCAGGGCGGCCGTGGCGATCAGGTATTGCGCCAGAAAAGAGGTGAGGAAGGCCAGCCACAGGTAGTGCTTCCAGAAGCGCCATTCCCCCCACGGCACGCCGCGATAGCGTGCGTAGGCCAGCAGCAGCAGGCCCGCCCCCAGCATGCGCGGCGCCACCATGCCCCACGGCCCCACCACCGGCACGATGATGCGGATGAAGAGATAGGAACTGCCCCAGATAGCCCCGAGCGCGATCAGCGAAACGAGGTCGGCACGTTTCAAGCGCGCGTCACCAGTCGATGCGCTTGCGGTCTTGGAAGAAACCGCCCGAGGGGCCATCGGCCGGCAGGGTCGCGAGCCAGACCGCCGTATCGGCGCCCTCCTGCTTGCTGCGCGGCGCGTCGTCGCCGCCCATGTCGGTGGCCACCCAGCCGGGGTTGCAGGCGTTGATCTTCACCGCCGTCCCGGCCATCTCGGCGGCGAACACCGCGGTGGCGGCGTTGAGCGCGGCCTTGGAGATGCGGTAGGCGGGCGTGCCGGCACCCATGCTGGCCATCTGCCCCAATGCGCTGGAGATGTTGACCACGCGCGGCTGGCGACTCTTGAGCAGAAGGGGCATCAGTGTCTGGGTCACGCGGATCGGCGCGGTGGCGTTGGTGGCCAGCACTTCGTTGATCATGGCCATCTTCATGCGGCGCAGCATCAGGCCGCCGTCGGGCATGATGCCGGCATTGTTGACCAGGATATCCAGGTGGCCGACCTCCAGGGCCAGCCACAGGGCCAGGGCGTCGACGCTGATCTGGCTGGTGACATCGAGCACGTGGAAGCGCACGCCCAGCGCGTCGGCGGCCGCCTGACCCTTCGCGGCGTCTCGGGCGGTCAGGATGACGTCGATGCCGGCGGCCTTGAGCTGACGGCAGATTTCCAGGCCCAGGCCGCGATTGGCACCGGTCACGACGGCGACGGGTTGGTCCATGACATCCGATCCACAATGGCGACGACAGCACGATTGTAGTGAGGTCGGCGGCGTGCGGCACTCTGGACCACGGGCCGCGGATAGAATTTCGCGGGCGTTCCCGCGCCGGTCCCTGCTGCGGCCGTCTGCACAGGCAGTGCGAAATCCTGGAAATGAAGGTCCTGGCATGTTGAATCGCGTATGGAATGCGCTGCGCCGCCTGCGCGCGCACCCCGCCCCGCCGGACCCCGACCTGTTGCTGGACAAGGTCGTGCAGTGCATTGCGCATGGCGCGCTCGATGATGCGCGCAAGCACGCCGCCGCCTTCGCATGCCATCGCGCCTACGCCGCCTATGCGCAAGCCCTGATCTGCGAGGCGGCCGGCGAGATCGCCGCCGCGCTCGGGCACGCGGCCGCGGCGATGCAGGCCGCGCCCGCAGAGCCGGTCTACTGGCTCAAGCGCGCCCAGCTTCACCATGCCGCCGGACAGTACGCGGACGCGGCGGCGCTCTACGACCGCCTGGTCGACCTTGCCGACGCGCCGTTCGCTGCCGACCCCGACATCCTGTTCGCTTGCGCTGCCGCGCACGAACAATCCGGCGCCGCGGCATCGGCAATCGGCCTGCTCGAGCGTCTGCTCCACCTGCACCCCGACCACACGCCGGCACGCACCAACCTCGCCATGCTCCTTGCCCTCTCCGCGCGCGGCGAACGGGCGCGGGCACACATGAACGTGCTGGTCGAGCGGGAAGGCTCGGCGGCGCAGCGCTTAAGGCGCGCCCTGATGCTGCCGGCCATCCACGAATCCGCGGCGCACATCGCGGCGGTGCGCGCCAGGTTCACGCGCGACCTGGACGAGGTGCTGGAAATGCCGGTCGCGAACCTGGCCGAGCCGGCCGTCGAGATCGGGCTCGCGCCGTTCATGCTGGCCTACCAGGGCCATGACAACACGGCGCTGCTGGCCAAGTTCGCCCGGGCCGTGCGCCGCCACTACCCCGCGGCCGGCCGCAGCCCCGGCCCCGCCCGCACGCCGGCGCAGCGCATCCGCGTAGGCTTCGTGTCAAGGCACTTCTATGCCCACTCGGTGGCCCGCACCACCCATGGCCTCATCCACGACCTGCCGCGCGACCGGTTCGAGGTGGCCGTGTTCGGCATTGAAATGCGCGACGACCCCTGGTCCCGCACCATTCGCGGCAGCGCCGACACCTGCGTGGCATTGCCGGCCGACCCCGCGCGCATCCGCGCCGCGATCATCCAGGCGCAGCTCGATGTCCTGATCTTCGCCGACATCGGCATGGAACCCTTCACCTACTACCTGGCGTTCTGGCGTCTCGCCCCGGTGCAGATGACCACCTGGGGCCACCCGGTCACCAGCGGAATCGACAGCGTCGATTACTACATCTCGGCCGCGAGTCTCGAAGCGGACGACCCGGACCGGCGCTACACCGAGCAACTCATCCGCCTGCCCGGTTTCTTCATGCCGCGCTACCGGCGTCCCGCCCTCGCCGAGCCGCGGCGTTCCCGTCCCGACGCCCTGCTCGATCCCGCGCGTACCACCTATTTCTGCGCCCAGACCACCTTCAAGCTGCATCCGGACTTCGACGCCGCCCTTCTGGCCATCCTCGCAGGCGACCCGCGTGCGGAGATCCTGCTCATGGCCAGCACTCCTGAAATGGGCCTGCAGGCCCGTCGGCGCCTCGACCGCACCCTCGGGAAGGAGAGGGGCAGGGTGCGCTTCCTGCCGCCGCTGGAGATCGAGCGCTTCCTGCGCATGCAGGCCGACGCCGACGTGCTGCTCGACCCGTTTCATTTCGGCGGCTGCAACTCCACTTGCGAGGCGCTCGGCCTGGCCGCGCCCGTCGTGACGCTGCCTGGCCCGTACCTGGCCGGGCGCTTTACCCGCGCCAGCTACGCGGAGCTCGGCATCGAAGCGTGTGTGGCCGACAGTCCGGCCCGATATGCCGAGATCGCTATGCGGCTCGGTACCGACCGCGCGTGGCGCGAGGAGATATCGGCCCAGATCGGCGCGAGCCAGCCCCGCCTGTTCGGGCGGCCGGACGCGGGACTGGCCCTGGGAGACGCCATCGAGGCCATCGTTCGCGAGCCCGGGCGCGCCGGCGCGACTTAGCGCCTACTTGAAGAGCGTGAGCACCCCGGTGTAGCCGTAGAGCCGGTCGCGCGCGATCTCGCCATTGGCGAAAAAGCCCACCAGCGGGATGTTGCCGAGGTGCTCGCGGATGAGCTGCAACTCCGCGCCGCGCGCCCCGAACATCGATTCGCCGCGGCCGACGCACGCATGGTAGAGGGCGGCCTTGGGGGTCTCGACGAGATCGTCCTTGAGGTCGTAGATCATGCGCAGCAGATCGCCGCGCGCGCTTTCCTGGTCGCGCCGGCAGAACAGCACCGTGGTGCCCTCGACGACGTTGTCGCCGATGGCGACGAGCTTGTTCTGCGGGTCGATGCCGACGAGATTGCGCACCTTGTAGTCGTCGCCGCCGCCGGCCGCCTCGGCGCCCGGCACCACCAGGCCGACAAAGGTGTTGCGCGCCGCCTGGCGCAGGCCCTTGAGGTCGCACTGCAATTCGGCCAGCATGACGTCGAGCGCGGGCCGGTTGTCCAGGGCGACGATGATGCTGCGCTCCGCCTGGGTAACCACGTGGCGCGCGCCGACCGGCGCACAGCCCTGGGTCAGACGCGTCGCCACCGCCACATCGGAAGACAGCACCACCCCGGAAATGCCGCCCGAGACCACCTGGTTGGCGAACTGTACCGTCGCGCCGCGGCTTGAGGACAGCCCGCCCGCCAGGTAGCCGCTGGTCACCTTGCCGGCCATGTCCTCGATCAGGCCCTCGATGTCCGGCGTGTGCGGGTCGGCATGGACGATGGCGAAGTAGGCGGCGTCGGCGCCGCCCGGCGTGAGCGTGCCCGCACGCGGCGGCCGCGCCGTGCCGGAAAACACGGTATGGGCGTGCGGCGGCAGCGTGCCGGTCATCAGGGCCAGCGCCGCTTCGTCGAAATACTCGGTCCCGGTCGCGCAAATGCCGATGCCCACCGACCCCACCCAATCCGCGACCAGGGTATGGTTCTTGACCATCGCCAGGATGTCCGCCGCGTAAGGCACGAAGGCCTCGGTCATGTAGATGAAACCGAGGTTGCCGCCGGGGCTGATGCCCTTCAGGGCCAGTTCGGTGGCGGTTTTCCAGTCGTCATGGGCCGCATGGCCGAGTTGCCAGCGGTTCATGGCGACCCGCGGGTGCGTTTCTTGGCCGCCGTCCGACCGCGCGGCGCCACGGTAACCGGCTTCGCGGCGGCAGGCTTGGCCGGGGTCGCGCCGCCGGCCGACCCGGCGGACTTCATGTTCTTGACGAACTCCTCCTGCAGGGTCTGCATCCATGAAGTGGGGTCGGGCCAGGCCGGCGCCTTTGCGGACGCGGCGCGCGCTCTTTTCGCCTTCGCCCTCGGCACGGGCGACTCCTCAGGGTGGGGCACGGGCGGCCCGGACGCGGGCGCGGCCGGCCCGGGCGGCCCAGGCGGCGGCGCGACCGCGAAGACGCCTTTCCCGGATACCGCGTCCTGCATGGCCCTGGCTGCCTGGGCCGCCATCTCGCCACCGGGCGAGGACTTGAAACCCTTGATCGCGGTCAACTGCATCTCCAGGCCGTTGACCTGCAGGTTGAGCATGTTGAGATTGATCTCCAGCCACTGGCGGATTTGCTTCAACTCGCCGATGCGCTTTTCCAGTTCCTCCGGCGCGAAGGCAGGCATGGCGGGCGCGGCACCGGCGGCAAAACCGGGAATGCCCATTTGCGCCCAGAGATTGCGGACGAATTCAAAAGGATCGGGCGGCGTGGACATGTGTTGTCATTTCGCAGCGAAGCAAGAGCGCCGATTCTACGACGCTGCGAAACCATGCCACGCCGGACCGCACGGCAATGCCGGCGGGTGCGGGCGGCCTTTTGCGCACGGCCTTGCGTGTAAAGTAATCATCGCCACCGCACGTGCCGTCACACACTGGACGCAAAACTGCCATGCTGGGAAGATTGTTTGGCAAGTCCCCTGTCACGAACCGGGCAGGGAACACGCTTGTTCGCCCGCCGCTCGGTCGCGTGGTGCTTAACGTGGGCGGCAACAGCAAGCAGATTGCCATTCCGCGGCATTTCGACGGTTGGCGCCATGATCTGCTTGACATCGACCCGACCGGCAAGCCCGACCTGCTATGCGACGCACGCGAACTCGAAGCCCTTCCGGGCGAGCAGTACGATGCCATCTATTGCTCGCACAACCTGGAGCATTACCTGCACCACGACGCTCGGCGGGTACTCAGGGGATTCCTGAGCATCCTAAAGGTCGACGGCTTCGCCGACATCCGCGTGCCCGACATCGGCCAGGTGATGCGCCACTGCGTGGCCAACAACATGGACCTCGACGATGTGCTCTACGAGTCGGCCGCGGGGCCGATCATGGTGCGCGACGTTCTGTGGGGTTGGGGGCGCAAGATCGAGACCTCGGGCAACGACTTCTTCGCTCACAAGACCGGATTCACCCCCACCTCCCTGACGCGTATTCTTGAAGACGCCGGTTTCGCCGAGGTGTTCCTGGACGCGGCCGACGGGCCTGCTTTCGAAATTCGCGCCCTGGCCTTCAAGCGCCCGGGCGCCAACCCGCACAAGGCGGCGTTGGGCATAGGCTGAAGCGGACGTCCGGGCGCCGGCGTAGACCGGCACCCCCTGTTGCCGCCTCGCAAAAGGGTTCAAGCCGGCCGCATCAGGCGGTATCGGCACGCGGCGCGGGCCCGTCGGCCGGTATGTCCGGCGCCGCCAGGATGGCCTCCCCACCCGGATAGGCCGACTCGCCTGGGGCGGGTTGCGACCCGTGCGCCGCCGGGGCTTGTGTTGCCACCTGTTCGGCGGCATCCGCCGCCATCTGTTCAGCGGCATCCGCCGCCATCTGTTCAGCGGCATCCGCCGCCGTTGCCCGGCGGCGGCGCAGCGAGGCCACCTGCTGTTCGATGGCGCCGAACATCGATACGCCGTGGGTGTCGAAAGCGTCGATGCGCACCCTGTCGTCGAACTTCATGTAGCCGGTGCGGGGCTTGCCGCCCGCGCCTTCCTCCTGGCTCTCGCGGGCGCGCAACTCGGCGATGCAGCCGACATTGCCTTCCGACGACACCGTCCCCGAGCCGATAATGGCGCCGGCACGCAGATTGCGGGTCTTGGCCGCATGGACAATCAGGTCGATGAAGGAAAAACGTGCCCCCGACCCGGCGTTGGCGCTGGTGAAGCGCACCCCGTTCCAGTCCACCGCCACGCCCAGGCGGGCCAGGCCGCCCTGCCAGGCTTCGCCCAGTTCGTCGGGCGTCACCGCCAGCGGCGCGAAGGCGGTGGCCGGCTTGCTGTGGAAAAAACCGAAACCCTTGGCCAGTTCCGGTGCGATCAGGTTGCGCAGCGACCAGTCATTGATCAGCACCAGCAGGCGCACGTGGTCGAGGGCTTCTTCCTTCTTCACCTGCATCGGCGTATCGCCGAGGATGACGCCCAACTCGGGCTCGAAATCGATGCCCCAGTGCTCCTCGGCGAACACCGGCGCGTCGCAGGGGCCGAGGAAATCATCGCTGCCGCCTTGATACATCATCGGTTCGCGCCACAGGTGGTCGGGCAGCTTGCCGTGGATGGCGCGGGTGAGGAGTTCGACATGCTGTTCATAGACAGAACCGTCGGCCCACTGGAAGGCACGCGGCAATGGCGCCATGCAATTGGCCGGCACGAATTCGAACGGCCGCTTAGCGCGGCCGCTGTTGACGGCCTGCGACAGGTCTTCCAGCTGCGGGGCGATGAAGCTCCAGTCGTCGAGCGCGCGCTGCAGGGTCGGCGCGATGCCGTCGGCCAGGTGGGCGGTCTTCTGGTCGCGCGACACGACGGCCAGCATGCCGTCGCGCGAGCCGTCCTTGAGGGTTGCGAGTTTCATGGGGATTGGATGATGCGCGCGCCGCCAAGTGCGCGCGGCAGGTCGGGAAAGCGCGGATTGTCGCGCAAACGGGCCACGCCGGCGCCGCCCGCCGCGCTCAGGGCAAGGCGGCGCGCATCGCCTGCTCGACCGCGCAGAGCGAAGCATCCTCGATGCCGTGCTCGCGCAGGCCCGCCAGGGTGCGCGTGAGGTACTCCGAGCACGGGCCGTGCAGGCCTGCGGCCGTGGCGATGCAACGCCCCGCATCGCGCGCTGCCAACTTGCCGGCATAGGCAATGCTGCGGTGGTTCATCACGAAGGCGATGGCCGCCACCGCCCCCCGCGATGTGCGCGCCTTGACCCAGGTGGGAATGTAGGATCCGGTCACCATCTCACGGCGCCACAGCAGAAGCATTTCCTCGCGCACATGCGCGGCGGCGATGCGATAGGCGAGGCCCGCGCAGGTGCCACCGTGATCCAGCGCCAGGACCAGGCCGGGATGCTCGGGCGTGCCGCGCCCGATGCGCGACCACAGGCAGAACGAACGATGAAAACCGTAAATCCTCGCCAGGCGCTTCTCGATGAACGGAAAGATCGGGTTCCAGAGCAGCGAACCGTAGGCGAACACCCAGACATCGCCACGCGGCACGCGAGCCAGCGTGCGGTCGAGGGACCGCTCCAGCTGCTCGTCGGTCCACGCATGGGCCGCCATGCGTGACTTGAGAAAGGCGTTGCGCAGCGACCCGTTGATCAGATCATCCCGGCACAGCGGGCGCCCGAAATGGGGGTGCTGGGAGTGGTGCGCTGCGGCCGCGTTCATGCCGCTTTATAACGCAAACACCATGCCGGTTGTTGACGCGGCCCGCCGCTGCCCGGGCGCACGCGTGTTCAGCGCGTCTTGCCCGACCCGCCTTGCCCGCCCATCGCCCTGGCGAAAGCCGCGGCCAGCGGGCTGGCCGCCGGGGTCGGCGTGCCGCGCGGCGCCTGGCTGCGCTGCGCGGCACGGTCACGTGGCGCGAGGTCGCGCCGCGCAGCGCCGGGTGCCGCGCCGGCAGGCGACTTGTCCGACAGGCGCATGGTCAGCGCGATGCGCGCTCGCTTGATGTCGACTTCCAGCACCTTGACCTTGACCACCTGGCCGGCCTTCACCACCTCGCGCGGGTCGCGGACGAACTTGTCGGACAGCATCGATATATGCACCAGGCCGTCCTGGTGCACACCGACATCGACAAAGGCGCCGAAGTTGGCGACGTTGGTCACCACTCCCTCGAGCTGCATGCCGGGCTTGAGGTCGGCCACGGTATTGACGCCTTCCTGGAAGCGCGCAGTCTTGAACTCGGGGCGCGGGTCGCGGCCGGGCTTTTCCAGCTCCTTGATGACGTCGGCCACGGTGGGCACGCCGAATCGCTCGTCGGCATACCTGGCGGGCACGACACGTTTCAGGGCAGCGCTGTCGCCGATGACCGACTGGATGTCGCGGTCGAGGTCGGCTACGATGCGGTTGACCAGCCCGTAGGCTTCCGGGTGCACGCCGGAGGCGTCGAGCGGATTGGAACCGTCGCGAATGCGCAAAAAGCCGGCAGCCTGCTCGAAGGCCTTGTCACCCAGGCGCGGCACCTGGCGCAGCTGTTCGCGGCTGGCGAAACGCCCGTTGCTGTCGCGATAGGAGACGATGTTGGCGGCCAGGCTGGCGCCCAGGCCGGACACCTTGGAAAGCAGAGGCACCGAGGCGGTGTTGAGGTCGACGCCGACGCCGTTGACGCAGTCCTCGACCACGCCATCCAGGGCGCGCGCCAGGCGCGACTGGTTCACATCATGCTGGTACTGCCCCACGCCGATGGCCTTGGGGTCGATCTTGACCAATTCGGCCAGCGGGTCCTGCAGGCGCCGGGCGATCGACACCGCGCCGCGCAGGCTGACATCGAGTTCGGGAAACTCGCGCGCCGCGAATTCCGAGGCCGAATATACCGAGGCCCCGGCCTCCGAGACCATCACCTTGGCGAGCTTGCGGTCGCGGGCGGCGGCGAGCAACTCCTCGGCCAGCTTGTCGGTTTCGCGCGAGGCGGTGCCGTTGCCGATGGCGATCAGTTCCACCTTGTGCGCCACCACCAGCCTGGCGAGGGTGGCGAGCGATCCTTGCCAGTCGCGCCGCGGTTCGTGAGGGTAGATGGTGTCGGTGGCCACCAGCTTGCCGGTGGCATCGACCACCGCCACCTTCACGCCGGTGCGCAAGCCCGGGTCCAGGCCCATCGTGGGGCGCGGCCCGGCCGGCGAGGCCAGCAGCAGGTCCTGCAGGTTGGCCCCGAACACCCGGATCGCCTCTTCCTCGGCCCTTTCACGCAGGGCGCCCATGAGATCGGTTTCGAGGTGCAGGGCGATCTTGACGCGCCAGGTCCAGCGCACCGTATCGGCGAGCCACTTGTCGGCCGGACGGCCGCCCGGGCGTATGCCGAAGCGCGCCGCGATGCGCTGCTCGCACGGGTTGTGCGGCGCGCTCCACTCGGGACGGTCGGGCTCGCTGTCCAGGCGCAACACCACCGAAAGCACCTCCTCGCGGCGGCCGCGGAACAGGGCCAGCGCGCGGTGCGAGGGGATCTTGCCCAAGGCCTCGTCGTAATTGAAATAATCGGCGAACTTCGCGCCCACCTCGGCCTTGCCCTCGACCAGCGTGGACTGCACCACGCCATGCTCGATCAGGTATTCCCGCAAGCCTGCCAGCAGATCGGCGTCTTCGGCAAAACGCTCCATGAGGATCTGCCGCGCGCCGTCCAAGGCGGCCTTGATATCCGGCACGCCCGGATGGTCGATGCCGTCGGCCGTCTTGAACGGCTCGCGCAGGTAGGCGGCGGCCGCGGCTTCGGGGTGCAGCGACGGATCGCCCAGGAGCGCATCGGCCAGCGGCTCCAGCCCCGCTTCGCGCGCGATCTGCGCCTTGGTGCGGCGTTTGATCTTGTAGGGCAGGTACAGGTCTTCCAGCCGCGCCTTGTCCTCGGCCGCCTCGATGGCAGCCCGCAGTTCGGGGGTGAGCTTGTTCTGCTCCTGGATTGCGGCCAGGATGGCGGCGCGCCGGTCTTCCAACTCGCGCATGTAGCCCAGGCGTTCTTCGAGGGTGCGCAACTGCGTGTCATCGAGGCTGCCGGTGGCTTCCTTGCGATAGCGCGCGATGAAGGGGACGGTGGCGCCCTCATCGAGGAGCGCGACGGCGGCACGGACGCGTTCGGCGGAGACGCCGAGCAATTGGGCGATGCGGTGTTCGATGGCGGGCAGTGGCATGCTGGCTTGGAGTAATGCGCGCACGAGCGGGTGCCGGGCTTCGATTCGCGCGACGGCGCTAACGCCGGGCGGGCGTGGCGATACGGTTGGAAGGATTGCCTGAACGGGTTGCCGGGCGGGCCCGGGCTTGCAAAAAAACGAACGCCGCGCGGAGCGGCGAATGCCGTGCAGTTTACCAGCAGGGCCGGGCCCGGCCTTGGCGCCCGGCTTCTGGCGCCCGCCCCGCGGAGACCGCTTCTCTGATATCAAAAATCAAAGTTCCTTTGAAATTGCCTATCGACCGCATTGAAACTATCAAATTTCTATTTTCATTTACCGTCTCTATCATTCGATCCGTGCCCTCGACCATCGACGGCAACGCGATTTCCCGAGAACATTCATCGAAAGGTAAACACCATGTCCATCATCAATACCCAGGTCCAGCCCTTCAAGGCCAACGCTTTCGTCAACCGCGCGGGCAAGGGCGAGTTCATCGAGGTGACCGACGCCTCCCTCAAAGGCAAGTGGTCGGTCCTGATCTTCATGCCGGCGGCCTTCACCTTCAACTGCCCGACCGAAATCGAGGACGCGGCCGACAACTACGCCGAGTTCCAGAAGGCCGGCGCCGAGGTCTACATCGTCACCACCGACACCCAGTTCTCGCACAAGGTGTGGCACGAAACCAGCCCAGCGGTCGGCAAGGCGCGCTTTCCGCTGGTGGGCGACCCGACGCACCAACTGACGCGCGCTTTCGGCGTGCACATCGAGGAGGAGGGCCTGGCCCTGCGCGGCACCTTCGTCATCAACCCCGAAGGCGTGATCAAGACCGCCGAGGTCCACGACAACGCCATCGCGCGTGACGTCAGGGAAACCGTGCGCAAGCTCAAGGCCGCCCAGTTCGTCGCCAACAACCCCGGCCAGGTGTGCCCGGCCAAGTGGCAGGAAGGCGCCAAGACCCTGGCTCCCTCGCTCGACCTGGTAGGCAAGATCTGAAGGCTGTTTGCGCAAACCCACGAAGGAGAACGTCATGCTCGACGCCGCGTTGAAAACCCAGTTGCAACAGTACCTGGCCCTGCTCCGGCAGCCCATCCGCCTGACCGCCGCCCTGGACGACAGTGCGACCGCCGGCGAAATGCGCGAACTGCTCGGGACCATCGCGGCACTGAGCGACAAGGTGTCACTGGACCTGGACGGGCATGACGTTCGCACCCCCTCCTTCGTGATCTCCCGCGAGGACCAAACCGGTGGCGTGCGTTTTGCAGGCCTGCCGCTGGGCCACGAGTTCACCTCGCTGGTGCTGGCGCTGTTGTGGACCGGCGGGCATCCGCCGAAGGTGGAGCCATCGGTCATCGACAGCATCCGCGCCATCGACCGCGAGATCGATTTCGAGGTCTACATGTCGCTCACCTGCCACAACTGCCCGGACGTGGTGCAGGCGGCGGCGCTGATGGCGATCGTCAACCCGAAGATCCGCACTATCGTGATCGAAGGCGGCGCATTCCCGAAGGAGGTGGAGGCGCGCGAGATCATGGCGGTGCCCATGGTGTACGGCAACGGCGAAGTGTTCGGCTCGGGGCGCATGAGCTTAGAGGAAATCCTCGCCAAACTGGACACCGGCGCGGCGGCCCGCGAGGCCGTGCAACTGAATGCGCGCGACCCGTATGACGTGCTGATCGTCGGCGGCGGCCCGGCCGGCGCGGCAGCGGCCGTGTATGCGGCGCGCAAGGGTATCCGCACCGGCGTGACGGCCGAGCGCTTTGGCGGCCAGGTCAACGACACCCTGGCCATCGAGAACTACATATCGGTGCTGGAAACCGACGGTCCGCGCTTTGCGGCCAACCTCGAATCCCATGCCCGTGCCTATGGCGTGGACATTATGAACCTGCAGCGCGCCGAAGCGCTGATTCCCGCCGCTGAACCCGGTGGTCTGGTCGAGGTGCGCCTGGCCAATGGCGCCACGCTCAAGAGCCGCTCGGTCATCCTTTCCACCGGCGCGCGCTGGCGCAACGTCGGCGTGCCCGGCGAAGCGGAATACCGCAACAAGGGCGTGGCCTATTGCCCGCACTGCGACGGGCCGTTGTTCAAGGGCGAGCGCGTGGCGGTGATCGGCGGCGGCAATTCCGGCGTGGAAGCGGCCATCGACCTGGCCGGCGTGGTTGAACACGTCACCCTGGTCGAATTCGCAGAGCGACTCAAGGCAGATGCGGTGCTGGTGAAGAAACTGCAAAGCCTGCCCAACGTGACCATCCGCACCAATGCGCAGACCACCGAGATCACCGGCGCCGCCGGCAAGGTCAACGGCCTGCGCTACAAGAACCGCGCCACCGGCGAGGAACACCGGGTGCCGCTGGAGGGCGTGTTCGTGCAGATCGGCCTCACGCCAAATACCGAGTGGCTGCGCGGCACGGTGGACTTGAGCCGCTTCGGCGAGATCGTGGTCGACCCGGGCGGCCACACCAACGTGCCCGGCGTGTTCGCCGCCGGCGATTGCACGACCGTGCCCTACAAGCAGATCGTGATCGCGGCGGGGGATGGGGCGAAGGCGGCGTTGAGCGCGTTCGACTACCTGATCCGGCAGCCGGTGGCGCAGCGGGAGGAAGTGCTGGCTTAATGCCAGCGCCGCGATTGACCCCCCGTTGACCTGCACACCCGGAAGGTATTCCGGAAAGGTCAGGCCGCAGCGGCGGGGGTGTCGGCCGTGCCGCACGGCCGGCCGCGTGAATCCACTGGCGCGCCCGACACGATTCGAACGTGTGACCCCTGCCTTCGGAGGGCAGTACTCTATCCAGCTGAGCTACGGGCGCGCAGGGATCTGATTGTATCGGTTAATCCCGGCTTGCGTCCGCGCATGCCGCCTCGTACCAGCGACCGTCCGCCAGCATGATCTCATGGTGGGCGCATCCGGCCGGCATCATGGGATAGCAGTTTTCTTCGGCCGCGACCCGCACATCCAGGAAGAACGGACCGGGATGCGCCAGGCACTCGGCGAGCGCCGCCGCCAGCTCGCCAGGGGCGTCGACGCGGCGCGCGCCCCAGCCGAAGGCGCGCGCCACGGCCACGAAGTCGGGCATCGCGTCGTTGTAGCTTTGGCTCAGGCGGTTGCCATGGTTCAGCTGCTGCCACTGGCGCACCATGCCCATGTGGCTGTTGTTGGCAAGCATCACTTTCACCGGCGTCCGGTGCTGGACCGCGGTGGCGAGTTCCTGGATGTTCATCAGGATGGACGCGTCGCCGCTGACGCATACGACCGTCCGGTCCGGATGGGCGACTTGCGCGCCGATGGCCGCCGGCAATCCGTAGCCCATGGTGCCGGCGCCGCCCGAGGTCAGCCAGCGCCGCGGCGCGTCGAAGCGGAGGTACTGCGCCGCCCACATCTGGTGCTGGCCCACGTCGGTGGAGACGATTGCGTCCCGTCCGGCGAGCTGCGCCTGCAGGGAGGCAAGCAGGTGCTGCGGGCGGATCGTGTCGACCGCCGGGGTGAAGGCCAGGCAGTCGACCGCGCGCCAGGCACGGATGGTGTCCCACCAGGGTGCCAGGCCGTGCTTGCCGCGCGCCGGCAGGATGCGGCCAAGCGCCGCCAGCATGGCGTGGCAATCGCCCACCAGGCCGACCTCGACCGGCACCACCTTGTTGATGCTGGCGGCGTCGATGTCGATGTGGATCTTGCGCGCATCCGGGCAGAAGTCGGCCAGGCGCCCGGTGATGCGGTCATCGAAGCGCGCCCCCACGCAGACGACCAGGTCCGCGCGATGCATCGCGAGGTTGGCCTCGAGCGTTCCGTGCATGCCCAGCATGCCGAGGAATTGCGGGTCGCTGCCGGGAAACGCGCCTAGCCCCATCAGCGTGAGCGTGACCGGCATGTTCCAGGCGCGCGCCAGGGCGGTGAAGGCGGCGCAGGCCTGCGGACCGGAATTGACGAGGCCGCCGCCGCCGTACAGCACGGGCCGCCGCGCGCCCGCCAGCAGGTCGGCGGCACGCTTCAGGTCAGCCGCGGCCGGCAGCGGCGCTGCCGCTGTTGCACCGGTCAAGGCGCATCGCGGCGCCCGCTGCGGCAGGGTGACGCGCTGCAACTGCACGTCCTTGGGCACATCCAGCAGCACCGGGCCGGGCCGCCCGGAGGTGGCCACCCGCACGGCATCGCGCACTGCCTCGGCGATGCGCGATGCGTCGCGCGGCTGATGGTTCCATTTGGTCACCGGCCGCGACATGCCCAGCGCATCGCTTTCCTGGAAGGCCTGCGTGCCGATCACCCCGGTGGCCACCTGGCCGCTGATGCAGAGGATGGGCACCGAATCGCTCTGCGCATCAAGCAGCCCGGTGATGGTGTTTCCGACGCCGGGGCCGGAGGTGACCAGCACCACGCCGAGCCGCCCGGTGCTGCGGGCGTAACCCTCCGCGGCATGCACGGCCGCCTGCTCGTGGCGCACCAGCACATGGCGCAGGCCGGGGTGTTCATACAGGGCGTCGTAGAGCGGCAGGGCCGCCCCGCCGGGATAGCCGAACAGGGTGTCCACGCCACACTCGACCAGCGTGTCGAGCAGGATCTGTGCGCCGTTGCGCGTGGCCGGCGTTGCACGGGCGGGCGAAGGGTTTTCGGCCAGGAGTGTTGTCATGTGTTCATTTTTCCGCATTCGAGGCAAAATAGGCTTCGATTTTTTGCGGCGTTAGGCTACTCATGGCAAAAACTATTCGGAAAAATCACGAGATTCCGGAAGAATCTCCGGCCGCGCGTGACAAGTTCGACATGGCCATCCTGCGCGAACTGCTCGCCGATTCGCGCCGCTCGCTGCAGGACATTGGCGCAACGGTGAATCTTTCGCCCACCGCCTGCTGGAGCCGCATCAAGCGCATGGAGGCGGAGGGCCTGATCCGCAAATACAGCGTCGAACTCGACCTCGCCAAGCTGGGTTTCAAGGACACGGTGATCGTGCAGCTCACTTTGGAGAGCCATACCGACGAGACGCTCTACGAGTTCGGCCGGCTGCTGGCGGAAATACCCGAGGTGCTCGACGCCTATCTCGTCTCCGGCGACTACGACTATTTCATCCGCATCGCCGTGCGCGACACGCGCGACTATGAGCGCCTGCTGCGCGAAAAGCTCTATAAGATCCCCGGCATCCGTCACAGCAAGTCCAGCTTCGCCCTGCGCGTACTCAAGGCCACGCATGTGCCGCTGGTGTAAGCGCCGGACCGGCCCGCCGGGCAACCCTTCCTGAAGGAAGCGCATCATGAACATCGACGCCGCCATCAACCTCGACGATCTGCGGGCGCTCGCGCGCCGAAAACTGCCGCGCATCGCTTTCGACTTCATCGACGGCGGCGCCGACGACGAGGTCTGCTTGAGGCGCAACCGGGCAGCCTTCGAGCGCTACCGCCTGCTGCCGCGCTACCTGCGCGACGTGAGCCGGCGCGACCAGTCGGTGGTGCTGTTCGGCCGCACCTACGCCAGCCCGGTCGGCATTTCACCCACCGGGCTGGCCGGCCTATTCCGCCCCGATGCCGACCTGATGCTGGCTGCTGCCGCGCGCGAAGCCAATGTGCCGTTCCTGCTCTCGAGCGCCGCCAACGCGGCGCTCGAGGACGCGGCAGCCGTCGCGCCGGACCATGTGTGGTTCCAGATGTATTGCACGACCGACGAGACCATCAACGCCGACCTGGTGCGCCGCGCCGTCACGGCCGGGATTCGGGTATTGGTGGTCACGGTCGACGTGCCGGTCAATTCCAATCGGGAGCGCAATCGCCGCAACGGCTTCTCACGCCCCTTCCGCATGACCCCCGGCGTGATGCTGGATGCGCTGGCGCATCCCGCCTGGCTGCTGCGCTACTGGCGCGCCGGTGGCCTGCCGATGATGCGCAACTGGAAACCCTATGCGCCCGCGGGCGCCGGCGCCGGCACGGTGGCCGACCTGTATGGCACCCTTACCCCCGCCCCGATGGTGAGCTGGGAGAGCCTGCGGCGCATCCGCGCGGCCTGGCCGGGCCCGCTTTTGGTCAAGGGCCTGCTGCATCCCGACGACGCCCGCGAGGCGCAGCGCCTGGGTGCCGACGGGCTGGTGGTCTCCAACCATGGCGGGCGCCAGCTCGACGCGGCGCCGGCGCCGCTGGAAATGCTGCCGCCGATCCGCGACGCGGTGGGCGACAAGATGGAATTGATCCTGGACAGCGGCGTACGGCGCGGCTCGGACGTGGTGATCGCCCGCTGCCTGGGCGCGCGCGCGGTCATTTTCGGCCGGCCCACACTGTTCGGCGTGGCCGCGGGCGGCCAGGCCGGCGCGCGGCGTGCGCTCGACATCATCGCGAAAGAGGTCGACATGGTGATGGCGCAAATCGGCTGCCGGGAGTTCAAGACCCTGGACCCCGGCTATCTCTGGCGCGCGGAATCCCCGCCGCCCTGACTACAGGCCCGGCATGCGCGCCCGATGGCCGGCGGCTCGCAGGCGCAGCCGACCACGGGCAGGCCATGCATCCGCCTAAGGCGCGAGGTAAAGCCAGATCTCGTTGCGACGCATGAACCAGGGTGTGAACGGCGCGTTGTAGCGCGAATACACCGGCTCCCCGGTCCACGCCAGGCCGGCGGCGCGCAGCGCCGCCTGCAGTTTGGCCAGGTGTTCACCGTAATTGGAATCCGACCAGAAGCCCGAGTAGCGGATGACAGCCACCCGGCCAGGCGCCACCTCGCGAAGCCGCACCCGCCCATCCAGCGGCTCGGGTGCATTGGCGGCCGTCACGCCTTTGGGCAACACGAACTGCACCAGGAAGCCGCCCGGCGCGGCGCTCTGGGTGACCGGCACGGTCATGTCCATTTTCAGCGGGGCGGGCGTCTGCGTCACCGGCGCGGTCATCGCGAACTTTCTCTCGCCGCGGTTCTTGCCGAAGATGTAGCCCGCCAGGATCGGGAACGCCTGGTTGCCCGCCTCGGCTGCCGGTCCGGGCACCACGACTTCAGCCACGGTGTAGGTGGCGTATTGGCGTACCTCGATGCCGCCGAACTCGCGAACGACCTGGTGGTCGGGTTCCTCGATGGCGTGCGCGAGGATCGGCAGACCGAGCAGTGCCAGGGGGGCGATCAGGCCCGCGACGAATGCCGGCGCCCGGCCAAAGAACCCGCCAAAACGGATATGTTGCATGGGCGGATGGTCGCATGGTTCGCGGGCGTTGTCAGCGCTGCGGCGCGGATTCGCCCGCCCGGCCGGCCGATCGCGCGGCGACCCCGCGTATCGGGCGGCAGCCTCGGGCCGCCAGGGCGACAAGCCGGCCGGCTTGGAGTCAGGCGCATGAATCCCGCTATAATTCAGGGTTGATTTCACTCGCCTCAAGGCAACCCGATGGCGCGGTTGCCGCATCCCAGATCGAAAGGAAGCCTCATGAGTGGGGACCACGATACGCCGATCAAGACGCCCAAGCAGCTCATCACCGTGGTCGTCCTGTCCTTTGTCATCCCGATCGCGCTGATCGTCATGCTGGTGTCGTTCGTCACCGGCGGCAAGAAGGTCGATATGCAGGGTTTGGCGCTCAAGCCCGAGGCCATCGCCGAGCGCATCAGGCCGGTGGCGGCGGTCAATCTCACGGTGGCCGATGGCCCCAAGGTGTATCTCACCGGCGAGCAGGTCTACGCCCAAGTCTGCAAAGCATGCCATGACGCCGGCGCGGCCGGCGCCCCGAAATTCGGCGACAAGGTCGCCTGGGCGCCGCATATCAAGGAAGGCTATGACGACCTCGTCAAGAACGCGATCAAGGGCATCAAGGCCATGCCCGCGCGCGGCGGCAACCCGGACCTGTCCGACTATGAAGTCGCCCGCGCCGTGGTCTACATGACGAACGCCGCCGGCGGCACCTTCAAGGAACCGCCGGCCCCGGCCGCCACCCCTGCGCCCGCCGGGGCGGCGACGACCGCCGCGCCTGCTGCGCCGGCCGCCCCCGCCGCCCCGGCGGCAGCCCCGATGGTCGTCGCTGCCGCAGCGGCGCCCAAGGCCGACGCCGGCAAGGCGCTCTACGAGAGCGCCTGCGCGGCCTGCCATGTGGCCGGTGTCGCCAACGCCCCGAAACTCGGCGACAAGGCCGCCTGGGCGCCGCGCATCAAGACCGGCATGGACACGCTCTACACCAGCGTGATCAAGGGCAAGGGCGCGATGCCGGCCAAAGGGGCGGCCATGGCCGCCAGCGACGCCGACATCAAGGCAGCGGTCGACTACATGGTGGCGGCCGCCAAGTAAGCCGCGCGCGTTTTTTCGCCGGCAAGGCGGCGCCCCTTCGGGCGCCGTTCTTTTTTGTCCCTTCCTGGGGCACCGACCGGCGGCCCTCAGATTTCCAGCGGATCGACCTCGACGTGCCAGTGCACGCTGGACGGCGCATGGGCCTCCAGCCACTCGACCCAGCGGGTCAGAAAGGACTGCAGCGCCGGCCGCGAGCGCGATTCCACCAGCAACTGGGCCCGCTCCACGTTCATCAGGCGCGTCAGGTTCATGGGTACCGGATCGTAAATGTCGACGCCGCCGCTTTCCACCCCGGAGGAGGCGGCGGCCTTCAGGAAGTCCAGCGCCGCGTCGAGCTTTTTCGCCTGGGCGCGCAGCATGGCCTGGAACGACGCGGGCGGCAGGCCGGCGGCTTCGCGCTCGGCCAGAAGTCCGACGGCAAAACCGTCATAGTCCCCGCCGGCCACGGCGCGGAACAGCGGATGATCCGGCTTGCGGGTCTGGATGATCACCTCGCCCGGCTTGCCGGCGCGGCCGGCACGGCCTGCCACCTGGGTCAATTGCGCAAACAGGCGCTCGCTGGCGCGGAAGTCGGCGCTGAACAGGGCGGCGTCGACGTTGATCGCCGCCACCAGGGTGAGGTTCTTGAAATCGTGCCCCTTGGCCAGCATTTGCGTTCCCACCAGGATGTCAGCCGCGCCGGCATGCACCTGGTCGAAGAGTTCTTCGGCGGCGCCCTTGCGGCTGGTGGAGTCACGGTCGATGCGCAGCACCCGGGCATCGGGAAACAGTTCGGCCACGCGGGCTTCAAGGCGCTGGGTGCCCTGGCCGTAACCGCGAATGTCCACATTGCCGCAGGTCGGGCAGGCCGGCGGCACGTTCTCGAAAAAACCGCAGTGATGGCACATCAGGGTCCCGCCGGTCTGCATGCCGCGCCGTCGGTGCAGGACCAGATAGGCAGTACATCGAGAGCAAGCGCTCACCCACGCGCACGCGTTGCAAGAAAGCACCGGGGCGAAACCGCGCCGGTTGAGAAACACCAGGCTCTGTTCGCCGCGCGCCCGGCGCGCGCGTATGGCTTCGAGAACGGGGCCGGTCAGCCCGTGCTCGGCGCGGGTGGTATTGAGGTCGACAATGCGCACCGCAGGCAATTCGGCTTCGGCGACCGCGCGTTCACGCATCGTCAGCCGCGCATAGCGGCCCGACTGCGCATGGGCAAAGCTTTCCAGCGAAGGGGTAGCGCTGCCCAGGACGATGGGAATGGACTCGCTCTTGGCGCGATACACCGCCAGATCGCGCGCCGAATAGCGCATGCCCTCCTGTTGCTTGAACGACGGGTCGTGCTCTTCGTCGACCACGATGAGCCGCAGGCGCGGCATCGAGGCCAGCACCGCCAGACGGGTACCGAGCACGATATCGGCCGCCCCGACATGTGCCATCAGCCAGTGATGCGAGCGCTCGCTCTCGCTTAGCGCGCTGTGCAGGGTAACGATGGTACTCGCGGGAAAACGCTGGCGAAAATGTTCCAGCAGGCGCGGCGTGAGATTGATCTCGGGCACCATGACCAGCACCTGCCCACCCGCCGCAAGCGCGTGCGCGGCAGAGCGCAGGTACACCTCGGTCTTGCCGCTGCCGGTAACGCCGTGCAGAAGACTGGCGGCGAACCGCCCGCCCGCCAGGTCCCGGGTGATGGCGGACACCGCCGCCGCCTGTTCCGCGGTGAGTTCGGGCGTAGACGCCTGCGCGAAAGGCGCCGGCGCCGCCAGGCCCACCTCGCCGCCCGCCAGCCAGTCCTGCAGGTGCGCCAGTGCCTTGGGCGAGACGCCCGTCAACTCGAAGCCGTGACGCGGCGACTCGATCAGCCGGGCGGCGAGCGCGGCGCGGGTTTTTTCGCGTCTGGGCAGCTGCGGTACATCGCCCAGCCAGCGGTAGCGGGACCACAAGGCTGCCGCGAGGGGGCGGTCGGCCTTGACCAGCGCCGGCAGCGCGGCCCCGAGGGCGTTGCCCAGGGGGTGATGGTAGTAGCCGGCGCAAAAGCGCAGCAGATCCAGCCACTTGGGCGACAGCGCCGGCATGTCCCGCAATAGGCGCGCCGGCTTGATGCGCGCCGCGTCGATGTGCGGCACGACATCCGCCTCGAGCACCACGCCAACCAGGGTGCGTGGCCCGAACGGGACAGCCACCCGCCGGCCGACGCTGTCGGCGGCATCTTCGACCCGATAGTCGAACAAACCGCCTACCGGGACCTCAATGGCGACACGTATAAACGGCATGGCAGGCAGCTGATCGAACCCCTGGCAGGGGCACAAAAACAGGCTTTCCTTAAGGTAAAAGGTGAAAAACTGTTTCTAACCCGCTGCCCTTCATGGGGGTTCAAAGGTGTTCACAAAACCTGTGGATAAGTTTGTTGAAAACTACCGGGAACCGAACGCAACCCTAGGCGGCATAAGGAATTTTCTTGTGCCGCCCATTTTTTTTGCGAGACTTAAAATCTTTAATTTCAATGACTTAGCCAATCGACGCCAAACCCGGGATGTGGCCCCGCAACAACACGGCGATTGCCAAGAAAATGTGCATAAGTCAAGCCCTTTGTTGCAGTCAAGCCTGCCCGCAAGCAGCCGCACCCATAGCCGCTGAGCGGGTTTGCAGCCCGGAGAGCCGCCTGCGGCGCGGCTTACCGGGCGGGCGTGCCGGAAACCCTTGGCAGATGCGACTCCCGGCCTTGGCCGCCATGGCCTGCGCATGCCAACGGCATGAGCGGGCGCGCCTGAGATTGGGTCAGCGGTGATACTGCGGACTCAACTCATGCACCGCCGCCACCAGCGCTGCGGCATGCTCGGGTGGCGTGAACTGGGAAATGCCGTGCCCGAGATTGAACACATGGCCGTGCCCGTGGCCGTAGGAAGCCAGCACCTTGCCGACCTCGGCGCGCACGGTTTCCGGCCCGGCGAACAGCACGGTGGGGTCGATGTTTCCCTGCAGGGCCACCTTGTCACCGACCCGCCGGCGCGCCTCGGACAACTCAATGGTCCAGTCCAGCCCCAGCGCATCGCAGCCGGTGGCGGCCATGTCTTCCAGCCACAACCCGCCGCCCTTGGTGAACAGCACCACCGGCACGGGCCGGCCTTCGTTCTCGCGCTTGAGCCCCGCCACCACCTTGGCCATGTAGGCCAGCGAGAAGGTCTTGTAGGCACCGGCCGACAGCGCGCCGCCCCAGGTATCGAAAATCATCACGGCCTGCGCGCCGGCGTCGATCTGCGCATTGAGATAGGCGGTCACCGCGCGCGCGTTGACCTCCAGGATGCGATGCATCAGGTCGGGCCGCTGATAGGCCATCGCCTTGACAGTGCGATGGTCGTCGCTCCCGCCGCCTTCCACCATGTAGCAGGCGAGCGTCCAGGGGCTGCCGGAAAAGCCGATCAGCGGCACCCGCCCGTCGAGCGCCTTGCGGATCTGCCGCACTGCGCCGGTGACGTAACCGAGCGCGGCTTCGATGTCCGGCACGGCGAGCCTGGCCACGGCGGCCTCGTCACGCACGGTGCGCTCGAACTTCGGCCCCTCGCCTTCGGCGAAATACAGGCCCAGGCCCATCGCGTCGGGCACGGTGAGGATGTCGGAAAACAGGATGGCCGCATCGAGCGGAAAGCGGTCCAGCGGCTGCAGGGTCACCTCGGTGGCGTAGTCCGGGCTCTTGCACAGGCCGAGAAACGACCCCGCGCGCTTGCGCGTGGCGTTGTATTCCGGCAGGTAGCGCCCGGCCTGGCGCATCATCCACACCGGTGTGTAGTCGGTCTTCTCGCGCATGAAGGCGCGCAGCATGGTGTCATTCGAAAGCGGCTTCACGTCAGTCCTTTTTGATTACCGGATGGCCGCCGAAGCCCTGGCGCATCTTCGCCAGGAGCTTCGCCGGATAGTCATTGCCGCCCTGGGTGGCGAAGCGCATCATCAGCGCGACGCTCATGACCGGCGCGGGGATGCCCAATTCGACCGCTTCCAGCGCGGTCCAGCGCCCTTCGCCGGAATCGGCCACCACCGGCGCGGTGGCGGCGATGCCCGCCTCGTCCTTGAGCGCCTCGGCGGTGAGATCGAGCAGCCACGAGCGCACCACCGAGCCATGGCGCCAGAGCTCGCCGATGGCGGCCGCGTCGAGGTTGAATTCCTTCTTCGCACCAAGCAGCGCGAAGCCTTCGGCCATGGCCTGCATCATTCCGTACTCGATGCCGTTGTGAACCATCTTGACGTAATGGCCCGCACCGGCCGGCCCCGCATGCAGCCAGCCGGTATCCGGCGCCGGCGCCAGCGCGCGCAGGTAGGGCCTGACGCGGTCGACCGCGTCCGCGTCGCCGCCGGCCATCAGGCAATACCCGTTGGCCAGGCCGTGCACGCCGCCGGAGACACCGCAATCCACGAAACCCAGGCCGTTGCGTCTGAGCGTGGCGGCACGTCGCACCGAGTCCTTGTAGAAACTGTTGGCGCCGTCGACGACGACATCACCCTCGGCGAGCAGCCCCTGCAGGCGCGACAGCGCCGATTCGGTGGCCTCGCCCGCCGGCAGCATCAGCCACACCACGCGCGGCGCTTCGAGATGCTCGACCAGTCTGGCCAACGTCGGCGCGGCGAAACCGCCGATCTCCGCGGCCACGCTCGCCACGGTGGAGGCGTCCTGGTCGAACACGGCAGCGCGGATGCCGCTCATCGCCAGGCGGCGCGCCATGTTGGCGCCCATCCTGCCCAGGCCCACAAGAGCGAAAGAGGTCATGTCTGCAGGAGTGGGGCTTGGCAGGTGCGGATGGGAAAAACCATTCGCTGTATTCTACCGTGCCCCTCTTTCACCACTTAGCCCAACAGCAATGAGACAAAGCATCGGCCTGATCGGCCCCGGCGCCATGGGCCTGGGCATCACCCAAGCCCTGGTACGCGGAGGTTTCGAGGTTTTCGTGCGCGACATCGACCCCGCGCGCAACGTGCTGGCGCGCGCGTCCGGCGCCACCGTGTGCGTATCGCCGGCTGAGGTGGCGAAATGCGCCGACATCGTCATCACGGTGGTGGTCGACAAGGTGCAGACCGACGCTGTCTGCTTCGGCCCGCAGGGACTTGCGGACGCCCTCGAGCCGGGCGGCATCGTGATGCTGTGTTCCACCGTCGGCCCGGCCTATGCGGCGGACCTGGCCGGCCGGCTGGCCGCGCGCGGCTTCGAGATGGTCGACGCGCCGATTTCCGGCGGCCCGGCGCGCGCCGCCGCCGGCACCATGAGCATGATGATCGCCGGCTCCGGCGCGGCGCTCGCGCGCTGCGAGCCGGCGCTCAAGGCCATGAGCGACAAGCGCTTCGTCGTCAGCGACCGGCCGGGTGACGGCTCGCGCATGAAACTGGTCAACAACCTGATGGCGGCCGTCAACCTGGTGGGCGCCGCCGAGGCATTCGCGCTCGGCATCAAGGGCGGCCTGGACCCGCACAAGATCTACGAGGTGATGATGGGCAGCTCCGGCCAGAGCTGGATGGCCGGCGACCGCATGAAGCGGGTGATCGAGGCCGACCGCACCGTGACCGCCGCCTCGCCCATCCTCACCAAGGATGTCGGGCTGGCGCTCGATGTCGGGCAGGACCTGAGATTCCCGCTGCCCCTGGGCAGCCTCGCGCATCAGGCGCTGCTCGCCACCGTGGGCATGGGCCTGGACGCCGAGGACGACGCCTGGGTGATCCGCACCTATCAGGCGCTGTCGGGGATTGCATTGCCGGGGGACAAGGAATAGATTGGCGCGGCCCGCCGTGACCGGGCCCAACAACAAGGGAGGGGCTGCAATGCGTATCCGTCGTAGAGAATTCCTGCAGGCGTCCGCCGGCGCCATCACGGTCGCCGCCACCGGCGGCCTGGCCGCCCTGGGGCATGCGCGCGCCGCCGCCATCGACGCCCCGGCGGTCGACAGGCTCAGCATCCGCGTACTGGTCGACAGCAGCTTCGACCTGTTCTTCCGGCCCGCGCAGGTGAACGGCGTGTCGATCACGCCGCCGCCCCGCACGCCGGATTTCCGTCGCACACTGCACAACGAGTGGGGGCTGTCCCTGTGGCTGGAATCGCAGCGCGCCGGCGTCGACCGGACCATGATGCTCGACTACGGTTACAGCCAGAGCGTGCTCTACAACAACATGGAACTCATGGGCGTCGATCCGCGCAAGCTCGACGCCCTGATCGTGAGCCATGGCCACTATGACCATTTCGGCGGCCTGCTCGGATTTCTCGACAGGTATCGCGCCCAACTGCCCGCCGACATCAAGTTGTACGCGGGGGGCGAGGATAATTTCTGCCGCCGGCTCAGCGGACCGGCGACGCAGCTCACCGACTTCGGGACCCTCGACCGCCGCGAACTGGCCGCGCGCAAGGTGACTGCGGTGCTCGCGGAGAAGCCGGTGGTCATCGCCGACCAGGCCTTCACCACCGGCAAGATCGCGCGCACCAGCATCGAGCGGGTGCTGCCGAACTCCCATGTGGAATTCGGCATGAAGGACGGCACGGGCTGCGAACCCGCGAAGTACCTGCCGGCCGGCATGGACGGCAAGGTGGTGCCGGACGAGCACATCCATGAACACGCGACATGCTTCAACGTCAAGGGCCGCGGCCTGGTGGTCATCAGCTCCTGCGGCCATGTCGGCATCGTCAATTCGGTGCGCCAGGCGCAGGAAGTCTCCGGCATAGAAAAGGTGCATGCGATCGTCGGCGGTTTCCATCTGGGTCCCGCGCCCAGGGACTACCTTTCCCAGGTCGTGGCCGAGATCAGGAAGCTCAAGCCCGACGTGCTGATCCCCATGCACTGCAGCGGCCTCAACTTCGTCCAGGAAGCGCGCGCGCAAATGCCGGACAACGTCCTGGTGACCACGACCGGCAGCCGCATCACCTTCGGCGCCTAGACCATGCCGACTCGGGCGGCGACGCGGCGCCTCGGCGCCGCGCTCGCCTTGTGCATGCTCCCCTGGCCGGCGCCGGCGGCGCCCGACCGCTCGGAACGCTCCGCGGCCGAACTCATGGACGTGGTGATGTGGAACCGCGAGCCCATCGGCGGCCCGTTCCGCCTGATCGATCAGGCCGGCAAGGTGCGCCGCGACACCGATTTCCGCGGCAAGCTGATGCTGGTGTACTTCGGCTTCACCTTCTGTCCGGACATCTGCCCCACCGACTTGCAGCAGATCGCCCTCGCGCTCAAGGCGCTGGGACCGGCGGCGGCCGATGTGGCGCCCCTGTACATCACCCTGGACCCGGAGCGCGACACCGTCGAGCTGCTGGCCCGGTACGTGCCGGCGTTCGATGCGCGCATCGTCGGGCTGACCGGCGACCCCGCGGCGATACACCAGGTCGCCAAAGCCTACCGGGTGTACCACGCCAGGGTGGCCACCGGCGGCGCCTCGCGCTACACCATCGACCACTCGTCGTTCATTTACCTGATGGGACGCGACGGCAGGTACCTGGGCTTCATCCCGCCGAGCACATCGGCCGACAGGATCGCCGCCGCGCTGAGGACGCATCTGGGCGGGCGTCCGGCGCAATCCGCGCCGGCGCGCTGAGGCGCGGCCTGCGGCAGACGCGGCGGCCGGGCCACCCGGCGGCCCGACCGCGACGGGCCGCAGCGGGCCGCGGCGGACATGCCGCGAGGGCGCGCTCAGGCGGGCCTGCGCACCTCGGCCACGACTTCCTCCAGCCGCCGCACATCCGGCACCACCAGCGCATGCCCGGCGCGCTCGAGCAGCCCCTGCTTGACCATGGCCGAGAGCTCCCGGGTCACCTGCTCGCGGTAGGTGCTGATGCGGCTGGCCAGATCGGGATGCGTCGGGGCCGGATCGATGACCGCGCGGTTGTCCCGGACCCCGGCCTCGCGCGCCAGGCGCAGCACCTCGGCATGCAGCCGGTTTTGCACGCCGAGCGCGCTGACTTCGAAAACCCGGTCGGACAATTCGCGCACCATCTCGACCAAGCCCTTCAACATCCATTCGTTGGCCTCGCGCGATTCGCGCAGCAGCAGGTTGAAGCGCTCCGCGCCGAGCGTTGCCACCAGCGACTCCTCGACGGCCAGCACGTCGGTGGCGCGTGCCGCGCCGTCGATGGCGGCCAGCACTCCGACCACCGAGCCCGCGCCCAGGTCCTTGTAGGAAATCTGCCGCCCGGTGATGGTCGAGACCGTCACCTTGACCCTGCCGCCGACGATCAGGTGCACGTCGCGGTCGTGCGCGTCGCGACGCACCAGGTTTTCGCCGGCGCGCACGCGCCGCCAGGCGCATTCCCGCGCAAGCGATTCAAGGCGCGTCTCGGAGAACCCGGCCAGGATGCCGAAGCGCTTCAGGCCGAGAATGGAAGGTTGAACCAGCATGGATGAACTCCCAGCGCGGCCAGCGCCGCAACGAAACCGCCGGCCGCAACGAAGCTGCCGGCGTTTCCGGCCCAAGCGCCCGCCACAGGGGTGCGGGCGGAGCCCGGAACGCCACTTTATCGCCGAATCGGCAGGCGCTGTGCGTTTTCGCACCGCGGGCGCGGCCCGCCCCCTTCAAGACACCTCGGCCGGGCCTAAAAAGGGTGCGTCGATCCGACACTCTGCCCTTCCGGGGACAAGGAGCGCATCATGAGCAGCGAAAAAACCTTCATCGCCGTGGTTATCGCCCTGGGCATCGCCGGCAGTGCCGCGCTGGCCCCCCCTGGCGGGCCCGGAACCGGCGCGTTCGGGCGCCCGGCCGGCGCGACCGAACGCGCCTCCGGCAGCAAGGATTGTGTGAACGCCGACCTGTACGCCGGCTACGCCTTCGACTCCCACCGCGGCGCGCTCGACCTCTGAACCCGGATGCGCGTCGGTGCGATGCGTGGGCCGCGCATCATGCGCCCGCCGGCGGCGCGCCTGGACGCTATTCGGGCGCCACGTTGGCGTCCTTCAGCACCTTGCCCCACTTGGGTATTTCGGCGCGGATGATGTCCGCGAACTCTTCCGGCGTGCTGGAAGCCAGTTCCACGCCCTGCGGGGCGAAGCGCTCGCGCAATGCCGGCTGGCGCGCCACCCTGGCGAACTCCTGCGCGATTCGCCCCACGATATCGCGTGGCGTCGCGGCCGGCGCCACCAGGCCGAACCAGATCGTCGCTTCATAGCCCGGCAGGTTGCCGGCCTCCGCCACCGTCGGCAGGTCGGGCGCCGATGCGCTGCGTTTCGCGCTTGTCACCGCCAAGCCGCGCAACTTGCCCGAGCGCACCTGCGGCAAGGCGGACACCCCGGCGTCGAACATCAGGCTGACCTGGCCGCCGATCACGTCGGTCAGCGCGGGCGCGCTGCCCTTGTAAGGCACGTGCGTCATGTCGAGGCCCGCCATGGAGCGAAACAGCTCGCCGGCCAGATGGATGGAGCCGCCCTGACCGATCGAGGCAAAGGTGAGCTTGCCGGGCTGCGCCTTCGCCAGGGCGATCAATTCGCGCACCGTATTGGCCGGCACCGCGGGGTTGACCACCAGGTAGAGCGGCGAGAAGAACGCCATCGACACCGGCGCAAAGTCGCGCACCGGGTCGTAGCTCATTCTCTTCTGCGAATTGACGTTGATGGCCAGGCTGGTCACGCTGCCCAGGAACAAGGTGTAGCCATCGGGGGGCGCCTTGGCCACCAGTTCGGCGCCGATCATCTGGCTGGCGCCCGGCTTGTTGTCGATCACGAACGGCTGCCCCATCTGCTCGCCCAGGCCCTGGGCAAGCGCGCGGGTGACGGTATCGCCGATGCCACCGGGCGGATAGGGCACGACGATCTTCACCGTTCGGTTGGGATAGGCCTGGCCAAACGCCGACGACCATGCCGCCGCGCAGGCAAGCGCGAGGAGAAAACGCCTGGCCTTCATGTCCTGTCTCCATTGATGGGCACGGGCGCTTGCCCGGCCTTGCTGGCGAAGCGTTGCATCATGACCTCGGCGAAAGAAAGCTCGCGCGGGGCGACCCAGCTTCCGGAGCGCAGCCGGTAGGCTTCGCCATCCTGCGCAGCGGCTGGCAGCGTGCCTTCGGCCAGCGCACTCGCGCCGGCCAAGGCGACGCGCCGGAAGCGCACCACCGCGGCATCGGTCGGCGTGAGATGCTCGCGCGTGCGGTCGGCGATCAGGCCCTGGCTGTCCTGGATCATCGCGTCCTGCTCGGACACGCCGCGCACGCCGGTGTAGGTGCGCAGGCGCTGGTCTTCGCGGTCGAGGCGATACTCGTTTTCGCGCCGCGAGAGCGGCACGAAGTCCGGGCCGGTCTCGGCCAGCACGCCGTGGCCCGCAGCCAGCTTGGCGCGCTCGGCCTCGCTCAACGGGCGCTCCGGATTCCACGCATAGGTGTAGATCCAGCACTCGGTGTCGGTAATCGGCACCCAGGTCTGGCCCTGGTAGTTCTCGCCCGGCAGGGCGTTCGGCGCCAGGCTGTGGTTGGGCACCAGGTACTGGCTGATGCGCCAGTAGAGGTCGCCCGCATCGGCATTGCGCGCCGCCCCGGCGGCAAAGCCCGCCGCGTGTTCGACAAAGGAAAAGCGCGGCAGCGGATCGTCGCGCATCCACCCGAGCCGCTTCTGGTCGGCATTGGCGTCCGGATGAATGGTTTCCGCCACCTTCGGGGCCGGCATGTGCAGGAAGGAGAAGTGCGCGGTGTCGAGCGCGCCTTCGATGGACTGCGCCCAGTTGCACTGCTGCAGCTTCTTGGAAACGAAGCGATGGCCGGCCGGCACCAGGCCCACCTCCAGCGCAGGCAGCGCAGGCAGGGCATCGAGCGGTCGCTCCGGCTGACCGCGGGCAGGCCCCATCCAGGCCCACACCATCTCGGCGAACTCGCGCGTCGGATAGGCCCGGATACCCAGCTTGTTGCGGTAGGCGGCCGCGGCCGGCACGTTGGGCATTTCCATGCAGTGGCCATCCACGCTGAACTTCCAGCCGTGGTAGACGCAGCGGATGCCGCCTTCCTCGTTGCGCCCGAAATACAGGTTCGCGCCGCGGTGCGCGCATACCGGCTCCACCAGACCGACCCGGCCGTCGCTGGCGCGAAAGGCGATCAGGTCCTCGCCCATCACCTTGACGCGCATCGGCGGACCATCCGGCTCCGGCAACTCGCGCGAGAGCGCCACCGGCAGCCAGAAGCTGCGGAAGTAGCGGCCCATCGGCGTGTCCGGGCCGGTGCGGGTGAGGAGTTCGTTGTCGGCGGCGCTGAGCATCTGGTGAAACTGCAGGTTCGGGAAGATCTGTGTAGTCGTGAGCAATCAGCGAGCCGGCAAAACACCATGAAAAAGGAACACGTGATGTTCGATTTTCACGGTCTCTGACGCGAGCAAGAATCTACCGCCTATTTCAGGAAGCGGATCGCGTAAGGATAGCGATAGCCAAGTTCGCCATTTGAAATCTTGATTGCGGCGCGAATGACGAAGAACAATGCGCCCAGTGCGACCACCGCCAGGAGCACGAAGCCGATCAGCACCACCATCAGCGCCCAACTGATCAACGCCAGGATCGTCACCGTCAGCTGGAAATTCAGGGCCTCCTTGCCGTGCTGGTCCACCAGCGGCATGTCCGCGCGCTTGATGAGCCAGATCACCAGCGGCCCGAGGATGCTGCCGAACGGAATCAAGAAACCGATCAGTGCCGAGAGATGGCACAGCATGGCCCAGTTCTGTTCTTCCTTGGACACGGCCGGGGTCACGTCATTCATGGCGGATTCCTTCCCTATGGATTGATGCGGGCCTGCGTCTACATCCAGCTTATCGCATTGCGATGTTCGGAGTGCGATGCACCGCAAGCGTCACGGCTCGGCCACGCGGTTGCGGGCCGAGCCCGCACCAGGACCGCGAATGCCCGATCAGCCGAGCGAAAGAAACTCCACCCAGTTGCCATCCGGGTCTTCGACCATGGCGATGCGCACGCCGGGGCGCACCTCGCGCGGCGCGATCGCCACCTTGCGGCCGGCCTTCTCGCACGCCGCGACGGTTTCTTCGAGGTTGCTGATGGTGATGGTCCAGTAGCGGTAGCCGGTCGCCCCGCCGATCCCGCCCGGCGCCGCCTTGTCCGGTGCCGCAGGCAGCACCACCAGCTTGATCAGGCTCTCGCCGCAATACATGCGGTGCATGATGCCCTCGCCGATGGGCATGGGGATCTGCCGCTCGTATTTGAACCCGAGGGTGTCGCGATAGAAGGCGAGCATCGCGTCGCCGTTGGTGGTGACGATGCCGAGGTCGATGGAATTTTTCTTGATGTCGATGCCCATGGGAGGCCTGTTCGCGGTGGGTGGAAAGACCGGCAATTTAGTCGCCGGGGCCGCGCCGTGTCAAACCACGCCCGACCGGCGCGCGGGCCGACCCTTACACCACCACCGCCACATGCCCGCCGCGCCGATCCGCCAGCGCGCGCTCGTCCCACTCGATACCCAGGCCCGGGGCGTCCGACGGCCAGGCGTAGCCATCCTCGATCTTGAGCCGCGAGGTGGTCACGTCATCGAGCTGCGGGATGTATTCCACCCAGGCGGCGTTGGGCACCGCGGCGCACAGCCCGACATGGATTTCCATCAGGAAGTGCGGGCAGATCGGCATGTTGAAAGTCTCCGCCAGGTGCGCCACCTTGAGCCAGGGCGTGATGCCGCCGATGCGCGCGACATCGGCCTGCACGATCGAGCAGCCGCCGGCCTGCAGGACCTCGCGGAAATGCGACGGGTGGTAGAGCGACTCGCCCACCGCAATCGGCAGCGAGGTCGATTGCGCCAGCCGCACATGGCCGGCAATGTCCTCGGCCGGCAGCGGCTCCTCGAACCAGGCCAGGTCGAGCGGCTCGTAGTGCCGCGCCCGGCGGATCGCCTCGGCCACGGTAAATGCCTGGTTGGCGTCGACCATGATCTCGAACCCCGGGCCCACCGCATCCCGCACCGCAGCCAGCCGCGCCACATCCTCGCTCACATGCGGCCGACCCACCTTGATCTTGGCGCCGCGAAAGCCCGCCTCGCGCGCCGCCAGGGTCTGCTCCACCAGCACCGCGGGCTCGAGGTGCAGCCAGCCGCCTTCGGTGGTGTAGACCGGCACCCGCCGCTGCGCTCCGCCGGCCACCTTGTGCAGCGGCAGGCCGGCACGTTTGCACTTCAGATCCCACAGGGCGGTATCGATGGCCGCCAGCGCCAGCGCAGTGATCGCGCCCACCGCGGTGGCGTGGGTGTGGAAGAACAGGTCTTTCCAGATGGCCTCGATCTCGTTGGCGTCGCGGCCAATCAGGCGCGGGCACAGGTGGTCGCGCAGCAGCGCCACCACCGAAGAGCCGCCGGTGCCGATGGTGTAGCTGTAGCCGGTGCCGGACGCACCGTCCGCGCAATAAAGGGTGACCATCGGCGTTTCCTGGGTGACGAAGCTCTGGATAGCGTCGGTGCGCCTGACCTTGGGCGCCAGGTCCACCTGCGAGATCTCGACGCGTTCGATACGGTTCATGCGGGCCTCCTGCCGCAGTGCGGCATGCGTCTTTCCTTGACACGCCGGCGCGGGATGTGGAATTCTTCGAAATTGGTCAATTGGTCAGGCCAATTTTGCCGGCTGCCGAAAGCATAGCCGCGCCCCGGCGGAATGTCGAGGCGGCCGCCGCGCCGGTTGGCCGCAGCGAACCGCGTGCCGGACCCGGTCCGCCAGCACCACCAGGACCGCGCGGACACCACAACAGCGAGACATGCCCCTGCAAAGCATCGAACCGAGCCGCCTGTATCGGCAGATCGCCGAACAGTTGCGCGCGGCCATCATCGCCGGCGAATATTCGCCGGGCGTGCGTCTGCCACCGGAACGCGATCTCGCCCAGCGCCTCGGCGTGAGCCGCCCGTCGGTGCGCGAGGCCCTCATCGCGCTCGAGGTGGAAGGCTATGTGGATATCCGCATCGGCTCGGGCATCTATGCGAAACGGCCCGACGCCATCCACATGGGCGCCGCCGTGCAGCAAGCCGAGGGTCCGCTGGAACTCACCCGCGCGCGGGCGGTGATCGAGCCGCAGGTGGCGGCGCTGGCCGCCAGGAGCATCAAGCGCGCGCAACTCGACCAGGTGCGCGAAGCCATCGACCAGATGGAGTCCGAAGCCGCGGCCGGCCAGATCCCCATCGACGGCGACCGCAATTTCCACATCCGCATCGCCGAAGCCACCGGCAACGGCGTGCTGGTGAGCGTGGTGAGCCAGTTGTTCAACGGCCGCACCAGCCCGCTGTTCTCCAAGCTGGCCGCGTATTTCGAAAACCCGAAAAGCTGGGCCGCCGCGATCGCCGAACATCGCCGCGTGCTCGCCGCCCTCGAAGCACGCGATCCCGACGCCGCCGCGCAGGCCATGCAAAGCCACATGCAGCTCTCGCACAAGCGTTTCACGGTGGGCTGGCCCGAGCCCAGGACGCGCACACGCGCACGAACCTCCGAAAGCCAACGCAAATGAGCCTCGTCAATTGCCGCATCCACGGCCGGGAGCAGATCGTCCTCGAACCGCTCGCACCGCTCGCGCCGACGCCGGATGAGGTCGTCATCCGCCTGGGCGCAGGCGGCATCTGCGGTTCGGACCTGCACTACTATTTCGAAGGCCGGGTCGGCAACTTCGTGGTGCGGGAGCCGCTGACCCCCGGGCATGAAGCCTCCGGCGTACTGGAAAAGGTCGGCAGCAACGTCAAGGGACTGGAAGCCGGCATGAAGGTCGCCGTCAACCCCTCGCATCCCTGCGGGCGCTGCGCGGCCTGCCGCGGCGGCCGCGAAAACCTGTGCGAGCGCATGTTCTTCCTGGGCAGCGCGAGCGTGTTCCCGCACGCCCAGGGCATGTTCGCCGACCAGTTCATCCTCGGCGCCCGCCAGGTGATCCCGGTCGAGTCCGACATCTCCCTGGGAGAACTAGCCTTTGCGGAGCCGTTCGCGGTGGGCCTGCATGCGGTGCAGCGCGCCGGCGGCAACCTCACCGGCAAGCGTGTGCTCGTCACCGGCGCCGGCACCATCGGCAGCCTGTGCGCCATCGCCGCCAAGCTGGCCGGCGCGGCGGAGGTTACGGTGTGCGACGTGCTCGACCGGCCCCTGGAGGTGGTCATGCAGGTCGGCGCCGACCATGTCTTCCGGTCCGATCTGGCGGACATGAAGGACCATGCCGGGCGCTTCGATGTGGCACTAGAAGCCGCGGGCCATCCGCGCGCCCTGCTGTCCTGCCTGGAGGGTGTCAGGCGCGGCGGGGTGATCGTGCAGGTAGGCACCCTGCCGCACGACGGCATGCAGTTTCCCGCGAACCTCGTGATGCAACGCGAGATCGACTACCGCGGCGCCTTCCGCTGGGGCGTGGAATTCGACTGGGCGGTGCAATACCTGGCCGAGCGCAAGGTCGACGTGCGGCCGCTGCTGACCAAACAGTTTCCGCTCGATCAGGCGGTCGAGGCCTTCAGGCTGGCCGCCGACAAGACACGGGCTACCAAGGTACAGGTGATGGGGACGGACATCCCCATGACCTTCTGAAGCAGGCGTCGTGAAACCCATCCGCATCACCGCCATCCGCCCCACCACGGTCAGCGTGCCGCTCGAGGCGCCCTTGCGCCATGCCAACGGGTGCCACTGGGGGCGTTTCGTGCGCACCATCGTGGAAGTCGATACCGACGCCGGCATCACCGGCTTGGGCGAGATGGGCGGCGGCGGCGAGTCCGCTGAAGCGGCGATCCGGGCGCTGGAGCGCTATCTGGTCGGGACCAGCCCGTTCGACCTCGAGCGCCAGCGCTTTATGATCGCCAACCCGACGGCGAGCCTGTACAACAACCGCACGCAGATGCTGGCGGCCATCGAGTTCGCCTGCATCGACATCATGGGCAAGGCGCTCGGTGTGCCGGCCTACCAGCTCTTCGGCGGCAAGCTGCGCGACGCCGTGCCATTCGCCAGCTACCTGTTCTTCCGCTATCCGGATGCCGCCGGCGCGAACGAGGTACGCACCGCCGAACAACTGGTCGCCCACGCGCGGGCGCTCAAGGCGCGGCACGGCTTCACCAGCCACAAGCTCAAGGGCGGCGTGTTCCCGCCCGCGTATGAGCTGGCCTGCTACCGGGCGCTGGCCGACGCATTGCCGGGCGACAGCTTCCGCTACGACCCCAACTGCGCCTTGCCGCTGGAAGACGCGGTGCGCTTCGGCCGCGCGATCGCCGACATCAACAACGACTATCTCGAGGACCCCACCTGGGGCTTGAACGGCAACCGCCAGGTGCGCGCTGCCACGGGCCTGCGCATCGCCACCAACACGGTGGTGGTCAATTTCGAGCAGCTGGCCTCGAACATCCGCGACCATGCCGTCGACGTGGTCCTGCTCGACACCACCTTCTGGGGCGGCATCCGCCCCTGCATCAAGGCCGCCGGCGTATGCGAGACCATGCAGATCGGCATCGCCGTGCACTCCTCGGGCGAACTCGGGGTTCAGCTGGCCACGATGCTGCACCTGGGCGCGGTCCTGCCCAACCTCACCTACAGCGCCGACGCCCACTACCACCAGCTCACCGACGACGTGATCGCCGGCGGCAAGATGCGCTACACGGGCGGCGCGATCCGCGTGCCGGACGGCCCGGGCCTGGGCGTGGCGCTGGACCGCGACAAGCTGGCCGAGTATGCGGCGCTCTACGGGACGCTGGGCGGCTATCCTTACGACCAGGATCCCGGCCGGCCGGGCTGGGCGCCCATCACCCCCAACACCGCCTGGGCCGACCCCGACGACGCCCGCCGCCCCGATTTAACCGTTGCTTGACACCCAAGGAGACCCTGCCATGACGCCCATCCGCCTGTCCACCACCCTCGCGCTCGCGCTTGCCGCATGCGCCGCGCTGCCCGGCATCGCCGCGGCGCAGACCAAGCTCAAGTTCGCGCACGTCTACGAGACCTCCGAGCCTTATCACAAGTGGGCATTGTGGGCCGCCGACGAGGTGAAGAAGCGCACCGCCGGCCGCTATGAAATGCAGGTCTTCCCGGCGTCTTCGCTGGGCAAGGAAACCGACATCAACCAGGGCCTGACCCTGGGCACGGTCGACATCATCTACACCGGCCAGCTGTTCGCCGCGCGCACCCATCCGCCCCTGGCCATCGGCGGCGCGCCCTTCATGTTCCGCGACTTCAGCCACTGGAAAGCCTATGTCGCCAGCCCGGTCTACGCCGACCTGGCCGAGGGCTATTTCAAGAAAGGCGGCAACAAGCCGATCGCCGTCACCTACTACGGAGTGCGCCACACCACCGCCAACAAGGCGATCAACCGGCCGGAAGACATGAAGGGCCTGAAGATCCGCGTGCCCGACGCGCCGCTCTACACCATGTTCCCGCGCGGGGTGGGCGCCAACCCCACGCCGATCGCCTTCGCCGAGGTCTATCTGGCCCTGCAGAACCGGACCGTGGACGCGCAGGAGAACCCGCTGCCGACGATCGAGGCCAAGAAATTCTACGAGGTGCAGTCGCACATCAACCTGACCGGCCACATCACCGAGATGCTGCTTACCATCGTCAGCGGCGCGACCTGGAACAAGCTCTCGGACGCCGACAAGAAGGCCTTCGAAGCGATCTTCCAGGAGGCCGGCGCCAAGGCCACCGACGAGATCGCCGCCGCCGAGAACAAGCTGGTCGAGGAATTCGTCACCAAGTACAAGAAGACGGTCGTCAAGACCGACCGCAGGCCTTTCCAGGAGGCGCTCACCAAGCTGCATCTCGGCCCCGATGCCACCTGGGACAAAGCGACCTATGACAAGCTGCAGGCCCTGAAGTAACCCACCGATCCAACACAGGAGAAGACAACATGAAAATGACGACACGATTCGGCCTCGCGGCCGCTGCGCTCGCGCTGGCCTCGGGCGGCGCCCTGGCCCAGCAGAAGCTCAAGTGGGCGCATGTCTACGAGACCTCCGAGCCGTACCACACGCAGTCGGTGTGGGCGGCCGAGGAAATCAAGAAGCGCACCAACGGCAAATTCGAGATCACCGTGCATCCGGCCTCCTCGCTGGGCAAGGAAACCGACATCAACCAGGGCATGACGCTGGGCACCGTCGACATGATCATCAGCGGCCCGTCGTTCGCCAGCCGCAGCTATCCGCGCCTGGGGATAGCCTACTATCCGTTCATCTTCCGTGACGCCGACCACCTGATCGCCTATTCCAAGAGCCCGGTGTTCAAGGAGATGATCGACGGCTACCGCGCCAAGACCGGCATCCAGATCCTGGCCTACACCTACTACGGCGCGCGCCACACCACCGCGCAGAAGCCGTTCACCGATTGCGCCGGCATGAAGGGCCTGAAGATCCGCGTGCCGGACGTGCCGGCCTACATGGCCACCCCCAAGTCCTGCGGCGCCAACCCGACGCCGATCGCCTTCGCCGAGGTCTACCTGGCGCTGCAGAACGGCACGGTCGAGGCGCAGGAGAATCCGCTCACCACCATCGAGGCCAAGAAGTTCTACGAGGTGCAGAAGGCCATCATGCTGACCGGCCACATCGTCGACGGCCTCACCACCCAGGTGGCGCCGCATGTGTGGAACAAGCTCACCGACGCCGAGAAGAAAATCTTCAGCGACGTCGCGCTGGAAGCCGCGGCCAAGGCCACCGAACAGATCAAGAAGCGCGAAGCCGAACTGGTCGACGAGTTCAAGAAGAAGGGCATCGCGGTCGTCAATGTCAACCGCAAGAGCTTTTCCGACGCCGTGCTCAAGAGCGCCTCCCTGGAGTCGATGGGCTTCGACAAGAAGGACTACGACCGCATCGTCGCCCTCAAGTAGCGGCGTTCGTGAGTCGACGGCAGGCGACCTGCGCGGGGCACGAACCGCGCAGGTCGCCTGTCCAAACGCCCCTGAAAGGGCCATGCCATGAGCAATGAACACGACAAGATCGTCGGCGACGACGGCGAGTTCCATGTCGAGGACGAGGCCGTCGATCTTTCCGGCACCATTCCCGAAGCCTGGGTCGCGCTGGGGTTTTTCTGGCTTCTCGGCCTGACGGTCTTCTACCAGTTCTTCACCCGCTACGTGATGAACGACTCGGCCGCCTGGACCGAGGAGATCGCCCGCTACCTGCTGATCGCCACCGTCTTCACCGGCGCGACCATAGGGGTATCGAAGAACAACCACATCCAGGTGGACTTCTTCTTCCGCTTCCTGCCGCGCGCCGCGGGCCACGCGCTCGCGCTGGTGGTCGATGTGCTGCGCATCGCCTTCTTCGGCGCCGCCGTGGTCTATACCGGCCTCATGATGCAGCGCATGGGCAACCTCAAGATGACCATCGTCGACCTGCCGATGAACATCGTCTACGGCATCTGCCTGCTGGGATTTGCCGCCATGTGCGTGCGCTCCGCCATGGTCATGCGCATCCACCTCAAGCGCGGCTACACGGTACTGCAGCAGCCTGAATCCACCATGGACGACCGTGGCCCGGTCGCCCCCTGAAGGCCGACACCATCATGCTGAAAATCATTTTCCTCGTCTTCATGAGCGGCGGCGTGCCGGTGGCCATCGCCATGGCGGGCGCGTCGCTGGTTTACATCCTTTTCACCGGCAACACGCCGCCGTTCGCGGTGTTCCACCGCATGATCAGCGGCATCGACAGCTTTCCCCTGCTGGCGGTGCCGTTCTTCATCCTGGCCGGCAACCTGATGAACAACGCCGGCATCACCACCCGCATCTACAACTTCGCCCTCGCGCTGGTCGGCTGGCTCAAGGGCGGGCTGGGGCATGTGAACGTGGTGGGCTCGGTGATCTTCGCCGGCATGAGCGGCACGGCCATCGCCGACGCCGCCGGCCTGGGCACCATCGAGATCAAGGCCATGACCGAGCACGGCTACGACAAGGAATTCGCCGTCGGCGTCACCGCCGCCTCGGCGACGCTCGGGCCGATCATCCCGCCTTCGCTGCCCTTCGTGATCTACGCGATGATGGCCAACGTGTCGGTCGGCGCGCTGTTCCTGGCCGGCATCCTTCCAGGCGTGCTGATGGCGGTGCTGATGATGCTGACGGTGGCCTACTTCGCCCACAGGAACGGCTGGGGCGGCGACGTGCGCTTCGAGGGCAGGCGCTTCGGCAAGGCCATCGCCGAAACTATGGTGGTGGTGGGCTGGCCGCTCCTGATGTGGGTGCTGGTACAAAAGGTGCAACTGCCGGCGCAGCCCACGGTGATCGGCGGCCTGGCGGCCCTGTTCGTCGCCGACCGGCTGTTCCGCTTCCAGGCGGTGCTGCCGATCATGACGCCGGTGCTGCTGATCGGCGGCATGAGCACCGGCATCTTCACCCCCACCGAGGGCGCGATCGCCGCCTGCGTGTGGGCCATGATCCTGGGCTTCGGCTGGTACCGCAGCCTGAAGTGGAAAATGTTCGTCAAGGTGTGCCTGGACACGGTCGAGACCACCAGCACGGTGCTGTTCATCGTGGCCGCCGCCAGCATTTTCGGCTGGATGCTCACGGCCACCGGGGTCACGGCGGCGATCTCCGCCTGGGTGCTGGAATTCACCAAGGAGCCCTGGGTGTTCCTGCTCCTGGCCAACGCCCTGATGCTCTTCGTCGGCTGCTTCCTGGAGCCGACGGCGGCCATCACCATCCTGGTGCCGATCCTGGTGCCGATCTGCCAGCAGCTCGGCATCGACCTGGTCCACTTCGGCCTGGTGATGGTGTTGAATCTGATGATCGGCCTGCTGCATCCGCCGATGGGCATGGTGCTGTTCGTGCTGGCCAGGGTGGCCAAGCTGTCGGTGGAACGCACCACCATGGCGATCCTGCCGTGGCTGGTGCCGCTGCTGGGCAGCTTGATCGTCATCACCTACATGCCGAAGCTGGTGCTTTGGCTGCCCAACCTGGTGCGCAACTGAGCGGCGGCGCGAGCCTCAGGCGCGTGCCGCCAGCAAGGCGCGCGCAGCCTGCGCGAACCCGGCGCCGCCCTCACCCGGCGTCACGTACGCGGGCGGCACCGGCAGTCGGTCGAGCACGCTGCGCACGTTGGCCACGCCGACGGAAAGCGGAAAAAACTCGAACATGGCCGCGTCGTTGGTGGAGTCGCCGATGAACAGCCATCTGTCGCGGGTCTCCTCGAGCCTCTCCTGCCACAGCTCGAATGCCGCCAGGCGCGCCATGGCGAGCTTGTCATAGTCGCCGAAGTAGGCGTTGATATGGATGGAGCTGACCTTGGTGGTCATGCCGCGCCGGCGCAGGATGGAACAGATGTCCTCGACGACCGGCTCGGGCACGCGCCAGCCCTTCGCGTTGCGCACCTCGATGGCGAGGTCGAGCTCGCGATAGGGCTGGTCGGGAGACAGCGACACCCCCGGAAACTCGTTCAGCACCGAGTCGCGCGCGGCCTCCATCAGCTGGCGCTTTTCGGCCCGGGTCTGGTCGTCGAACCAGAACCGCCTGATGAGCTTGCCGGTCGCGCGGTCTAGGCGAAAGTAGAAGGCGCCGCCCTCGCCAATGACGGCATCGACGTTCCAGGCGCGGGCGATGTGGTCGCACCAGCCCGCCGGACCGCCGGTGACCGGCACCACCCTGATGCCGGCGGCGACCAGCGACTCCACGCCGGCCAACGCCTCGGAGGTGAGGCGGCCGTGCGTGGTGATGGTATCGTCGACATCGGTGAACACGCCGCTGACGTTCTGCAGATCGCGTATCGGAATAGCGGCGAGCGGTTTCATCTGGAGTGGTCGCCGAAATGGTCGGCACATGGGGCGACACATGGGTCGGCGAGATGGTCGACAACCCGGCGGCGTTCCTCGGCGCTCATCATAAGCCCGCTCTTGCTGCGGCGATAGAGCACGTCGTCGGCGCCCTCCGCCCACTCGGTGGCGACCATGTGGTCCACCTCGCGCGCGTACAGCCCGGCGCCGAAATGCGCGCCCAGGTCGGCCAGCCGGGCGCAGCCGTCCAGCCAGTCGAGGGCGAGCGTGCCGTGGCGTCGCGCGATGCCAGTGAGATGGTCATGCGGCAGGAACGGATAGGCACGCTTGAGGTCGGCGGCGAACGCCGCCAGGCCACCGCTGAAATCGCCCCCGGGCAGCGCTGCCGCATGGGTCCAGCCGCCGCCCATGGCCGGGAATTGCGGCCGCAGCTTTTCCAGCACCTGTTCGGCCAGCCTGCGGTAGGTGGTGAGCTTGCCGCCGAAGATGTTGACCAGGGCCGCGCCGCCGACCACGCTGTGCCCGATCACATAGTCGCGCGTCACCGCCGCGGCTGCGCCGGCGCCGTCGTCGTACAGCGGTCGCACACCGCTGTAGCTCCACACTACATCCGCCGGCGTGATGGCGCGTTCACAGTAGCTGCTGGCCATGGCGCACAGGTAGGCGATCTCGTCGCCGCTGATGGCGGGCGTTTCGAAGTCCTCGACGGGCACGTCGGTCGTGCCGATCAGCGAGAAGCGCTCGAGATAGGGAATGATGAAGATGATGCGCCTGTCCGGGTTCTGCAGGATATAGGCATGCTCGCCGGGATGGATGCGCGGCACCACGATGTGCGAGCCCTTCACATGGCGGACGCGCGCCTCGGCGCGGGCGCCCGCGATGCTGCCCAGCACGCGGCTCACCCAGGGACCGGCGGCGTTGACGATGGCGCGCGCACGCACCGTTTGGCGATGCCCATGCGCCTTGTCGTGCAGGTCCGCCACCCAGGTCGCACCCTCGACCCGCGCCCCCGCGAAATGCACGCGCGGGGCGATCACCGCGCCCAGGTCTGCCGCCGCGCGCGCGTTGAGGATGGTGAGCCGGGCGTCGTCCACCCGGGCGTCGTGATACGAAAAGCCGTGCGAATAGACCGGCTTCAAGCCGGCGCCCAGCGGCGTGCCGGCCAGGCGTTCGCCGCGCGACCTGGGCAGGCTGCCGGCGCCGCCAAGCAAGTCGTACAGAAACAGCCCGGCGCGGATCATCCAACGCGGCCGCTGGTGCGGTTCGTGCGGAAGCACGAACCGCAGGGGCTCGATCAGGTGCGGCGCGGCCGCCAGAAGCACCTCGCGCTCGCGCAGGGCCTCGCCTACCAGGCGGAACTCGTAGTACTCCAGGTAGCGCAACCCGCCATGGACCAGCTTGGTGCTCCATTGCGAGGTGGCCGAGGCCAGGTCGCCCTGCTCGACCAGCATGACCGACAGTCCGCGCCCGGCGGCGTCGCGGGCGATGCCGCAGCCGTTGATGCCGCCGCCGACGACCAGCAGGTCGACCGCCTGCTCACCCGGCGGCGCGACTACCGTCATGCGGCGGCCACGTCCTCGAGGCGCGCTGCCAGTCGGTCGGCGAAGTCGGCCTCCTGGTAGACCCCGAAGCCGAAGCGGATGCGCGTGCCGCGCTGGTCGATGCGGATGCCGGCCTCGGCCAGGCGCGCTGCCAGGATGCTGGCCGCGGGTGTGTCGAAGGTCAGGAAATTGCCGCGCGCGACACCGACAGGCGGGGTGAGCCGGGCCGGCTCGAGCCCGGCCGGGGCGCGGCGCGCCAAATGCTCGAGAAAGCGCGCCTGCAGGCGCTGCGCGTGGGCATGGATGGCCGCGGTGCCTACGCCGGCGGCCCCCAGCCATTCGCGCACGGCCACCATGCGATACAGGCCCGAAGCGTCGAAGGTCGCGCCCCAGAAGCGCATGCCGTCCTGGGCGTAGGTCACCGGCCCGCCCTGGGGCCGGCTGAGCGCGTCGAAATCGGCAAACCACCCGGTGTTTTCCGGGCGCAGCCTGCAGCCGGCCGGCATGGCCATCCAGCACGCGCCTTCCCCGGCCATGGCGTACTTGTAGCCGCCCGCCAGGTAGAACGCGTCCGCGGCGATGGCCGATACGTCCACCGGCAGGGCGCAGTAAGCGTGGTAGCCGTCGATGACGACGATGGCGTTGTCGCGTGCGCGCCGCGCCGCCGCGACGATGCCGGGCAGGTCCTGCACCACCAGCCCGGAGTCGAAGAACACATGCGAGACGAACACCATGGCCGGCCGCTCGCGTTCGACGGCCTCGACCAGGCGCGCGGTGAAGTCGGCGTGCGGCGCGGCGGCCACCCGCACCACGCGGATGCGGCCGGCCTCCTCGTAACGCCGCGTCTGCCGCCCGAAGCTGTGGAACTCGTGCGCCGAGCTCACCACCGTCGGCCGGGCGGCCGCGTCGACCTGGCCGAGGCACGAATACAGCCGCACCACGAACTCGTGGGTGTTGGGTGCGAAGGCGATATCGCGCGGCTGCGCCCAGCCGATCTCGGCGGCCACATGCGCGCGGGCGCGCGGCAGCACCTCGCCCAGCACGCGGTCCCACTTGGCGTTGGTCAGGCGCATGCTGTCCTCGGCATAGCGCGCGTGCGCCGCGAGCGCCACATCCGGCCAGGGGTGATGACTGTGCGCGGTGCAGTCGAGGACGCCGGGGTTGGCGGCGAAGAAGGTCGAGAAGCCCTCGGACAGCATGGTCAGCGCGCCCAGGCGAAACCGAGCTCCCGGGCCACCGCCTGGGGCAGCGCCGGCAGGCGCGAGCGCGGCAGCAGGTAGGTCGAGAGGTTGAAAAGGTCGGCGAACACGCGGTGCGCGTCGACCGTGCGGCGCAGGTAGTCCTGGCCGGAGGAACCGCCGGTGCCGATCTTGGAGCCGATCATCCGGCTCACCATCTGCATGTGCCGGTAGCGCCAGAGGCTCAGGGCCTCGTCGATCTCCACCAGGACGGTGAGCAGCCTGAACGGCGTCTGCAGGATGGGCTCATCGCGGTACAGGCTGATCATGAGCGCGGCCAGGAAGGCCTCGTGGGTCAGCCGGCGCAGGCCGGCCTGGCGCGCCTTGGCATATTCGTCGGGCAGGAAGACGGTGGCGAATTCGCGCCGCGTCGCCTCGAGCTGCGCGAGTTGGGCCGCCAGCGCCGCCGGATTGTCCGCGTGGCTCCTGCCGATCACCTCCGCATCGCCGGCCAGCATGGCCTCGACCTGGTCGCGATAGACGCGCCAGAAATCGAAGTCGCGGAAACGCACGAAAGGCATGCGCGACAGCCACGCATCGACGCGGTCGAACAGGGAGGGCGCGTGTTCCGGGTCCAGCGCGCGGGAGCGCTCGGACTCCGGCAGAGCGGCCTCGTACGGGCTTTCGTTGTAGCGCAGGCGCCGGCCGCGCTGCATGCCCAGCTTGTTCTCGATGGCGCGGAATTGCGCGCTCTGGAAACCCGACGAGGGCGCGAGCAGGTCGCGGAACTCGAGGAAGTCCAGCGGCGTCATGGTTTCGAGAATGTCGATCTGGCCGATCACCACGCGCAGGATGGTGACGATGCGCTCGAGGTGCGCGAGCGCGCGGCCGACATCGCGCTCTGCCACCGGGGCAACCGCCATGATGGCCAGGATGGCGTCGAGTTCGTGCAGCACCTGCTTGAACCAGAGCTCGTAGGTCTGGTGGGTGACGATGAACAGCATCTCGTCGTGGGCGCGCTTGCCCAGGCGCGCGCTCTCGGGTCGCTGGCAGTCCAGCAACTCTTTGAGCCTCAGGTAGCTGCCGTAGGACAAGGGTTCGGTGCGATCGGTCATGACGATCAGGCGGTGCCGGTGCGCTGGCGCGGCGCGCTTGCCTGTAATGCTTTAAGTCTAAAGCATTTTCCCGGGGCCCGGTGCGCCCCGGGCGCCGCCATCGGCGATAATGCGGTGGCGCCGGCAATCGATGCCGGCAGCCGGCATCGATTGCGCGCGGGGCGACCCGGCGCGGCTGCCCCCGCGAGGCTTCATGAAGGCAATGATACGCACGCTGTGCCTGGCCGCCGCCGCGCTGCTGACCGCGCCCTGCGGCGCCGCCCCCGTGCGCACCGACAACGTCGAGGCCGAACTCGTCGCCCGCGACCTGGCGCTTGCGCCGGGGCGGTCCGCGGTCGTCGGGCTGCGCCTGAAGCATGACCCGCAGTGGCACACCTACTGGATCAATCCCGGCGATTCGGGCATGCCCACCACCCTCCAGTGGAAGCTGCCGCCCGGCACCAGGGCCGGGCCGATCCAGTGGCCCGCGCCCAAGCGCATCCCGCTGCCGCCCATGATGAACCACGGTTACGAAGGCGAGATCGTGCTGCCGGTGGAAATCACCCTGCCGGCCGACTGGCCCGCCGGGCAGCAGGCGAGGCTGGCCGCGCGTGCCGAATGGCTGATCTGCAAGGATGTCTGCATTCCCGGCGGGGCCGAGCTCACGCTCGACATGCCTGTCCTGGCCGCCAACAGCGCGCCCGACCCGAAATGGAAGGCGCTGTTCGATGCCGCGTTCGCCGCCATGCCCGGGGGCAAGGTGCCTGGGGCGGAGGCCACGACCGCGGGCGGCGTGATCACGCTGAAACTCGCGGGCGTCAAGCCGCTTGCCGGCCGTGAAGCCTACGTGCTCGCGGGCGTGGAAGGCCTGGTGGAGTCGGCCGCGCCGCAAATCATCCGGCAGGAAGGCGATACCACCGTCATCACGCTGGCCGTGACCAGCAACCTGTCCTACACCGAACCGCGCATCTCCGGCATTGCGGTCGGCTTCGCCGAGCGCGCCCTGAGCTTCGAGGGCCCGCTGGTGGGCAAGCTGACGGCGGGCAAGGGCATGGACGACCCCGCGGCCAAGGGTGTGCCGGCCAGGCCCGCCGCGGGTTCCGCAGGCGCCGAAGACCTGTCCCTCGTGCTGGCGCTACTGTTTGCCTTCGGCGGCGGCCTGATCCTCAACCTCATGCCCTGCGTGTTCCCCATCCTGTCGCTCAAGGTGCTGGGCTTCGCGCGCGGCGGCGGCACGGTGGCCATGCGCGCCAACGGCCTGTCGTTCGCCGCCGGCGTAGTGCTGTCGTTCCTGGCGCTGGCGGGGGTGTTGATCGCCCTGCGGGCCGCGGGCGAGGCGGTGGGCTGGGGCTTCCAGCTGCAGTCGCCGCCGGTGGTGACTTCTCTTGCGCTGCTGTTCTTCGCGCTCGGCCTGAACCTCTCCGGGGTGTTCGAGTTCCAGTCGCTGCTGCCGCAATCGTTGGCATCGGCCACGCTGAAGCATCCGACGGCGGACGCCTTCCTGTCCGGCGTACTGGCCGCCGTCATCGCCTCGCCCTGCACGGCGCCCTTCATGGGTGCCGCGCTCGGCTATGCCGTCATGCAGGGCCCGTGGGCTGCGCTGGCGGTGTTCGGCGCACTCGGCGCCGGCATGGCCGCGCCCTATGTGCTGCTGGCCTGGTTCCCGGCCTGGCTCAAGCGCCTGCCGCGGCCCGGCCCCTGGCTGGCGCGCTTCAAGCAGTTCCTCGCCTTCCCGATGTACGCCACCGTGGTGTGGCTGGCATGGGTGCTTTCGCTGCAGGTCGGGCCGGATTCCATCATCTGGCTGGGCGCCGCGATGGTGTTAATCGGCATGGGCGCCTGGATGATCAGCCAGGCCGGCGGCGCCGTCTGGCGCCTGGGCGCGGTGGCGGCCATCGCATGCGGCCTGGTCGCGGCCTGGCCGGGCAACGAGGTCGCGGCCGATCCCTCATCGACCAGGCAGAATGGCTGGGTGGCGTGGGCGGAAAGCGACATCGGCGCGCTCAATGCCGCCGGCACCCCGGTGTTCGTCGATTTCACCGCCGCCTGGTGCGTGACCTGCCAGGTCAACAAGAAGGTCGTCCTGGAGACCCGGCCGGTGCGCGAAGCCTTTGCCGCCAAGTCGGTCAGGCTCATGCGCGCCGACTGGACCCGCCGCGACCCGGCGATCACCGCCGCCCTCAATGCGTTCGGCCGCAACGGCGTGCCGGTGTACGTGCTCTACGCGCCGGGCAAGGCGCCGGTGATCCTCCCGGAAATCCTGTCGGAACGAATCATCATCGATGCGCTCAAAGCGCTTTGAGCGTCTTCAATCCGGAGCCTTCCGACCATGCGCCGCCTTCTGTCCGTCTTCCCCTGCTTCCTGTATATCCTGTGCCTGCTGTGTTCCGCGCAGTCGACGGCGGCCGCGCCACCGGGGCAGATGGCGCCCGATTTTTCGCTGCCCGCCACCGATGGCAAGCCGGTCAAACTCTCCGACATGCGCGGCAAATGGGTGGTGCTGGAATGGGTGAATCCCGGCTGCCCGTATGTGCAAAAGCATTACGTCAGCAAGAACATGCAGGCCCTGCAAAAGGAAAGCGGCGGCCGCGGCGTGGTGTGGCTGGCGGTGAATTCCACCAACCCTTCGCATCATGACTATCTCAAGCCCGCCAAGATGGGCGAGTGGATGAAGGCCCAGGGCGGCGCCCCGCGCGCCACCCTGATGGACGAGTTCGGCGACGCCGGCCGCGCCTATTCGGCCCGCACCACGCCGCAGATGATCGTCGTCAGCCCGGAGGGCCGGGTGGTCTACAACGGCGCCATCGACGACAGGCGCTCCGTTTCGCCCGAAGACATCAAGGGGGCGCGCAACCACGTGCGCGCCGCGCTCGATGAATCCCTCGCCGGCAAGCCGGTGAGCGTGGCAAGCACCACGCCCTACGGCTGCTCGGTCAAGTACTGAGCGGGCCCTCAGCCTGAGCGGGCCCTCAGCGCCAGTAACCGTAGCGCCGGCCGGCGTAACCATGGGGGCCGTAGTACGGCCGCGAAGGCACCAGCACCACCGGCGGCGCGGCGGGGTACACCGCCACCGGAGCGGCCACGGCGACCACCGGTGGCGCCACCGCCACCACGGGAGGCGCCACCGTGACCACCGGGGGCGGCCCGTAGATCACCGGACGACCGGCCGGCACCACGGTGCATCCGGCGAGGACGGCAACGAGCTGGAGCAGGGGTACGAGTGTTTTCATCAAAGGTCTCCATGAGGCGCGCGGCATGGGCTAAGCGCGCTTGCGTTCAACGCACCGCCGGGCGCGGGCGGCTGACCGCCATTTGTGAGCGCATGTAACCGCCCCGCGTGTCGACAATGCCGCGCGGGTTCGTGGTAGCTTCTCGCCTTCGCATTTCGTGCAAACCCACGTTTTCAGAGATTCCCCCATGAGCCAAGAGATGATCACCGCGCGCTTCGGCAGCGGCCAGTCGGTCAACCGCATGGAAGACCTGGCGCTGGTCGAAGGCCGCGGCGTCTTCACCGACGATGTCACGCTGGAACGCCAGACCCATTTGCTGTTCCTGCGCTCCACCCAGGCGCATGCGAACATCGTTTCCATCGACACCGCCGCGGCCAGGGCGATGCCCGGCGTGCTGCTGGTGGTGACTGGCGCCGACCTGACCGCCGCCGGCGTTCGGCACCTGCCGGCCAACCCGTTCCTGAAACGCGCCGACGGCAAGCCCTGCGCCAGTTCGCCGCGCCTGCCGCTGGCCGACAAGGTGGTGCGCTACGTGGGCGAGACGGTGGCCGCCGTGGTGGCCGATTCTCCCGCTGCCGCACGCGCCGCCCTGGAAGCCATACAGGTGGAATACGAGGAACTGCCGCCCCTGCCCGGCATCGCCGCCGCGATGGCCGACGGGGCGCCGCGCCTGGTCGCCGACGCGCCGCGCAACATCGCCGCCGAAATGCGCCATGGCGACGCCACGAAAACGGCTGCCGCCTTCGCCGCCGCCGCCCATGTGGTGAGCCTGGACATCATCAACCAGCGCCTGGCCGCGGTGACCATGGAGCCGCGCAGCGTGCTGGCCGGCTACGATGCCGCGACCGACCGCCTCACCATCCGCATGAGCACGCAGATGCCCTCGTCCATGCGCGACACGCTGTGCGATGCCGTGCTGGGCATCCCCAAGGACCGCGTGCGCGTGCTGGTCGGCGACGTCGGCGGGGGCTTCGGCATGAAAACCGGCATCTACCCCGAGGACTGCGTGGTCGCCTGGGCGGCCTTGAAGCTCAAGCGCAACGTGAAGTGGGTGGCCGAGCGCGGCGAGGAGTTCCTCTCCACCACCCATGGTCGCGATATCGAGAGTCGCGCCGAGATGGCGCTGGACGCCAACGGCAGGATTCTCGGCCTGCGCGTGAAAACCCATGCCAACGTCGGCGCCTACACCACCCCGGCCGGTGGCGCGATCCAGCTGATGATCGGCCCATGGGTGCAGACCTCGATCTACGACATCCAGGCCATCGACTTCCACATGCTCGCGGTGATGACCACCCAGGCGCCCACCGGACCCTATCGCGGCGCCGGGCGCCCCGAGGCGATCTACAACATCGAGCGCCTGATGGACGAGGCGGCGCGCGTGACCGGCATCGACCGGGTGGAACTGCGCCGCCGCAACATGGTGCGCCCCGACCAGATGCCGTACAAGAGCCCGATGGCCCAGACCTACGACAGCGGCCAATTCGAATCGGTGATGAACCAGGCGCTCAAACTGGCCGACTGGCAGGGTTTCGAGGCGCGGCGTGCCGAATCCGCCAAGCGCGGCAAGCTGCGCGGCCAGGGTATCGCCACCTTCCTGGAATGGACCGGCGGCAACGCGCTGGAAGAAAAGGTGTCCATCGCCGTCGGCGCAGACGGCATGGTGGAGATTTTCTCGGCCGTGCAGCAGATGGGGCAGGGCATCGCCACCAGCCTGCGTCAACTGGCGGTGGATGTATTCAAGCTGCCGCCGGAGAAGATCCGCATCGTGCTGGGCGACACCGACCGCGGCGTCGGCTTCGGCAGCGCGGGATCGCGGTCGCTGTTCACCGGCGGCGGCGCGGTGAAGGTCGCCAGCGAAAAGACCGTGGATAAGGCGCGTGAACTGGCCGCCGAAGAACTCGAGGTTTCCGCCGGCGACATCGAGTACGCGGGCGGCGAGCTGCGCGTGGTGGGCACCGACCGCAAGATCGACCTGTTCACGCTGGCGGGCAAGCAGCCGGACAAGCGCATCGCCATCGAATCGTCCACCTCCGCCTCGGCGCCCAGCTGGCCCAACGGCTGCCACATCTGTGAAGTGGAAATCGACCCCGATACCGGCCATGTCGACGTGGTGGCCTACGCCTCGGTGAACGATGTCGGCCGGGTGGTCAACCCGACCATCGTGCGCGGCCAGCTCGACGGCGGCGCGCTGCAGGGCATCGGCCAGGCGCTGGCGGAAAAAATCATCTATGACGCCGATTCCGGCCAGGCCTTGTCGGCCAGCTTCATGGACTACACGTTGCCCAAGGCCGAGATGGCGCCGCCCTTCAAGACCGAGATGGACCAGGCCACGCCGTGCCTGACCAACGTGCTGGGGGTCAAGGGCGTGGGCGAGCTGGGCACCATAGGCGCCACGCCTGCGGTGGTCAACGCGGTGGCCGACGCCCTGGCGCGCGCGGGCAGGAAAGAGCTCACGCAGAAACTGCAAATGCCGCTCACGCCACCGCGGCTGTGGGAACTGATGCACGCCTGACCCGGCGGGCGCCCCGGCCAGGGTGCCAACAAGAAAAAAGGGGCCCCTGACGGGGCCCCTTTTTGCTGCGGCCCACGCCGCGGAATGAATGGCGCTTTTCGCTACTTGAGCTTCGAGTAGGCCGTCGGCGTGAGGATACTGTTTTCCGCATGCGCCACGATCGGTCCGTCCTTCTCGCTCTCGGCCCGCGCGGCCACCCATTCGGGGTCGGTGGCGAACTTGTTCCACTTCTGCTCGCGCTCGGCCAGCGATTCCCAGGCCAGCAGGTAGGTGAGCTTCTGGTTGCTGTCGCCGATCAGGTCGGTCCAGAATCCCACCTGGCGGATGCCGTGCTTCTTCCACATCTTGAGTGTCTTCTCCTCGAAGCGCTTGTTGAGCGCCGGCAGGCGGCCGGGCACACAGTGGTAAATGCGCATTTCGTACAGCATGGCTTCTCCTCGTTGGTCTCGGTGCGCCGGCACGGATTGCGCAGGCGTCAGGGACGAATCGTAGCAAGTCGCGCGCGGTCGTTGCGGGTGCGCATGCGACAATTTCCGTAATGAAAAAGCCCGCTGCAGAACGGCCCGGCGCCGACAGTTCCCTGATGATAAAGACCGTCGGCGGCAAACTCATGAGCGTGGAGGAGTGGCGGCGCGCGGCCGGGCGCGGCGCCACGTCCACCGCGAGACCGGAAAAGCCCGCGCCGGCCGCCCTGCAGCCGCGCGATCTGGAAGCGGTGTTCGATGCGCTCGTGGTCGGCGGCGGCCCGAAGGGCAAGACCTGGGTAACACTCTATCTCACGGCCAGCGGCCACCGGAACGCGCGCGGCGCGCGGCTCACCGGCGTGGAGGTCGCCCAGGCGCTGCAGGACCTGGCGGCCGCCGGCCGTGTGCGCAACCAGCAGGGCTTCGGCTATGCCGTCCCGCCACAGGCCATCGCCGAGCGCCTGCCCGCGCTCCTGGCCGGTGCCGGCGGCGGGGCGTTGTGGCGCTGGTCGCTGTGGGCCGCCGGCAGCGGCTACGGTGACCCGAACGACCTGCCGGGCTGGGTGCATTTCCGCAGCCCGGAGGAAATGATCGCGCTCGCGCGGCTCATGCTGCACGCCAACGGCCTGTCGCTGGCCACCTATCAGCGCCTGATCAATGGCCCGCTCAACGCTATCGGCGACCGCCGCGTGATGTTCCACGCGCTGACCGAACCCTTCATGCCCGACGCCTTCGGACGCATGGACGAGGGGTTGCGGCTCGAACTGCTGGCCGCGATCGATACGCTGGCGGGGAACCGCGGCGCCGACCCACTCTACGATTGGGTCGCCGACTGGCTCGCGCGCACGTCAGGCAAGCCGCCGCTGCATCTGTGCTACCGCATCGCCGACCGGCGCGCCCAGGCGCTCGACATGGCGGCCATGCACGCGGCCCTGCGCGCCTATGCGGACACCTCGATTCACGACTTGTTCAAGGCGGCGGAGCTGGCGCTGGCGGGAAACTGGGCCGATGCGGCCAGCACCTTCGGCACGGCATTGAAGGCGCAGCAGGCGCTATCGAAGGTGCGGCGCGGGGTCGTGCCGATCAGCCTGGCGTGGATTTATCCGATGGCGCTGATGGCCGGGCCGGCACCCGCCGGCTGGGCCGCGGCGCGCAAGTTCTGTGTCGCCGAATCCGGCTCGCGCGCGCCTTCGCCGCATGACGCCTGGGGGCGCTGGGCGCATGCCGCCGCGGTGCGGCTGGGCGACGCTGCGCTGGTACCGGAGGCATTCCTGCCGCGCCGCAGCGAGCTGGAGGACGGGCGCTTCGTCAACCCGACGGACGCGGCGCACCGGCTGCTCTTGACCGCATGGCTGGACCTGCCGGCCGGCGACTGGGATGCCCGCACCGTGAACGCCCTGCAGGAGGCGCTTGCCGACGCGCGCTGCCACTGGCTGGCCAAGCTGGTGTTCCAGGCGGGCGATCGGCTGGGGCTTGCGCCGTTGCCCATCGCCGCCCGCGCGGCGCCGGCGACGCCGGAGCCTGCCGCGTTCTTCGGCGGCCGGCGCGAAGCCTGGCGCGACGCGCTGGCGGCGATCGCGGCGCTGGGCGAGACCCCGGCCAACCCGCAGTCGCAGCAGGCGGCCACACTGGTGTGGCAGCTGCATCTCGACGCCGACGGCCGGGTCATCGACGTCACGCCGCTGGAGCGCACCCACGGCCCGCGCGGATGGAGCCGGCCCAAGCCCGTGAGCCTTGCCAAGGTGAAGAAAGCGCCGCGCCTCGACCCGCGCGATGCCGCCGTGGCGCGCGCGATCGAACCGGAACCCTATGGACGCATGCTGCGCATCGACCCCGCGGCGGCGGCGCTGGCGCTGGTGCAGCACCCGGCGGTCACGCTCGACGAGGCGCGCGAGCAGATGGTCGAATTGTCCGAAGGGTTGCCGATCCTGGAGGTGCGGCGGCGCCCCGCCAGCGCGGGCGTGGGAGAAAGCTTCACCTTCAGCATCGACCCGCCGCTCCTGGCGGGGAGCGAGACGCATGCCGGGACTTTCCTGCGCAGCACCGAACAGGACAGCGCGCAGGCGCGCCTGAACGGCATCCGCGTCGTGCGCGAGGCGCCGGACCGCGCGCGGCTGATTCGCATCACCCCGGCGCAGCGCCGGGTGGCCGAACTGATCGCCAAGAACTGGTCGGTGCCGGTGGATGCGAAGGAAGAGCTTGATGCAGCGCTGCGCGTGCTGTCCGGCCTTTTCCAGCTGCACAGCGACGCCCGGGCCGGTGAGGAGGTGCCGGGCGAATCGCGCCTGCGCGCGCAACTGAGCCCGCAGGGCGATGGCCTGCAGCTGCGCCTGGTGGTGATGCCTTTCGGCGATTTCGGGCCGGCGGTTGCGCCCGGCGCCGGACGCGAGCGCGTCATGGCCCTGCATCAGGGCTTGAGCCTGGCCACGGTGCGCTCGCTCGATCTGGAGCTGGCGCACTGGCGCTCGGTGATCGAGGCGCTGCCTTTTCTCGACGACGGCAGCGCGCCCGATGCGGGCTGGTTGCTCGACGACCCCGAACAGGCCTTGCGCGCGGTGGAAGTACTGCCCACCCTGGCCGCGGTCGCCGCGCTCGATTGGCCGCGCGGCAAGCCGCTCAGCGTGGTGCCGGTCGACAGCCCCGCGCTGGGCGTGAAGGTGGCATCGGGTCGCGACTGGTTCGCGCTCGAGGGCGAGGTGCGTGTCGACGCAGGACGCGTGCTCGACCTCAGGCGGATGCTCGATCTCGCGCGCGACTCGAAAAGCCGCTTCGTCGCCCTGGGTGACGGCGAGTATCTGGCGCTTTCCGAACGCCTGCGCCGCCAGCTCGCCGACCTCGACGCCGCCGGCCGCGTGGAACGCGAGCAGCTGCGGCTGCCTCGGGCCGCCGCCGCCTGGCTCGACGCCTCGCTCGCCGGCGCGCAGGTCGCCGGCGACGACCCCTGGAAAAAGCGCGTCGCCGCCCTGGCGGCCGCGGCCACACTCGATCCGCAGGCTGAAGGCCTGCACACCGAGCTGCGCACCTACCAGCAGGAGGGTTTCGCCTGGATGGCGCGGCTGGCACACGCCGGCCTGGGCGCCTGCCTGGCCGACGACATGGGGCTGGGCAAGACCGTACAGACCATCGCGCTGCTGCTGCGCCGCGCAGGCGAGGGGCCCGCCCTGGTGCTGGCACCCACCTCGGTGTGCGGCAACTGGATGGAAGAAATCGCCCGCTTCGCGCCCGGCCTCAACGCGCACCTGTACGGCCAGCACGATGAAGGCGCGCGCACCGCGCTGGTCGCCCGCTGCGGCCGGCAGGACGTGGTGGTGGCCGCCTACTCGCTCGCCCACGGCACGGACGCGGCCCTTGCCAGCCGACCCTGGGGTACCCTGGTGATGGACGAGGCGCAGGCGCTCAAGAACGCCGCCACCCAGCGCGCACGCGCGGTAGCCGGCATCGACGCGGGCTTCCGCCTGGCCTTGACCGGCACACCGGTGGAGAACCGCCTGGCCGACCTGTGGTCGATCATGCACCTGATCAACCCGGGCTTTCTCGGCACGGCCAGCCAGTTCAATGAGCGCTTCACCGGTCCGATCGAAAAGGAGCGCGACATCACCGTGCGGCAACGGCTGCGCCGCCTGGTGTCGCCCTTTCTCCTGCGGCGTACCAAGGCGCAGGTTCTGCATGACCTGCCGCCGCGCACCGAGATCATTCACCGCGTGGAGCCTTCGGACGAGGAGCGCCATTTCCTCGAAGCGCTGCGGCGAAGCGCGACCGAACGCGTGCACAAGCTCGATGCCGAGGAAGGCGAGGCGTCTTCGTTGCATGTGCTGGCCGAGCTCACGCGGCTGCGCCGCGCGGCGTGCGACCCGCGGCTGGTAGCGCCGGAACTCGGCATCGTCGGCGCCAAGGCGCAGGCCTTCGAGCAGATCGTGCGCGAATTGGTCGACGGCCAGCACAAGGCGCTGGTATTTAGCCAGTTCACCGGCTTTCTTGCACTTCTGGCCGAGCGCCTGGACAGTTGCGGCATCGCCTACCAGCATCTCGATGGCTCCACCCCGGCCGCCGAACGCTCGCGGCGCGTGCAGGCGTTCCAGCGCGGCGAGGGGGAGGTGTTCCTCATCAGCCTGAAGGCCGGCGGCTTCGGGCTGAACCTCACGGCGGCCGACTACGTGATCATCGTCGACCCGTGGTGGAACCCGGCGGCGGAAGACCAGGCCATGGGACGGGCGCATCGCATCGGCCAGGAACGTCCGGTGACGGTGTACCGGCTGGTGACCGCGGGCTCCATCGAGGAGCGCATCGTCGAACTGCATCAGGACAAGCGCAGCCTGGCCGACGGCATTCTCGAAGGGCAGGACGACGCGGCGCCGATTTCGGCCGCGGTGCTGCGCGAGTTGCTGCTGGACGGCTAGGTCGGACAGGCCCGGTGGTACACCGGGCCTGTTGCTTCAGGGCGCGAATACCAGCAGCGCCAGGGCCGATGCGATGGCCGCATCGGCGATCGCATCGAGCTCGTCGGGCGTGCGGTTCTGGATGGGATGCGGCGTCCAGACGATGGCCGGCTCGAAACCGAGCGCCTGCGACTGTGCCGCGACCGCGTCGGTAAAGCCGGTGGTCACCACCGACACCCCGGGAATACCGCGGGAGTCCAGGTTCATGAGGTCGTGCAAACTGCACGACGTGCAGGACCCTCAGTCGGAAAGCCCGATGAGGACGACATCGACTTCCTCGGCGATCTTTTGCAGGTTTTCCGGCGTGGCGACCTTGGCGTTGGTGGGCTTGCCGCAGCGGTAGGTGCGGATGTTGCGCTCGCGCAGGCGAAACTCGACGCGGTCGAGAAACTCCTTGGTGCGGGTCTTGCCGATGTCGAACAGCCCGACCGTGCGCCCTTCCAGCGAGGGCGGCGGCGCCAGGCGCGCACGCTTGAGCGGCGCGGTTTCTGGCGTGGGGTCACGCATCCATTGCGGGCTCTTCATGGCTTGATCTCCTTGGTGACGGGTTGCAGTTCGAGATGATTGCGCCCGGCGATCCAGCCGGGCAGGATGGCCGAAAAAAGTCCGGCAGGCCCGCCGGCGCGCACGATCATGAGGCCGCCGGGATTGAACTTGGGCACCTTCTGGCCGGCCATGCCGGCCGGCATGCCTTCGCCCACCCCGTGGGCGCCGGCGACGAGGTCGTCGCCTTCGCGCTCGGTCGCGGCCTGCAGTTCCTGCTCGATGCGCGCTCGATCCCACCCCGCCTCGGCGAAGATGGCGTAATGCTCGGGCGAGAGCACCAGCACCGCGCGCTGCGACAGCGCCATCTTGGGATGGCCGATGGCGTTCAAGCCCATGGCGAGGGAGCGCGCGAGTTCGTCCGGGGCGCGCGACCGTTGATCCACAAAGCCCTGCACGCCATCGCCCTGGAACAGCGTGACGGTGGATACGCCGGGCGCAAAACCGCGCGCGACCGACAGCGGCTGCCAGCCGGCATCCGACTCGTCCTCGGCGAAACAGAAGGTGTACTTGCCGGGCCCGCCCAGGGTGGCGCGGTCGGCCTCGCCGGGCCGGCCGCCGCCGACATTGCGCACGATCAGCTGTAGCGCGCGGCCGATGGTGGCATTGGCGCGGTTGCCCTGGCCCAGCGCGTTGAGGCCGCAATTCATGCCGATGCGGCGCGCGACCGGGCCGTTGACGATGATGATGGGCGAGGAGAAATAGGTGGTGGCCAGGAGGCCGTGCAGGGTGAACTCCGGCTCGAGCGCGGCCTCGATGCTGGCCAGCACCACCGGCATGTACTCGGGCTTGCAACCGGCCATGACGGCGTTGATCGCCACCTTCTCGACCGTGCAGGGCGCGAGGTTGGGCGGGATCAGGCCGACCACTTCGTCCGGCTTGCGGGTAGTGCCCTGCAACATGCACAAAACCCGCACATCGGTAGGCGGCACCACCGGCAGGCCGTCGGTCCAGCCGCGCTCGAAGCAGACCTCGACTTCGTCATCGTAGTCGCCGAACTCGACCCGGCGCGCGCGAATGCCGCTGTCGCCGAACCTGACCTGCAGGTATTCGGCCACGCCGGGCAACGCGCTCTTGGAGCCGCAGCCCGGCCGCAACGCCGGCAGGCCGTCGCCCAGGTCGGCGATGCCGGTGATGCGGCGCCATTCGGCCGCGTCCCAGCCTTCGGTGCGGGCGACTTCCACGCCGTCTTCGAAACGGATCAGGGTCGGCACGATATCGATGCGGTGCCGGAAGGCGGCCTCGAGCTCGCGGTCATCTTCTACGGTTGCGACCTGTTCGGGAAAGGCAGGGTCGTCCTGCGAATACACCTTGAACGCGGGGTCGCGCGCCGCCAGTGCCCCCATCACCGGCGCGACCAGTTCGCAGGTGGGGCAATCACGCTTGGCGAAGACGGCGAAGGTGCCTGGCATGGCGCAAGAACGAGGGGGACGAACGCGTACACAGTAGCGGGTCGGCTTTGGCCGGGCAAGCGGATTTCGCACCCTGCCGGGGCGCCCCGCGGGACATTCACCGGTACGCGCGCTACACTTCAAACAAGGGGGCAGGGCTGCGGCGGTGACGCCGGCGCAACAGGGCCGCCCGGTCCAAAGGAGCCAAAGGAGACATCGTGAACACTTCGACCATGGAGGCAGCGGCCGGTCGCCGCTGGGCCTTGCTGCGCCGCTGTGGCGGCGCCCTGCTCGCATGCGGGCTGGCGCTGGCCGGCGCCGGCGCATCCGCGCAAACGACCTACCCCAACAAACCGATCAAGTTTGTCGTGCCTTTCCCGCCCGGGGGTTCCAGCGACGTGCTGGCGCGCCTGCTCGGACAGAAGCTTTCCGAGAGTCTCGGGCAACCGGTCACGGTCGAAAACCGGCCCGGCGCCGGCGGCAACATCGGTGCCGAATACATCACCCGGCAGCCGGCCGACGGTTACAACATCGTGTTGGGCTCGAGCACCCAGCTGGCCACCAACATCCATTTGTACAAACGCCTGGGCTACGATCCGCTCACCGATTTCACGCCGGTATCGATGGTTGCCGTCGGCGGGTCGATCCTGGTGGTGCATCCGTCAGTGCCGGTGAAGACTGTCGCCGACTTGATCGCACTGGCGAAGGCACAGCCCGGCAAGCTCAATTACGGCTCTGGCGGCGTCGGCACGCCCGCGCATGTGATCGGGGAAAGTTTCAAGTCGGTGGTGGGAGTCAACCTGACCCATGTGCCGTACAAGGGCACCGGCGTGGCGGTAGTGGATCTGGTGGCCGGTCAACTGGACCTGATCTTTTCCGACATGGTGCCCACCACGCCGCAAATCAAGGGCGGCAAGCTCAGGCCGCTGGCGGTGACCGGCGACAAGCGGTCGCCACTGTTCCCGGAGGTGCCGACCCTCGCTGAATCCGGCATCAATCTGACGGTCGGCCAGACATGGTGGGCGATCCTGGGGCCCAAGGGCATGCCTGACGCGGTGGTCAAGCGTCTCAACGCCGAAACCGAGAAAATTCTCAGGCAGCCCGACCTGATCGAGCGTTACAGCGCGCTCGGCATCTCCACCCACTTCACCTCGCCCGAGGGCGTGCTGGAGCGGATCAGGCGCGACTCGCCGGAGTTCGGCAAGGTGTTGCGCGCGGCCGGGGTGCAGCCCGAATAGGCCGCGCGCGCGCCACCCGCAGCCTGCGTCCCGACAACCGCGGCTCAGCCCGCGCCGAACTGCGGCTGCGGAATGCCGAAGCCGGTCGGCCGCAGCAGGTAGCAGTCGAATTCCTGCAGGAAATGGTTGTTGATGGCCGCCACTTCGCGCACGCGCGCTGCCTTGACTTCGGGCATAGTCTCGAACTCCGCCAGTCCGGCTTCGCGCGCTTCGAAGCTTTCCCAGCGCAGGAAATAGGCCGCGGTCGGATAAGGCGCACCGGACATCACTTCAAACGCCCCCTGCACCCGCGCGCCGCAGCGCGTCAGCGCCGGAAAGTCGACTTCGGCGAGCACCCGGTCGGCCTGCGGCAGATAGCCGTACTGGACGCGCTGGTAACGCAGCTCGTAGAGTCCGGGCGATTGATCGATTTGCCCCCCGCGCAGGCCGGCCAGCGTGGCGAAGCAGGGCAGCTTGCGCATGAACACGATGCGCTGCTCGACCACGGTATCGCGCGGCCCGTTGGTGCGGATGCGGATCTTGTCCCATTCCGGGTCGCCGTACAGCGCGCCGAAGCAGCGCGCGCGATGGTCGAGGTCGTTCCAGTGCAGCATCCAGACGTAGAGCGGCATGCGCGCGCCGGCCGCGCACACCCACTGGCCGACCGGCCAGGGGAAATCGTGCTTCTTCAGCATGGCCGGCAATTCGTCGCGCATGCGGTTGACGATGTCGTCCATCCGCCCCTGGGCCGCGTGATACATCCTGACCTCAAACAGCATGCGCGCCCCCCGGTTCCAGGTCTGTCTTCACGTGGCGGCCGCGCCTAGCGCTTGAACTCGATTTCCAGCAGACGCACGACGTTCGTGCCGACGCTGCGCACGTTGTGCTCGGTGCCCACCGGATGCGCCTTGAATTCATGCGCCTTGTGCTCGGTATGCATTTCCGAGCCGTCGCGGCGGGTATGAAACAGCTTGGCATCGGTCAGGTAGATTGCGCAGTAGTTGAATTCATGCTTGTGCCAGCCGGTGTTGTCGCCGGGCTCGAATTCAAACAGGGCCACCCGTGTGTCCGCGTCGTCGGCCAGTACCGTGCGCTTGGCGAGCTTGCCCACGGGCAGGTCGCGGATATCGGCCAGCGCATTGCGCTCCTGGTTGTAATACTCACCCATGCTGTTGCTCCTTTGTTTGGGGTTGGTTGAAGAAATCCTTGGTGGATGCGTGGCGATGGTCCCGCAGCGCCGCCGCTCAACGGACGGGAACCACGTCATGTCCCCGCCAGCGGGCCTGACGGGTCGGCCGGCAGCATCTCACGCACGGCCGCGGCAATCATGTCGGCGCTGACCCTGCACATGTCCTCGAGGGGCTTGGCGTACGGCACCGGAGCGCGCGGCGAGGCCACGCGGACCGGCGCCGCCTTGAGCGCCGGGAACATGGTCTGCGCAACTTCGGCCACGAGCTCCGCACCGAAACCGCCCACCCGTACCGACTCGTGCGCGACCACCAGCCGGCCGGTCTTGCGCACCGAAGCGAACACCGTGTCGCGATCCCACGGCCACAACGTCCGCAGGTCGACGACCTCCAGCGAGATGCCGCTCTGCGCCAGCGCATCGGCCGCCTCGAGGGCGCGCCCCAGCGTGCTCGACCACGTTACAAGGGTGGCATCGGCGCCCGGCCGCACCAGGCGGGCCACGCCGATCGGCAGCGGGCCGGCCTGCGGGTCGACCTCGGCGGAGGTCGCCCACAGTTCCTTGTGCTCGAGGAAGACCACCGGGTCATCGCAGCGGATGGCGGCCTTCAGCAAGCCATGGGTATCGGCCGGTGTACCCGGTGCGATCACCACCAGCCCCGGCACATGCACCCACAGCGCCTCGTTGTTCTGCGAATGCTGGGCCGCCATGCCGTTGCGCATGCCGACGGACTGGCGGATCACCAGCGGTGCGCGCACCTGGCCGCCGAGCATGTAGCGGATCTTCGCCGCCTGGTTGACGATTTCGTCGGCAGCGCAAAAGCCGAAGTCGGCATAGCGCAGTTCCACCACCGGGCGCGTGCCGCAGATGGCAGCGCCGACCGCCGAACCCATGATCATCGATTCGGATATCGGCGTGTCGAGAATGCGCTCCGGGCCGAACTTCTGCTGCAGGCCGCGGTACTGCCCGGCAACGCCGCCCTCCGGTCCGAGATCTTCACCGAGCGCCCAGACACGCGGGTCGCGGTCCATTTCCTGCTCGAGCGAGAGGCGGGCGGCCTCGGCATATGTCATCACGCCCATGCCGGCCCCCCGATGTCCTGAACATCAGTGAACGCGTGGTGCTTGTCCGGGAACGGCGCGGCGCGCGCGGCTTCGTAAGCTGCGTCGATGGCGCGCTTCACCGCTTCGCGGGTGGCGGCCAGCGCCGCCTTGTCGACCCCCCGCCCGATCAACCAGGCTTCGATCCGGGCGATGCAGTCGCGCTCGCGCCACGACTTGACCTCGGCGGGGTCGCGATACAGGCCCTTGTCGAACGCGAGATGGCCGTACCAGCGATAGGTGGTGGCGTAAAGGTAGGCGGGCCCGCCACCGTCGCGAATCCGCGCCGTCAGCCGTGCCGCTGCCGCGTCTACCGCCAGGACATCATTGCCGTCCACGGTCTCGGTGACGATGTCGAACGACTGCGCCCGCGCCACCCCGCCCGGTCCTGCAGTGACTGCGCCGGTGCGCTGCGTGGCCGAATACAGGTTGTCCTCGCAGATGAAGAGCAGCGGCAACTGGTAGACGCGCGCCCAGTTGAGCGCCTCGAAAAGAGGGCCGCGGTTGAGCGCGCCGTCGCCGAAGAACGCCGCGACAATGCGGTCCTGGCGCAACAGCTTGACCGCCTGCGCCGCGCCTACGGCGAGGCTCACGCCGTCGGGCACGACCCCGTTGGCCCCGAGCATGCCGCGCGAGAAATCGGCGATATGCATCGACCCGCCCTTGCCGCCGCATACGCCCCCCGTGCGGCCCAGGAGCTCCTTGGCCATGCCGACCGGGTCGACGCCCTTGGCGATCGAATGTCCATGGCCGCGATGGTAGCTGGCGATGTAGTCGGTGGCCGCAAGATTGGCGCACACACCGGTTGCGATCGCTTCCTCGCCCACGTACTGGTGCACCGAGCCGCGCGCGAGGCCGGAATCCAGCGCCTGGCCGGCCTGCTCGTCGAATTCGCGGATCGTGCACATCATGCGGTGCATCTCGAGCACGCGTGCGGTGGTCGGGAGGGCTTTATCAGTCATTTGACAAGCGTCACGCTCAAGAGAGGCGCGCATGGGCGCACACGGCGAACCGCGGCCATACCCGGGGCGGCCAGCCGGCAACGCGGCAGCGCTTGTTTGCCCCTGAGGGGGGCGATCCGTCCGGCGCACGCATGACTCCAGCCGATCTTGGATGCGGCGCCGAACGCCGGGAGGCGGTGGACTTCGGAGAAGTCTTGGGACCGCAAATCACGCATCGGCGGCGCAGGCGTACACCCGGTCGGCTCGCCGGCGAACGAGAAGCTGTGAAGCGAACAGGCGATTGGTTTCAACTTACTCCTTCTCCGCAGGCTGCTGGCGTTTCGCTGGCGGGGTCGCTGATGTTCGCGAAACCCGCCGTTATCCGTTTCCACGCTGACTGATGGGCCGCGATGCCGTACGTGCTGCCGGGCCAGGCTGCGCTACCGGAACGGCCTTATGCATGGGCCTGCGACAGCCAGGCGCGGCGAATTTGCGGTTAACGAACTGGCGGTTATCGGACACACCGTCGATTCTAGGAGCAAGCAACGCCCCGGCGCAATCTGCGCTGCGGAAACAGGTTCACATGGTGGAACGCGCAGCACGGGCGAGATCACCGTGTGGCATCGACCGGCGCTTTCTGGCGAGCCGGCACAGGACACACCTCGTCAAAGCTTGAGTTTGCCGGCGTACCCGGTCAATTCCAGATACCCCCGCCCCACCCGTGCGCCGCCGATGCTCGCCAGGACGGCGCCCTCCCAGTAAAAGCCGCCGGTGCTCATGCGCGCATCGATTTCCTGGTCGTCCATCAGGGGCTCCAGCAACCACGCCTCGCTGCCCACCACCACTTCCGCCGCCACGGGGTAGCGCGCCTGCGAACGCGGCGAGTTCCAGACGCGCTTCGCGGTCCAGCGGATGTCGGCCGTTTCCTTGAGCAGGCGGCCGCCGGCGCCGCGCCGCGCCGCATGGGTCCATAGCGTGGCGCCTTCGGAGGTGCGGATGCGAAACGCCATCAGGCTGCCGCCATCGTCGAGGTTGATGCCGATCCAGTCCCAACCGGCGGCGCGCTCGTCAAGCAGCGTGCTGGACCATTCGTGGTCCAGCCAGGCGCGTCCGCTGGCGGCCCAGGCACGCTGCGCGGCGCCACGCCCGGCCGCGATGCGGCCGGACACCTCAAGCTGGGGCTCGCTGTAGTAGTGGCTGGACTGCTCCGGCCGCGGGCCTTTTTGCGAATAACCGTCCTGCCCCTGCGGCACGGGCGCGCCGACGGGCACAAACCGGATATTGAAGTCGAGTTCGCGTCCAATGATGCGCGCTTGATAGACGCCGCTCTGCGTGTCGCGGACCAGGGACCAGTCGGCGATGGCAAGCGCGGTATCGGTCTCGGCGTAGCGCACGCCGCCCGGTCCGGTGCGGGCGGAGCGCTCCTCATGGATCAGCTTGCCCTTCTCCGGCAGAGCCAGTGCGGCATGGGCGAACAACAGTTGCTTGGGCGCGAAACGGCTCGGGTTGGCGTCCGCGTGGCCAGTGCGCGAACGGAAGAAGGTGATCTGGAAACCGCACGCCGGCGCGGCCGGCCGTTCCAGCCAGCCGGTGACGTACCACCATTCGGTGCGGAAGCCGGGATGCGCGCCGTAGTCGCGCGGAAACACCAGGCGCCGGTCTTTGCGGACCTCCTCGTAGATGACCGCACCTTCCTTGCCCTCGGCGCGCGGCAGGGCAAGCCAGGGCAGGGCGGCGAGCAGCGCGCGACGTTTCACCAGTCCTCCTTCAGGGATCGCAAGGGGCCGTCACCGGTGGCCGAACGTACCGCCAGGGCGGCCGCGATCGCGCCGCACACGGCGAGGGCTGCCGCGCTGGCGGCGATGAGCCCGAGCGGCAGGCGCGTCTGCATGGTCCAGTGGAATGATTGCGGATTGACCCAGTGGATCAGGATGAGCCCGATCACCCCGCCGGTGATGGCGCCCCATACCGCGCCAAAGGTGGAAAGCAGCCCGCCCTCGATGGCCACCTGGAGCACAATTTCGCCGTTTGAAACGCCAAGGTGGCGCAGCACACCGAATTCGCGCGCACGCGCCAGCGCCTGGGCCGCGTAGCTGCTCGCCACGCCGAACAACGCCACCACCAGCGCTGCGGCTTCAAGCAGGTAGGTCATGGCGAAGCTGCGGTCGAAGATGCGCAAGGACAAGGCGCGCAGGTCGCCCGCGCTCTTGAAGTCGGCCGTGGCGAGGGCGGGTTCCGCAGCGGTCAGCCCGGCGAGCGCGGCCTCCGGGGACACCCCGGGTTTAAGCCACAAGGCCATGTCGTTGACGGAAGCATCGCCGGTGAGGCGCTGGTAGTCCGCCCGCGCCATGGTGACCGACCCGTGTTGGCGCGCATAGTCGCGATACACCCCCGCGACATGGAAGGGCGCGGCGGCAATCGGCAGGCGCACCTGCTTGCCGGGTGCGAAGCCGTACAGGTCGACCATGCCCTCGGAGACATACAGGGGTATCGCGCCGGCGGGCGCGGGAAGCGCCGGGCCTGTGAGCGGCAAGCGGGCCTGCGGCGCGGCCGGGTCCACATGGCGCGCCCAGAGCGCCACGGTAGGCCGGGCCGGCTCCAGCGAAAGCTCGACCGTGCGCGAGAATTCCGCGCGGGCGACGACCGGCAGAGCCGCCAGGCGCGCCTGAAGCGCCGGCGTGATGGCGCCCTCGACCGCACCGGCCTGCGCTCGGCCATACAGGTCGGCTGGCAACACAACCTCCAGCCAGTCGGCGACGGCCAGGCGGAAACTGGCCACCATGATGACCATCGCGACGGTGAGAGCGAAGCTGGCGACCACGCCGGCGATGACGCCCGCCGCCTGGCCGGGCGCCTGCGCCACCCGCAAGAGCGCGAACCACAATATCGGCTGGCGCAGATCGCGGCGCGCGCAGGCGCGCTGAAGCAGCGGAAAGACCTGCGCAACCAGCCACGGAACGGCCGCGATCGAACTCAACAGCACGCAGGCAATGGCGGCATATGCCGGCACGGGCAGGCCGGCCACCGGCGGCAGGTTGAGCAGGACGACCGCAACGGCCAGCAGCCCCACGGCAGGACCGTACCGCGCCAGGCGGCCCAGCGCCGTCTCCGACGACCCGCCTCGCAGGGCTTCGACCGGTCGCGCAGCGACGGCCTCCCTGGCCGGCAACCAGCTGGCCGCGCAGCCAACGGCGATGCCGAGCAGCGTAAACCCGAGCAGGGCGGGCAGGTCGATCACCATCCGCGGCTGCGCCCCGGAGAAGTAGCCGCCCCCAAGGTCGCCACCGAACACGGCGAGCAGCGCGCGGGCAAGGGCGAGACCCGCGGCCACGCCTGCAAGGCTGCCCGCCAGGGCGACGGCAAGCCCCTGGGCGAGCACCGCGTGGCGCACCCAGGCGTCATCGGCGCCCAGCACCGACATCAGCGCCAGCTGGGGGCGTTGCCGCACGGCCGACAGCGCGACCGCGGAGAAAACCAGAAACGCGCCCGTGAACAGGGCGACCAGCGCCAGCACGTTGAGGTTCACCCGGTAAGCGCGCGACAGGTTGCTCATGCGCTGGGTGCGCTGCTCGGGCGCGGCGATCTCCACGCTGGCGGGCAGCAGCGGGCCGAGCAGCGCCGCTACAGCGTCGGGCGAGGCGCCTTCGCTCAGCCGCAGGTCGATGCGCGAGAGCCGGCCCAGTGCGCCCAGCCGCCATTGGGCGGCGCCGATGTCCATCACCGCGAGGCGCTGGCCGGGCGACGCGGACACGCTGCCCGCAACGCGCAAGCGGGCTTCCAGGAGGCCGCTGGTCACGCTGATGCTGTCGCCGGGTCGGACGGCATAGGCGGTCTGTGCGGCAGGCGACAGGAAGATCGCATCGTCGGCAAAGAGTGCGGCGCCGGCGCCGCCGGTTTCGGCGGCACCCGCATCCACCTGCGCAATCAGCGCGGGCGTTGTGGCGCCGGCGCGAAATACGTCCATTCCCAGCACGGTGAGGCGCTCGGCCGGGGAGTGCGGGGCCGTCTGGCGCGGGGGGCGCACCACCACGTCGATGGAGACCACCGGACTGGCCGAGTCGATGCCGGCGCGGTCGGCATGCAGCAATACCGTGTCGAACACCTCCTCCGGAAAGCTGCCGGCACGCGCCGTGATCTGCAGGGCGGCCTCACCGTTGACGGTGTCGATCGCCTGCTGGAATTCCGCGAGAGCGGAGCGGTTGACCGTGAAAATGGCGGTGGCCAGGGCGATGCCCACCGCAACCGCCGCGGCCGCCGTGACCCAGCGCCCGCGCTGCGCACGCCACGCTGCGGTTACGAACCAGCGCAGCAGGATCAGGCGCGGTGTCATGCCAGGTTGGCGGAGTCGGGGCGGCGCGGCATGCGATTTCAGCCTTCGGCGAGGCCGCGCTGGGTAAGCACCAGCCGGCGGTCGGCCAGGGCGGCCGTTTCCGGGGAATGGGTCACCATCAGCAGGGTGGTGCCCTGGCGCGCACATTGATCCAGCAGCAGGCCGAGCGCCAGTCGGGCGGTGGCGGGATCGAGGTTCCCGGTCGGTTCGTCGGCGAGCACCAGCGCGGGCCGGTGAACCAAGGCGCGCGCCAGGGCAACTCGCTGCTGCTCCCCACCGGAGAGTTCGCCAGGCCTTGCGTCGGCGCGCTGGGCAATCCCCAGCTGCGCAAGCAGTGCGAGCGCTCGCTCACGCGCCAGGCGCTCGCCGGTGCCGGAGAGCATGAGCGGTACCATGGCGTTTTGAAGTGCCGTCAGGTGCGGTAGCAAGTGAAACGCCTGGAACACGAAGCCTAGCGTTTCGCGCCGATAGCGCACCCGTGCCGCGTCGCTCAGGGTATCGACGCGGACGCCGGCTACGTCAATGGTGCCGGCGTCGGGCACATCGAGGCCGGCGATGAGATTTAACAGGGTGGATTTACCGACGCCGGATTCGCCCTGCAAGGCCACCCGCTCGCCCCGGCGCAGCAGCAGGTCAAGGTCCTTGATCACGGGCCGCTCGGCCGCATAGTGGCGCGTGACCTGCGTCAGCGTGACGGCAGGGGCGCGGGCAGCGATGCTAGCCGGTGTTGCGGAGATTTCTTCAGGCACGGGATCAACCAGGCATTCAGGCGCCTTATTGGAGCATAGCGGCTGACTGTTGCCGCCAAACAGGTTGCGCGGCCCACAAAAAAGGCGGCCACCGGGGCCGCCTTCGCAATGGGCGCCGCGAACGGCGCTCTGGGGGCTTACTTGCCGCGCAGCTTGCGGATCGCCGCGATCTGCGCCGCCATGATGGCGAACTCGGATGTAGCCTTGGCGAAGTCGATGTCGGACTTGGCGTTGGCGCGCGCTTCCTCGGCCTGCTTCAACGCTTCGGTGGCCTTGGCTTCGTCGAGATCGTGCCCGCGAATGGCGGTGTCGGCCAGGACGGTCACGACATCGGGCTGAATCTCGAGAATGCCGCCGGCGACGAACACGAATTCCTCTTCGTCGTTGTCGGCGCGCTGGATACGCACCGCGCCCGGCTTGATGCGGGTGATCAAGGGGGTGTGCTTGGGGTAGATCCCCAGCTCGCCCGCCTCGCCCGGCAGGGCGACAAACTTCGCCTCGCCCGAGAAGATCGACTCCTCGGCGCTGACGACGTCTACGTGGATCGTGGACATTCTGCGTACCTCACAATGCTTTTTCGTCGCACTTCAGACATGGAATCGACCGGCTCCGCCGGCGATTCCATGCGATTCGGCCCGGCCAAAAGTAGGTTTTCACTTTTGGCCGAACACTTATTGCATGCCCTTGGCTTTTTCGAACGCTTCCTCGATGGTACCGACCATGTAGAAGGCCTGTTCGGGCAGCGCGTCGCACTCGCCGTCGACGATCATCTTGAAGCCGCGGATGGTGTCGGCCAGCGAGACGTACTTGCCCGGAGAGCCGGTGAACACTTCGGCGACGTGGAAGGGTTGCGACAGGAAACGCTGGATCTTGCGCGCGCGCGACACCGCCAACTTGTCTTCGGGGGAGAGCTCGTCCATGCCCAGAATGGCGATGATGTCGCGCAGCTCCTTGTAGCGCTGCAGGGTGGCCTGCACGCGACGGGTCACGTTATAGTGCTCCTCGCCGATGGTGTTGGGATCGACCTGGCGGCTGGTGGAGTCCAGCGGATCGACCGCGGGATAGATGCCCAGCGAGGCGATGTCACGCGACAACACGACGGTGGCGTCGAGGTGGGCGAAGGTGGTGGCGGGCGACGGGTCGGTCAGGTCGTCCGCGGGGACGTACACGGCCTGGATCGAGGTGATCGAGCCGACCTTGGTCGAGGTGATGCGTTCCTGCAGCTTGCCCATTTCCTCGGCCAGCGTCGGCTGGTAACCCACCGCGGAAGGCATCCGGCCCAGCAGCGCCGACACTTCAGTACCGGCCAGGGTGTAGCGGTAGATGTTGTCGACGAAGAACAGGATGTCCTTGCCTTCGTCGCGGAACTTCTCGGCCATGGTCAGGCCCGAGAGCGCCACGCGCAGGCGGTTGCCCGGCGGTTCGTTCATCTGGCCGAACACCATCGCGACCTTGGACTTGGACAGGTCGTCTTGCACGATCACGTTGGCGTCCGACATTTCGTGATAGAAGTCGTTCCCCTCGCGGGTGCGCTCACCCACGCCGGCGAACACGGACAAGCCGCTGCGCGCCTTGGCGATGTTGTTGATGAGTTCGAGCATGTTCACGGTCTTGCCGACGCCGGCGCCGCCGAACAGGCCGATCTTGCCGCCCTTGGCGAACGGGCAGATCAGGTCGATCACCTTGATGCCGGTCTCGAGCAGCTCGACCGAGGGCGACAGTTCATCGAATTTCGGCGCGGCGGCGTGGATGGAACGACGCTCGTCGCCCTGGATCGGGCCGCGCTCGTCGATCGGCCGCCCCAGCACATCCATCACCCGGCCGAGGGTGCCCGCACCGACCGGCACCTGGATCGGCTCGCCGGTGCCGGCCACCGCCATGCCGCGCTGCAGGCCGTCGGTGGAGCCCAGGGCGATGGTACGCGCGACGCCGTCGCCCAGCAGTTGCTCGACCTCGAAGGTCAGGCCCTGCTCGACGAGCTTGTTGCTCTCGCTCGGCATGAGCTTGAGCGCGTCATACACCTTGGGCATGGAATCGCGCGGGAACTGGATGTCTACCACCGCGCCGATGCACTGAACGATTTGACCTTGACTCATGATTTAAGCCTCGTATGCTTTTGAATTCGTGTGGGGCGGCGTCAGACCGCCGCGGCGCCGCCGACGATTTCCGACAGCTCTTTGGTGATCGCAGCCTGGCGCGCCTTGTTGTAGGTGAGCTGCAGGTCGTCGATGACCTTCTTGGCGTTGTCCGACGCGGATTTCATCGCCACCATGCGTGCCGATTGCTCGGAGGACATGTTCTCGGTGACGGCTTGGTAGACGATAGCCTCGACATAGCGCACCAGCAATTCGTCAACCACCGACTTGGCGTCCGGTTCATAGATATAGTCCCAGCCGTAGGCCTGCTTCTCGGCCTCGGTCTGTTCGAACTTGTCGGCGGTCAACGGCAGCAGCTGCTCGATCACCGGCTCCTGCTTCATGGTATTGATGAAGCGGGTATAGGCCAGGTAGACAACGTCGATACGGCCCTCGGCGTAGGCGTCCAACTGCACCTTGACCGGCCCGATCAGCTTGTCGAGGTGCGGTTTGTCACCGATCTGGATGGCGTGTGACACCACCTTGGCGCCGATCCGGTTCAGGAAGCCGAAGCCCTTGTTGCCGATGGCGGTGGTTTCGATCTTCGCACCGGCCGACTCGAGTTCCTTGAGCTTGTTGGTGGCCAGGCGCAGCACGTTGGTGTTCAGGCCGCCACACAGACCCTTGTCGGTCGTGATCAGGATCACGCCGGCGGTCTTGACCTGGTCGCGCTTGACCAGGAAAGGATGCCGGTATTCCGGATTGGCCTGCGACATGTGGGCCGCGATGTTGCGCACCTTGTCACCGTATGGACGGGCAGCGCGCATGCGCTCCTGCGCGCGCCGCATCTTCGAGGCGGCGACCATCTCCATCGCCTTGGTGATCTTGCGCGTGTTTTGCACGCTCTTGATCTTGGTCCGAATTTCCTTGCTGCCCGCCATGGCAACTCTCCCCGAGTCTTAGTACGTACCGCTCTTCTTGAACTCGGCGATGGCCGCGTGCAGCGCCTTCTCGTCGTCGGCCGACAGATTGGCGGCCTTCGCGATGGAGGCAACGAGGCCGGCGTGCTTGGTCCGCACGTATTCGCGCAGGTTCTTCTCGAACGAGAGCGCGTTCTTGACCTCGACATCATCCATGTAGTTGTTGTTGACCGCGAACAGCGTCAACGCCATCTCCCAGACTTCCATCGGCGCGTACTGCACCTGCTTCATCAGCTCGGTGACCATGCGGCCGCGCTCGAGCTGCTTGCGGGTGGCTTCGTCAAGGTCGGAGGCGAACTGCGCAAACGCGGCCAGCTCGCGGTACTGGGCCAGGGCCAGACGCACGCCGGCGCCGGTGTCCTTGCGCTTCATGATCTTCGTCTGCGCAGAACCGCCCACCCGCGAAACCGAGATACCGGCGTTGATGGCGGGGCGGATGCCGGCGTTGAACAGGTCGGTTTCCAGGAAGATCTGGCCGTCGGTGATCGAGATCACGTTGGTGGGCACAAAGGCGGACACGTCGCCGCCCTGGGTTTCGATGACCGGCAGCGCGGTCAGCGAACCGGTCTTGCCCTTGACCTCGCCCTTGGTAAAGCGCTCGACCCATTCCACGTTGACGCGCGCGGCGCGCTCAAGCAGGCGCGAGTGCAGGTAGAAGACGTCTCCAGGATAAGCTTCGCGGCCCGGCGGGCGGCGCAACAGCAGCGAGATCTGGCGGTAGGCCCAGGCCTGGCGGGTCAGGTCGTCGTAGATGATCAGGGCATCCTGGCCGCGGTCGCGGAAGTACTCGCCCATGGTGCAGCCGGAATACGGTGCGATGAACTGCATCGCGGCGGACTCGGAGGCGGTGGCAGCCACCACGATGGTGTAGGCCATCGCGCCGTTTTCCTCCAGCTTGCGCACCACGTTGGCGATGGTGGATGCCTTCTGGCCGATCGCGACGTAGATGCAGAGCAGGTCCTTGCCCTTCTGGTTGATGATGGTATCGACGGCCACCGCTGTCTTGCCGGTCTGGCGGTCACCGATGATCAGTTCACGCTGGCCGCGGCCGACCGGCACCATCGCGTCGATCGACTTCAGGCCGGTCTGCACCGGCTGGTCCACCGACTTGCGCCACATCACGCCCGGCGCCACTTTTTCGATGATGTCGCGCTCACGGGCGGCGACCGGGCCCTTGCCGTCGATCGGCTCGCCCAGCGCGTTGACCACGCGACCCAGCAGTTCGGGTCCGACCGGCACATCGAGAATGCGGCCGGTGGCCTTGACGATATCGCCTTCCTTGATGTGCTCGTAGGCGCCCAGAACCACCGCGCCGACGGAGTCGCGCTCGAGGTTCAACGCCAGGCCGAAGGTGTTGCCCGGGAATTCGAGCATCTCGCCCTGCATCGCGGAGGACAGGCCGTGCACGCGGCAGATGCCGTCGGTGACGGATACCACCGTGCCCTGGGTACGCACGTCGGTGGCGTTGCCCAGGCCGGCGATGCGGCTTTTCAGCAGTTCGCTGATTTCGGAAGGATTGAGTTGCATGAGAGTGACTCCTGGATTCTTTTCGGGTCGCGGGCGGCGATCAGGCGGCCGTCAGGGTAGTGCGCATGCGCTCGAGTTGGGCGCGCACGGAGGTGTCGAACACTTCGTCGCCGACGGTGATGCGCACGCCGCCGATGAGCTCGGGCTCGATCTTGACGCGGGCCTTCAGTTGCAGACCGCCGAACTTCTTGGTCAGGCCTACCATGAGCTCGTTCACCTGCGCGTCGCTGAGCGGAAATGCCGAAGCGATTTCCGCATCGGCCGCACCCTCCAGCCGGTTCTTGAGCGCGGCGAACTGGACCGCCACTTCCGGCAGGGCGGCGACTCGGTCGTTTTCGATCACGAGGCGCAGGAAATTCTGCGCCTCGGTGCCCAGCGGCGACTTGACGACGCCGGCAAACACGCCATAGATGGCATCCGGCGTGAGGTTGGGATCGAGCACCAGCGCGCGCATTTCAGGGGTGCTGGCAACCGTCGCCAATTCCGCCACAAGGGCGTTCCACGCGTTCAGGTCGGCGCCGCTACCGGCACTGCGGGCAACGCGGAACGCAGCTTCGGCGTAGGGCCGGGCGATGGTGGAGAGTTCGGCCATGGCTGCCCTTCCTTACAGTTGCGCCTTGAGCTGACCGAGGAGGTCGGCATGCGCCTGCGCGTTGATTTCGCGGCGCAGGATCTGCTCGGCGCCCCTGACGGCCAGTTCGGCGACCGCATTGCGCAGGGCGTCCTTGGCGCGTTGCGCCTCCTGCTCGGCTTCGGCCTTGGCCTGGGCGAGGATGCGCGCCTTCTCCGCCTCGGCGGCCTTCTTGGCCTCCTCGATCAGGTGAGCGGCCTGCTTCTCCGCGTCGGCCATGCGCGCCTGGTTCTCGGCGCGCGACTTCGCGAGCTCGGCTTCGACACGCTTGTTGGCCTCGGCCAACTCCGCCTTGCCGCGGTCGGCAGCCGCCAGGCCGTCGGCGATCTTGGCGGCGCGCTCGTCCAGTGCCTTCATGATCGGCGGCCATACGTAGGTCATGGTGACCCAAGCGAGCACGAAGAACACGATCAGCTGGGCGATGAATGTGGCGTTGAGATTCATCTCGAACTCCCTAGGAGAGGTTCAGGGAGAGACCGATCAGCCTTTGAACGGGTTGGCGAAGGCGAACATCATGGCAATGCCGACGCCGATCAGGAACGCGGCGTCGATCAGGCCGGCCAGCAGGAACATCTTGGTTTGCAGCTTGTCCATCAGCTCGGGCTGGCGCGCCGAGGCTTCGATGTACTTGCCGCCCATCAGGCCGATGCCAATACAAGCACCGATGGCGCCCAGGCCAATGATCAGACCGGCGGCGAGAGCTACGAGACCAACGTTAGTCATGATGACTCCTTGTTTTGTGTGACAGATGGATTGAAAGAAAAACTACGGGAACTGATGCGAATCAATGGCCTTCATGCGCCTGGCCCAGGTAAACCAGGGTCAGCATCATGAAGATGAATGCCTGCAGCACGACAATCAGTATGTGGAAGATTGCCCAGATCGCGCCCGCCACCAGGTGCATGCCCCACAGCCACCACACCCCGGTGGCGCCAAGCAGCGCGATGAGAAGGAAGATCAGTTCGCCGGCGAACATGTTGCCGAACAACCGCATGCCCAGCGAAACGGTCTTTGCCGCGAACTCGATCAGGTTCAGCGCGAAATTGGGAACCCAGAGGGCAGGATGCGCGCCGAACGGGGCGCAGAACAGCTCATGCACGAAGCCACCGGCGCCCTTGATCTTCACGTTGTAGTAAAGCATGAGCACGAGCACGCCCAGGGACATGCCGATGGTGCCGTTGAGGTCGGCCGTCGGCACGATGCGATGGTAATGGATGTAGTGGTCCAGCCCGGTCCAGGCAAAAATGTAGTGCGGAAGATCGACCGGCAGGAAGTCCAGGGAGTTCATGAAGAACACCCACACAAACACGGTGAGCGCCAGCGGCGCGATAAAGCTGCGGTCGCCGTGCGGGATGATGCCCTTGGACTGCGACTCGACCATCTCCACCAAGATCTCGATGGCGGCCTGGAAGCGGCCGGGCACGCCGGAGGACGCCTTCGAGGCCGCCTTCATAAGCACGAACAAGGTCACCAGGCCCATGGCGATCGACCAGAAGATCGTGTCCCAGTTGACCACGCTCATGTCGATGATGAACCCCTGCTTGGCGCTCTGCAGGTGCTGTAGGTGATGGACGATGTATTCGGACGAGGTGGGAGCTTCTGCGCCGGCTGCCATAATGGTGAACTCTGTGGTGAACTCTGAAGAATTCGCTTAGAACCCGCGGTTATCGAAAACCGGCAGCCCGCCTCAACCTAGCCTTAACGGGATGTCAGCAACAAACCAAATACATACACTTGCAACACCGCGATGAAACTGGTCAGCAATGCCAACCAGTCCGCATCGGGAACCCCGGCCGCGATCAAACCGAACAGCGCGACCGAGAGCAAGACCTTTATGCCTTCACCCAGGAAAAAGGCGAACACATAACCATCCTGCCTGACTCCTGCCCGCGCCAGGCGCAACGCGAAGAGTGCTCCGGGGACGAAACAGACCGCCGCGCCAAGGATGGCCGACATGGCGGCCTGAACCCCCTTGAAGGCCCACCACATTCCGGCAAGCGCCACGCCTGCGATCACCTGCAGGCCGACGATCTTGAGAGGCGTCCAGATCACGGGTTGCCCGGCACTTGCCCGATAGGCGGAGTCTTTTCGTCTGCGCGACTACACCTTGAATATCCGGGCGCAGACGCAAAGCCTGAAGATTATAGGGGATAAATTTCCGCGCATCAACCGAGTCTTATATAAGAGTCTGTGGATAAGCACTTTCCCGTGGCGCCGATGCGGCGCCACAGCACCCAAGACGTCGGTCAATGATTGCGTACCTTCTGTGTGATCTGAGATAAGTCAGCGCTTGCTCTTGTGAATCATGCTGTTGCGCCGCAGCGTACGAAACGCTTCGAATTCCCCCTGGCGTATAGGCACCATCATGCTCACGGATGGCCGCGCCGCGCGTTCTGCCTGGAAAATGCACATCAGCGCATGGGTGCGCACCATGGATTCGCGAAGTCGACGGGATCAGCAATCCCGGCCGTTGCCGCGCGGACGGTGCCGAACTACTTAACATGACGGTCCGCTCACCAACCCGAGGACCACCGGCATGGCCGACACCATCTTTACCCGCCTACACCGCGGCGATCTGCCTTGCGCCAAGATCTACGAGGACGAATGGGTGTTCGCCTTCATGGATGCAGGCCAGGTCAACCCCGGCCATGTGATCGTGGCCAGCATCGCACCCTTCGAAACCATTCTCGATGCCGACTTGGCTACCGCGGAAGCGTTGATGGCGGCCGCGCACCGCATCGCCCGAGCGGTGCAGGCGGCCTTCAGCCCGGAGGGCATCACGCTCTTGCAGGCAAACCGACCGGCCGGCTGGCAAACCGTGCCGCACCTCCACATGCACGTGCTGCCGCGCCATGCCGCCGACGGTGTCGAACTTACCTGGCCGCGCAAGGAACCGGGTATCGTCGCCCTGCGCGAGCTGGCGGCACGCATCCGCCTCTAGGCCGGCGCGGGCAGCGATCCGCGCTGGGTCGGCCCAACATGCACCCGGCAAGTCCCGCTCAGCCGTATCGGGACGCCACGCGCATTGCGCCGCGGCCGACGTTCTCTATGTAGCAATCCATCACGTCGCCGGGCACCACGGGGCCCACGCCTTCGGGCGTGCCGGTGAGGATGATGTCGCCAGGATAAAGGGTGTACTTCTCGCTCGCCCACGAGATCAGCTTGTCGACGTTGTAGACCAGGTCGCTGGTGTTGGCGCTCTGGCGGACTTCGCCGTTGACCTTGAGGACCAGGTCGAGCTTGTTGGGATCGCCCACCTCGTCCGCGGTGGTGAGCCAGGGCCCGAGCACCGCATAGGTGTCGGCGGACTTGCGCCATGACAGCAACTCCTTGCCGCGGGTGGTCATGTCCAGGCCCAGCGAGTAGGCCACCACATGGCTGCGCGCATCCGCTTCGGCGATGTTGCGGCCCTGCTTGCCGATGATCACGGCCAGCTCCAGTTCATGATCATTGCGCCGGTCCGGATACAGCAGCTGCACCTCCGCACCAAAGCCGACCAGGCTGCTGGTGGCCTTCAAGAACAGGCCCCAGTCCGAAATGTGGGTGATATTGGTGCGCCCGTGCTTGATGTTGGGATCCGCGTTCGACTCGTTGATGTGCTTCACATAGTTGATCGGCGCGTTGATGATCTTGGTCGGGTTGCCGACCGGCGCAAGCAGTTTCACCTGCGCCAGCGCAAGGCGTGGCGCGCCGGCCGCAAGCGCGGCGATGCGCTCCCGCACGGCGGGGAAATGGGCGATGAACTGGTCGCCCAGGGGTGCCGGGTAGCGCATCGGCGGAATCACATCCAGCGCGGCGCTCACGTCGAGGACGGTATCGCCCTCCACGACGCCGAGGCGGTTGTCATTGAAGCGGCAGATTTTCATCGGAATAGGCTCGCGTGCGTTGGGCGGTGCGGTTCGCGACGCACCGGTATCGGGAGGTGGTGCAGCAGCGGATTATATTGGCCGCGCCGCCCCGGGCTCAGGCCGCCTTGCCGCGCTGCTCCGGCGGCACCGATACCTCGTGCTCGACCTTCTGCCACAGCTCGATGGCCATGGGCGAGCGGATCTCCTCGAGGATGTGCCCGACCAGACCGATAGCGCGCGCCATCACGGCGATGCCGCGGCAGGCTTCCACCGGCAGCCCGAGTTCACAGCACAGCGCGCCCATCGCCCCGGTGGCGTTCAGGGTGATAGCACGCCCCTTGTGCTTTTCCATCGCGCGGTGGATGGCCAGCATCATCTCGACGTAGCGCCCCTTGAAGCCCGTTTCCTCCGCAATGGCGAACAGGCGCACCGTGCGCGGGTCGACCGGACGGTGGATGGGGTGTCCCATGCCCGGGATCTGCCAGCCCTCGGCCGCGGAACGCGCAACGATCGCCTCAGCGCGCTCGTCCAGCGAGCGGGTGTCCGCCGGATCGGCCAGCGCCTGGCGCAGGATGCGCGCGGCCCCCTCCGAGGTGCCGGCGAAGACGGTGCCCAGACCGGCGAGACCAGCGGCCACCGCGCCCTGCAGCGCCTCGGGCGCGCCGGCGTAAGTCATGCGCGCGGCGATCGCCGAGGGCGTGATGCCGTGTTCGACCAGCGTGATGGCCAGGGCGTTGAACATGCGCGCCTCGTTGGCGCCGGGCATGCGCCCGGTCAGTTGCAGGAAGGCCATCGCGCCCAGATCGACGTGGCCCAGGAGTTCGCCACACAGGTCGCGCCCCTGCACGTAGATGTTCTCGCGGGTGCTGTAACCCAGTTCGCTGCGCATCATGTTCCGCTCGCTCCTTGTTGTTTGACAGGCACGGTCAGTCGATCTTCGCGCCGGTGTCCTTGACCAGCTTGCCCCACTTGGCGATCTCGCCCTGCATGAAAGCGGCCAGATGCTCGGGCGACGACTCCGGCGCATCCGAACCAAGCTGCGCCAGCCGCTCCGTGTAATCCTTGGTCCTGGCCAGCTTGACCATTTCGGATGCCACGCGCTGGACGACCTCGCGCGGCGTGCCGGCCGGCGCGTACAGCGCGGTCCAGGTGGTGACCTCATAGCCGGGCACCGTCTCGCCGATGGTCGGCAATTCCGGCGCCGATCCGGTACGCCGGGCCGAAGAGACGCCGAGCGCGCGCACGCGGCCGGCCCGGTAGTGGGAAAGCGCATTGGGGGCGGTCTCGAACATCAGCTGCACGCGGCCGGCGATCACGTCGGTGAGGGCGGCCGCGCCGCCCTTGTAGGGCACATGCGTCATCACCACGCCGGTCATGCTCTTGAACAGTTCGGCCCCGAGGTGGGAGATCCCGCCATTGCCGCTGGAGGCGAAATTGGCCTTTCCGGGGTTGGCCTTGAGCCAGGCGATCAGCTCGGCCACCGATTTCACCGGCAGGTCGTTGTTGACGATCAGTACGTTCGGCAGGGTGTGCGCCAGCGCGATCGGCGCGAAATCCTTGACCGGGTCGTAAGCCAGCTTGGGATACAGGGCGAGGTTGATGCCGCCGTGGGTGCCGATGGGCGCGTACATGAAGTTGTAACCGTCGGCCGGCGACTTTGCGGCGATCTCGCTGCCGATGTTGCCGGCGGCGCCCGGCTTGTTGTCGACCACCACCGACTGGCCGAGCGCATCCTGCAGGCGCTGGGCGAGCAGGCGGCACAGCACGTCGGCCGTGCCGCCGGACGGAAACGGCACCAGCATCTTCAACGGCCGGGTCGGCCAGGCGCCCTGCGCGAGCGCAAAGCGCGCTAGTCCGGTGCCCACGCCCAGCGCTGCCAACTGCCTGAGGTGATGTCGTCGGGTCGGGTTCATGTCTCGGTCTCCAGAAGTGCGATCGGGTCACCGTACACGGCGGCCGCCACGACCACCGCCGGATCGCGCAAGGCGGTGAGAAACCCGCCGTCGAGCAAACGCTGGCGCGCGTTCGCCGTGATCGACTCGACGGTGGAATCGAGGGTGACTAAGTCCATGTGCACCGGCGGCTCCTCCCAGTCCGGCATGACGCGCCGGATGTATTCGTCCGGCCTGGCCAGATCGATGCCGAAATGCAGCGCGCCGGGATTGTTGGATCCGGCCGGATACACGGTGTGGCGCTGTGCCTTGGGGTTGAAACCGCAGCCCAGCTCGATCAGGCGGCCGCCCAGGAGCATCGTACGCAGGACCTTCGCGATATCGGACTCGCCGGTCACCTCGACAATGGTGTCGCCCTCGAAGCGGCAGCCGATGCGTTCGCTCCACGGCTTCTCGAAGCCCACCGCCCAGGTCGGGTAAATGGTGCCGCTCATGGCGACCGGCGCCGCGTTGTCGTTCTTGTGCGCGGTGCGATCCCACAGGTTGGGGCCGTGGGTGGGCAGGTAGTGCACATAGCACCCCGGCTCGTCGGCGAGCATGCGGCCGCGCCAACGGTTGCCGGCCAACAGGTTGTTGCGCATCTCGCGCGTGTAGCCGATGCAAAAGTCGCTGCCGCGCACATCGCTCCACTGCAGCGTGAAATCCGCGTCCGGCATGGCGCGCGCGGTCGCGCGGATGATTTCGCCGACCAACTCCACCGGGAAGCGTCCCTGCGGCGTCTCCAGCAGGTCGAGGTTGCGGAAGTAGGTGATCTTCACCCAGCGCTGGCCGCGCTGGCGCATGGCGATGCAGAACGGGTCGATGATGGAGCAGAACCAGGTGGAAACCACGAAATCGGCCGACTCGAGCAGCGGCTTGGCCGCCTCGGGCATGGCTGTCACGCGGGTGGAAGGCTCCATGTAGACCCGTACCTGCGCGCCGCGCGCGTTGGCGATGCCGATCACCGCGTCGATCACGCGCGTATCGAGCAGCGGGTCGGCCAGGATCAGCACCTTTTCGCCCGGGCGAATGGCGAACACCCGGGTGAAGTTGTCCATCGCCTGGAACCAGTGCTTGGTGGCGGTGATTTCGCGGCGCATGCCTGGCGCCAGCCCGATGTAGGACATGCGGCCTATGCCTTCTTCAACCAGACCACGCCGTTTTCCACCTTCACCGGGTAGGTGCGCACTGCCACCGTGCAAGGCGCCGCGGTGGCGGCTCCGGTCTTGATGTCGAACATGCCCTGGTGGAACGGGCACTCGATCTGGCCCTCGACGACGAAGCCCTCGGACAAATTGGCGTTGCCGTGCGAGCAGATGTCATGGGTGGCGTAGATGGCGCCATCGAGGTTATAGAGGCATACCGGATCGCCGGACAGATTGACCGGCAGGGTACCCTGGTCGGGCACATCGGCGGCGCTGGCCACCTGGGTCCATTCGCTCATGCGCGTCACGCTTTCGGTTGCAGGATTTCAGGAGCCGGAAGTTACCACGCGACGCCGCGCCCGCGCAGCGGGTGCGCGGCGCCGGCCCCACTCCCGCGTCGAGGGCAGCTTGCGTGCGCCGGCCGCGTCATCGACCGCGAGGTTTTCAATGACCGCCAGCAGCACACGCCTGGCTGCGGCGATATCCTCGGGCGCGACACCCCTGACCGCGGCGTCGTTGACTTCCACCGCCACTGGCACCAGGCGCGACTTGAGCCGCCGCCCGGCGGCCGTCAGGTGGACATGCACGTTGCGACGATCGCCCTCGCGCCGCCGGCGCTCGACATAACCGAGTTTCTCCATCGCGTTCAGGGCCGCATGGGTGGTCGGCTCCATCACCCCCGCCTCTTCGCTCAATTCGCGCTGGGTGATGCCGTCGCGCACCCACAGCACCCGCAGGAAGGCCCAGTGGCCGAACGACACCGAGTGCTCGAGCAGCCGCATCTGCAAGGCGCGCACGAAGGCGCGGGTGGCGTCCTTGACGAGGTGGGCGAGGCGGTCATCCGGCACCGCCTCGCGCCAGTGCCTCAGGATGGCGTCCTGCGCGACCGCGCGCGTCATGGCAGCCGCACCGCGCGCGGCGCGACCTGGTGGTGCAAGGCTACCTCGCGTCCCGTCCTTGCCGATTCCAGGATGGCAAGGCAAACCTCGAGGGTCGCCATCGACCACGGCCCGTCGTGCAGGGGCGGTCGCCCTTCGGCCACGGCCGCGTAGGCCTCGTCGATCACCTCCACCCGCGGCACGGTCGGTACCGGCAGGAGCTCGACGCTGCGCCCCTGATCCGCGTAGACCGTGACGGCACGCGGCCCGGGCTTGATGTCGCCGCGGTCGCAGCACACCACCACATGGCCGAAATGCTGGTGGTGCCGCGGCGCGTCCGCCGCCGGCGCCACATAGGCCGTGCCGCCGAAATTGCGCGCCGCCTTCAGCGCCGCCTCGGCGGCGGCATCCTGTACCCCGGCGAGCTTGGCACGCCCGCTCATGTAGGCATCCGGATTCTTGGCCAGGCCGGATTCGCCGATCCAGTCGCACATCTCGTCGCCGTCGAAATGCCCGTATCCGCTGTAGACCACCGAAGCGAAGGTGCCGTGCTCGAAGCCTATCAGGGCGGCGAAGGCGCCCTCGGTGGGCCGCACGGCGTCCCAGGCGCCGGTATGGGCGCGCACCGACACCGCCCGGCCTCCCGCCAGTAGCCGCACCAGGTCGATCTGGTGCGCGCCCTGGCTGAAGATGACGCCGCCGCCGCGCGACGTATCGAGTTCTTCCGGGCGCCGCGGCCGGTACATGAAGTCGGTGTAGTACTGCGCATTGATCATGCGCACCGCTCCCAGGCGGCCGCTTTCGATGATGCCGCGCGCGCGCAGGTAGGGTAAATCGAAGCTGTGGCTGTGGCCCACGATCAGATGCACGCCGGCCGCGCGCGTCGCCTCGACCATCGCGGCGCACTCGTCGAGGGTGATGGCCATCGGCTTTTCCACCAGCACATGCTTGCCGTGCGCGGCCGCGATGCGCACATGCTCGGCATGATGCTGGTGCGGGGTCGCGACGTAGACCAGGTCGACATCCGGGTCAGCGCACAGGGCTGCGACGTCGGCGTGAACGCGCGCGCCGAATTCAGCCGCCAGGCGGGCGCCGGCTTCGGGGCGCGGGTCGGTCCCGGCCGCCAGCCGCACCCGCGGGTCGGCGCGCAGGGTAGGCAGCATCAGGGTGAAGGCGCGGCCCAGGCCGGCGGCGCCGACGCGCAGGACACGCGGGGCGGCGCCGCTCACAGGTCGAGTTCCAGCACACCACCCCGCGCGCGCGAGACGCACAACATGATCTGGTCGGCCTTTTCATCATCGCCGAGCACGATGTCGCGATGCTCGACGTCACCCGCCAGGTAAGTCGTGCGGCAGGTGCCGCAGGAGCCGGCCTCGCAGGAGCTCATGACCCGATGGCCATGCGCGGCGAGCGCCTGCAGGGCGGTCTGGTCGGCATCCACCTCGATGGTCTCGCCGGAGCGCGCCAGCCGGATGGTGAACGCCTGGTTGGGCTCGAACAGCGCGGCGTCGCCCGCGCCGAAGCTTTCGAAATGGATACTGGTTTCGGGCCAGTGCCCGGTCATGTCGCGCACGGCGTCCATGAGGCCACGCGGGCCGCAGCAATACACGTGGGTGCCGGCGGCGGGGCGCTCGAAGATCGGCCAAAGGTCGTAGGCCTGACCCGGATCACCCTGGTCGTGATGCAAGGTTGCGCGGCCCGCCATTGCCTCCGCGGTCACCTCCTTCAGATAGGCCGTGTCCTCGGGGCTGCGCGTCAGGTACAGCAACTTGAACGGCGGGGCCGTTTCGCCTTCGGACTCGCGCGCCTTCAAGTCCCTGATCATGCCGAGGATGGGCGTGATGCCGATGCCGCCGGCGATGAAGAGATACCGCCTCGCCGCGCCGTCGAGCGGGAACGCGTTTTCGGGAGCGCTCACCGCGATCATCGAGCCGGTGGCGACACCGTCGGTCATGCTCATCGATCCTCCGCGCCCGTTGCGATCGCGGCGCACGGCGATCACATAGTGCCCGCGCTCGCTGGTTGGATTGAGCAGCGAATACTTGCGCTCCGGGCCGGCCGGCGTGCGCAGCGTGACATGCGCACCCGGCTCGAAGGGCGGCAGCGCGCCGCCATCGGCGCGTTCGAGCGTGAATTCGACGATGTCGCGCGCGACGTCATTGCGGCGCCGCACCACGAGCGGCATCCAGACAGGGCCAGCCGGATCGGCCATGGAGTCGACCTTTCTTGAAGGGAAGGGGGATGTCGCCGGCCCGCGCGTTGACACGGCCGGGCCGGGCATTCTAGACTTGCGCCGCATATTACTTAGACAACTAAGCTTTTTGCAAGCGCCCGCCCGCCGGCGGCCGCCGGAAATGCGAGGACGCCATGCTCACCCGTGAAGAAAACAACCTGCTGTGCCGTGTCGAAGGCGATGCGCCAATGGGCGGACTGATGCGTCGGCACTGGGTACCGGTGTGTCTGTCCGAAGAGGTCGAGGAGCCCGACGGCACGCCGGTCAAGGCGCGCGTCTTCGGTGATGACCTGGTCGTCTTCCGCGACAGCGACGGGCGCGTCGGGGTCATGGATGAACAGTGTCCGCACCGCCGCGCCTCCCTGGTGCTGGGGCGCAACGAGGAAGGCGGCCTGCGCTGCCTGTACCACGGCTGGAAGTTCGACGTCACCGGCAAGGTGATGGACATGTCCTCGGAACCCGCCGCCAGCCCGCTCAGGGACAAGGTCAGGCACAAGGCCTACCCGGTCGAGGAATGGGGCGGCTGGATCTGGTCCTACCTGGGACCTGCGGACACCAGGCCGCGCTTCGAGGCGCCGCCGTATGCGCCTTCAAGCGATGTGCGCATCTCCATCGGCAAGGTGATCCTGCCGTGCAACTGGGCCCAGGTGCTGGAGGGCGCCATCGATTCCGCGCACAGTTCCAGCCTGCACTCCTCGGATTTCGTGCCGGCGCGCGTCAAAATCGGTGAGGCGACCGACAAGAACTGGCTGCGCCCGTCCACCGACAAGTCGCCGCGACTCTCGGTGCAGCGCACCGGATACGGTTTCCGCTACGCGGCGCTGCGCCGGCCGATCGCCAACGCCGCCACCCACGAGTATGTGCGCACGACGGTGTTCGTCGCGCCGTTCGCGGTGCTGGTGCCGCCCAACAACCTCTACAACGTCGCCAACATCAATGTGCCGGTGGACGACACCCACACGGCGTTCTACTTTATCTGCTGGGGCGACCCGCTGACCACGCCCTCCACCGAGGAGTGGCGCAAATTCCTCGGCGTGCAGGTGGGGCCCAACGTCGACCAGTACTACCGGCTCAGGAACAGCATGGAAAACCGCTTCGGCCAGGATCGCCAGGCGATGAAGGCCGGCAATTTCACCGGCATCAAGGGCTTTCCGAACCAGGATATGGCGATGTGGCTCACCATGGGGCCGATCGCCGACCGCACGCGGGAAATCCTCGGTGCCAGCGACCAGGCGGTCGTGGAGTTCCGCAGGCAGATGGTCGCGGCGGCGCAGGCTTTCCACGCAGGCGAACCGGCCATCGGTACCGGCGCCGACCGCGTGCCCATGGAGACATGCTCGTTCCAGGTGGTGCTGCCCAAGACGACCGACTGGCGTAACATCAAGACCGCTGCGGACATCGCCGCATCCGTCGCCGCGGCCTGAGCAGCGGCACGTGTGAGTGCATCGCCCGACCGGCCGCCCCCCGGCGGGCATACCAGGATAAAGGAGCCTTGATGAACAGACGACGCCTTCTCGGCGCGGCGAGCGCGCTCGCGCTGACCCCGCTGGCCGCATCCTCGGCTCGCGCCCAGACCTATCCCTCGCAACAGATCCGCTTCGTCGTGCCGTATTCGGCCGGCGGGTTGCCGGACACGGTGGCTCGCGTGGTGGCGAAGAAGCTCACCGATCGCATCGGCCAGCCGGTGGTGGTGGAAAACCGTCCGGGCGCCAACGGCGTGGTGGCGGCGCAGGCGGTGATGTCGAGCCCTGCCGACGGCCACACGCTGCTCTTGACCGACGATTCGATGATGACCATCAATCCGTTGATCTACAAGAACATCGCCTACGATCCGAAGAGGGATTTCCTGCCGGTTTCCCTGATCGCGACCGCGCCCCTTTTCCTGGCGGTGCATCCTTCGGTGCCCGCCAAAACCTTCCAGGAGCTGGTGGCCTTGATCAAATCCAGGCCGGGCGAGCTGGCCTACGGATCATCCGGGGTGGGCAGCACCCACCACCTTTGCATGGAGGCAATGAAGGCCGCCCTGGGGCTGGACATCCGCCACATCCCCTACAAGGGCACCGGCCAGTCGGTGCCGGCGGTGGTGGGCAACCAGGTCGCGATGGTGTTCTCGGCCTTTCCCTCCCTCCTGGGCTTCGTCAAGGATGGCAAGGTCAAGCTGCTGGTGGTCAATACTGCAAAGCGCTCGGTATTCGAGCCGAGTGTCACGGCGCTGGGCGAACTCATCCCCGGCTTCGATTTCGCGCCCAACATCGGCATCTTCGCCCCGGCCCGCACCCCGACGGCAGTCATCGCAAGAATGAGCGACGAGGTGGCCAGGCTGGTCAAGGAGGCCGACACCGTCCAGACCTTCAACACCGCCGGCATCGAACCCATAGGCGGCGGACCCGCCGACTACGCGAAGGTACTGGAGCGCGAAGCCGAGCGCGATGCGCGCGCCATCCGCGCCGCCGGCGTGAAGGCCGAATAAGGCGCCGCTACCGAGCGCGCGGCTCGCGCCGCGCCAAACCCACGGAACACCCCATGTCAAAACTGCGACTTTCCTTCGGCTGCTGGGACTACGACCGCACGCGCGCCCTGATGGACGGCAGCGTCGCGCCTGACGGCATCGACCTGAATTACCTCAGCATGCCGGTGGAGGAAACCTTCTTCCGCATGTTGCGCAACCGCGAGTTCGATGTCGCGGAGATGTCGCTGTCGTCCTACACGGTCTCGTTGCAAAAGCCCGAACGGCCGTTCGTGGCGCTGCCGGTGTTTCCGTCGCGTTTTTTTCGCCATTCGTGCATTTACATCAACGCCGACGCCGGCATCAGGACCCCGCGGGACCTGATCGGCAGGCGCATCGGCAACCCGGAATACCAGATGACCGCGCCGGTGTGGATCCGCGGCATCCTGTCGGACCACTATGGCGTGCCGGTCGACGGCGTTACCTACATGACCGGCGGCGAGGAGGAGCCGAACCGCGACGAAAAGCTCAAACTCGACCTGCCGCCCAACATCCGGGTCCAGCCGATCGGCCCCAGCCAGACGCTCGCCCGGATGCTGCATTCGGGCGAGATCGACGCCTTGTACACGGCGCGCATGCCGTCGACCTTCTTGAAGGGCGACGGCAAGGTGCTGCGGCTGTTCCCCAACTATCCTGAAGTAGAGCGCGCCTACTGGCATGAGACGCGGCGCTTTCCGATCATGCATGTCGTCGCGATGCGCCGCGACGTGTACGAGGCCAACCGCTGGATCGCCGGATCGCTGATGAAGGCGTTTGTCGAGTCGCAGCAGCGCACCTACCAGGCGCTGCGCGAGACGGCTGCCCTCAAGGCCATGTTGCCCTGGCTGAACGCGCATGTCGAGGACACGGTGCGTGAAATGGGCGAAGACTTCTGGCCCTATGGCCTGCAGCCGAATGTGGAGACGCTGCAGACCTTCCTGCGCTACCACCATGAGCAGGGTTTGTCGAAACGACTGGTCAAGCCGGAAGAGTTGTTCGCGCCGGAAACCCTGGAAACCTTCAAGATCTGAATGATGCGGGGGCGGTCGGGATGCGCGATATGTCTTGTCGCGCCGCAACACGCGTTGTATACTCACTAGTTGTGCGGTGTGTAATCCCCGGTACGGGCTGATTTAGTTCAGCGATATTGCCGACCGCATCTCCGTCCATCGTCCCTGACCCCTTCCCGTCGTTCCTTTCCCGGAATAGCGCGTGTCCCCGGTTGGCGCCGGTGATTCCATGAATCGCGGCCTTCGGCCGCGGTTGATACGCGTAATCCGGCATGGTCTTAAGCGCCATCGGCGTTCATACCTGCCTTGAAGGAACCTTATGCCTTTTGCATCCCTGGGGCTCAGCCCTGCCATCGCCAAAGCCGTCGCAGAAACCGGCTACACCGACCCGACCCCCGTCCAGAGCGCCGCGATTCCTGCCGCCCTGGCGCGCCAGGACCTGCTTGTTTCATCGCAAACCGGCTCCGGCAAAACCGCGGCTTTCATGCTGCCCGCCCTCGAAACGCTCTCGACGGCACCGACTGTCCGTGGCTACGGCCCGCGCATGCTCGTGCTGACCCCAACCCGCGAGCTCGCGCTGCAGGTCACCAAAGCGGCTGAAACCTACGGCAAGTTCATGCGCCGCGTGCGTGTGGTCAGCATTCTGGGGGGCATGCCCTACCCGGTGCAAAACCGCCTCCTCAAGGGCCCGGTGGATATCCTTATTGCCACCCCGGGGCGCCTGCTCGACCACATGCGCGCCGGCCGCATCGACTTCGCCCGCCTGGAAATCCTGGTGCTCGACGAGGCGGACCGCATGCTCGACATGGGCTTCATCGAGGACATCGAAGCTGTGGTGGCGGCGACGCCTTCCTCGCGCCAGACGCTGCTGTTTTCGGCCACCCTCGACGGCACCGTCGGCGCCCTGGCCAGGAAACTGACCCGCGACCCCAAGCGCATCGAAATCAGCACCGCCCAGACCCGTCATGAAAACATCTCCCAGGTGCTGCATTATGCGGACGACCAGCGCCACAAGATGCGCCTGATCGACCATTACCTGCGCGGCATCGACGTCGACCAGGCGATCGTCTTCACCTCCACCAAACGCGCCGCCGACGAGGTCGCCGACGCCCTCTCCAGCCAGGGTTTTTCGGCCGCTGCCCTGCATGGCGACATGAACCAGGGCCAGCGCAATCGCACCTTGGGCAATGTGCGCCGCGGCAACATCAAGATCCTGGTCGCCACCGACGTCGCCGCCCGCGGCATCGACGTGCAGACCATCACCCATGTGTTCAACTTCGATCTGCCGCGCGTGGCAGAAGACTATGTCCACCGCATCGGCCGTACCGGTCGCGCGGGACGTTCGGGCATCGCCATCTCGCTTGCGGGCGTACGCGACCATGCGCAGGTCAAGCAGATCGAGCGCCTGACCGCCCAGCCGATCAATGTGCAGGTGGTACCGGGTCTCGAGCCCAAGGTGACGCCCTCGCGCCGCCCGAATCCCCATGCCAACGCTCGTCCGGGCAACGGCTGGCGCCCCGGTGCGGCCCGACCGGGGGCACCGAAACGCCCAGGCGCTGGCCGCCCGGCGGCACGCGCCGGCGGTAAACCGAACTTCGCAGGGGCGCGTTAAAATTGAGCCGAGACTGGATTTCCGGTGCAACTTTACGGCGATCCTTTCGACTAAAGCGCCAGGCCAAGGGTATTCGAAGCTTGGTTTTGCAGTAGCGTATGGCATCCTATGGACATCCTACGAGCATCCTATGCCGTCCCAACCCTCTCTATCAGGAGACTTTCGTGCAACCTTCCCGTCGTGTCTGGCTGAAAGCCGCAACTGGCGCCGCTGTCGCCGCCCCGCTCGTATTTTTCACCCAGCAGAGCCTCGCAGCCAAGAATGAAGCGCTGCGTACCTCGCTCAAGTATCAGGACACCCCGAGCGGGTCCAAGAATTGCGCGAACTGTATGCAGTTCGTGCCGGGCAAGACCCCCAAGGACAGAGGTGGCTGCAAGATTCTCCCCGGCGATACCGAAATTGCGCCGACCGGCTACTGCGTGGCCTGGGTTGAACTGAAGAAGTAATCACGCCGGCCGGCCGATCGGGCCGGCACAAAAGCCCGCTGCGGAAGCACTGCGGTCGTCACGATGAAGGCTCGGGTTGCCGACAAGGCCCCGGGCCTTTGTTTTGTGTTCATCTCACCCTTGCATTGCCTTTGTGTTGGCTTTGTGCTGCTTTTCTTTACGTCACCTTTATCGCTTGATCTGTTCCAGCAGGTCCGCCAGGTGATCGTTGCTGCTGTAGTGAATCACCAGCCGCCCGCCTTTCTTGGCCGGCTGGATCTCCACCTTGGTGCCTAACGCCTCGGCCACCGACTCCTCGAAGCTGACCAGGTCGCGCGAGCGGGGCTTGCCCTTTGGCGCCTGCCCGACATCCTTGTCATCGAGCGCCTTGCGCACCAGGGCCTCGGTTTCGCGCACCGACAGGCCGCGCGCTGTAATCCAACCGGCCAGTTCGATCTGGCGCGCGCCGTCCAGGGGCAGCAAGGCGCGGGCATGGCCCATGTCGAGCTTGCCCTCGTGCAGCATGTCCTGCAACGGCTTGGGCAGTTGCAAAAGGCGCAGGAGATTGGCTGCCGCGCTGCGCGAGCGTCCGACCGCCTGGCCCGCGGTTTCCTGGGTCATGCCGAATTCGCTGATCAGCCGCGCCAGGCCCTGGGCTTCCTCCAGCGGGTTGAGGTTCTCGCGCTGGATGTTCTCGATCAGCGCCATCGCCAGCGCGGCCTCGTCGGGCACGTCGCGCACCACCACCGGCACTTCGGTCAGGCCCGCCTGCCGTGCCGCGCGAAAACGTCGTTCACCAGCGATGATTTCATAGCGGTCACCCGCCGCTGAGGAGCCGATCCGGCGCACCAGGATGGGCTGGATCACGCCCTGCGCCTTGATGGATTCCGCCAGTTCAGCAAGCGACGCCGGATCCATGCGCGTGCGCGGCTGGTACTTGCCCGCCTGCAGGAGGTCGACCGACAGGACCGATGTCCGGTCGGGGGCTGCGCCATCGGGGTTCTGGCCGGACAACAGCGCGTCGAGCCCGCGGCCGAGGCCACGCTTCTTGGGAGGTGGCGTCATGGTGCGGATTCCCGGTGCAAGGGTGGCCTATGGGATGGAAGTCCGGTCGGCACCTCATGCCCCCCGGACCCGCGCGATCATTTCGGCGGCAAAATCGAGATAAGCGATCGAGCCTTTGGCCGACCGGTCGAACACCACCCCGGGTTGCCCGAAAGACGGGGCTTCCGCCAGGCGGACATTGCGCGGGATGATGGTGCGGAACACCTTCTCGCCGAAATGCTGCTCGAGTTGCGCGGATACCTGCGCGGTCAGGGTCGAACGCGGGTCGTACATCACCCTCAGCAGGCCGATGATGGCAAGGTCGCGGTTGAGGTTGGCATGCACCTTCTTGATGGTATTGACCAGGTCGGAAAGCCCTTCGAGCGCGTAATACTCGCATTGCATCGGGATGATCACCCCGTGCGCGGCGCACAGGCCGTTCAAGGTGAGCATCGAGAGCGAGGGCGGGCAGTCGATGAGCACGAAATCATAGTCGGCTGCGACCTCGGCGAGCGCACGCTTGAGACGTGTTTCGCGCGCCTCGACATCCACCAGTTCGACCTCGGCGCCGGCGAGCTCGCGATTGGCCGGCAGCACATGCAGATAACCGGCGCCGTCCGGCACGACCGCCGAGGCGACCTGGCGCGCCTCGCGCACGCTGGCCAGCCCCAGCAGCACCTGGTAGACGGAGGTCTTGAGCGAGCGTTTGTCCACGCCGCATCCCATGGTGGCATTGCCCTGCGGGTCGAGATCGACCAGCAGCGTGCGCTGGCCCGACAGGGCCAGCGATGCGGCCAGATTGACCGAGGTGGTGGTCTTGCCGACGCCGCCCTTCTGGTTGGCCACTGCGAATATGCTTGGTCTCATTGCCTTGTCAGCGCGATTGCGGTGATTCCACCAGGCGCGCCGGGTCGTAACCGGCAGCGCGCAGCAGGTTGTCTATGGCGGCCCGGTCCTGGGCCGACAGCCGGGTCGAGCGCGCCAGGATCCAGAGATACTCCCGGCTCGGCTCACCCACGACCGCATAGCGATAGTCGTCGGCCAGGCCGATGACCCAGTAGTCTCCCCACACCACCGGCAACCAGGCCAGCCACGCCGGCGCGAAACGCACCTTCAACCGGGTGGGATCGGCGGCGTCGACGCGGCGCGCCACGCCGGTCACGGCTTCCACGCCGCCGTCGGCGTTGATGCAGCGGTTCTTGACGATGATCTCATCGCCGGCGCCGGCCGAGTATTCCGCACTGGTGTCGCGCGCGCACTTGCGCTGGAAGAAATTGGGAATGAAGGCGATCTGGTGCCAAGTGCCCAGATAGCGCTTGGCATCGAGCGCCTTGACGGTTGCAAGCGGCGCAGGTTCGGTCCCGGACGCGATAGCGGCGGCGGGGCCCAGCAACGCGGCACCCGCGGCCAGGATTAGAGCGATTCGACGCGGTCGCTCAAGCACCTGCGGCCCGCAGCACGACTAGGTGGCGTTCGGCATCCAGGCCGGGCACCTTGAGCTTGTAAACCTGCTCCATACGGCACTCCGGCGGCAGGTGCGCGATTTCCTCGTGCGGATGCACGCCCTTCATGGCCAGCCAGCGTGTCCCGCGGGGCGGGCTCTGCGCGGCACTTGCCGCCATATGCCGGGTCAGGTGAAAAAATTCATGCAGGTCGGAAAACGCCCGGCTGATGATCTGGCCAAACGGCACATCCGGTTTCCAGGCCTCGACGCGCTCGCCGCACACGGCCAGGTTGGCGAGCTTGAGCTCGATCTGCGCCTGGCGGAGGAAGGCTGCTTTCTTGTGGTTCGAATCGAGCACCGTGACTTTGAGCCCAGGCAGGGCAGCCTCTGCCCAGATGGCCAGCGGAATTCCAGGCAAGCCTCCGCCCGAACCCACGTCAAGGAGGATTCCCGGTTCGATATACCTGGCGACACTAAGCGAATCGAGTAAGTGATGGCTCACCATCTGCTGCCGGTCACGGATCGCGGTCAGGTTGAATGTCGCATTCCACTTAGCCAGCAGGTCGACGTAGGCGGCCAGTTTGGCGCGCGCATCGCACGGCAGGGCCATGCCAAGAACATCCAGACCAGCCTCGAGCGGGATGCTCATGCAGCCAGGCCCTGCCGCGCGACGCCGGCTTTCTTCAGGTGGACCAGGAGCAGCGATATCGTCGCCGGCGTGATGCCCTGTATGCGCGAGGCCTGGCCGAGGGTTTCAGGGCGGTGCTGGGTCAGCTTGGCCTGCGCTTCGCGGGTAAGGCCGCGCACGCTCGCATAATCGAGGTCGTCCGGCAAAACGGTGTGCTCCTGGGCGGCGGAGCGCCGCACCTCATCAGCCTGGCGATCGATATACCCCTGGTACTTGGCGCGGATTTCCACCTGGGCGATCACCTGGTCGGCGATGTCCGCATCGAATGCGCCCGCGCCGACCGCCGCAGATGGCGCGCCGATGGCCATGCCGACCAAAGCATCGTAACTCACCGATGGGCGTTTGAGCAGGTCCAGCAGGTTGTACTCACGTTCGATCGGCGTGCCCATAACCCGCTCAGCCTCATGCTTTTCAAGGATGTGAGGGTTCACCCACAAGGACTTCAGGCGCTCGGTTTCCTTGGCCACCGCATCGCGCTTGCGGCAGTAGAAGTCCCATTGGGTGTCTCCCACCAGACCGATGGCACGGCCCGTTTCGGTCAGGCGCGCGTCGGCGTTGTCCTCACGCAGAGAGAGGCGGAACTCGGCCCGGCTGGTGAACATGCGGTAGGGTTCGGTCACGCCGCGGGTGATCAGGTCATCGACGAGCACACCAAGGTAAGCCTGGCTGCGCGCGGGACACCAGGCGGAGCGTCCTTGCACCTTGAGGGCCGCGTTGGCGCCTGCGAGCAAGCCCTGCGCGGCCGCTTCCTCGTAGCCGGTGGTCCCGTTGATCTGTCCGGCGAAGTACAGGCTGTCGATGGCGCGGGTCTCGAGCGACGATTTCAGGCCACGCGGGTCGTAGAAATCGTACTCGATGGCATAACCGGGGCGCAGGATGTGCGCCTGCTCCAGGCCCTTCATGCTGCGCACCAGACGCAACTGGATGTCGAACGGGAGGCTGGTCGAGATGCCATTGGGGTAGATCTCGTGTGTCGCGAGGCCTTCCGGCTCAAGAAAGACCTGATGCGAATTCTTGTCGGCGAAACGGTGGATCTTGTCTTCGATCGATGGGCAATAGCGCGGTCCGACGCCTTCGATCACGCCGGTGAACATGGGCGAGCGGTCCAGTCCGGCGCGGATGATGTCATGCGTTTCCGGCGTGGTGTGGGTGATCCAGCACGGCAACTGGCGCGGATGCATGTCGCGCCGCCCGAGGTAGGAAAACACCGGCACCGGCTCGTCGCCCGGCTGGACGCCGAGCACCCCGAAGTCGATGGTCTTGCCATCGAGGCGCGGGGGTGTTCCCGTTTTAAGCCGGCCCTGCGGCAGCTTCATTTCCTTGAGCCGGGCGCCGAGGGAGCGGGCAGGCGGATCACCGGCGCGCCCGGCTTCGTAATGCGAAAGGCCCACATGGACCAGGCCGGACAGGAAGGTGCCGGCGGTGAGCACCACGGCGCGTGCGCGGCAATGGATGCCCAGCTGGGTCACTACCCCGGTGACGCGGTCTGCCTCGAGGGTCAGATCATCGACCGCCTGCTGGAATATGGTCAGGTTGGGCTGGTTTTCGAGGCGCGAGCGAATGGCCTGCTTGTAGAGAACCCGGTCGGCCTGGGCGCGGGTGGCGCGCACCGCCGGCCCCTTGCTCGAATTGAGGATGCGAAACTGGATGCCCGCTTCGTCGGTGGCGATCGCCATGGCGCCGCCCAACGCATCGACTTCCTTGACCAGATGGCCCTTCCCGATACCGCCGATCGACGGGTTGCAGCTCATCGCGCCCAAGGTTTCCATGTTGTGCGTGATCAACAGGGTCTTCGCGCCCATGCGTGCCGCCGCCAGGGCCGCCTCGGTGCCGGCGTGGCCACCGCCTACGACGATCACATCGTAGGCGTCTGGATGGGTGTGCGATATCGAGGGCACGGTGGGTCGGCGGGCCGGGCGTCAAAGGGCCTCGGATTATAGGGGATTGAGGCGTTGCTTCCTATGCCGGAGGGTGTGGATGGGTTACGAAGTGTTGCGCGGACGCGAATGCGTCCGCATTGAGGCCGACAAGGGCGCGGTTTGGCAGTCACTCGGGGGGCTCGAGAGGCCGCTTCGCTGGGGTCGCGAGCGGGCGTGCGCCGGCTATCGGAGCATCGGCGGTGGCGCCGCCGCCACTACGCTCCTCGATCGCTGCCCGACAGCCGCGTTTCACGTGAAACACACTGGGACGCCGGGGAAGCTGCGAATCAGGCGCCACGGGGACCATGGCCGAGGGCCGGCAGATCGGGTTTACTGGACGCAAGGATTGTTTCACGTGAAACAACCCGCGACGGCATCACTGCACAGGATCCGAACCTTCGCCCGCGCCTCGACTGCTCGCCATGGCGCAAGACTTGGCATACACGCCCCCAACCCCTTCGACAAAACAAAAAGCCGCCCGAAGGCGGCTCCTCGCAGCAACCGAAACAACGCTCAGGCGGCCAGCCGACTCTCCAGCCCCTTGCGGTTACCCAACAATTCATCCGGCACGTAACCGTCTAGCTTCTTGAAAAGTTCATCATGCATGCCGAGCTCCGCCCGCCACTGCTCGTGGTCGATCGCCGTGACGTTTTCGAACTTCTGCGCATCGAAGGTAATCCCTTGCCAGTGCAGATCGGCATAGTCCGGCGCGTAGCCCAGCGCCGTCATCCTGGCATGTGCGGTGCCCGCACACCGTTCCACCACCCACTTCAGCACCCGCATGTTGTCTCCGAACCCCGGCCAGACGAACTTGCCATCGGCATTCTTGCGGAACCAGTTCACCTGAAAAATACGCGGCGGCTGGCTGACCGTTCGGCCCATCTTGAGCCAGTGCCGGAAATACTCACCCATGTTGTAGCCGACGAAGGCGATCATCGCCATGGGGTCGCGGCGCACCACACCCTGCTTGCCGGCAATCGCGGCAGTGGTTTCCGACCCCATGGTGGCCGCCTTGTAGACGCCATCTTCCCAGCCGAGCGCTTCTGTCACCAGCGGCGTGGTGTCCGAGCGGCGCCCGCCGAACAGGAAGGCCGAAATCGGCACGCCGTTGGGATCATCCCACTGCGGATCGAGCGACGGGCAACGCACCGCCGGCACCGTGAAGCGGGAGTTCGCATGCGCCGCGGGACGCCCGCAACCCGGCGTCCATTCCTTGCCCTGCCAATCGGTCAGCCTGGCCGGCGGGTCGTCGGTCATGCCTTCCCACCACACATCGCCATCGGGCGTTTCCGCCACGTTGGTGAAAATGGTGTCACGCTCGATGGCGGTCATGCAGTTGGGGTTGGTATGGTAATTGGTGCCTGGCGCCACGCCGAAATAGCCTGCTTCCGGGTTGATCGCATAGAACTTGCCATCCTTGTGCGGCTTGATCCAGGCAATGTCCTCGCCGATGGTTGTCACCTTCCAGCCCTCGAAACCCTCCTTGGGCGGCACCAGCATGGCGAAATTGGTCTTGCCGCAAGCCGACGGAAACGCGCCGGTCACATAGGTCTTCTCCCCCGCCGGGTTGGTCACGCCCAGGATGAGCATATGTTCGGCCAGCCAGCCTTCGTCGCGCGCCATCACCGACGCGATGCGCAAGGCCAGACACTTCTTGCCCAGGAGCGCATTGCCGCCATAGCCGGAGCCGTAACTCCAGATTTCGCGGGTTTCAGGATAGTGGACGATCCACTTCTCTTCATTGTTGCAAGGCCAGCGCACATCCGCCTTGCCAGGCTCGACCGGCATGCCCACCGAATGCATGCAGGGCACGAAATAGCCGTCCTCCCCCAACACGTCGTACACCGCCCGTCCCATGCGCGTCATGATCCGCATGCTCACCACCACATAGGGCGAGTCGGTCAGCTCGACACCGATCTGGGCGATGTGCGAACCCAGCGGACCCATCGAGAACGGCACCACATACATGGTGCGCCCGCGCATGCACCCATCGAACAGACGGTTCATCGTGGCGCGCATCTCGGCCGGCGCCACCCAGTTGTTCATCGGGCCGGCCGCCTCGCGGGTTTCGGAACATACAAATGTGCGTTCCTCTACCCGCGCCACATCGTTGGGATCGGAGAGCGCGAGGTAGCAGTTCGGGCGCTTGACCGGGTTGAGTTTCTTGAGCATGCCGGTCGCGCACATCTCGCCCAGCAGGCGGCTGTTTTCTTCTTCGCTGCCGTCGCACCAGACCACCCGGTCTGGCTTGGCGAGCGCCGCCATTTGGTTGACCCAATCAACCAGTTTGGTGTTGTGCACATAGGCGGGAGCGGCGGATTTGAGAACTGCGTTCATGAGCGAAGGATCCCTGAAGGCTAGACGCTCGTCTCGAGCTCGCGCGGATGGGCGCTCGCTGCCGGGCGGGGCAGCCGGGAACGGTCTCCCCTGATAGCTGCCCGATTGAAAAGAGGCGCGCACGATACCACACAACCCAATGCGCCCGCCACGGCCGCGAAACAAAGTTTCACATTATGAAAAGCGAGCCCCGTCGTGCGCATGACGCACGCCGCGCGCGGCCGCCAACCCGCTCAACCGGCCAGCGCATAAGTGGTCGTCACATGGGCCGCCAGGCGTTCATCACCGGCCGCGCGCAGCTCCACCTCGCCGAACACGAGACTGCGGCCGGGCTTGAGCACACGCGCGACGATCTCCACATCCACGCCGGTGATGGCGCGCATGAACGACGTATTTTGCGACACCGTCGCCATCGGCCGGAACCCGCCCAGGGCCGATGAGATCGCGATCACCATCGCCGTATCGGCCGCCGCCATCAGCGCCTGGCCGCACACGGAACCGCCCACCCGCGCCAGCGCGGGCGAGGCGGGCAACACAAGCCTGGCCTCGCCGCCTGCGCACCCTTGCACCCGCAGCCCCAGTTCAAGCACCCAAGGCGCGAAGTTCTCCTCGAGAATCCTTTGTCCGTCGTCCGCGTTCATTGCCGTACCCTCCCCGCTAGACCCACCGGCGCACCCGGTGCGCTACCTGCCAACGCTACCGGCGAACTCTCGCGCCGCCGGCGTACCGCTATCCGCCCTACTCGGGCTTGATCCTGGCTTCACGCACCACCTTGCCCCATTTCTCGGACTCGGAAGCGATCAGTTGCGCAAACTCCTGCGGCGTGCCGCCCACCACCTCATTGCCCTGAGCGCTGATCTTCTCGCGCATGTCGGGCTCGCGCAGCGCCTTGTTCACCGCCTCGTTGAGCCGGGCTACGATCGCCGGCGGCGTGCCCCTGGGCACGATCACGCCCTGCCAGTTCTGCACCTCGACCGCGGGAAATCCAGCTTCGGCGAAGGTAGGCACCTGCGGATACTGGGCCAACCGTGCCTTCGCCGTCACCGCGATCGGCCGCAGCTTGCCGCTCGCGATCCCCGGCGCCGCCGCGTACATCTGCTCGAACATCATCTCCACATTGCCGGCCATCAGGTCGGTCGTGGCCGGCGATCCGCCCTTGTAGGCCACGCTGATCATGTCGATGCCGGCCGACTGCTTGAACAATTCCGCCGAAAGATGGTGCGAACCGCCGATCCCGCCGTTGGCGATGGTCAGCACGCCGGGCCTGGCCTTGGCCGCGGCGACGATATCCTGGACCGTCTTGTAGGCGGACTTCGGATTGACCATCAGGACCAGCGGGCCGCGTTCGATCAGCGCTACCGGCAGGACGTCTTTCTTCGGATCGAACGGCAGGTTCTTGAAGAGTGCCGCGTTGACCGCCAGCGGCGCGAAATTGCCCATGCCGATGGTGTAGCCGTCCGGCGCCGCCTTGGCAATCGCGTCGGTGCCGATGTTGCCGCCGGCCCCGGCCTTGTTCTCGACCACCACCGGCTTGCCCAGGATGGCGGCAAGCCGTTGCGACACCTGACGACCGCGGATGTCGCCATTGCCGCCCGCCGCGTAGGGCACGATGAAGGTGATGGTCTTGGCCGGGTAGTCCTGCGCGCAGGCCGCCTGCAATCCCGAAAACGCCGCCACGACGGTCAGCGCCGCTTTCAAAGACCGCTTCAACATCCCTCGCATGTCCGACCCTCCCTATTTGCCTTCAACGGTTGCGCGGATTCTCGCAGGATTGCATGAAGACGCTTACTTCGATGCAAAACAGAAAGAGTGCCCGGAAACCCGCATGACTCAACGCTCTCCAGCGCACCCCTTCTCAATGTGTACCCGGACGTGTACTCACGGCCGGACTTCAGCCCCTCTTCTCCCTGCCAAACTGCCGCCTTGGAACCAACCAGCACGCACCCAGGTTCGCACAAATAGGCAGTTTGGTTCGCAGTTCGCACTGCGAATTGCGAACCGCCGTTTTTTCCATCCCGCCCCCTCTCCACGAATCTCACATCACGCCCGACTTTGACGGCTTCTTCTTAGGCGCTTTCGCTGGCGATTTGGTGCAGGCGTATGCCCACAGAAACTCCTCGATCGATCCTGGCACGACAGTTTTTTCGTCGATTTTCGGAGCGAGCCCGCCACCCATCAATCTGTCATCGAACCCGTATCGATATGCTGCGAGAACGCCATATATCCGCTCACGACAGGAAAACGAATACAACTGCTTGTACGTCTTCTCCTTGACCACCTCTGAGAGGCAGTCACCGGAACGTCCAACTCCGTCCGCGTCCGGGACACATTTGCTGGCTTTGGATGCACGAACCCACATCTCGGCAGCATTGCCGGACTTCTTGATAGTGAGGCGGTCAACCTCCCAGATCTCGAATTCGCGCGTACCGTACTCGAGCAATTCCCATCGCTCTGCTGCACCGGCAGGTACTCCGGATAGCACCAACACGCACATGACTGATGTGGCCCAAAGTTTCCACTTCACGCCATTCCCCTTTTGGCTCAAACTTCATGAATCAATAACGCCATTTCACGAACCCGGCCAATATCTACCGCAAGGGTCACACATAAACCCCCGCATCCCGCTCCGGGTAGCTCTCATACACATGCTCGAAGAGCGCCGAGCACTTCGCCTGGTAAATCTCCGGCGAATACGCCCGCGGCAGTCCACTATCCAGTGTGTCCTCAATCGCCAACTTCAACGACGATCGTGCTGCCGACTTCTGCCGCCAGTTGAGCACCAGCAAGCCTTTGAGGCGCGACAGCAGGTGCTTTGCCACCTTCTTGACCTCATCCCGCTCCGCTGCGGACAACTCCGGCGCCGGCCGCGTCAGGATGTCGAAGATCACCAGCTCCTCTTCGCTGAGATTCTCGCGGACGTGCCGCTCCTCCTCGTCGTCGAGGCTGTTCGACAGCTTGAGCAGTTCGTCGAAGAGTTGCTCGATATTGCGGCTACCGTTGTTGTAGCTCTCGATCAGCGCCTCAAACTTTTCCGCGAAGTCGGCGCGCGTGCGGTTCAGGCGCACCAAGATTTCCAGCTTGGCTGCGATAGCGGCTTTCAGGGCCTCAAGGTCCGTATTCTTGTGCTTTGACTCCTTGAAGCGCGCCGCCAGGGCTTCGAAGTTGATCTTCGAAAGGTCTATGGCCGGCGGCCCGCCTTCGCGGACCTGCGTGCCCGTGATGGAATCGTCGAGCAATTCACCAATCTGTTTGAGGATGGCGGCGATGTCGGGCGGATTGGGGCTCAGCTTGGCCCGTATTGCCCCGGCCAGCGTGGCGATGCCCGCCATGCGAACCGAGAACTCGATCGCCGCCGGGTCCGGTTTCACGGCGCGATACAGCGTGCTGACAAACTTTTCGTGGCCGAAGAACTCCCGGCGCAGGGTATCGGGGCCGATCAGGGCGTTGATGGCATTCTCGATAGCGGAGAGGCGCTCCATCCCGCCCAACGGCAGGGCCTCCATCGCCGCGAGGTCGACGCCATGCACCGCACAGAACGCGGTTGCTGCCACGATTGCTTCACGCAGCGCTGCGACAAGTTCCGCCTTGTCCTGCAAGGGATTTGTGCCCCCCCTCCCGGAGCCGTAGATTGCCAGGGCCTTCTCCAGCGAGGCAAACACGTTGGCGTAGTCCACGATCACGCCGGAGTGCTTGCCGGGGAACACCCGGTTGGCACGCGCGATGGTCTGCATCAGCGTGTGGTTGCGCATCGGCTTGTCCAAGTAGACCGTCGAGCAACTCGGCGCGTCGAATCCGGTCAGCCACATGGCGCAGACGAACACCAGCCGCAGCGGGTCAGCCGTGTCCTTGAACTTCTCGTCGAGGCCAGGCTGGGATTCGTTCATGCGCTTGCGGTGCGGCTCGATGTCGAGGCCGAGCTTCTTCATCTGCTCGATCTCGTTCTGCCCCGGCGAGACGATCACCGCCATGTCGGTGCCGTTCAGAACCGCCAGCCGCTGCTTCAGGTCGGCTCTGCGCACATCCCGCCGCGCCTGCTCTGCCGACCGCTCATTGCCAAGAGGAAGAATGGCCAGTTCGCCCAGCTCTCTCTGCACCCGCCCCGTTTCCGCGGCCCAATGCGACTTCACCTTGTCATGCATGCGCAGTGCCGTGGCCTTGTCGATGGAAACCACCATCGCTTTGCCCACCGTGTCGCCCAATGCACCGCGTCCGAGAAAGTGCCGCACGATGTCCTGCGCCACCGTCTCCAGCCGGTCGTCGCGGGTGATCAGATGGTATTGCCGCCCCAGCACCTTTTCGAGCTTCTCCTCCTGCTCGGCGTCCAGGTCGGCGTCTTCGATCAGGCGGTAGATGTCATCGTTGAGGTCGGGGTTGACCAGCTCAAGCTCGGGCGTGCGGTTCTCGTAGAACAGAGGCACCGTCGCGCCATCCTCCACCGACTGCTGGAAATCGTAGATCGACACATAATCGCCGAAGACCTCCTTGGTGCGCTCCTCCCCCGCGATCAGCGGCGTGCCGGTGAAGGCCAGGAACAACGCCTTGGGCAGCGCGGCGCGCATGTTGAGCGCCAGCGTGTCGTATTGGCTGCGGTGCGCCTCGTCGGTCAGCACGATCACATCGGACCGGTCGGTCAGCGCTTCCGGCGTCTGGAATTTGTGGACCAGCGTGAACACATAGCGGTGGTTGCCACGCAACAGTTCGCGTAGATGTGCTCCGCTGGTGGCGTGGCATTGGTCGCCCTCTGCCTCGCTCACCGCGCCCACGGTCTTGAAGGTCTTGGCGATCTGCTCGTCCAGCTCCACCCGGTCGGTGACCACCACGAAGGTCCAGTTGCCCGCCAGCTTGCGCAGCACCTTCTGCGCGAAGAACACCATCGAGAAGCTCTTGCCGCTGCCCTGCGTCTGCCAGAACACGCCGCCGCGCCCGTGGCCGAGCTTGCGGGCCTCCAGCATGGAGCGGATCGCGTTGTTTACGCCGAGGAACTGGTGGTTCTGCCCCAGCACCTTCACCAGCCCGGCCTTGTGCTCGGAGAACAGCGTGAAGTTCTCCAACAGGTCGAGCAGGCGGCCGTGGTCACAGGTGCCGCGCAGCATCACCTCCAGCGACACGCGGCGCGGTTCGTCCTCGCGCTCGATGCGCTTCCACTCGAAGAATCGTTCCCAGTCGGCGGTGAGCGAGCCGACACGGCTGTCGGTGCCGTTGCTGGCGATCAGCAGCGCGTTGAACCAGAAGAGCTGCGGGATTTCTTTTTTGTAGTGCGTCAGGTTCTCATCGAAGGCCGCCCGTGCCGGCACGCCGGGCTTCTTGAGTTCGATCACCACCCAGGGCAGGCCGTTCACAAAGCCCACCAGATCGGGCCGGCAGGTGTAGAGGCTGCCGACCACGCTGAACTGGCTGACCAGCAGAAAGTCGTTCTGCTCCGGGTGTTCCCAATCCACCACGCGCAGGCGCTCGGTCTTCTGCCCGCCGTGTTCGCGGTCGGGGATGGAGACCGGGATGCCGTCCTTGAGCAGCCGGTAGACCTCGCGGTTGGCCGCCTCCAGGCTCATCGCCGAGCGGTCGCGTGCGAGTTCGTCGATGGCGGTCTGGATCGCCTCGGCGGGCAGGCCCGCGTTGAGCCGGGTGAGCGCGGCGCGCAGGCGATCTGTCAGCACCACTTCGCCCTTGGCCTCGCGGCCGAGCGTCCCGCCGGTGCCGAAGGTTTCTTCCATCGCCGACACCGTCTGCCAGCCCAGCGCCGCAAACAGCCCGATGGCGGGTTGTTCGACGAGCTGGTCTTCGGTGTAGGCGTGCGGACTCATGAGGCGATGGTCTCCACATCGATCTGGCCGGAAAGCAGGCGCGGCAGCAGCAGGTCGCGGGTGCGACGGAGCTTTTGGATTTGCTGACTCAGTGTCGCAATCTCTGAGTGCAGTGGCTCAAAATGTTGTGTGGCAGACTGTATGAATGATGGTGGAGGGCAAACCAAGGCGATCCCTTGCATGTCGTCTTTTGTGACCGAAGCGAAGATCGCGCCGTTCCCTATCATGTCATCTTCCGTGAACCGATTTCTAAGCTGCTCCCAGAGAAACGCTTGATGCTTTTCGTGATGTCGAATCGCCGATAAGCCTCGCCCCAACATGATCTTCTTGTCGGCGATGTTGAGTCGGCCAACTGGAGCGCGAACGCTAAACAGGATGTCGCCAGCTTCGGCGATACGCCCATCAGCAGTGCAGAATAAGCGATCAGACGGAAAACGATCACCAAAGTCTGTAACGCCTTGATGGAATGCGATGCCTTCACCGGACTCGTTGTAAAACTCGGACTTAGGCGACTGACCCATTGTTAGGCGACAAACATCTTTGAGCGTCTTCACCTCCCACCCCTTTGGAATATCGCCGAGGGGGGACGGGACGCGGGGGTGGTGTTCGTGGCCGGGGAAGCGGAAGTGGACGAACCACTCGCGGTAGAGGGCGCGGGCCATCGACTCAAGAATCTTGATCCGCCGCTGGCTGTTCTCGATCAACTCGTCGTAGGCCGACAGGATGCCCGCGATGCGCCGCTGGATCGGGAGGGGGGGGACGAGAAAGTCAAACGACAAGAGCTTGTCCAAACTCAGGTTGTCCTGGGTCGCTCCATGCGAAATGTTCTGCATCCGAAGCTTGAGAATCTCCATGTAGTACTTGATGAACCGAACATCGGCTTTGTCAGCGTCCGGGACAAACCCCACGACGCTATCCGGAAAGCACCCTTCTATCCCGAGAATGGCGCTTTCCGCGATGTTGGCGGCGATCGTGATACATAGCGTCCCCGGCTTCCAAAGCTTGCTCTGCGCCAGACCTTCTTCGCTGTATGTCTGCGAGTATTCAGTCAGATAGAAGTCGGCGGCTTTGATGTCTCCTGTCTGAAAGAAAGGGTAGCGTCCGCCATAAAGAAATGCAGCGTTTCGCGGTCGATGCCGCGACTTGCCACGACCGACATAGCCGAGTTCGTCTAGTTTCGTGGGACGCCATTCAGAAGCCGCCATCCTCACGCCTCCAAAATCCCCGCCACATTGGCGGCGATGGTTTGCTCCAGCGTGCGCGCCTGGGCGTTGAGGGTTTCCAGTTCCTCGTTCAGCGTTTCGAGCTGCGCCTTGAAGTCCTCGTCGCTCACTTCTTCGCCCGGGGCCACGCCCACATAGCGTCCGGGGTTGAGCGACCAGCCCTGCGCCTCGATCTCCGTGAGCGTTGCCGCCTTGCACAGGCCGGGGATGTCGGCATAGGCGGGCTTCTTGCCGAACACTTCCTTGAGCTTGGCCGCCGTCTCCTCGCCGCCCACGGTCAGGTCGGGCGCTTCGCCGCGATAGAGCCGCACGAGGTTGGCGATGAAGCCGATCTGCGCGGGCGTCCAGTCGCGATGGGCGCGGTCCACCTGCCGGTAGATGTGGCGGGCGTCGATGAACAGCATGGTGTCGGCGCGCTTGGATTTGGCCTTGCCCCGGTCGAGGAACCACAGCGTGCAGGGCAGTGTCACGGTGTAGAACATGTTGGGGCCGACGGCCACCATCACATCCACCGCCCGCGCCTCGATCAGCTTCTGCCGCAGCTCCTGCTCACTGCTGCGGGCGTCGGAGGCGGAGTTGGCCATGACGAAGCCGGCGCGGCCACGGGCGTTGAGTGACGAGTAGAAAAGCTGGATCCACAGGTAGTTGGCGTTGTCGGTGCGCGGCAGGCCGAAGGGGAAACGCCGGCCGGCGCCGACCATGTCCTTGAGGCGCTCCTTGTCCACCGCGTTCACATTGAAGGGCGGATTGGCGAGCACGAAGTCGAACGCTCCGGTGGCCGTATGCGGATCGTCGTAGTAGCTGTTGACGTTGCCCCCGTGGCGGATGTCGCCCTCCAGCCCGTGCACGGCGAGGTTGAGGCGGGCCAGCCGCCCGGTCTCGTCGGTTTTTTCCACGCCGCAGATCGAGAGCTCGGCTGCGGGGTTCTTGTGGTGCTCGGCCACGAAGCGAGCCGACTGTACGAACATGCCGCCCGAGCCGCAGGCGGGGTCGAGGATGCGGCCGTGGTATGGCTCGATCACCTGGGCCAGGAGCTGCACGATGCTGGCGGGCGTGTAGAACTCGCCGCCGCCCTGGCCTTCGCTCATGGCGAACTCACCGAGGAAGTATTCGTAGATGCGGCCGAAGGCGTCGAAGTCGAGCGTGGCCGGGATCTCGGAAATCTTCTTGAGCAACTCCTTGAGGAGGGTGCCGGTGAAGAGGTTGAAGGTCTTGGGTAGGACACCGGCCAACTGTGGGTTGTGCTTTTCCACCTCGCGCATGGCGGTGTTGACCTTGGCGCCGATGTCGGCCGCCTCGGGCAGGGTCAGCAAAAAGTCGTAGCGCGCCTCGGGGGCAAGATAGAGAACGTTGTCGGCGTGGTAGGCGGCGGGTTCATCGACGCGGCTGCCTCGGCGGGAGGAGGCGCCTGCCTTGTCGAGCTTGGCGCGCTGGGCGGCGAAGCGCACCTCGGCGAAGCGCAGGAAGATCAGGCCGAGGATGGGGCCGGAGTATTCCTGGGCCTTCAGGCCGGAGTTGGCGCGGAACTGGTCGGCCGCATCCCATAGGCGCTTTTCAAGCGAGGCGGCGGCAGCGTCTTTTTCCGAGGGGGCGATCCAGCGCATCAGCCAGACATCCGGTTAGATACGAAGATAAGTCGAAACGCAGCGACCACGGCCGACCTCATTAACGAAGTGTTATCGCCAAGTCTACCGGGCACGATGTGTCCATGCACCAGGGCATGATGCGAAAGTCATGACCTGCCGCTATGTTGCCGCATCGGTATGCCGTGGTGTAACGATACCTAACCGCCAATCGCCGCGGCGATAGGTTCTCGAAATCGCTGGCCCGATTGACGCGCACTTGTGTTCATGACATCACTCACCTACTTCCCTATGCAGAACCGCCCGAAAATCTCCCCCAGAAGATCGTCGGCCCCGAACTCGCCGGTGATGCGGTTCATCGCCTCTTGCGCAACACGCAGCTCCTCGGCCATCAGTTCGATCGCAGGCGCAGGGCCGTCAAGCTGCGCCAGCGCGGCGCGCACCGCTGCCAGCGCCGCCTCGAGCGCGGCGAGGTGGCGCTCGCGGGCGAGCACCAGGTCTTCGCCCGCGCCTTCGAGCCCCGCACGACGCAGCAGTTCCGCGCGCAGCAGGTCCAGGCCGGCGTGGGTCTTCGCCGACAGCCGGATGCGCTCGCCTTCGATGCCCGGCGCTTCGCCGGTGGCGTCGATCTTGTTGGCCACGGTGAGCCTCGGTATGCCGGGGGGCATCTCGGCGGCGGCGGCGCGGTCGGTCTCGGTGTCGCCGCCTGCCTCCACCACATGCAGCACCAGGTCCGCGCGCTCAAGCGCGCGACGCGTACGCCCGATACCGATGGCTTCGACCTCGTCGTCGGTGTCGCGCAAGCCCGCGGTGTCGACCACGTGGATCGCCAGCCCGTCGATGCTGATGCTGCGCGCGATGGCATCGCGCGTGGTGCCCGGCACGGCGGTGACGATGGCCGCCTCCTCCCCCGCCAGCGCATTCAGCAACGACGACTTGCCCACGTTCGGCCGCCCGGCCAGCACCACCGTCAGCCCGTTTTTCAGGCGCGCGCCCTGGCGGGCCCGCTGCAGCAGTGCACCGATGCCCGCCGCGAGCCCATCGAGGCGGCCGCGCACCCCGGCTGCCTCGATGAAGTCGATGTCTTCTTCAGGAAAGTCGAGTGTGGCCTCGGTCAGGGCGCGCACTTCGACCAGTCGTTCGCGCAGGCCGTGCACCTCGGCGGAAAACTGCCCGTCCAGCGAACGCAAGGCCGCGCGCGCCGCGCGCGCCGAGGCCGCCTCGATCAGGTCGGCCACCGCTTCCGCCTGTGCCAGGTCCAGCTTGTCGTTCAGGTAGGCCCGCCGGGTGAATTCGCCGGGCTCGGCCAGGCGGCAGCCCAGCTCCAGACAGCGGCGCAACAGCAGTTGCTGAACCACCGGGCCGCCGTGCCCCTGCAGTTCCAGAACATCCTGCCCGGTGTAGGAATGCGGGGCCTTGAAGAAGAGCGCTACGCCGTGGTCGATGGCCGCGCCATGGCCATCCGCGAAATGCGCCAAGGTCGCCACGCGCGTGGCAGGCAGGCGGCCGAGCAGGCCGTGCGCCACGGCCGCGATGTCCACCCCGGACACGCGCACCACACCGATGCCTCCCTTGCCTGGCGCGGTGGCCTGTGCGGCAATCGGTTCCTGGTCATGGGTCATGTGCGCATCATCGGCGGGTCATGGCCGCATCGTCAACAGAAACCGGCGCCCCGCCCGGGCGCCGCGCCGTCAGGCCTTTTTCTTCTTCTTGTCCGGGTCCTCACCGGATTCGATCATGCGGGTGATCTGCCACTGCTGCGCGATCGAGAGGATGTTGTTGACCACCCAGTAGAGCACCAGGCCGGAGGGGAAGAAGAAGAAGAACACCGAAAAGACGATCGGCATGATCGTCATCATCTTCGCCTGCAGCGGGTCGGGCGGGGTGGGGTTCATCTTGGTCTGGATGAACATCGACACCGCCATGATGATGGGCAACAGGCCGATGGGCATGTCGAAGAACGGCAGGGTACCGAACAGCGTATCGGGCGCCGACAGGTCCTGGATCCAGCCGTAGAAGGGCGCATGGCGCATCTCCACCGTGGCCAGGAGCGTCCAGTACAGCGCGATGAATACCGGGATCTGGATCAAGATCGGCAGGCAGCCGCCCAGCGGGTTGATCTTCTCTTCCTTGTAGAGCTCCATCATGGCCTGGTTCATCTTCATGCGGTCATTGCCGAACCGCTCGCGGATCTGCATCAGGCGCGGCGTCACCTTCTTCATGCGCGCCATCGACTTGTAGGACGCAGCAGAGAGTGGAAAGAACGCCGCCTTGATGATGATCGTGAGCGCGATGATCGCCAGGCCCCAATTGCCCAGCATGGAATGGAGCCACTTGAGCAGCCAGAACATCGGCTGGGCGATGATGGTGAGCCAGCCGTAGTCGACCACCAGTTCCAGCCCGGGCGCCAGTTCCTTGAGCCTGTCCTGGTCCTGTGGCCCGGCATAGAGTTTGGTTGCCAACGTACCCGCGGCGTTGGGGGCAATGCTGCCGGTACCGATGATCATGCCGGCGGAATACAGGTTTTCCGCGACCTTCTTGCTATAGAACTCGCGCTTGGCATTGCCTTGCGGCAGCCAGGCGGTCGCAAAATAATGCTGGATCATGCCGACCCAGCCATCCTCGGCCGGCTTGATCGGCACCGCCTTGGCTTTTTCGATGTCGGAAAAGTCCTGCTTGTGGAATTTTTCCAGATTGTTGTAGAACGCCGCGCCGGTGAAGGTCTGCAGAAAGGCAGAGTCTCCGGCCGGCGCCTTGCCATCGCGCAGCATCTGCAAGTACACCGAGGGTGCAACCGGTGCAGCCGTCAGGTTGGTGATCTCGTGTGCCACGTCGATGGCGTAGGACCCGCGGTGGAAGGTGTAGGTCTTTGCCAGCTTGACACCGTTTTGCAACGCTTCCAGGCGTACGCTCAGCTTGGCTTCACCGGCCTTGAGTTCAAGGTCGCCGGCAGGCAGGCTGAACATGGTCTTATGGGTCGGCGCGTCGACACCTTGCACCAGCACGCCGCTCTGCGCGAAATAGTTGTGCAGGCCCAGAAGGATGAAGTTCTTGTTCTTGTCCAGGGTGTCCTTGTGCTGAGTCAATTCCACGTAGCGCAGGTCTGCACCTTCGGCGGAGATCTCGGCCACCATCACGTCGGTCTTGATGCGCACCTTGGCGCCGACGGGCGCGGCGGGCACCGCGGCCGCGATACCCGGGACAGCGCCTGGGGCTGCAGACGCCGCGCCAGGCACAGCCGGCACGACCCCGGGCACTGCAACAGGGGTGCCTGGCGCAGGCTGCGGAATCCCTGCCTTGGATGCCGCTGTGGCTTCGGGCGGATTGAGCTTGGCCTGCGTCTTCTGCCATGCATCCCACAGCATGACCAGCGAGAAGGAAAAAATGAAGAAAAGGATCAGTCTGCGGGTATCCATTGCATCTCGATTCAGGTCAGTGGTGCCGCCCGTCGGTGCGACCGGGCCGGAGGATATGCTGCTTCAGATGCGGTGCGGCTGGCGTCGAGCGGTATACGCAGCCGGGATCAACGGCCGCGCGGCGGCACCGGATCGAAACCGCCCGGCTGCCAAGGATGACATCGGCAGATGCGCTTCGCGCCCAACCAACCCCCCGCGAGCGCGCCATGCTCCCGGATCGCCGCGGCTGCATAAGCGGAACAAGACGGTTCGAACCGGCAATGCCGCCCGAGCAAGGGGCTGATCAGATAGCGATACGCACCGATGATAGCGAGCAGAAAATATTTCACCGGCTAATCCTTTCGTGATCAAGCCGATCGCATTTGGCAAACAGATCGGTGATCTCGGCAAATTGCGCGGCCCGCGGCAACGCGCGAATATCGGCTGACACCCGGATCACCACTTGCACACCACCCGCCCATATCGCCGGCCCAGCCATCCGGGCGCGGAATACTTCCCGAGCGTGGCGTTTCACCAGATTTCGCCGGACCGCGTTACCAACCAGTTTTTTCGATACCACCATGCCAAGCGCGGTCGTGTCCGCCGCGCGCCAGAACAGGGAAAAATGCCGGCTGCGCGCGCGCCGCGAACTCTTGAGGATGGCGGCAAAATCCGCGCTGCCCAAACCGCGCGAACCTGCGCCCCTGCGCGCCGCGTCGCCCAACGCCTCAGACCGCGAGACGCTTGCGCCCTTTGGCCCGACGCGCGCGAATGACCGCCCTCCCGCCCTTGGTTTTCATGCGGACCAGAAAGCCGTGGGTGCGCTTGCGACGAACGACGGAAGGTTGATAGGTGCGTTTCATGACGGCTCCGGTCGGCCTTGCGGCCGCATCAAGTTAGATGACGAACTAAAAATTGACGAAACAAAGAGACAGCCCAGCGACAAACAAATTTTGCGGAAAACCCGTTATTAAACAATAATCTCTACCATGGCGTCAATACCGCAACCTGTGCTGGTCTGTGGATAACTCCGCCGAAAAGCGCTAAAATACGTTTGTCGCGTCACACCAGCGCACAGGCTTGTTCGAAGGGTGCTTTCCAGGCGGATTTCAAGGGTAGTCCGAGTGCGACTTGATCCCTGTGCAATTGCCTTGAACATCCGCCTACCGCAGGCACGCCGGATCCCCAATGAAATGGTCGAACCGGATGCGCGACACCGGGGGGTGTGCCAATGGCCGCCGACAATCTAAAGAACCACCGTAACTGGCCGGCGTCACGCTCCGGCATGGCCTTTCTACATGTCGCTTGCGTCGCCCGCAGAACCCGATACCGATCCGGCAGCGACCGGAATACCCGTCGAGTTCTGGGCCCGGTGCACCACACAATTCCAGGCAGAGTTACCCCGCCAGCAATTCGAAACCTGGATCAAACCGCTTAAGCTGGGCAACGGAAGTGCCGAGTTTCCGCCGACCGAAATCGAGCTGATTGCGCCGAACCGCTTCGTCCAGCAATGGATTCGAGAGCGTTATATCGGTCGCCTTGAATCGCTTGCGGCCGAATACTGGGGTTCGCCGGTGCGGGTTCTTGTCACCCATGTGGCGCCGGCCGACACTGCACCGCGCACCGAGCCCACACTACGCAAGGCTGCCTCCGCCGAGCCCGTTGTACCGAACGGTGTAGTGGCCGATGCGGGTTATGCCAAGACGCGCCTTAATCAGGAATACACTTTCGAAACCTTCGTCACCGGCAAGGCCAACCAACTCGCTCGCGCCGCGGCGGTGCAGGTGGCCGACAACCCTGGAACCTCGTACAACCCGCTTTTCCTTTATGGCGGGGTCGGCCTGGGGAAAACCCACCTGGTGCAGGCCATCGGCAACCAGATGATCCGGCGCTCGCCGGACGCGCGGGTGCGCTACATCCACGCCGAGCAGTACGTGACCGATGTCGTGCGCGCCTACCAGAAGAAAGCCTTCGACGAGTTCAAGCGCTACTACCATTCGCTCGACCTGCTGATCATCGACGACATCCAGTTCTTCAACAACAAGAATCGTACCCAGGAAGAGTTTTTCTATGCCTTCAACGCTCTGATCGAAGCGCACAAGCAGGTCATCATCACGTGCGACACCTATCCGCGCGAGATCGCAGGCATAGAAGACCGCTTGATTTCCCGCTTCGGCTGGGGTCTGACCGTGGCCATCGAACCTCCCGAGCTAGAGATGCGCGTCGCCATCCTGCTCAGAAAGGCGGAAAGCCAGGGTGTAGTCCTGGATGAAAACGTGGCTTTTTTCATAGCCAAGCATCTGCGCTCCAACGTGCGCGAACTCGAAGGCGCGCTTCGCAAGCTGATCGCTTTTTCGAAATTCCACGCCCGCGATATCACCCTTGAGGTCGCGCGCGACGCGCTGCGCGACCTGCTGCGGGTGCAGAACCGCGCCATCTCGATCGAAAACATCCAGAAGACGGTCGCCGACTTCTATCGGGTGAAGGTACCGGAGCTTTTTTCCAAGAAACGCACCGCCGACCTGGTCAAACCTCGCCAGATCGCCATGTACTTCGCCAAAGAACTCACCTCGCTGTCATTGCCGGAAATCGGCGAATCCTTCGGCGGCCGTGACCACACCACCGTCTTGCATGCGGTGCGCAAAATCACCGAAGCGCGCAAATCCGACAACCAGTTGAATCACGAGCTGCACGTGCTCGATCAGATCATCAAGGGCTGACGCGCGCATGCCTCGTTACTCGCCCAAGGCTGTGGAAAACCTGTTGATGATTTCTGAACAAGCGGGAGTTTTGAGCCGCTGCCCGACGTTGCCCACAAACGAACGGATGCTTTTCCACAGAACCGAAATACTTTGGAAGCACGCAAGTTGCTGATTCAAAACGCCCGTAGGGAGTTATCCCGATATCCACAGGGACTTGTTAGCTGTTATTGGTTTTACAAAAGAAATGCTAAACGAAAGGTATGAAAGGCAACCATCATGCATCTGGTGACCGCTGAACGCGACGCTCTTCTAAAGCCGATTCAAACAGTGAGCGGCATTGTCGAACGGCGCCATACCCTGCCGATTCTCTCCAACCTGCTTCTCACCAAGACAGACGGAGAGTTGAGCTTTCTGGCCACCGACATCGAGGTGCAGATCTCCACCAAGGCGCAGTGCGAAAAAGGGCAGGACGCGGCCACCACCGTCGCAGCCCGCAAGCTCCTTGATATCCTGCGTGCCCTTCCCGCCGGCGCCAATGTTTCAATGGAGCTCAACAACAAGAAGCTCAACATCAAGGCAGGCAAATCGCGCTTTTCCCTGCAAACCCTCGCGGCAGAAGACTACCCCACCGTCTCGCAGTCGGCCGAGTTCAAGGCCGGGTTCACGGTAGGACAAAAATCATTGAAGGCGCTCCTCGCCCTGGTGCAATACGCCATGGCCCAGCAGGACATCCGTTACTACCTGAACGGCCTGTTGCTGATCGTTGAAAAAGGCCAGGCCAAGGTAGTCGCCACCGATGGCCACCGACTCGCCTTCGCGGCCCTGGCCGTGGAAAGTGACGTCGACCGCCAGGAGGTCATCATTCCGCGCAAGACCGTCATCGAGCTCGAACGGTTGCTCGATGACAGTGACGAGCCCATCCGCATCGACATCGCACCCACCCAGGTGCGCTTCCAGTTCGGCAATGTCGAGCTGGTGTCCAAGCTCGTCGAGGGCAAATTCCCCGACTACAACCGCGTGATCCCGACCGGCTACAAGAACAGCTTCTCCATCGCCCGCGAGGAACTGATCGGATGCCTGCAGCGCGCCGCGATCCTGACCAACGAAAAGTTCAAGGGGGTGCGCTGCGTGGTAGGCGATGGCAGCCTGAAGATCAGCTGCACCAACACCGACCAGGAAGAAGCGCAGGAAGAAGCGGAGATCGACTACAGCGGCGACGCCATCGACATCGGCTTCAACGTTACCTATCTTCTCGATGTGCTCGCCCACGTGAAGAGCGAGACCATCACCGTCGCCCTGGGCGATGCCAATTCGAGCGCGCTTGTGACCACGCCCGACAACGCCGAATTCAAGTACGTTGTCATGCCGATGCGCATCTGACTAGCCGTCAGCCGAACGCGTATTTTCGGAACCGCGCCCGCGGTTTCGCCGACTCGATTTATCGCCACGCCAGGAACGCCGCATGACCGATCCGCAGAAGAACCCCGAAGAAGGCACACCGCAGGAAAACGCGTACGGGGCATCATCGATCCAGATCCTCGAAGGGCTCGAGGCGGTGCGCAAGCGCCCGGGCATGTATATCGGCGACACCAGCGACGGCACCGGCCTGCACCACCTGGTGTTCGAGGTGCTCGACAACTCCATCGACGAGGCGCTGGCCGGCCACTGCACCGAGATCCACGTCACCATCCATGCCGACAACTCGATCTCGGTGACGGACAACGGCCGCGGCGTGCCCACCGGCATCAAGTGGGACGACAAGCACGAACCCAAGCGTAGTGCCGCCGAGATCGTCATGACCGAATTGCACGCCGGCGGCAAGTTCGACCAGAACAGCTACAAGGTCTCCGGCGGCCTGCATGGCGTGGGCGTGTCCTGCGTGAACGCATTGTCCAAGTGGTTGCGCCTGACGGTGCGGCGCGACGGCAAGACCCATTTCATGGAATTTCATCGTGGTGTGGCGCAGAACCGCGAGCTTGAAAAGGCCACCATGCCGGAAGGCATCGCCAACGGCCATCCGGCGGGCAGCATGGTCGATACCTCGCCCATCAAGGTGCTGGGCAGCACCGAGAAACGCGGTACCGAGGTGCACTTCCTGGCCGATGACGAGATCTTCGACAACATCGACTTTCACTACGAGATCCTGTCCAAGCGCATCCGCGAGCTTTCCTTCCTGAACAACGGTGTGCACATCAAGCTCACCGACCAGCGCACTGCCAAGGAAGAAGACTTTGCCTTCACCGGCGGCGTGAAGGGCTTCGTCGAATACGTCAACCGCACCAAGAGCGTGTTGCACCCGAACATTTTCTATGTAAACGCCGAACGCCAGGCCGACCCCGGCCACGGCGTGGCAGGCCTCATGATTGGTGTTGAAGTCGCCATGCAGTGGAACGACGGCTACAACGAACAGGTGCTGTGCTTTACCAACAATATTCCGCAACGCGATGGAGGCACCCACCTGACCGGCCTGCGCGCCGCGATGACGCGGGTGATCAACAAATACATCGAGGAAACCGAGGTCGCCAAGAAGCAGAAGGTGGAGACCACCGGTGACGACATGCGCGAAGGGCTCACCTGCATCTTGTCGGTAAAAGTGCCGGAGCCCAAGTTCAGTTCGCAGACCAAGGACAAGCTGGTCTCTTCCGAAGTCCGCATGCCGGTGGAAGAAGTCGTCGCCAAGGCGCTGGCGGACTACCTGCAGGAACGGCCCGCGGATGCCAAGATCATCGTCGGCAAGATCGTCGAGGCGGCGCGTGCCCGGGAGGCCGCCCGCAAGGCGCGCGAGATGACGCGCCGCAAGGGCGTGCTCGACGGCATGGGGTTGCCCGGCAAGCTGGCCGACTGCCAGGAAAAGGACCCCGCGCTGTGCGAGCTGTACATCGTGGAGGGTGACTCCGCCGGCGGCTCCGCCAAGCAGGGCCGCGACCGCAAGTTCCAGGCGATCCTGCCGCTCAAGGGCAAGATCTTGAACGTCGAGAAAGCGCGCTTCGACAAGATGCTCTCCAGCCAGGAGGTAGTCACCCTGATCACCGCCATGGGCACCGGCATCGGCAAGGAGGAATACAACGTCGACAAGCTGCGCTACCACCGCATCATCATCATGACCGATGCCGACGTCGACGGCGCGCACATCCGCACCCTGCTGCTCACCTTCTTCTACCGCCAGATGCCCGAGCTGATCGAGCGCGGCTACATCTATATCGCCCAGCCGCCGCTCTACAAGGTGAAAGCCGGCAAGGACGAGCGGTATCTGAAGGACGACCACGAACTCAACCAGTACATGCTGCGCACCGCGCTGCTGGGGGCGGAACTGACCCCTTCGGCCGGAGCCACGCCGATCGCCGGCGACGCGCTGGAGGAACTGGCGCGCGACTACCTGCTCTCGCAGGCAGTGGTGGACCGCCTGGTGCATTTCATCGACGCTGCCGCATTGAAGGCCATGATGGACGGTGCCGAAGTCGACTTGTCCGACGAAGCCGCGGCGCGCCGCTCGGCCGATGGACTGCTCGGGCGCATCACCGACAAGTCGGTCACCGTGGTGCCCGAATATGACGACCGTATCGAGAGCTGGGTGCTCAAGGTCAAGCGCAGCAAGCACGGCAACTGGAAGAACAGCACCATCGACCCGGACTTCGTGCACGGCGCCGACTACGCACAGATCCGCGCCACCGCCCTCAAGGTAAAAGATCTGATCGGCGCCGGCGCGGTAATCACGCGCGGCGAGGGCGAGAAGGCCCGCTCGCAGCCCGTGGCCGATTTCCGCGCCGCCGTGCTGTGGATGCTGGCCGATGCGGAACGCAACATGAGCCGCCAGCGCTACAAGGGCCTGGGCGAGATGAACCCCTCGCAGCTGTGGGAAACCACCATGGACCCGACCGTGCGCCGCCTGCTGCGTGTGCAGATCGAGGACGCGATCGCGGCTGACGGCATTTTCACCACGCTGATGGGTGACGACGTCGAGCCGCGGCGTGCGTTCATCGAGGGCAATGCGTTGCGGGCGTTGAATATCGACGTCTGAGCCGTAAAGCCGGTAAATACGGCTCATTAATCGTTAAATCGTGAGCCTTATTTCTGTAAAATACGGCTCATGGTGGCTTCAACTCCTAAATACATCTGGGCACAACCGGGCTGGCCGGACTTTACCGTCCGCGCCGAAGCCTTGGCGGAACCCCTTGGCAGCGCGCGCCTCGCGCAGGGCACCGTGCTGGGCTTGGCGCATGCGCTCGGGCTCGAAAGCCACCCGGAGATCGTTCACGAGATTTGGGTCGCCGAGGCCTTGGCCACGGCCGGTATCGAAGGGGAGAAGCTGAACCTTGACGCGGTGCGCTCTTCGGTAATGCGCAAGCTCGGAATCGCCGGGGACGGCGCGTCGCCCCGCCACGTGGATGGCCTGGTGGACGTGATGGACGACGCCACCCGCAACTTCGCCAGCGAACTTACGCATGAGCGACTGTGCAACTGGCAGGCGGCGCTGTTTCCGTCTGGACGCTCTGGTCTGGGGCTTATCGAAACAGGCACATACCGCACGCATGCCGACCCGATGCAGATCGTCAGCGGCCGCCAGGGCCGGGAGAAGGTGCACTACGAAGCGCCGCCCTCGAGCCAGGTACATGCCGAGATGACGCGATTCCTCGCCTGGTTCAACGGCAGCGCACCCGGCGGCAAGATCGCTATCGATGGCCTGGTGCGCGCAGCGCTGGCGCACCTGTGGTTCGAGACCATCCACCCGTTTGAGGACGGCAACGGTCGCCTTGGCCGTGCGCTAGCTGACATGGCATTGGCACAGGACGCGAACGCAGCCATTCGGCTTTACAGCCTGTCACGCCGGTTGCACGAGAACCGCGCCCAGTACTACGACGCGCTCAACGCCGCGCAATGCGGAACGCTCGACGCAACAGCGTGGGTGGTGTGGTTCATCAACCAGTTTGAAGCGGCGTGCCGGCAGTCTGCCTCGATCGTGCGTGCCGCTGTGGACAAGGCGCATTTCTGGCGTGCCGCGCCCGAGATGAACGAACGGCAGCAAAAGGTCGTGCAGAAGCTGCTGGATGCCGGACCTGAAGGGTTCGAAGGCGGGATGAGTGCAGCCAAGTACGTCAACATCACTGGTGCCTCGAAACCTACCGCCACGCGTGATTTGGCGGACCTGACCGAGCGGGGTGTGTTGGCGGTAGTTGGTCAGGGGCGGGGGACGCGCTATACGTTGGCGAAATAAGTCGGCCGAACAATCGTATCCAGCATCCAGGTCGGCTCGGCCATCACAACTCGTCACGGGTCTGAGGCGGGCAGTCTTCCACGTCGGGCAAGCCCTCTTCCAGCGGCTCCCAGGTGGCCAGCAGGTCCAGCAAGCGGTTTTTGCGGATGGGCGTGAGGATCAGGCGGTCGCCTTCCTTGCGAATCAGCACCTCGGTACCTTCCATCTCGAACTCGCGTGGAATGCGTATCGCCTGATTGCGGCCGTTGCGGAATAGTGAAACGCGGCGTTCGGTCACATTGACCTCAGGCGGGTTAGTTGGCATAGGGCAAAGCATCTGCCAAGCTGCTCGCAAGCGCAATACCGACGTTTAGGGGTACCGCCGGTGCGTACAATGAGGCTCCAATCTGTGGCAAGACAATGGCAAAGCAAATAGTCGGCATCGACTTCGGCACTTCGAATTCCGCTGTCAGCTACTACACGCCACAAGGCCCGAAGCTGGTCGAACTGCTGCCCGGCCAGCTCACCATCCCGAGCGCCATCTTCGCTGAGGCGGAGTCTGGCGCCTTCCTGTTCGGCAAGCCGGCCATCGAGGCCTACATCAGCGGCTCGGAAGGCCGCCTGCTGCGTTCGCTCAAGAGCATTCTCGGCTCACCGCTGTATGAGTCGCGCACCGAGCTCCACACTGGGCAGGTGGAATTCAAGAAAATTCTCGAACACTTTTTCGGCTATCTCAAAAAGCGCACCGAAGAGGCGCTTGGCAGCGAGGTTCGTGCCGCCGTCATTGGCCGGCCCGTATTCTTTGTCGACGATTCGCCGGAGCGCGACGCGCTGGCCCAGCGGCAGTTGGCGGAGGTGGCAAGGACCTGTGGCCTTGAGGACATCCACTTCCAGTTCGAGCCCATCGCGGCGGCGCTCAACTATGAAACCGGGTTGAACGTCGAGGAACTGGCGCTGGTGGCCGACATCGGTGGCGGCACGGCGGACTTTTCCGTCATCCGGCTATCCCCAGCGCGCCACCTGAAAGATGGCCGCTCAGAGGACATTCTTGCCAACACCGGGGTGCATGTCGGCGGCACGGATTTCGACAAGGCCTTGAGTTTGTACAAGGTGATGCCGCACTTCGGCTACCGTACCCGCATGAAGCGGCGCCCCGAGCTTTTCATGCCGAACGGTCCGTTCGTGGATCTCGCCACCTGGCACCGCATCCAGATGCTCTATACGCGCAGTTCGATCAACTTCATCACCGACCTGAACCAGGATGCGCAACAAGGGGACTTGTTGCAACGTCTCCTCAACCTGGCCAGGCAGCGCACCGGGCACAGGTTGGCCGCCGACGTCGAAAAAGCCAAGATCGACCTCGCCCAGCATGCGGTCGCGACCTTGGTCCCCAACTATATCGACCCACCGCTCGAGATCGTCATGCTGCCGGCGGATCTGGAAAGCGTGTCCGTCAACCTGTGTGTCAGCATCAGCGCGAGCATCCGCAAATGCATTGCAGATGCCGGCGTCAAGGTCGATGACATCCAGACCCTGCTCCTCACCGGCGGCACCACCGCCATTCCGTTCGTGCGCGATCTGTGCCGCAAGGAAGTCCCGAAGGCACGGATGGTCGAGCAGGACCTGTTTGGCAGTGTGGCCTTGGGTCTGGGGGTGGAGGCGAAGGTGCGCGAGTCTGCCCGAGTCTGAACGACCAACCAGTGTTGGCTGTTCAGGCCTCGGCAGCGCCCAATTCCGCCGCCTCCTGCTTCAACCCGTCCAGCATTCGTTCCACCGCGCCCGCCAGCGGCGTCTCGGCGCGATGCAAGGCGTGAATGGTTGTTTGGGTCAGCGCTTCCTCGACCGGCAAGGCCATCAAATTCAGTCGCGCACCGAACAGGGTGACAAAGCGCCTGGGCATCACCGCCACCAGGTCCATGCTTTGCATCAGCGCCAGCAAGGTAGGAAACGACTCGCTAGTCAAGGTGACATCCGGCTCGGGAAGGCCACGCGCGGGCAACTTGAGGTGGCGCGGGTCGCCCGGCCCGCCGCGCGGCCCCATCAGGATCCAGCGCGCGCCGGCCAGATCGGCCAGGCGCCGCGCTTTTGCGAGTGGATGGCCCTCGCGCGCCGCCACCACGTCCTGGCTTAGCATCAGCGGGTGGGCCACTACGTCGCGTCCGGTGCCTTCCACCGGTAGCGGGCCAACGGCAATGTCGACCTCGCCAGCGCGTACGAGTTGCAGCGAGCGCGGATACAAGGTGTCGACTACGTGTATGCGAACCCGCGGCCAGCACGCCTGGTAGCGCATCACCGCGCCCGGGGTAAGAAGCGTGCCAGCAACTGGCGAAACACCCAGGGTCACGCTGCCCTGGGTGTCCTGCAGATGCCAGGCCACGTCTTCGCGGGCGCGCTCGATTTCGCGCAACGCACGGGCAGCGTGCGAGGCTACCTGCTCGCCTATCGCGGTGAGCCGTACGCCCTTGGGCAGCCGCTGCACCAGAGGCGCGCCGAATTCCTCTTCCAGAGAGCGCAGCGCCTTGGTAAGTGCGGGTTGCGTCAGGTTCATGCGCACCGCTGCCGCGCGCAGGCTGCCCTCCGAGGCCAAGTTCAACAGGAGTTGCAGCTGCTGCAGGCGCATACGCGATAGTTTGTTCGGCAGAAAGCAATGCGATAACTAATGGTAATACATATAACCACGCGGGTCGCCGGTCTCCGAAACTTTGCTCTACGATTCTATGGCGGTCATCGCAAGACGATTCCGTTTGTTTATCGAAGGAGCCTTACGCATGGCCCGCCGTGTCAAGAACGTGCTGTTCATCATGTGCGACCAGCTGCGCGCCGATCACCTTTCGTGCTTCGGGCACCCGCGGCTGCACACGCCCAACCTCGATGCGCTGGCCGCCAAGGGCGTGATCTTCGACCGTGCCTATGTCAATTCGCCGGTGTGTGGCCCGTCGCGCATGAGCTACTACACCGGCCGCTATGTGCACGCGCATGGCGCAAGCTGGAATTTCGTACCGCTCAAGGCTGGCGAGATGACGCTCGGCGACCACCTGCGTCCGCTCGGTGTGCGATCGGTGCTGGTGGGCAAGACCCACATGCGTGCCGACATGGCCGGCATGTCGCGCTTGGGGATAGATCCCAAATCGCTCATCGGCGTGCGCATCAGCGAGTGCGGGTTCGACCCCTACGAGCGGGACGACGGCATCCACCCCTACTCCGGCCATGATCCGGACCCGGCCTATAACGACTACCTGCGCCGTAACGGCTATGGCGGCGACAACCCCTGGGAAACGTGGGCGAACTCCACCACCGATGAAGACGGCAGGCTGCGTTCCGGCTGGTTCCTCAAGTACAGCAACCGGCCCGCGCGCATCCCCGACGAACATTCCGAGACGCCTTACATAACGCGCCGCGCCATCGATTTCATGGCCGAGGCTGGCCCGCAGCCCTGGGTTTTGCACCTGAGTTACATCAAGCCGCACTGGCCCTACATCGTCCCCGAACCGTATGCCTCGATGTACAAGGCGGAGGACGCCCTGCCGGTGGTGCGCAACGCCGCCGAGCGCGACAATCCCCATCCGGTCTACGCGGCCATGATGAACCACTGGGTGTCGCAAACTTTCAGCAAGCCCGGCGTGCGCGAGGCTGTGATGCCCGGCTACATGGGGCTCATCAAGCAGATCGACGACCAGCTCGGCGTGTTGTTCGCCTACATGCGGGATCACGGGCTGATGGACAACACCATGATCGTATTCACCAGCGATCATGGCGACTATCTGGGCGACCACTGGATGGGCGAGAAGGACCTGTTCCACGAGCCTGTGGTCAAGCTGCCGCTCATCATCTACGACCCCGACGAACGCGCCGACGCCACGCGCGGCACGCGCTCGCAGGCGCTGGTCGAATCGGTCGACATCGTGCCTACACTGCTCGAGGTCTATGGCGGTGCAGCGGTGCCGCATGTGCTCGATGGCCTGTCACTGCGGCCGCTCCTATTCGGCGAGCAGCCGCGCGACTGGCGCCAGGCCGTGGTGTGCGAATACGACTTCTCATTCCAGGATTCGCGCATCGAGTTGCAGGTCAAGCCACGCGATGCCTGGATGCGCATGATCTTCGACGGTCGCTGGAAATACGTGCTCTTCGAGAATTACCGGCCCATGCTGTTCGACCTCGCGACTGATCCCGACGAGTTTCATGATGTCGGCGCATCCGAGGCACCCGAACATGCGGCTACGCGCGCGCGCCTGCACGAAGCGCTCTTCAAGTGGGCACGCCAGCCGCGCCAGCGCGTCACCGTGGCAGACGGCGCCATCGAATCCATCGAAATACAGCCGCGCATCAGCGAGGGGGGCATCCTGATCGGTTACTGGGACGAGGAAGACCTGGCCCAGGCGCGCAAGGGGTTCAAGCCGCGCTTCGCTTCCACCAATCCACTGGTCAAACCCACGCTCAACCGGCTCACCCATCCAGAAACTGCGCCGGAAACCGCCTCCAAAACCGCTCCTGCAGAGGTCGACCATGGAAACACCTGATATCACCCGTGCCCACACCAGCCTGGACGGGGTGTCATGGAACATCATGGGCCAGGTCTACACGCCCAAACAGATCACCGACGAGAGCTTCGCCTGGCATGCCATGTTCCCCGAAGAAACCTTCGTCCCGCCGCATGTGCACCCGGAGCAGGATGAATACATCTTCGTGATCGACGGGCGCATCGACCTCCTGCTCGACGGTGCCCGGAATGCCGCCACCACCGGCGACCTGGTGCGCATGCCGCGCGGCATACCGCACGCCTTCTACAACAACTCCGGCAAGCCGGTGTCGGCGCTTTTCTGGGCGGCGCCTGCCGGCAAGCTGGTCGAGCTCTACCGGCGCATCCACAACGTGGCCAGCCCCGCGGAGGTGGTGAAGATCGCTCGCGACTACGGCGTTTTCTTCGGGCCCCCCGTTTCATCGGCCGCATGACCGCCACAATCCACTGACAGGAGAGTCCCGCCATGCAACGTCGACAAGTCATGCTTGCCGCGGCTGCCGCCGCCAGCGCTGCCCTGCCGGTTCACGCACAGACCTATCCTGCCCGTCCGGTCAAGATCATCGTGCCCTTGCCACCAGGCAGCCCGCCGGATGTGCTCGGTCGCATCCTGGCCGAAAAGCTTTCCGAGGCCTGGAAGCAGTCGGTGGTGGTGGAAAACCGCCCCGGCGCCACCGGCATGATCGGCATGGACGCGGTGGCCAAGGCACCGGCAGACGGCTACACCGTCGGCATCATGTTCCTTACCCATACCGTGCTGCCGGCCCTGTTTGGCAAGGTGCCCTACGACACGGTTGGCAGCTTCGCGCCGATCGCGAACCTGGCGTGGATCTATAACGTGCTGGTGGTGCCAACCGCCACACCGGTGCAAAACCTCAAGGAATACATCGAGGCCGCGCGCGCCCAGCCCGGCAAGATCACCTTCGGCTCGGGCGGCAACGGCTCGCCTGCGCACCTGATCGGCGAATCCTTCAAGGCCGGCACGAAACTGGAACTTCAACATGTGCCCTTCAAGGGGCCCGCCGAGGCCGTGCAGGGCTTGCTGGGCGGACACGTGTCGTCGATGTTCGCCACCACCTCGGTGGCGGTGCCGCAGGTCAAGGCGGGGCGCCTGCGCGCGCTGGCGGTGACCAGCCCGACTCGGCTGGCCGCGCTGCCCGAGGTATCCACGCTTGCCGAACTCGGCGTTACCGGCGTGCAGATGCACGAATGGGAAGGCGTGGTCGCGCCCGCCGGTACGCCGGCCGATGTGCTGGCGCACTGGAACCGCGAGGTTACCCGCGTGATGGCCCTGCCCGATGTGCGCGAGAAGATCGCGGTGCTCGGCATGGTGAGCGCAGCGCCGAATGGCGAGACGGAATTCGGCACCCTCATCAGAAACGAACTCGCGTACTGGACGCAGTTCGTCAAGGCGAACGGACTGAAGGCGGACTGAAGGCGGACCAGGTTCGGTGGCATCGCGGCCGCGTGATCGCGGGGCCGTGCTACTTTCGGGCATTGCGCTTGCCGTTTGCCCGCCCCGACCCATGATTTCCCGTATCTCCAGCATCGTCTTTGCCCTTGCGTTTGCCGCTGGCGCGCTGGCCGCCGCCGCCCAGGTTCCTCCCAACAACGCCGAACTGTCGTCCTACACGGGTCTGTTCGCCGCTGCCGCGCGCGGCGATGTCGCAGCCATCAAGGCGGCAGTCGCGCAAGGCAGTCCGTTGGAGGCGCGCGACGGCTACAAGCGCACCGCGCTGCATGTGGCCGCCTATCGTTCGCAAATCCTCGCGATCCGGGCACTGGTGGCGGCCGGCGCCGATCCCAATGCGCTGGAAAACGACCGCTACGACATCGTCACCATCGCATCGGTGGCCAACGACCTGCCCACGCTCAAGGCGGCGCTGGAAATCGGCTGCAAGGCCACCAACATCACCAGCCGCTACGACGGCACGGCGCTCATAGCCGCAGCGCATCTTGGCCATGCCGAGGTGGTGCGCGAGCTCATTCGCGCCGGCGCGCCGCTCAACCACGTGAACAACCTGGGCTGGACCGCCGTCATCGAGGCCATCGTGCTGGGCGATGGCGGCGCCGATCACCAGGCCACGCTCAAGCACCTGATCGACGCCAAGGCGGATCTCAACCTGGCGGACCGCAACGGCCCCCGGCCCCTGGGTCTGGCGCGCGGTCGCGGCTATGCCCCCATGGTGAAAATGCTCGAAGCGGCTGGCGCGCATTGAAAGTACGCGCCGTCATTGATCCAAGCAATTTGATGTTTGATGTATGATGCGTTGTCATCAAATCGCATTGCATCATGCGCACCACCCTAGACATTGCCGACGACGTGCTGTTCGCCGCCAAGGAAATTGCGCGCCGCGAGAAGAAATCCGTCGGCCAGATCATCAGTGACCTGGCCCGGCGGTCGTTCGCAGGCAATGCCGGCGGGGGCGCCGTGCCGGGATCCGGCGCGCAAGAGGTCCCGCACGCCTCCGAGCGATTGGCCAGCTACGGCATCCATCCCCTGCCGCGGCGCGGCGCACTCGTCAGCAATGACTTGATCGATCGCCTGCGCGACCAAGAAGGGGTTTGATGCGCGCGTTGCTCGATGTCAACGTGCTCATCGCGTTGCACGATCGCGACCATGCCCTGCACGAGCGCGCGGCGACTTGGCTCGACACCAACGCGCGCTTCGGCTGGGCCAGCTGTCCCCTTACGCAAAATGGTTGCCTGCGAATCATGAGCCAGCCCGGCTACGGGCAGCCGCAACCGCTGGCCGTCCTGATCTCGATGCTGCGGGGTTCCGTCAATACCGGCTTTCACGCTTTCTGGAGCGATGACATCAGCGTCCTCGAAGAGAGCCGGTTTCAGCATGGCCACATGCACAGCCCGCGTCAGCTGACCGACCTCTACCTCCTGGCCCTCGCGGTGAAGAACGGCGGCCGCTTCGTGACCTTCGACCTGCGCATTCCCGCCACGGCCGTGGCGGGTGCGACGGAAGAACACCTGGTCCTGCTGTGAAGCGTATTCCAAGCGCGCACGCGGTGAAGGGGCCCGAACCGGCCAGCGCGCCTTGATCACCCCGCAAGCCCAGGCACTGGAGAAGGCGCAATCACAATCGCAAGTGCTCGCGCGACGCGAGGCGATCTCGCTCGCGGTGGCGCTGTTCGTCATCTTGGTGTGGGGCTGCAATTTCTCGTTGCAGAAGTACTACTTCGCGACACTTTCGCCCCCCGGCTTCCTGGTGGCGCGCTATGCCGTCATGCCGGTGTGCGCGCTCGTATTGCTGTGCTGGCGCTTCGGGATGCACTGGCCGCGTCTGGCGCGGCGCGACCTGCTGGGGCTGGCCTGGGTGGGCTTTGTCGGCCATGTGCTGCACATCGGCATGGTCACCTGGGGCATCCACTGGTCCACCGCGTTTTCCAGTTCCCTGATCCTCGCCTGCGGGCCGATCTTCACCCTCATCATCCTGCGGGTGATGGGGGTAGAGCGTTTGCAGCCCTGGCAGGTCATCGGAGTGGCGATCGCGCTCGTCGGCGTGCTGGTGTTCCTCTCCGACAAGCTCCTGGGCGGCCACTGGCGCGCCACCGGCGGCGACCTGTTCCTGTTGTTGGCGGCCTCGGTGTTTTCCTATTACACGGTGGCGGCCAAGCCGCATGTGGAGAAGCACGGCGCAGTGGTAGTCATGGCCTACGCCACGCTCCTGGGCGGCCTGCCCATGCTGGCCATCGCCCTGCCGTCCGGATACAACGCACCGTGGGGCGCGCTCTCGGCGCCAGGCTGGGCGGGTCTGGCGTGGGCGATCATCATGTCGGCCTTCATCGGCTGGCTGCTGTGGGCATGGGTCAACGCGGTACGCGGCGTGGCCCGCACCGCCCCCCTCCAGTACCTCATGCCGCCGGTGGCGGGGGTGGTTGCGTGGCTGTTCACCGATGAGCGCTTCGGCGCGGTGAAGATGCTCGGTGCAGCCATCACGCTGGCCGGCGTGGCGGTGGCGCAATTCGCCGGTGGCAGGCCGAAGGACCAACCGGCGCCGCTGGACTGAAGCCGTGTATCAAGCCTTGTGCCGCGCGCCGCGGCGCGGCATGATGGCGTCCTTCCGAAACGCTTGCACCGTCATGCCACCCATCAGTCAGTTGCTGGCCCGCCACCTCGCCAAACCCGCCTCAAACTGGAGCGTAGGCGAATTGGGTGTGCTGGCCGAGTTCCAATACCACGGCGCCAGCCAGCAGCAGGCATTCCTGCAGCCCGCCTGACGGCTTGCCATGGACATCATCGTTCTGGGTGCGGGCATGGTCGGGGTGGCCACCGCCCTCTCGCTGCAACAGCGCGGCCATGCCGTCACGCTCGTCGACCGCGCGCAGCCTGGCCGCGAAACTTCCTACGGCAACGCCGGCATCATCCAGCGTGAGGCGGTGCGGCCTTACCCGTTCCCGCGCGATGTGGTCACGCTGGCGCGCATCGTCACCGGTATCAGCAACGACGCCCACTACCACCTCGGGGCCCTGGGGCGCATCGCACCTGCGCTTTGGCGGTACTGGTCGGCGAGCGCGCCGCGGCGCTATGCCGGCGTCGTCGCCGCTTATAGCCGCCTGATCGTGCATTGCCTCAGCGAACATGACGCGTGGATCGGGCCGGCCGGCGCCGACGACCTGGTGCACAAGGCCGGCTGGCTGCAGGCCTACCGCTCCGGCCCGGTGTTCGACACCGCGGCCGCACTGGCAACCACGGTTGCGCGCGAGCACGGGTTGGCTTGCGCCCTGCTCGACAGCGCGGCGCTGGCTGCCGCTCTGCCGGTCCTGAAGAAGCCGCTGGCCGGCGCCGTGCACTGGCAGGACCCCTGGAGCGTGCGTGATCCAGGCGAACTGGTGGCCCGCTATGCCCGGCTGTTCATGTCGCGCGGCGGGCGTTTCGCCATCGGTGACGCCATGACCCTGCGCCGCGAGGGCGCCGGATGGGCGGTCGATGCCGGCGCGCCCCGGCAACCGCCCGAGGCGGTGCGCGCAGCGCACGCGGTCATCGCGCTGGGGCCGTGGTCCGATGCGCTGGTCCGGGGTCTGGGTTACCGTCTGCCGCTGTTCGTCAAGCGCGGCTATCACCGCCATTACGCCGGTGAAGCCATGCCCGGCTTGCCGATGCTCGATGTCGAGCGCGGCGCGCTGCTCGCGCCGATGGCCCGCGGCCTGCGCATCACCACCGGCGCGGAATTCGCGCGCCAGGATGCGCCGGCGACCCCGGTGCAACTCGCGCGCGCCGAGGCATCCGCGCGCGAGATCGTTGCCCTCGGCCGGCCGGTCGAGGTAGAGCCCTGGCTGGGCGCTCGGCCCTGCACCGCCGACATGCTGCCGGTGCTCGGCGCGGCGCCGCGCCATCGCGGGCTGTGGTTCAACTTCGGCCATGCGCACCAGGGCTTCACCCTGGGGCCGGTGACCGGGCGACTGCTGGCCGAACTCATCAGCGGGGAGCGTCCATTCGTCGACCCGGCGCCCTACCTGGCGCAACGCTTCCTTTAACCGGCCGCCCGGCCTCGACTACAGCCCTGCGCGCATGCGCTTGGCATCGAGCGCGCGGTCCAGAAAGTCCAGCCGGTCCTGGCCCCAGAAGCGCTCACCGTCGAGCACGAAGATGGGCGCGCCGAAAATGCCTTGCGCCACCGCTTCGTCGCTGTACTGCCTGTAGAGCGCCTGCACGGCAGGCGAAGTTTCCGCCGCATGCAGCGCCACGCCGTCCAGCCCGTTTTCATTGGCCACGGCGATGCGCACCTCGGGCTGCGCGGTGTCGCGCTCCTCGGCCCACAGGGCGCGCAACAGTGCATGCGACAGGCGCGCCGCGTCCAGGCCGCGCTCCTGCGCGGCGATGACCATCCAGCCCGGGCGCTTGTTCCAGTCCGGGTCGGTCACCTGTTCCGGATAGTGCCTGGGCGCAAGGTTCAGCGGCATGCCGAGATACTTGCGCCAGCGGTCGAGCTCCAGCGCGTGGTAGGTGCGGCGCGCCGCCGGGCGGGTGCGCAGCGGCACCCCGCCGGTCTGCGTGACCACCGCCTGGAAGTCGTAGGGCTTCAAGACCAGCTTGGCATGGTGGCGGCGCGCGATGTCGACCATGCGCGGCCCGGCGAAGTAGGCCCAGGGAGAGGAGAGGCTGTAAAAACACGCGACTTCGATCACGGCAGGTTGTGTCCGGTGGGTGTGCGTGCGACGTCAGCGCTTGTGCAGTGAAGGCGCCGGCGTCCCGCTCATGTTGGCATCGTAGCCCGGTGCGACGCGCGCGTCGATCACGCACACCCGTCCTGCGCGGGCGGCGGCGAGGCCGCGCGCAAGCGCCGGTCCCAGGTCCTGCGCGCGGGTGACCGGGCCGATCGCCTCGGCGCCCATCGAGCCCGCCATCTGCGCGATGTCGATCGCAGGTTCGCTCATGCGCTGGCCGATCCACTTGTTCTCGACCGGGCGGGAGCGCTCCTTTGCGACCCGTTCCTGGTGTAGTTCGTCATTGAAGAACGAATGGTTGTTGCATACCACCAGCAGCATGCCCAGGCCGTAATGCGCGGCGGTCCACACGGCGGTATTGGCCATCAGGAAATCGCCGTCTCCGATGATTCCCACGGCCAAGCGGCCGGTGCCGCGCAGCGCCAGCGCAGCGCCCACCACATTGCCCGGCCCGGCCCCGACGCCGCCGCCGCCATCGGCGCCGAGGTAGTCGAGCGGATGGTGAAAGTCGCGATACGCGCCATTCCAGCCGAGCGGCAGCCGCACCAGGCACACCGTGCCGGCCGGCGCATGCACGGCCAGCGCATCGGCCACGGCGCGAATGCTCACCACGTCGTCAGCCGGCGCGGCGGCCAGCGCGGCACGTGCCGGCCAGGCCTGTGGCGCGCGCGCGACGACCGCCGGCAGCAGCGCGGCAACCGCCGCATCAGGCTCGCACAGCATGAACACATCGGCCGGCGCGAGGCTGCCCATGTCCATGCTCCAGCCGCGATGGCTGTGGCTGTCCAGGGAAGCGTTGATCACCTTGGCGCCGGGCGCGATGCTGCCGGCCTGCTTGAAAGCCCCGCCCGGGTCTACCCAGTCGAGCAGCAGCACCGCGTCGGCGTCGCGCACCGCCGCACAGGCGGCCTGCGACATGAAGTTGCCGGGCGGACCGACGAACTGCGGGTGCGCGGTGGGAAAGGTGGCGCCGGTCTTGAGGTCGCATACCACCTGCGCCTGCAGCCGCTCGGCCAGCGCGACGCGGCGGTGCCAGTCGGCTTCGTCGCGCGACATGCGCCCGCACAGGATGACCGGGCGCTGCGCCGCCGAAAGAAGCGCCGCGGCACGCGCCACATCGGCCTCGCGCGGCGGTGGCGCCAGCGGCGCGGCGAAGCGCGCCGCCTCCGGGGCCGACAGCGGCGCGGCCATCTTCTGTTCCTGCAAGGCGGCATCCAGGTTCACGTAGACCGGGCCGCGCGGCGCCGTTTGGGCGATCTGCCCGGCGCGCAACAGCGCTTCGACCGCTGCCTGCACCGAACCCGGCTGGTTGTCCCACTTGGTGTAGTCGCGCACCAGCGCCCCCTGGTCGGCGGCGGTGTGGATCCAGTCGATCCACGGGCGCCGTCGTGCCGCGTCCCAGGGGCCGGTGGCGCCCAGCATCAGCACCGGCGCGCGGTCGCACCAGGCGTTGAACACCGCCATGGTGGCGTGCATCAGGCCGACATTGGAATGCACCACCACGCCCATCATCCTGCCGCTGACCTTGGCATAGCCGTGGGCGATGGCCACCGCCACTTCCTCGTGCAGGCACAGGAGCATTTCGGGCGCGGCGTTGCCGAGGTGGTTGACCAGGCTGTCGTGGAGGCCGCGGAACGAGGCGCCCGGGTTGAGCGCCAGGTAGGGGATTTCCATCGCGCGCAGCGTCTCGGCGATGGCATCGCTGCCCCAGCGCTCGTCGCTGGGCGCGCCTGGCGCGGGCGTGTCGCGACCCATGGCGTTATCGGACGGGCCGGTCGGGGTGCGGTCTCGGGGCGTGAGCGGACCGTTCACTTCAATCCGCCTTGATGTTGGCTTCCGTGATGACCCTGCCCCAGCGGGCATGGTCGTCGCGGATGGTCTGCGCCAGCGCTTCCGGCGTGCTGGTGGCGGCCTCGATCCCCTGCGCGGCCAGGCTGGACCGTACATCCGCGGCGCCTAGGGCGCGGATGATGTCGCCATTGACTTTGCTGACGATGTCTTTCGGCGTCGCGCCGGGCATGAACACCCCCAGCCACACGTCGAGCGCCACGCCCGGCACGGTTTCGGCTATGGCCGGCAACTCCGGCATGGCGGCAAACCGCCGCGCGCCCGCGCCGGCCAGGAGGCGCAGCTTGTTCTCCTTCACATGCGGCATCAGGGAGTTGACCGCGCCGATGAACAGCTGGATGCGCCCGCCCAGAAGATCGGTGATGGCCGGCACCGCGCCCTTGTAGGGCACATGCTGCAGCGAAAGCCCGGCGGTGCGCGCGAGCAGCTCGGCGGCCAGCTGCTGCGGCGAGCCGTTGCCCGAGGAGGCGTAGTTGAGCTTGCCCGGGTTGGCCTTGGCGTAGGCGATGAACTCGGCCACGTTCTTGGCAGGCACGGACGGGTTGACCACCATCACGAACGGCACCACCGCCACGGTGGTCACCGGGGCGAAATCCTTGAACACGTCGAACGGCACGCGGCCCATGTGCGGATTGAAGGCGAAGATGTTGTTGGCGCCGAGCAGCCAGGTGTAGCCGTCCGGCGCGCTCTTGGCCACCGCCTCGGCGCCGAGGTTCATGCCTGCGCCGGGACGGTTTTCCACCACCACCGGCTGGCCCCAGGTCTCGGTGAGCTTTTGCGCAATGGCGCGCGCCACCACATCGTTGCTGCCCCCGGGGGTGATGGGCACGATGAAGCGCACCGGCTTGGAAGGAAAGCCTTGTGCCGCCGCCGGCGCGGCGCCTCCCAGCAGGATGGCCGCTGGAATACCTGCCGCCAGCACCCCTGCTGCCAGCCATCGCGCGAACCCTGGTCGCATGCTTGTCTCCGCTGTGTTGTTGCCCGGACGAACGAGGCCGCAAGCTTACACCGGCGCCTTGCTCGTGGATAATCCCGGCCATGACTACGGAAACCGGCCTGGCCCTGCTGGAGCACCAGGTGCGTCTCGACCTGGCGCGGCTCAATTTCCCTGCGGCCAACTGGGTGCCGCCGCGCGACGGACCTGACGGCCGCCCGCTGCTGGACGTCCTGGTGGTGGGCGCCGGCATGTGCGGCCAGACCGCCGCCTACGGACTCAAGCGCGACGGCGTGCGCCACCTGCGCATCATCGACCGCGCACCTGCCGGCCGCGAAGGGCCGTGGGGCACCTTTGCGCGCATGCAGACCCTGCGCAGCCCCAAGCACCTGACCGGCCCCGACCTGGGGCTCGCTTCGCTCACCTACCGGGCCTGGTACGAGGCGCAGCACGGCGCGGCCGGCTGGCTCGCGCTCTACAAGGTGCCGCGCCTGGAATGGCGCGACTACCTGTTGTGGGTGCGCAGGATGGTCGGCCTGGACGTCGAGAACGGCACCGCCCTGGCCGCGCTGCAGCCCGCGGGCGACTGCCTGCGCGCCGACCTGGCCGGTCCGCGCGGTATCGAGACCGTATTCGCGCGCAAGGTGGTGCTGGCGCTCGGCCGCGAAGGCAGCGGCATCCTGCGCTGGCCGGGATATCCGTCGCTGGACCCGCATTCGTCCGCGGCGCGTACCCGGGTGTTCCATGCGTCCACCGAGTTCGATTTCGCGCCGTTCGCCGGCAAGCGCATCGCCGTGCTCGGCGCCGGCGCCACCGGCTTTGACAACGCCGCCGCCGCGCTCGAAGCCGGCGCGCGCGAAGTGCACCTGTTCGCGCGCCGCGCGACCCTGCCGCAGGTCAACAAGTCCAAGTGGACATCGTTCCCCGGCTTCTTCCACGGCTTCGCCTCCATGCCTGACGCGGTACGCTGGAAGTTCCTCACCCATGTGTGGTCGCAGCAGGTACCGCCGCCGTTCGAATCGGTCCTGCGCTGTGACGGCCATGTCAATTTCCGGCTGCACCTGGATGAGACCTGGAACGACTTGGCGCCGCATGCCGCCGGCGTGACCGTGACCACGCCCAAGGACGCCTACGCGTTCGACGCGGCCATCCTCGCCACCGGATTCGACGTGGACCTGATGCGGCGTCCCGAGGTGGCCGCGTTTCGCGACCATGTGGACGTGTGGGCACGCCATGTATCCGAATCGGAAGCCGCGCTGCACGACGAGGCCGCGCGCTTTCCCTACCTGGGTCCCGGCTTCGAATTCGAGGAGAAGGCACCTGGCTCGCTGCCGGCCGCGCGCAATGTGCATGTCTTCAACTGGGGCTCGGCCATGAGCCACGGGCAACTGGCAGGCGACATTCCGGGCCTGGCCATCGGCGTCAACCGGCTGGTGCAGGGCATCGCGCGCGACCTGTTCGCCGCCGATGAGGGGCGCATGTATCAGGCCCTGCTCGCCCATGCCGAACCGGAGTTGAAGCCGACCCGCTACTACGTGCCGCCCGCGGCATGAGCGCGCCGCCCCTGCCGGGCATGCCGCCGATCAGGTTTGCCGCGGTCAACGGCATCCGCATGGGCTACTACGAGGCCGGCCCGGCGGACGACCGGCCGCCGCTGGTGCTGTGCCACGGCTGGCCGGAACTGGCGTTTTCCTGGCGCCATCAGATCGAGGCGCTGGCCGGGGCGGGCATGCGCGTCATCGCGCCGGACCAGCGCGGTTTCGGCGCGACCGACTGTCCGCAAGCCGTCGAGGACTACGACCTCGAACACCTCACCGGCGACCTGACGGGCCTGCTTGATCATCTGGGCATCGACAAGGCGATTTTCGTCGGCCACGACTGGGGCGGTTTCGTGGCCTGGCAGATGCCGCTGCGCCATCCCGACCGCGTGGCCGGCGTGGTCGGTGTCAACACGCCGCATACCGCGCGCGCGCCGGTCGACCCGATCCGCATTTTCAGGAAGCGCCTCGGCGAGAAGATGTATATCGTGCAGTTTCAGGACCCGGAGCGCGTGCCGGATAGGATATTCGCCGCACGCACCGAGGCGGTGTTCGACTTCCTGATGCGCCGGCCGCTCCCCGCGCAGGGCCGCAGCGCCGGCCCCGGCCCTGACTCCGGCCCCGGCCTTGACTCCGGCGCCGGCCTTGACGCGAGCGCTGACGGCGCCGCATCGCCCGCCCCCAACCTCGCCTTTCCAGACTTGGTGGCGGCCTACGACGCCCGCCGCGACCGGCGCGAACCGGTGCTGTCGGCCGAGGAAAAACAGGTCTATGTCGATACCTTTGCCCGGACCGGTTTTACCGGCGGTATCAACTGGTACCGCAACATGACGCGCAACTGGGAGCGCGCGGCCGGCCTGGACCACACGGTGCGCGTGCCCGCCCTGATGATCATGGCCGAGAACGACGCGGTGCTGCCGCCCTCGGCCGCCGAGGGCATGGAGGCCCTGGTACCGGACCTGGAAAAGGTGCTGGTGCGCGACTGCGGGCACTGGACCCAGCAGGAAAAGCCTGCCGAGGTCAGCGCTCTTCTGATCGAGTGGCGCCGGCGCCGGTTCGGCGACCCGGCCCGCGCCTGAGCGGCTGCGCGCCGGTCAATCCACCGTCGCGCCCGATTCCCTGACCACGGCCGCCCACTTGGCGCGGTCGGCCTTGACCGTGGCCCTGAACTGCTCCGGGGTTTCCCAGCGCGGCGTGTTGCCGGTGTCGATCAGGCGCTGGCGGATGGCGGGTGTTTCCAGGGCCGCCTTGACGGCCTGGTTGATCTTCGTGACCGCCACCGAGTTCATGTTCTTCGGTCCGAACAGGCCGAACCAGGTGTAGTTCTCGAAGCCCGGCACACCGGCTTCGGCGATGGTGGGCACCTCGGGAATCGCCGACACGCGTTCCTTGGTCGTCACGCCCAAGAGGCGCACCTTGCCGGCCTTGTAGTGCGGCAGCATGGCCTGCACCTGGCTCATGTAGCAGCATACGTCGCCCTTGACCACCGAGGCCACCGCGTCGGGCCCGCCCTTGTACGGGATGTGGGCGATGGCAAGGCCGGTCTTGGCCAGGAATTCGGCCATCGCCAGATGGGTGCCGGTGCCGTTGCCGGTGGAGGCGTAGTTGAATTTGCCGGGGTTGGCGCGCACCAGGTCGATGAGTTCCTTGACGTTCTTCACGTCGACCACCGCCGGGTTGATGGTCAGCACGTTGGAGACGTTGACGATGGTCGCCACCGGCGTGAAGTCCGCCTCCACATCGAAAGGCAGCTTCTTGTACAGGGCCGCGTTCACCCCATGGGTGGCGGCGGTGCCGAAGAGAATGGTGTGTCCGTCCGGCTTGGCGCGCGCCACGTATTCCGAGGCGACATTGCCGGCCGCGCCGGGGCGGTATTCGTACACCAGGCTGGTGCCGAGGGTCTTTTGCATCGAGTCCTGCAACAGGCGCCCGACGATGTCCACGCCGGAACCTGCCGGAAAGGTCATGACGATGGTGATCGGCGTGGTCCCGGGAAAGTCCTGTGCGCCGGCCGGCGGCGCCAGCGTCGCGGCGCACAGCGCCGCGCCTGTTAGGGCGCGCCGGACAAGGGGGGTCAGGTGATGGGCGTTCATGGCTGGCAATCCTATGGACGGACCGGAGACGATACCAGCAACCCGCCGCATGCGGAAATGCCTGATGCGCCCAAGCTTATTCCGGCCCGATGGTGGCCGGTTCCCCGCGGGCGGGCAGGACTTGGCGCACCAGGGTCACGTTGCGGTTGCGCTTGCGGCCCTCCACATAGGGCCGCAGGATGCGGAACACCTCGTGGTCGAACTCGCCGTCGGTGCCGTCGGCCCCGGCGAGGCGCCATTGGTCGACGGTCAATACGGCTTCGCGGCCGGTGGCGGGGTCGCGTTCCACAAGATCGATCGGTCCGTCGTAGGGCCAAGCAGGCAATGCCAGTGGCGCCATCGCCGCACGCAGGCGCTGCCAATGCGCCGCCCCCTCTTCCTTGCCGCAGCACGCACCCGCACAGCGGCGCACCTGGAAGGCGAAGCAGGGCGTGTCGGCCGGTTCGTCGCGGCGCCGCCGCTGCAGCCCCAGCGCTTTCATGCACAGGTGGTGTTCGTCGGCCAGCATGGCCAGCGTCGCGCGCGCGCCGGCGCGGCTGGCGAAGGGGCCGTAGAGCCCGGACTGGCCTTCAACCGCCACGCCGGCGAGCGCCGGCAAGTCGAGCGTGCGCGCCGCATCGTCGAGCCGCAGCGCCACCGCGCCGGTGCGCTTGCGCAGCTTGACGTTGTGCGCCGGCATGCGCTCGCGCACCAGCCGGGCTTCCAGCAGCAGGGCCGAGAGTTCGCCGGCGGTCTCGATCCAGTCGATGCGGCGCAATTCCTCCGAGAGCCGCACGCCGCGGTCGCTGCCCCAGTCCCCGGAAAAATGCCCGCCCACCCGTTCGCGCAACGACTTGGCCTTGCCGATGTAAAGCGGATGTTCGTTCAGGCCGTAGAACAGGTACACGCCGGGCGACGCGGGGATCCGCGCCAGCGCATCGACCGGCAGGTGCTTCGGCAGTGACGGGCGCCGCAGCACCCGCCCGACCGCCGCTTTGAGCGTATCCGCATCGCAGCGGCCGGCCAGATGCCGGGCCAGTGCATGCGCCAGGCGCGCGTCGCCCAGCGCGCGGTGCCGGTCGGCGCCGGGCAGCCGGTAGCGCGCCGACAGCGCATCGAGCCCGGCAGATTCGAGGCCAGGCTCCAGCTCGCGCGCCAGGCGCGCGGTGCACAGCGTCGGCGCGAAGAACGCATGGTCCACGCGAGCAAACGCCTGCTTGAGAAAGCCGTAGTCGAAGCGGGCGTTGTGGGCCACCATCAGCGCGCCGTCGAGCAGGGCCGCCAGATGCGGCGCCACCTCGGCGAAGGTCGGCGCGTCGCGCACCATCTCGTTGGTGATGCCGGTCATGCGCGCGATCTCCGGCGGGATCGGCTTTGGCGGTCGCACCAGGGTGGACCATTCGCGAGGCGGCTTGCCCTCCTCGAGGATGACCATGCCGATCTCGGTGATGCCGTCGTCCTTCGGCGAAAGGCCGGTGGTTTCGAGGTCGAGAAAAACGGTCAGGGGGGCGAACATGGCGGGACAAGCGGATGCGCTGCCCGGATCATGACGCTTGGCTGGCTCGTCAGGTGCGCCAGCCAGCCGGCCCTGCTCAATCCACCTTCACCCCGGCGCTCTTGATCACCCGCCGCCAGCGCTCGACCTCGTCCTTCATGAAGGCGGCCATTTCCGCCGGGGTGCTGCCCACCGGCTCGGCCGAGAGATCGACCAACCGGCGCTGCACGTCGGGGTGTCTGAGGGCCTCGGCGATGGCCGCCGAAAGCCTGGCGGCGATCTCGGGCGAGGTTTTCGGCGGTGCCATCACGCCGAACCAGGCAATCGCCACAAAGCCCGGCAGCCCCGCCTCGGCCACCGTAGGCACGCCGGGCAAGGAGGAAACGCGCTTCTCGCTGCCGATGGCCAGCGCCTTCAGCTTGCCCGACTTCACATGCTGGAGCGATACGCCTAAGTTGTCGAACATCACCTCCACCTGGCCGGCCAGGAGGTCGGTCAGCGCCGGGGCGGTGCCCTTGTACGGCACATGGGTGATGCGCACGCCGGCCATGGATTTGAAGAGCTCGGCCGTCAGGTGCGAGGTGGTGCCGCTGCCCTGCGAGGCATAGTTGAGCTTGTCCGGATTGGCCTTCACGAAGGCGATGAACTCCTGCATGGTGTTGGCGGCGACCTTGGGATGCACCAGGAGCACGTTGGGCACGGCGGCCATCACGCCGACCGGCACCATCTGGGTGGGGTCGTGCGCCAGCTTGGCGTACAGGCTGGGGTTGATCACCAAGGGCGGCGGCGGCGCGGCCAGGAAGGTGTAGCCATCGGGTTCGGCCTTGTACACCAGCTCGGCACCGATGTTGCCGGCCGCGCCCGCGCGGTTTTCGATCAGCACGCTCTGGCCCAGGCGCGCCGAAATCCTTTCGGCCAGCGCGCGCGGCAGCACGTCGGCGGTGCCGCCTGCGGGGAAGGGCACGACGATGCGGATCGGACGGTTGGGCCAGTTGCCGGCGTCCTGGGCGGATGCGCCCGCTGCAAAGGCGAGCGACAGGGCGAACAGGGCAGCGGCGATCGAGCGCCGCAGGGGGTGGCTCATGTCTGTCTCCTGTGCAGGCGAACCGCGCCGACGCTGCCGGATGCGGCGCCGCACCATCATTATTTAGTGACCGCTCATTATAATTTGAGCTGTTCCCACACCATAAGCCCAGGCGCAATGGCCGCAACCCCGCAAACCCCGGCCTGGCCGCAGGAAGGGCTGACCCGCGTGCCTTACTGGGTGTACCAGGACGCCGACCTGTACCGGCAGGAGATGGACCGGGTGTTTCGCGGCCGCTCGTGGAATTTCCTGTGCCTGGCCGCCGAGCTGCCCGGCCCCAACACCTTCAGGACCAGCGATCTGGGCGACATGCCGGTGGTGGTCACGCGGGACGCGGAAGGCGCCTTCCATGCTTTCGAGAACCGTTGCGCGCATCGCGGCGCCTTGCTGGTTTTCAAGCCCGCGGGCAGCGCGCGCGAGATGGCCTGCGTGTACCACAACTGGACCTACGACCTCACCGGCAAGCTCACCGGCGTGGCCTTCCGGCGCGGCATCAAGGGAAGCGGCGGCATGCTGCCGGACGCGCAGCCGGATGCGCAGGCGCCGCGCCAATTGAAGATCGAGAATTACCACGGCCTGCTGTTCGGCACGTTGGCCGACGGCATGCCGCCGGTGGAAGACTACCTGGGCGCGGATGTGGCCGAGAAGGTCAGGCGCGTGATGGCGAAGCCGGTAAAGCCGCTCGGCGGCTACAGCCAGATGCTGCCCAACAACTGGAAGCTCTACATGGAGAATGTCAAGGACACCTACCATGCGAGCCTCTTGCATCTCTTCTTCACCACCTTCCGCATCAACCGGCTGTCGCAGCGCGGCGGCGTGATCGTCGGCGGCGACGGCGGCTGCCACGTCAGCTACTCCATCACCGACGCGGTGAAGTCGGACGACTACGAGAAGGCCGGCATGCGCTCGGCCGCCGGGGGCTTCGCGCTGGAGGCGCCCGAGGTGCTCGATTCGGTCGATGAAATCGGCGACGGCATCACCGTGCAGATCGTCGGCGTGTTTCCCGGCTTCGTGCTGCAGCAGATCAAGAACTGCCTGGCGGTGCGCCGCGTGGCGCCGCGCGGGCTGGAATCTACCGAGCTGTTCTGGACCGCCTTCGGCTATGCGGACGACGACCAGGCGCGCACCGAACTGCGCCTGGCTCAGGCCAACCTGATCGGGCCGGCCGGCTTCATCTCGATGGAGGACGGCGCGGCCACCGGCTTCGTGCAGCGCGCAATCATCGGCGCGGGCGACCACCAGGCGGTCGTCGAGATGGGCGGCCGTGATGTGGCGTCGAACGAATCGCGCATCAGCGAAACCTCGGTGCGCGGCTTCTGGCAGGCCTGGCGGGCGAGGATGGGCCTCTGATGGCGACCATCGACCCGCGAGTGCAGTGGCAGGTAGAGAACCTGCTCGCGCGCTATGTGCATGCGCTCGACGACGACCGGCTGGAGGATTGGCCGGGGTTTTTCTCGTCCACCGGGCGCTACCGCATCACCACCGCCGAAAACCATGCGGCCGGCTTGCCGCTGTGCATCGTGCAGGCCGATTCACCGGCCATGATGCGCGATCGCGTGGCGGCGCTGCGCCATGCCAACATCTACGAGGCGCAGGGATATCGGCACGTGGTGTCTTCCACCCTCATCACGCGGGCGGAGGGCGCAATCGTCGACGCGGTCTCCAACTTCCATGTCGCGCGGGTCATGCACGACGGCGCCACCCTGCTTTTTGCCACCGGGCGCTACATCGACCGCATCCTCTTGGGCGATGCCCCGCTGTTCGAGGACAAGCGGGTGCTGCTCGACAGTCGCCGCATCGATACCCTGATGGCGATTCCGCTGTAGCCACTGACCAAAACGAACCCGGAGACTTCCGCATGCGATTTCCGTCGCGCCTGGTTGGGCTGCTCATCGTCACCGTCGCCGCGTGTGCCGGCGGCAGCGTCCTGGCGCGAACCTATCCGTCCAAGACCATCCGCGCCCGGCTGGAT